>Ga0315289_10001565_pt1 | contig 35681 bp, 30 predicted proteins | sample YL17G11_40_MG_FD_203452 | JGI IMG/M metagenome (GOLD analysis project Ga0315289, IMG submission 203452) | Sediment microbial communities from Yellowstone Lake, YNP, Wyoming, USA - YL17G11_40 | ecosystem: Environmental > Aquatic > Freshwater > Lake > Sediment | place: USA: Wyoming | collected...
CGCGCTTCCAGTTGTCGGGCAGTGCCTTCGGGTCTCACAAACCCAACCATGCCATAGCTCAAATAAAATATCCATTATTTATGCGAGACTCAATAAGCAGGCCAACCAATAGCCGGTCATTCGTACTCTTGAATTCCAAGCCCTCCAAGAACTTGATTGAGAATCGCTCTGGCGCTTCCGCCTGAAGGATGGCGTCGAAGTAAGCCGGGATGGATCCCGGCTTGACCGTGTAAGTATCAGGTAATGACATAATAATGTTCCTATATGGTTTCAGGGCTAACAGTTTGCTCTGCCGCATTCCGCCGAGCGCCTTTATAGCTAGATTCATTCATATCAACAAATGCCATTCAACACGCTTTCCCTCACGCCAGCCTGTTCTCCCCGGCGGCGCTGGTCTTGGCGATGGCGGCGGACCGTGTTCGGCGATTCGGCGGCGAATTGGATTTCGCGGCGGCGGGCGGTGAAAAAGGTAACATGGCTTCAATATTCCTCCGTCATTTGTTCCCCGCCGTGGGCCGGGTTCGGGATGAGGCGCTGGCTTTTTGAGTCCACCACGAAGTCCAACACTTCCAGCGGCACCTGGCCCAGGAGGTTCGGAACGTTCTCGGGCACTTCGATCACGTCGAAGTTCTCGCGCCGCCCCATGAGTTCGAGTTCCACGGGTTCGTATTTGTAGCGGATGGCCTCGCCGTTGGTGGTCTGTGACCGCACGGTGTCGCTGCGCACCAGCCCCAGTTTCTTGATGACCGAAGGCTTGAGGTAAAGCCGCGTGGCCCCGGTGTCCACCAAGGCATTGACTGCAACTGCGCGCGGCTTGCCCCGGGCCAGCTTGAGGCGGCGGAGAACCAAATCGCTGTAATTGGTCAGCTTGATCTTGACGATGACTTTGCCCATACGCTGCAAGTTTCGCTTTTCAGAATGGAGCCGTCAATTGGAACTCTCGCTTCTGTTCGTCACTTCATTGCCCTGTCCGGCGGCAGTTGAAATTCGGCGCGGATGCCGGCGTTGGCTTTGTTGCTGTGCGGCCACGCGGCGGCGGCGGCGAATTGGATTTCGCGGTCGGTTTGCCTTTGACCAATTCGCCGCGGCGCAATGACTGACAGCCTCTGGTCCATGCTGTGGCCGTTGTAATCTTTTGCCGGGTAAAGTCAAGAATGCTTTTCGCCGGAGCGCCGAGTTTTACTCGGCTTTGCGCCGTGCCATTGCCTTTGGCGTTCATTCGGTTTAAGCCGGCTGCAAGCCGGCGCTCGTGCGCCTGAGAAGGCGAGGGGATGGAGCGGTGGAAGTCCGCTCCCGTGCGGTGAAGAGCCGTGCGGTATCGAACCGTAACTGCGCCGCCGCGAGGCGGGGTGGAGAGCAACGGAACGAGAACGACCAGTCCGTAACCCAGACGGCCCGTGGGGGCCGTCGCCGTGAACTCGATTCGGTCGGCGTGGACGGGCTCGCCCCGTGAGAGAACCGCCGCCATCCTCGCGGCTGGCCCACGGACAACTCTCTCACGGGGCGAGCCTTCGAGTGAGTGGCGAAGCCGGTCGGGGCGGGCGCAAATCCGCTGGCCGCCGGGCGATCCTTGGTCGTCGCGCCGATGGTTGGAGACGGAATGGCCGGAAGTCCACCCGCGATAATCAGGGAGACCCGCCGGGGTCAAGCGGCGTTCATGGCGAAAGCGCCCGAAGAATCCCGACCTGTCGGGAGAGTCAGAGCGTCCGTAGGAGCGAGGAAGCGGGTAACGACCGTGGAGCGAAGGGACGCAGGAAAGTGGATGCGTGAAAGACCAGAACGACGAACCCAAACCGGCGCCAGTGGCGGCGACGCCTCCGCAAGCCGGAGAAGCCCGCGCCCCGTGGTGGTGGGTGGAACGCTGCGTCTGGACCGAACCCCGAAAGCTTTCGGGGTTGACGCGGCTCACGACGAGTGAGTCGGCAAACCGGGTCTGGTTCGCACTGGTGGACAAGACCCTTGCGCCCGCCAATCTGCAAAGCGCCTTTAACAAGGTGTGGCGCAAGGGCGGGAGCGCGGGAGCGGATGAAACAAACCGTGGGGCACTTCGCGCGGCACGCGGAAGCCGAGCTTCAGCGACTGCACGAACAACTGCGCGAGGGCACGTATCGTCCGCAACCCGTCCGGCGGGCGTGGATTCCCAAGCCCGGCAGCAACGACAAGCGACCGCTGGGCATCCCGGCGGTGCGCGACCGCATCGTGCAAGCCGCGCTGCGGCACGTATTGGAACCCATCTTCGAGACGGAGTTTGCCTTGCCCCGTGAGATAGTGTGCGACGATTCCCTCTGCGCAGCGCCCGTGTCTATCTCACGGGGCGAGCACAGTTACGGCTTCCGCCCCGGACGCGGAGCCAAGGACGCGCTGCGGCGGGTGGACACGCTGCTCAAAGCGGGCCACGACTGGGTGGTGGACGCCGACCTGAAAAGCTACTTCGACACCATCCCGCACGAGCGGCTGCTCGCGCTGATGAAACAGCGTGTGGCCGGCGGACGGGCAGTTGGTGATCAGATCGCTCGGCAAGCCTGCCTCGGGGAAGGGCAACCAAATCAAGCGCGTGGAACTCCTCGGGCACAAGGGCAAGCTGGCGTTCACGCAGACTCCGGAGGGTTTGCGGGTCACTCTGCCCGCGCAGAAGCCCAGCGAAATTGCCTGCAGCCTGCGGATCACCGGAAGCGATCTCAAGCCGGTTGCTGCACCCAATCCCGGCGGCGGCAAATAATTCCAATGCGTCACGCCCTCTTACTTGTCGGCGGATCGGCACGCGCCTCTGGCCGTGGGGTCGGGCGGCCAGATGCTGCTGCAACTGGCTTACGAGCGACTCACCGCTATCCGAAAATTTATTCCGAGAATCGCTCTTTCAGCCGGACCGACACCCACGAACCCGCATATTTCACACGCCGATTGGATCGCTGACAGACTGTAGGCGCCGACGTAAGGAGACGTACCGTTGCGGGTCAATTGCGCCTCCGCCTCCTTACGTCGGCGGCTACCAAGTTTGTTGCTGGCCGAACTGCTGCGTCGCATGGCTTTGCCACCAAGCCACATGGCGGTGGATTCGACCGGATTGGATCCGGGGCGCACCAGCGCCTATTTTGTGGCTCGCCATGCCAGTGCCGCCGCCGCAAACGCTACGTCAAACTCAGTCTGAGCGTCGTGGTGGGACGATTGGTGGCGGCCGGTGTGGTGGCTGACAATGACAAGACGGAGTTGCCGCAGTTGTTGGCGGAGACGCGCCAGCGACTGCGGGTGTTGCCGAAGCCAGCCGGCAATGGTCTCGCTCTTCAGCAATTCAGTGACGGAAGGGAGATTTCGGAGCAACTCCTGCTTTGAGTCCGGCATAACGTTTTAGGCTTCGCGACGACCGGAAGATGACCTTCCGGGCCGCTGAGGTCAACCTTGGTTGAGAAGCATTGGTCGGAAGTTTGGTTTGGGACAACATCGGTCAATTATGTGGCCGAGGATTGACATTGCTTCAAAAACGTGTTCTACATTGTGGCGAAATGATCGGGAGCAGCTTATGACAAGATCAATGCTTCTTTGCGGGGCGGTTATCATGGCAGTCCCAGTCCTTGCGCCCGCCAAGGACTGTCCTCTTGAGTTTAAGACCCTCAACGCACAGGAAGTTAAGGGATATCGCTGGAGCTACGGTGCCGTTCAAATGATAGTGGCAGCGAAGCCAGCGGAGTTGAAGAAAGAACCCGACGCAGTGTCGGCCCATCCGCTGTATGGGAAATTCGAGTGGCCCGCAGACAAAACATCGTTGCTGTTCCGCCTCGACGAATCGAAAGGGGACGGCCAAGGCTACGACCGACTCGTCTTGGATTTGAACCAGAACGGCGATCTCGCAGATGACGCAGCCATCTCCCCCGCGGCGGATACCGAACGCTGGTCGAATACTAAGGGACAGGAATTAACGTTGTTTGGCCCCATCGAAGCGCCGGCGTCGAAGATGATCGGGACATGGAAGCCCATCTACTACGCCATACTGGACCTTCGCACCAATGCCATACTGAAGCTCCGCGACCGCCGGGGTGCCTCCACGAGAGATTACCTCGGCAACCTGAGACTCAAAGCGGGTTGGTATCTGGAAACCACCGTCGAGATGGATGGCATGAGACAGAAGATGGCTGTGATTGATAACGACGCCAATATGCGGCTGGGAGATTTATGCAAGCCGCGCATTTCCTCCGACGGTCGCTGGTTCTTGGGAGCAGCCGATGGGGATCGCCTGTTGCTCGACAAGGGTGGCTCCGGCACGTACGGCGATCATCCGTCTTTCGCACAGATTCTTTATTTTGCCGCTGAACCCTATAAGGTCACCCTCGCCGCGGACGACAGATTGATCCAAATCGAACCGTGGCCCGGGCCACTGGCCGAGGTGAGCCTGCAACCTCATGGGGAGCAGGTGCGCAGCTTGGCCTTGGGATGGGAAAGCTCAAAGGGCCAATGGCAGTTCATCGACCTCGGCGTTGCGAGAGGCAAAATCAAAGTGCCGCCAGGAAATTACGGGCTTTGGTCCATCAGCGTGTCTGCCAAGTCGCAGCAAGCTGAAGAGATAACCGCTGGTGGGGTCAACATGAACAGCAAGAAAGTCTTCGCTGTGGCACTCGGCAAGGCCAACACGCTCCGTTGCGGCGCGCCGTTGGAGATCAAGGTCGAGACCGAGCGCGTTGGCGAGCAGCCAACCGGCTCTTCCTCTGGCTTCTGGGCTGCGCTGCAAAGGTGGATTGGGAAGCTGTTTTCGTCGGAAACTGACGAGTTGCGGATTCAAGCCGAGGTCATTGGCGCAGGAGGTGAGACTTATTCGAGCTTCGTCCTCGACGGGAAGATAGGCTCGCGTCAGCCGGCGAAACCGACTTTCACCATCACGACTGGCGGCAGGCAGGTCGCCTCCGGCAACTTGGAGTTTGGGTGAGGCGGCGTCTGTTCGCACTCATGGCGAGTGCCCAAAGAACTGGTTGGCAAGAAGGTCAGCGTCAAAGTGGACTTCGACCTTAAACCGATCGAGACAACCAGCAAACCGGTGGAAGTTACTTTGTGAAGCCCATGCAACTGATTTCAAAAGGTGGGGCGAGACTCCCGGCGAGCCGCAAGGGAGGCAAGACCCCAGCTTTTCGCGGCTCGCGGGGACGCTCGCCCCACCAGTCGGATATTAACAAACCGTTGAGCCTCTTTCAAAACTGTAGGAGACGACGTGAGGAGTCTCTGATTTCCTTGAGATTTGAGCCTCGTTACCTCGGCTCCCACAGGGTTTTGAAAGATCCTCCGTTTATAGGAGAATCCGCATGGAAACAACCAGTCTAAATCAGCCTCCGGTAATTGATCAGCCTCCAGTGGCCAAGCCGCCTTCGCGCGCGGGGCGGATGGGCTTGTGGCTGTCGCTCGTCGCGCCGGCGGTTCTTGTGCTGATGGTGGTCTTGAAGCCCGGGTGAGGCTCGCCCGTTACAGTCCTTGGCGGGCTGTGTCTTCTTCTCTTCCCTCCGGCGGCGCTCATAGTGAGTGTGATCGGGCTGGTGCGCGGTGGCAATCGGGCGGCGGCCATTGCTGGGTTGGTGATTGGCGGCTTGAGCTTACTGTTCTTATTGGGCTTCCCGATCTTGATGGCGCTGTGCAGATAGATCAGTTGCCAAAGGCTGTTTTCTGTTAACCGGGGCGACGGCTCGCGGGTACGCTCGCCCCACCAAAACAGCCGTCATGGTGGGGCGAGCGTACTCGCGAGCCGGCTGCACGGAGATTTACGGGTCAACCTCACGCGGCGACTCGCGCCGCCAGAATCGCCGCACCCAGCGCGCCGGTGTATTGCGGCTGCGGCGCGACTTGCACCGGCGACGCCAGCGCTTCCTCCAAGGCGCGCACCATCCCAGCCTGCAAGGCTACGCCACCTGTAAAATACACCGGCCCGGCGATGGGGCGGCCCACCAGTGAGATGAGGCGCGTGGCGATGGATTTTTGCACACCGGCCGCGATGTCCGGCGCAGACGCGCCTTCCGCCAGCAACCCGATGATTTCCGTCTCGGCGAAGACCACGCACGTGCTGCTGATGATGGCGGGCGAGCGACTTTGACGGCTTAGGCCGCTGAGCGTCGGCAAGTCCACGCCGAGCCGCGCGGCGACCACTTCGAGAAACCGGCCCGTGCCCGCCGCGCACCGGTCGTTCATGGCGAAATCCCGGACGCGCCCGCCGTCTTCGAGGTGGATGACCTTGCTGTCCTGCCCGCCGATTTCAATGATCGTGCGGGCGTCAGGTTTGAGATGATGGACCCCTCGCGCGTGACAGGTGATTTCAGTGATCGTCGTGCCGGCGAACCGGACGGCGTTGCGCCCGTAGCCGGTGGCGATGATGGCCTGGACTTGCGCCCGCTCCAAGCCCGCCTCGCGCAATGTCCGCTCGTAGAGTTGCTCCGCCAGACGCTGCTGCTCAACGCCTTGGTCGGCGATGCCCTGGCCGACAATCCGCGAGTTGGCGTGGTCGAACAGCACCACCTTGATCGCCCGCGAGCCTGCGTCTATACCTGCTGAAATCATGATTTTCGTCTGGTTCGCGCGATTTCGATCACAGTTTGCAGCCGCGTCCGCAATGTCGGCAGTAGCGCATCGCACACCGGCGGAATTTCCAGTTCGACCGCCGACAGGCCGGTTTGTGCGTGAACCTGCCCGCGGATCAGTTCGCTTTCCCAAGGACAATGGCTCGCGCCGGGGATGCGCGCCACGACCACGGCTTCAGCGCGGTAACGGCGACACTCCGCCACAACCCGCCGGGCACGGTCGCGCGCGGGCCCGACCATCGGGTCCGCCAGCGCCGTCCGCGCCAGCGCTTCAAACGGTGGCAAATCTTCGGGGATCAAGTCCAGCGCGTGGGTGAACATGAACTCCGTGCCGCAGAGCCGTCCGCCACATTCCTCCAGCAGGTTCATGGCCCGCAGGTCAGCCACGGGATTCACCCAGTAAATCCGCACGGCATCGTCGGCAGTAACGAACTTCCCCACCGCCACGCGCGCCTGCGCCTCCGCCAGCAATTCCCTCAACACGCCCAGACACTCCTCGCGGTCCGAGCAGAAATGGACGGCCAACATTTCGGCGACGAGCATTTCCAAGGCGGGCAACGGCGCGCCTTGAGCGCCATAGACTGTCGCGCGCAACGCGGCTAGTTGGCGTCGCACCGCGTTGGCGGCCCGAATGCCGGGTGCCACCAGCGCCGCGTCCAATTCGTGACCAGCCAGCTCGCCGAGCGCACCCGCAACGCGCTGCAATTCCTCGCGCACGACATCCACCTGCAACTGCGGCGCCGTCAGCCCGCCGGGCAGGGCGCAGACGGCTTCGTGCGCTTCCGGCGGGCGGCGGCGCGGCATCTCCCACCACACGATGCGCTGGCCCAACCGCTCCAGCCGTTGCGCGATGGCGGAGAAATCGTCGCACACCGCGCCGGCGCTGCAAACCAGCAAGTCAGGGAGCGGAAAGTGTTCTTCACTATGAAACGCGCCGAGCATCGCCCGCACTGGACAAAACGAGGCGTCAATGCCCAGCGCCTCTGCCTGCTGCAACAGGCGGTCGCTGCACTCCATCAGGCAGGGCGTCCACCACGCGCCGTCGGGATAAAACGCCCGCAGCCCCGGCAGGGAATAAGCCAGCACCGGCACGGTGCCGAGGTCTTTCATCGTGCCCACCAGCCGGTCGCCCCGGTCGCGGGCCGCGCGGAGACGCTCGTTTTCCGTCAGCAGGAAATTCCACAGGCGCAGGGCCGCGGCCGAGTTGTCGAAGCGCAATTGGCGCAGGCGCAAATCGCCTTCGCGCTCGACATGGCGGCTGAGCGGCCCGCCGTAAGCCGGCTCGCGCAGCCCGCCACGAACCAACTCCGCGTAACGCGCGTCCCATTGTTCGAGAGTCAGTTGCGGCAAGACGGCGTTCATTGCAGCGACTCCACGAAGGCTTGCAGCCGGTTGGTGTCACGCAAGCCGACGCCGTGAATGTCAGATGCGTCGAGCACCAGCACGGGCGAGCCGCAGGCTTCGCGCAGGCTCGCGGCCTCGGCCCGCCAGAGGTCACAGCCGACGTGGACCCACAGCACGATACCGCGCACGTGACGCTCCGTCAGCCGTGTTCCAAGCCAGTCGTAGAGCCGGGTGTTGGGCCGCTGGAACACATCCACGCAGTGATCGAAGTAGTGATTGGCCAGCGCGGTGAGCGGACTCTGGTCAGGGGCAAGGTTCGGCAACGGCGGCAGCAGGTTGCGCTCGCCGGGTTCCGTCGCGTGCAGCACCACGCGGCCACCGGCGGACTCGATGGCATCGAACAATTGCCACTGGGCAGGCAGCAGCGGGCCACCCACCAGCGCCAGCGGGACGCGGCTGCCCTTTGATGCGGGAGCGCGGACGGCTTCGTCCGCCGCGGGCGCGGATGGCTGAAACCGCGGGCATGGCTGCCCGCGCTCCGACTCGAGGGACGCTTCGTTCACCGCGCCATCGCCGAAAAAACGGGCCAGCGCTTCAGCGTTCTGGCGTGCGGTGCCGCGCCTGATGAAACTGCGAAGCTTAGCCCGCTGTGTGTCAAAATCACTCATCACGGTTTTCAATTCGGCGGACGCGGGTGCGTGTCCGCCCAGTCGTTCGAGGAATTTGCCAAGCCTGTCCACTTCGTCACGGTAGAGCCGCCGTGCCGCCGGCGTCTGCCACGTCGCGGGCAGGTTGAACAGAAAAACGTGCGAAGCGCCGGCGGCGGTGACCGCGTCCGCCGCCCGCCGCATCTGGTCGCACGCGGTGGTGAGGACCAGGGCGGCCTGCGGTTGGGTCTTGGCCAGGGCTGCCATGCTTTGGGCGAAAGCGCAGACGCCCTCCGGAACAGCAGTTGATTCAGGCACTGGCGCAATCCATGCCCCGCACGGCTTAAGGCTGTGGGCTTTGATCCACTCCACAGGCACCCACGGGCTGGCGCAGAAGACTTGCATTGAGCGGGGTGACCGTGACCAGCCGCGTTCTATCCGCCCTTTTGCGCGACGATCAGGCCTTGGATGATTTTTCCGGCTTCGGCTAAAGATTGCATGAAGCGCATCTCGGTGAGCAGCGTCTGGGCGAGGGCGGAATCAAAGCCGATGATCTTGAGCGCGTCGTAGGTCAGTTGCTTCTCGATCATGTCGAGGTAAAGCGGCACATACTTGGGGAAGCGACCGGTATCTTGCGCCACGCGCACGGCGCAGCCGTTGGCTTTCAACAGCGAACTGTATTCGTCCAAGCTCAGCACCGACGGGAACTTCATGAAGGCAAGATACCGCTTCGCTTCGTCCGCAGTCAGCCCCGCCGGACCTTCCATCCAATCTGTGAAGGCGATCACACCCTTGGATTTGACGAGGCGTGCGGCTTCGGCGATCAGCTTCGACTTGTCCTCCACGTAGCACCAGGCATCTTCGCCCCAGACGAAATCGTATTTCGCGCCGGGCAGCCCGCTCGAGCAAACATTGGCTTCGACGAACGTGATGCGGTCTGCCAAGCCCTCGTCAACGCAGCGTCGGCGCCCAAGGTCGAGCATCGTGCGTGTGGCGTCAACGCCGGTCATGCGCGCCACTTTGCGAAAGCGTACCAGGAAGCGCATCCCGGCCCCGCTGGCGCAGCACAGATCAACGCCCTGTTGCCCTTCGCTGATGCCGGTGCGCTCGGCCAGGTCCATGGAGGATTGAAGACCGCCGATGTGAATTTGTTCGCCCATGAGCAGTTCCCAAAGGCGGCCCTCTGGACCGGAATAGACGGCTTGAACATCTGACAAGTGGACTTGAGGTGCTGTTTGCATTGTTGTGTTTGTGGTTCAGGTTTGTTGGCAATGCCACGACTCGTGGCTTGGCTGCTGTTCAGGTGACGGCCCGGCTCCGCACCGTCTCCACCAGCGCCTCGACGCGCACGGCGATACGCGGCGAATCCAGCGGCGAGTAATCCGTCTCGATGCGCAGGTACGGCAGGCCGAGTTCCTGTTCGACCAGCCGCTTGACGCGGAACGACTCGATGGCGTACGTGAGGCACGCCTGCCAGATCAACTCGATCACGCAGTCGGCGCGGTATTCCCGCGCGAGCTGGCGGAGGATTTCCATGCGTTGGTTGTTGGGCGTCTTCACGGAGCAGGGCAGGTGATAATACTTTTCGGCGAGGGCGCGAACCGGATCGGCGGCATCCACCGGCACGTCCTCCAAAATGGGTTTCAGTCCCGAGCAATTCTCCTGGCAGACCACGAGTCCGCCGTGCTGCTCGATGATGTCCATGACCCGCTCGGCCCCGTGAACCAGTGGCACGCCAGTCAACAGCACGCGCACTTTGCTGTGGGAAGTTGCCGGCGACTCCCTCAGCTTGGCACTCTCCCCCAGGGCGGGGGAATCGCCATGAACTTCTGTTCTCCCTGCGGCATGCAAATCCCGCCGGGCGGCTTGGTGTTCGCGCCGCAGCGTGTCCGGCTTCCCGCACCCTGAAGGGTGGACACCAAACGCATTTGCGAACACCTGCAGCGCCTTTTCGTATTGCTCCAGGTCCGCCGCAATGCCGGAGATGATGCTCTTGAAATCCAAAAGCTGCCGTCCGGTCAGTGGCGGAGAATCGCGCTTCATCAATTCCGCCAGTTGTCGGCGGAGCGCGCGCTCGCGATTCATCGTGGCGATGGCCGCGTGGATTTTCTCGTTGGTGACCGTGACCTTGTAGCGGCGTTCGAGGAATTGTTTGAGCTTGTGCATCTCGCGCGTCCACTGCTCCAACGCCGCCGGGTCATCCTCCTTTTGCGGCAATTCCATGAGGTACGTCGGGCGCGCCTCGCCCATCAGCTCGAACATCTTCTTCTTCCCGTCGCAAGTCGTTTCCGCGATGACCAAATCCGCCATTTCTAGAAACGGGTTTGCCTTCTCGACCAGATAGCCATAGGTGGACTTGATCAACGGGCAGAGGTTGGCTGGCAAATGGGTCTCGGCAGCCGGGATTGTGTCCGGGTCACCGCCGCAGAGGCACACAGGAACGCCGCCGGCGGCCATGATCAACTCGCGCGGGGCGTATTCGCACATGATCCCGACGATGGGTTTGCCTGCGGCGTGAGCGGTCAGTGCGAACTCCTTGCAATGAGGAATCATCTGGCCAAACCAACTCAGCGGATCGGCGTCTGTGGAAGTTGCACGGTCGGCTGGTTCAACCGGCGCGACCCGCGGCTGGAACTGTGAGACGCTACTCATGTCTTTAACACGCGCCGTTTCTGGCGAGCGCGCATCGTAAGGCAAACCGAATGATTTGTCCATTCGAGGTGCCCGCGTCGGAATGCGGATATGCCTCGCAAAAACCGCATTGCGCTGCCGCCCCGACTCGACCATAACTTGACCCATGCTCGCACGCGTCTGTTCCGCCGCGGTCAACGGCATCGAGGCCTACCCCGTCGAGGTCGAGGTGAATGCCGGCTGGGGCGACACCAAGATTGTCATTGTCGGTCTGCCGGATGCCGCAGTCCGCGAGTCGCAAGACCGGGTCACGACCGCCCTGACCAATTCCGGGTTCAAGTTCCCGATGGGCCGCACCACCATCAACCTCGCGCCAGCGGACGTGAAGAAGGAAGGGCCGAGCTTCGACCTGCCCATCGCGCTGGGCATGCTCGCGGCGAGCGAACAACTCGAAACCGACCAACTTGACAACTTCCTCGTTGTGGGCGAACTGGCCCTCACCGGTGCGGTGCGGTCGTGCAAAGGCGTGTTGCCCGTGGCCATTCGCGCCCGGGCTGACGGCAAGGTGGGCATTTTGGTTCCGGCGGACAATGCGGCAGAGGCGGCGGTAGTCGGCGGCCTTCAGGTCATTCCGATTCAAAACCTGCGCGAGGCGGCCAGTTTTCTCGAAGGCGAAATCAAGATTTCCCCGGCCAAAGTGGACATTGAGGAAATCTTCAACCGGCGGCCCGACGACGAATTGGATTTTGCCGAGGTGAAGGGGCAGGAGTCGGTGAAGCGGGCTTTGGAAATCGCGGCGGCCGGCGGGCACAACGCGCTGCTCATCGGCCCGCCGGGCACGGGCAAATCCATGCTGGCCAAGCGGCTGCCCACCATCTTGCCGCCGCTCACGCTCGAAGAAGCGCTGGAGACGACCAAGATTCACAGCATCGTTGGCCTGCTGGCGCCGGGGCAGGCGCTGGTCACGTGCCGGCCCTTTCGCGCGCCGCATCACACGGCCAGCGACGCCGGCTTGCTGGGCGGCAACGTGAATCCGACGCCGGGAGAAATTTCGCTCGCGCACCACGGGGTTTTGTTTCTGGACGAGTTGCCCGAATTCAAGCGCAGCGTTTTGGAAACGATGCGCCAGCCGGTCGAAGAAGGCTGCGTCACCATCTCGCGCGCGGCGGGCAGCATGACGTTCCCGTCGCAGTTCATGCTCGTGGCGGCGATGAACCCCACGCCGGACGGCAAGATGCCGGGCGAATCCCGCAGCACGCCGCGCGAGATTCAAAATTATCTCGGCCGCATTTCCGGGCCGTTGCTGGATCGGATTGACCTGCACGTCGAAGTGCCGCAGGTGAAGTTCCGCGAGATTGCCGGTGACCGCACGGGCGAAACTTCAGCGCAAATCCGGGAGCGCGTCGTGGCGGCGCGGAAACGACAGCAGGCCCGCTTCGCCCACAAACCCAAGATCACTTGCAACGCGCGGATGGGGACCAAGGAGATCAAGGGGTTCTGCGCACTTGACGACGCGACGAAAGAATTGCTGAAATTCGCGATGGCGGACTTGAATCTCAGCGCCCGCGCTTACGACCGCATCCTGAAAGTGGCCCGCACCATTGCTGACCTGGCCGGCTCGGATCAAATCGTGGCCGACCACGTTTCCGAAGCGATTCAGTACCGCTCGCTGGATCGGCAGATTTGGGGATAACGGAAACAACGGAACGATGGCAAGCGCGGGTGCAACGACTTGCTTTTTCTCCCGCATCTCTAGGGCTGCGGCTACATTCGTCTGGCGCATCCGCCCCTGCTGGCGTTCAGGTGTTGGCCCAAGCTCGCCCTCTTGTTCGCGCGTTTCAATCAAACACTCGCCAAGTCCCCTGCCCTTTGCTACCGTGCGTTTGTCCATGAATGTAGCAGCCAACAAACGGGTGGTGGAATCGCTGGAAGGCCTGGGCCGGCTCACGCTGTTGGCGAAAGAGGCTTTGGTCTCCATCCTGACCGCCAAGGTCAATTGGCAGGACCTGCTCTACCAGCTTTATTTCATGGGCGCGAAGTCCCAGCCGGTGGTGCTCATCACCGGCGCGTTCACCGGCATGGTGCTGGGGACGCAAACCTATTTCCAATTCCACTCCGTCAAGATGGACACGGCGACGCTGGCGGTGGTGGGCGTCGCGATGTGCACCGAACTGGGGCCGGTGTTGACGGGCTTGATGGTGGCGGGGCGCGTGGGCGCAGCCATGGCCGCCGAGATCGGCACCATGCGCGTCACCGAACAGATTGACGCATTGCGCACCCTGGCGACGCATCCGGTGGATTACCTCGTCGTGCCGCGCCTATTGGCTTTGCACGTCGCCATGCCGCTGCTGACTGCTGAAGCGATCGCGTTCGGCATTGGCGCCGGTTACATCGTCGGCGTGTATCTCCTCGGCATTGACGCGACGTATTCCTGGCATCACATGCTCCGCTACACGAGCCGGGAAGACCTGGCCCTAGGCATCATCAAGTCGTTCGTGTTCGGCGGCATCGTGGCGATCATCGGCTGCTACAAGGGCATGAATTGCGGCGAAGGCGCTGAGGGCGTGGGCCGCGCCACGACGGAGGCGGTGGTCTATTCTTCCATCACCATCCTCATCTCCAATTTTTTCCTCACGCTCGCGCTGGGCAAACTCCTGGGCATCCTATGATCGAGGTGCACAACCTGAAAAAGAGCTTCGGCATCCTCGTCGTGCTGGACGGCGTGAGCTTTTGCATTGAAAAAGGGGAATCCGTTGTCATCATTGGCCGCAGCGGCAGTGGCAAAAGCGTTCTGCTCAAGCACCTGATCGGCCTGCTGCGGCCCGATGCCGGCGAGGTTTTGATTGCCGGGGAAAACATCAGTGCCATGGACGAACGCCAGTCGCTTCGCGTGCGCCGCCGGTTCGGGATGTTGTTCCAGAGTTCGGCGTTGTTTGACTCGATGACTGTGGCCGAGAACGTGGCGTTCGCCTTCCGTCGCGACCGCAGCCTGACGCCGAAGGACATCGCCGAAAGAGTGGCAGACGTGCTGGAAATGGTGGACCTGCCGGGCACCGAAGACAAGAAGCCGTCCGAGTTGTCCGGCGGGATGCGCAAGCGCGTGGGGCTGGCGCGCGCCATCATTTACAAACCGGAGATTGTGCTTTATGACGAGCCGACGACCGGCCTGGACCCGATTGTGGCGGACAGCATCAACCAGCTTATTGTGCGCGTGCGCGACCGGGTGCGGGTCACGACCGTCGTGGTCACGCACGACATGCGCAGCGCGCGCTGCCTCGGACAGCGAATCATGATGTTGCACGACAAGAGAATCTATGCGACGGGAACGCCCGACGAGTTTTTTCAGTCGGCCGACCCGGTCGTGAAACAGTTCATTGACGGCGTTTCAGACCCGAAGGAGGAGGTTTATTTTTGATATGAGCCAGAAGCGCCTCGAAACCAAAGTCGGCGTGTTCGTGGCCATCGGCCTGGTGGTGCTGGCCGTGCTGCTCGTGCTGTTCAGCAAGGGCTTTTCCTTCAACTGGCAAAACTACCGGGTGTTCCTGCGCACCAGCAACGTGGGCGGGCTGAAGACGGGCGCCATCGTCCTGATGTCGGGGGTCCAAGTCGGCAAGGTTTCAGCCATCAAGCTGGCCGCCGACGGCCGCACCGTGACTGTCACTCTCAAGCTCAACAAAGGGATCACGGTTTACCGCGACGCGAATTTCGTCATCGAGCAGTCCGGGTTCCTGGGCGACCAATACGTTGCCATCGTCCCCACCAAGAACGCGGACCGGCCGTTGCACGAGGGCGACGAGGTGACTTGCGAAGCGCCGTTCAACCTTTTGGAAGTGGCGCGCAACGCTTCGGGTTTCGTCGCGCGGATTGACGACGTGGCCAAAAAGGTTGATACTGCCATCGCGGATCTTCGGCGGCTCGTTCTGAACGAGGAAACGCTGTCCAACCTCGCCGCCACGGTCGGCACCATGCGGACGGCCTCGGAACACGCCGTCACGACGGTGGACAACATCAACGCCCTCGTCCAGACGAACAGCGAGCCGGTCACGATGTCGCTCAGCAACCTAGTCGTCTTCTCGGAGCACTTGAATCAACTGGCCGCGACATTGAGCCAGGTCACGACGACGAACGCGCCAGAAATCAGCGTTGCCATCAAAAACGTCGAGTCCGCCACGGCAACGTTGAAGAGTCTGCTGGATGATTTGCAGACTGGCAAAGGCCTGGCCGGAACTTTGCTGAAGGACGAGCAAGTCGCCGCGCACGTCTCGCTGCTGGCCAGCAACCTGGCGATCACCAGCAGCAACTTGAACCGGCTGGGGCTGTGGGGCATCTTGTGGAAGCCGAAGGCGCCCCGAACGAACGTGGTGTCCCGGCCGATATACCCGGGCCGCAATCCGATGAATTGATTTATGTCACTTTGGGTCATTCGCATCCTGTTTCTGGCCATGACCACGGTCGGCGGCTATGCCGTCAGCCAGGTCCGGCCGGAATTTGTCGTCGGCAGTCATGGCGGGCTGCTGGGCATGGTCATTGGCTTTGGCTTTGGTTGGCTCATGATCGCCGTGGACGAAATGCTGAAGGGGTTTTCGCTGCGCGCCTTCTCCGCCACCACGTTCGGTCTGCTCCTCGGCACGGTGGTGGCGCTCTTGATTGACCGCTCCGGCTTGTTCGAGAGCCTGGAAGGCACGTCCACGCGCTGGCTGATCCGGCTGGGGTTGTTTCTGAGCTTCGGCTACATCGGCATCGTGCTGGCCATGCGCAGCAACAAGGAGGATTTCTCGCTCATCATCCCCTACGTCCGGTTCGCGCCCCAAAACAAACCGGAAAACCTCCTGTTGCTGGACACCAGCGTGATCATTGACGGGCGCATTGCCGACCTGATCGAAGCGAACCTGGTCGAGGGCATCGTCGTCGTGCCGCGCTTTGTGCTCAAGGAACTCCAGCAAATTGCCGACTCCGCCGACGCCATCAAGCGCGTGCGTGGCCGGCGCGGCCTCGAGATGCTCAACCGCCTCCAGCGCAACCAGCGCATCGAAGTCAAGATCCACGACGGCGATTTCCCGGAAGAAAAGGAAGTGGACGCCAAACTGGTCCGCCTCGCCCGCAACCTCCGCGCCAAGCTCTTCACCAACGATTTCAACCTGGGCAAGATCGCCGAGCTGCAATCCGTCAAATACGTCAACGTCCACGAGGTCGCCAAATCGCTGAAGGTCATCCTGTTGCCCGGCGAAACGCTCTCGCTCAAAATCGTGCGGGAAGGCAAGGACAAGGGCCAGGGCGTCGGCTACATGCCCGACGGGACGATGGTGGTGGTCAACAACGGCCAGCCGCACATCGGTCGCGAGGCGCAGGTGCAGGTGCAAAGCCTCCTCCAAACCGGCGCGGGCGTCATTGTTTTTGCCGACGTGAAGCCGCCGGGCGTTGCTTCAACCTGACCGCAGGCCGACCCCTCGCAAGAATCATGGGACTGGTCACCGTTTATCAGGCCTTCAATCCGGTGGACGCCCACCGGGTCCGCGCGCAGTTGGACGCCGCCGGTTTTCACGCGACCGTTGCGCACGAACTCTCCGCGCTGAGCATGGACGGCTATTCGATGGCTGCCGGCGGCATCCTCGTCCAAGTGCCCGAAGCCGAAGCCGCCGAAGTCAAAGAATTTCTCGAAACTCCGACTGCCCCCGCTGAATGACTCCCGCGAACCCCAGGCTCCTCTCCCAACTCAAGAGACTGCTGCCTCCGGGCGAAATCACATTCAACCCGAAAGTCTTGGCCCAATATGTCGGCGACAAATGGTTTGCGGCGCACCAGCCGGACGCGGTCACGCTTCCACGCAGCGCCAAATCCATCGCAAAAATCCTGCGCTTCGCAAACAAGCACCGCATCCCTGTGACGCCGCGCGGCGCGGGCCACGGCTATGTCGGCGGCTGCGTGCCGTTGCGCGGCGGCATCGTGCTTTCGCTGGAGCGCATGAACCGCATCAAGGAAATCAACGCACGGGATTTCGTTGCCGTCGTCCAACCCGGCGTCATCACCCAGACGTTGCAGGAAGCGGTCGAGCGGCGCGGTTTGTTTTACCCGCCTGACCCGGCCAGCCGCGACGAGAGCTCCATCGGCGGCAACATCAGCACCAACGCCGGCGGACCGCGCTGCCTCAAATACGGCGTCACCCGCGATTACGTCCTTGGATTGGAAGTCGTTCTGGCCGACGGCACGGAGTTGCGGCTGGGCGGGCGCACGCACAAGAACAAAACCGGCTTCGAGCTGCACCGCCTGTTCGTCGGCTCGGAAGGCTTGCTTGGCGTCGTCACCGAGGCGACGCTCAAACTCATTCCGCTGCCGCCGTTCCGCGCCAATCTCGCCGTCGGCTTCGGCTCGATGAAAAACGCCGTGCGCGCGCTGCAAGCCATCCTCGCCGCCGGATTTCTGCCCTGCGCGCTGGAATTGGCGGACGAATTCACGCTCGCTGCCGCTTACAAGCGGACCAGGAGCGAGCGTTTGCGCGGTTGCCGAGCGTATCTCATTACCGAGTTGGACGGTCAGGAGAAATCCGTTCGCGGAGAACTGCGCACACTGGAGCGGATCATCCGGCGACATCAACCGCTCTTTGTCGAGCGCGGGCTGGGCGCGGCCCGGTGCGAAGCCGTCTGGAAAATCCGGCGCGAATTTTCCTACGCGCTGCGCGACACCGGCCTGACCAAGTTGAACGAGGACATCGTCGTGCCGCGCGGGCGTTTGGAGGATTTGTTTGCGTTTGTTGCGCGGCTGCAAAAGAAGCACGGCCTGCCCATCGCCTGTTTCGGCCACGCCGGCGACGGCAACATCCATACCAACGTGATGGTGGACTACAATCAACCCGGCGCGAAGCGGCGCAGCGAAGCCGCGCTCGACGAACTCTTCCGGCAGGTCATTGCTTGGGGCGGGTCAATCACGGGCGAACACGGCATTGGGATCGCCAAGCAACGCTGGTGGCCGCTGGCCGTCAGCCCGGAAGTGCGCAAGCTGCACCGCGATATCAAGCACGCGCTCGATCCGAAAGGCATCCTGAATCCGGGAAAGTTTGTTTGAAGCCGTTTTACGTATCGATTTTCGGTCCAACGAGCACCACGAACTCACCTTTCAACGAGCGCTGGCGGACCGCTTGCAGCAACGCCGCCGGTTTGCCGCGCAGAGATTCCTCGAACTTCTTCGTCAACTCCCGCGCCAGCACCACCTGTCGTTCCGGGAAAACTTCGCTGAGTTCGCCCAGCAGCTTCTCGATACGATACCGCGACTCGTAGAACACGAGCGTGCCTTCAACGGGCTTCAACTCCTCCAGCTTTTTCCGGCGCTGACCGGATTTGTGCGGCAGGAAACCAATGAAGTGAAACTCATCGGTCGGCAGGCCGCTCGCCGTCAGCGCCGCCACCAGCGCGCACGGGCCGGGCACCGGCTCGACGCGCAACCCGGCGGCGATGGCGGCTTTGACCACGCGCTCGCCGGGGTCGCTGATGCCGGGGCTGCCGGCGTCCGTCACAAGCGCCACTTTTTCGCCGCGATGCAGCCGCGCCAAGATTTCCTCGCTGCGTTTGGCTTCGTTGAATTGAAAGTAGCTGCGGAGCGGCTTGGAGATGCCGAAATGCTTCAGAAGTTGGCCGGTGCGCCGCGTGTCCTCGGCGGCGACCACGTCACATTCCTTGAGCACCCGCAACGCCCGGAGCGTGATGTCCTCCAAATTACCGATGGGCGTGGCGACGAGATACAGCGTCGCCGACTTGAGGGATGGCAAATCCGCGCCCATGCAACTGAGTAAACACTAAATCCGGTCGCCGCGAAACGGCTTTTTGTTGAAAATCTCGGCCGCTGGTATCTACGAAGCTGTAGCCGTAACCTTCAGGTTACGATTCCCGCGCCGGGGTTCTCAAGCGCAAGCTAAAGCTTGCGGCTACGGGTGGCGGAAAATCACGGCGCTAGCCCGCAGCCGCCGTTTGCTTTTGCCCCGAAATCAGGAAATCCAAGTAATAAACCAGGCGTGGTTTCATTTCCTTGCGGGAAACGATGGCGTCAAGGAGTCCGTGGTCCAACAAAAACTCCGCCGTTTGGAAGCCGGGCGGCAACTCCGCCTGGGTCGTGTCCTTGATGACGCGCGGGCCGGCGAAACCGATCATCGCGCCCGGCTCGGCGATGATCAGGTCGCCCAGGCACGCGTAGCTGGCCATGACGCCCGCCGTCGTCGGATGGGTGAGCACGCTGATGTACGGGAGGCGATTCCTGGCATGGTACGCGAGTGCCGCCGCCGTTTTGGCCATCTGCATGAGGCTGAACATGCCTTCATACATCCGCGCGCCGCCGCTGGTCGAAATAATGATGAGCGGCAGGGCCTTTTCAGTGGCCTTCTCGACGAGGCGGGTGATTTTTTCCCCAACGACCGAGCCCATCGAGCCGCCCAGGAAACCGAAATCCATGACCCCTAGCCCGGTGCCGTGCGGGCCAATCTTGCAAATGCCCGTGGTGACGGCGTCCTTGTGGCCCGTGGCTTTCTGGTATTCCTCCAGCTTGGAGGCGTAGGAAGCCACGCCGGTGAAATTCAGCATGTCCGTGCTGGTCATGTCGGCGTCCATTTCCTCGAACGTGCAGGTCTCAACCAGCGAATGAATGCGTTCGCGCGCGCCGATGGGGAAATGATGCTGGCACTGGGAGCACACCTTGAGATTTTCATCCAGTTCCTTGTCGAAGACCATCGAGTTGCACTTGGGGCACTTGATCCAAAGGCCCTCGGGTATCTCCCGCTTCTTCGACTTGCCCGCGCCAATCTTCGGTTTCTTGGGGAGTTTTGCGCTGGCATCCCCTTTGGGCGTTGCCGATCCAACCGCTTCCGGTGTTTCCAGACCGATTGTCCTTTTGGTGAACGTCGTCGTGGCCATACGTGGCTGATTGTTACGCGCGGCAGCGAAACTTTCAAGCTACAATCCGCGGGCGACCGTCCAGACGGCGACATTGCCGGCGCCAGCGGTCAGCAACACTTTCGCGCACGCGCTGGTCGTGGCGCCCGTCGTGAACACGTCGTCCACAAGCACCACCCGGCTGCCGTTCAGCCGTTGACCGCGCCGGGCGACGAATGCGTTGCCGACATTGGCGGCGCGCTGCTGGCGCGTGAGAAGCGTTTGCGTGCGGGTGGGCACAATCCGGCGCAGAAGTTTTCTCTCCACTGGAATCCGCATGGCGGCGCCGAGATGCTGGGCGAGCCGCTCGGCCTGGTTGAATTCGCGCTCCCGCTTTTTCGCCGCGTGCAGCGGCACCGGCACGATCAAGTCCCATTTTTCCTTGCTCAATTCCGGCGCGGCCCGGCGGACAAGGAGGTCCGCCAGGAAAGGTTCGAACCACAGCGCCCGCTGGTATTTGTAGCGGTGAATGGCTTCGAGGACGGGATCGCCCGCGGCAACGGCCGACCGCGCGGAGCGGAAATGAAGCTCCATCTCACGGCAGTTGGAACATTCAAAAGCAGTGGTGATGTCGCCTTCGTAAGGCAGTCCGCACCGGTCGCAAAACGGCGGGGTGATGAATTTGACCCGCTGCCAGCAGCGCGCGCAAACGTAGCCCTCGGCGGCTGTGGCGCGCCCGTCCCTGCAAATCTGACACACCTCCGGGTAGAAGAAGCCCAACGCCGCGTTGACTAGCCCCGACCGTCCCGCGACTGCGGGATCAGAAGCAGATGCCGTCATAGCGACTTTTGGTCTCCGCTCGCCGGAAGACGCGCAGCGAAATGGCGAGCACGATGGCCAGCAACGGCAGCGCGAGCCAGCCGTCAATCAGTTTGCGCGTGCCCCAGAACCAGACGCCGGCACCCGCGACTTCGGCGGTGAGCCAGCCGTAGGATTTGAGCCAGAAAATCCAGCCCGCGTGCAGGCCAATGGAAAAGTACAGGTTGCCGGTGCGCTGATAGGCGAGGGCGAGCAACATTCCCGCTAGGGTGAGGTTGAAGAATCCCGGAACAATCTGTCGCCAGTCCGTGAAACCGGCCAGCATGAGGCCGAGTTGACCAAAGCCGGAAGTCCAGCTCACGGTGGCCGGGTCCTGGGTGCGGGCGAGAAAATGCACGATCGCATAGACCATGCTGCTAACGACCAGCGCGACGGCCCAGTTCCACATTTTACGCAACGCGCCAAACAACGCACCACGAAACAGGATTTCCTCCAGCACGCCAACTGCCCCGGCGGTGAGCACGATGCCAAGCAGCTTCACGGTCCAATCCGCCCCGGCAAAAGCGTGATTGAATTTCCGCGCGCCGGCCACCAGCGCAAGGACGGCCACGCACGCCAGCGAACCGAAGCCGAGCAGGAAACCACCACCGAGTTTTCGCCATTGGCCAGCCGGCCTCACCAGCCCGACGTCCGCAGCGGACTTGATGCCCAGACTGCGGAGGAAAGGCCAAAGCCCGATCAGCGCCAGACCCAGCATGGAACGGTTGACATACCGATGAAATGGTTTCTGCGCCAAGCTCGGGAACGTGTGGGCAAATGCGTCCGCCAACCAATAGAGCCAGGGCGCAAGCAGGGCGCCGCCCAGAAAGACCACCGCGATGAAGATCACCAGTGACCGAAGCGGTCGCATGCACGAGGTTAGAATAGGCGACGGAGCGCGCCAAGCCGGAAGTGACAACAAAACCGTGTCGCGAGACCGCCTTGCCGGTGCGGGCGTTGGTCAACCGGAAAAGCAGTCCACGTGCTGGCGTTTTTCATCCTGCTTAAACAGACTCGTTGCATGAACAAAGTGCGACCCGGCATCCTCGGCACGGGCAACCTCGGCAAGCGTCACGCCGAATAGGTGCTGACCAGCAAGGTCAGCCGCGGCGAAGCGGGCGGCGGCTGAAAAAGATGATTGGCGAAATCGCGGCGGAGTTGGCAGGCTGCTATGGAAATGGACGGCAATTTTCTGCACGAAGAACCGCCCGGATACGGCGGGACTGGTAAATCCGGCCCTGTCCCGGAATATCTGCGCCAGCTCGAACGCGCTCTCCGGCGCGGCGACGCCACGGAGCAAACCCACCGTCCGGCCTTCAAGGAATTTCTCGAACAGCTTCGCGCAGGCATCACCGCCACCAACGAACCCAAACGCTCTGCCTGCGGCGCGCCCGACTACGTGGTCGGCCGCAACTCCGACAATCTCACGCTTGGTTACGTGGAAGCCAAGGACATCGGTCTCTCGCTCGCCGAAGTTGAGAAATCCGAGCAACTCAAACGGTACCGCCGCTCGCTGCCCAATCTGCTGCTGACCGATTACGTCGAGGTCCGTTGGTTCGTGAACGGCGAACGGCGTGGCATCGCCGGCCTGGCCTCGCTTCAATCCGGCGGACGGCTCGTGCCCGCGAGTGAAGAAGAACAAGCCAAGGCGATCAAGCTGATCGAATCGTTCCTCAGCCAGCGCCCGGTTGAAATCGCGTCCGCCGAGGAACTCGCCCGCCGCTTGGCGCACTGCACGCACCTGATCCGTGACATAATCGTCCAGGCATTTGCCGGCGGGCAGGCGTCGCAGCAACTCCGCGACTGGCGCGCCGCTTTCACCACCACGCTGCTGCCCGAACTCGCCGAGCAAAAGGACGGCGGGAAGGAACGGGCCGCCGTTGCCGAGTTTGCCGACATGTTCGCCCAGACGCTCACTTACGGTCTGTTCAGTGCCCGCGCCGCCAGCGGCTCGACCAAATTCACCCGCGACAAGGCGCAGAAACTCATCCCGCGCACCAATCCGTTTCTCCGCACCTTCTTCGAGCAAATCACCGGCGCGGCGCTGGACGAAGAACCTTTCGCCGGCTTTGTGGAAGACACCATCCAGACGCTCGACCACGCGAACATGGGCGTGATCTTGGAAGACTTCGGCAAACGCGGCCCGCGCCGCGATCCCGTCGTTCACTTTTACGAGACCTTCCTCCAAGCCTACGATCCGAAGCTGCGCGAACTGCGCGGCGTCTATTACACGCCGGAGCCGGTCGTGAACTACATCGTCCAGAGCATTGACCGCCTGCTGAAAGAAAAATTCGGTCTGAAAGACGGCCTCGCCGACCGCTCGAAAATCAAGATGGGGAGCGCAGCCGCCTCGGCTGCTCCGGTCAGCGCCCCCGCTGACCGGTCGGCGGAAGCGTTGCGCGAGGGCGCGCAACGCGACACGCGAGGCGCGTGTGCTCCCCTCGCAGAGGAAACGCACCGCGTGCTCATCCTCGATCCCGCCGCCGGCACGGCCACGTTCCTCTACACGGTGCTGGATTTGATTCGCAGCCAGTTCAAGAAAAGCAGAAACGCCGGGCAATGGAGCGGCTACGTTCACGAGCATCTGCTGCCACGCCTGTTCGGGTTCGAGTTGCTTATGGCGCCGTATGCCGTCGCGCATTTCAAGCTCGGCCTGGCGCTGGCGGCTTGGGATGAAGAACCGCTCTTCCGCCAGCAATGGAGCTACGAACCGCACGCTGACGAGCGCCTCAACATTTTCCTGACGAACACTCTCGAAGACCTTCACCGTGCCACCGAACAACTAGGCCCGTTGCGCGCTTTGAGCGACGAAGCCAACTCCGCCTACGACGTGAAGCAGAGAAAGCCCGTCCTCGTCGTCCTCGGCAATCCGCCATATTCCGGCCACAGCGCCAACAAGGGCGAATGGATTACCAAGCTTGTGCGCGATTACTACTTCTGCGACGGCAAACCGCTCGGCGAAAAAAATCCCAAGTGGCTGCAAGACGACTACGTGAAGTTCATCCGCTGGGGGCAGTGGCGCATCGAGCAGACCGGCCAGGGCATCCTCGCCTTCATCACCAACCACGGCTACCTCGACAACCCAACGTTTCGCGGCATGAGGCAGAATCTCATGCGAACATTCGATGAGATTTACGTTCTGGACTTGCACGGCAACTCCAAGAAAAAGGAAACCGTGCCGGGAACGGGCGAGCCTGACAAAAATGTCTTCGACATCCAGCAAGGCGTGGCCATTGGTATCTTCGTCAAATTGCCGGCGGGCGCGAGAAAAGGGAGCGCACGCGCCCCGCGTGCAGCGGACGACGCCCCCGTCGTCCGCTCCTTGCACGCCGCTGATGCTTCCAGCGAGGGCGCTGGAAGCGACACGCGAGGCGCGTGTGCTCCCCTCGCCATTGTGCGCCACTGCCACCTCTGGGGCGCGCAGCGCAAAACCAAATCCGACTGGCTGGACGAGAACCACGTTAAGAACACGGATTGGACGACGCTTGCGCCCACCGCGCCGCATTACCTGTTCATTCCGCAGGACACGAAGCGGCTAAAAGAATACGAACGCGGATGGAAGTTCACAGACATGATGCCGGTGAATGTCTTGGGCTTTCAAACCCATCGGGATCAATTCGCCATCGCATTCGACAAGCATGAGATCAAAGAACGCATTGAGGCATTTAGGCATTCAGCAAATTCGGACGAACTACTCCGGCGACGATATTCGCTAGTGGAAAGCTCGGATTGGAACATCGCCGATGCTCGCAAGAGGATTCGAGCTGATGAATCATGGCTAAAACGAATTTCTCGTTGTTTATACCGCCCGTTCGACATTCGCTGGTGCTACTTCGATAAAGCAGTGATCGACCGGCCGCGCCGGAAACTGGAAGTCCACGTCTTTGATCGGGACAACCTGTGCTTGGGAATTGGTCGGCAGGGTTTGGCTGTTAACGACCCGCAATGGAACCTCGTCATGGCGTCAACCTATCCCATTGACGCGAATATTTTCACAAGGGGCGGTATCAATGTCGCTCCGCTCTATCTATATCCTAATGGAAATCTGCCCGAAGAAGATTTGTTCGCGCACGAGGATGGCCGCCGGCCGAACCTGAGCGCCGAGTTCGTCCGCGACCTGTGCGCGAAGCTGAATGTGAAGTTTGCGCCAGACGGCCTTGGGCGGCCCGGCAAAGGCGAGATTGGGCCGGAACTCATTTTCAACTACGCCTACGCGGTTTTCCACAGTCCCACTTACCGCGAGCGTTACGCGGATTTCCTCCGCGCCGATTTCCCGCGTCTGCCGCTCACGAGCGATTTCGAGTTGTTCCGCGCGCTGGCCGGGTTTGGCGGCGGACTGGTAGATTTGCACGGGCGCGGCAAAGGCGAGCCGAAAGGCATCACCTATCCCGTACGCGGCGACAACGTGATTGAGGATGTGCGCTATCAACCGCCATCGGTCGGGGGAGCGCACGCGCCCCGCGTGCAGCCTTCGGCGCCCCCGCCGAAGGCATCTGTCGCGCGAGGAGCGGACGACGGGGCGTCATCCGCAACACGCGAGGCGCGTGTGCTCCCGGAAACAAAAGTTGGCCGCGTCTGGATCAACGACAAGCAGTATTTCGAGGGCGTGCCGCCCGCTGCGTGGGGATTCCCCATCGGCGGCTATTTCCCCGCGCAACGCTGGCTCAAAGACCGCACTGGCCGCACTTTGGGTTACGATGACCAGACGGCTTACCAGAAGACCATCCACGCCCTGATCGAGACGAAGCGGCTGATGGCCGAGATTGACGAGACGATTGCGAAGCACGGCGGCTGGCCGCTGAAGTAACGGCACGTTGGTTGAACTAAAGACGAATCCGACGATGGCATTCAAAGATTTTCCAGAGCAGGAGCAGGGAGTGGCGTTGCTGCAACGGTCGTTGGAGCGCGGGCGGCTGGCGCACGCCTATCTTTTCACCGGAAGTGAACTTGGACATCTGGAGGTTTTGGCGCACACGCTGGCCAAGACTTTGAATTGCCAGCAGCCGGTCCGCAGCAAAGTGAGCAAGGCGGCAATGGACAGTTGCGACACTTGTTCGACTTGCCAGAAAATCGCCAACGACACCCACGCGGATGTGCATTGGGTGCGACCGGAGTCGAAATCGCGCGTGATCGTGATTGATCAGATGCGCGACCTGATGCACCAGGTCAATCTGAAGCCCAGCGAAGCGGAATACAAAGCGGGGGTGATTGTCGCCGCGGACCGGCTGAATGTGCAGGCGGCCAACGCGTTCCTGAAGACGTTGGAAGAGCCGCCGCCCAAGTCGGTTTTGATTTTGCTGACGACCGACCCGCAACGAATTTTGGAAACGATTTTGTCGCGTTGCCTGCGGCTGAGTTTCGGCGGCGAAGGCGCGCGACAACTCGATGCGGCGCAAATGGAATGGCTGACGAAGTTCGCCGGGGCCGCCGTTGCCGGGCGGAAAAGTTTGATCGGGCGATATCGGTTGCTGGGCGTGCTGGCGGGCAAGCTGGCGGAAATCAAGGCGGCGGTTGAGTCGAGTCTAAAAGCCAGGTCGCCGCTGGCGAAATATGAAGAGGTGGAGGCCGAGCTGCAGGAAAAATGGGAGCAGGAGCTTGAAGCGGCGATTGAGGCGGAATACCGGCGTCGGCGCGCGAGTTTGCTGGCGGACTTGCAAACGTGGTTGCGCGATGTCTGGCTGCAAACGTTGGCGGTCGAGCAGGAACTGTTCAGCTTCCCGGAATTGAGCGGCACGCAGCAGGTCGCCCGGAGCATCACCGCCCGGCAGGCGATGGAGAATTTGCGGATTTTGGAGCGGACACAGTGGTTGCTCGGCGGCAACGTGCAGGAGACGCTGGCGTTGGAGGTTGGCCTCTTGAAACTCCATCTTTAGACGCGGAGCGCGCTTGATGAAAAGTGAGGGGAAAACCGCAGTTGCCCGGGGCAAGGCGCAACTGCCGCGATTTTTCTCGGCCTTGTTCGGGGCTTTGCTGGGGTTAGCCTTGCTGAAATTCGGCAATCCAGTCGTCTTGGACAAATTGATTGTTCCGCCGACTGATATCTACGAATGGGCGCTTGCTGCCTGGCCCATTTCGATCGGGTACTGGCTTCTGGCCGGGGTAGTAGTGGTCGGGCTTTTTTGCGTCCGGTGGCAGAACCTGAAGTTACATTGGCTCGGTTTGCTTCCTTTGATCTGGCTGGGGTGGCAGTTGGTTTCAGGTTCGCGGACGGTGGATGCCGATCTGACCGCTGCAACCTTGAAGCACTTTACTGCATGTGTCGGGTGTTTTTATTTGGGCTATTTTGTGCTCGGGCGAATGCAAAACCCGGCTCTGTTTTGGCTCGGGTTGGTGTGCGGGTTCGCCCTGGTACTTTACAGGGGACTGGAACAGCATTTGGGGGGTCTGGAAGAAACCCGCAAACACTTCTGGCTCTACGTTTATCCGACCATGAAAGAGCCGGCGCCCGAGTTGCTGAAACGCATGTCGAGCAGCCGGATTTTCTCGACCTTGTTCTACCCAAACGCCTTGGCCGGCGTGATCCTGCTCTGCCTGCCGCCGCTGCTGGCGTTCGTCTGGCGCCTCGAGAAACGGTTTACTTCGGGCGCACGATTGCTTTTAGTAGCGTTGCTGGGCTTTCCCGCCCTGACCTGCCTGTTTTGGTCCGGCTCGAAAGGAGGTTGGTTACTGCTGCTGCTGCTGGGGTTGGTGGCGTTGCTGCATCTACGTTTTAAGCGCAAGTGGAAAGTGACTTTAGTGATTATGGCGCTGGTTGTTGGGTTGGCTGGTTTCACGGTGCGATTCTCGGGCTACTTTCGGCACGGGGCCACCAGTTTGAGCGCTCGGTTTGATTACTGGCGGGCAGCGCTTGAAACCGCCAAAGCTAATCCCATTTTTGGCACCGGTCCTGGCACGTTCGCGATATCTTACCGGAAAATCAAACGACCGGAGTCTGAAATGTCCCGCCTAGTGCATAATGATTACCTGCAACAAGCCTCGGATTCGGGGTTTTTGGGTTTCTTGGCGTACTCGGTCTTCACCTTGGGTACTTTGGGAGTGGCTTACCCGAGGGGCGGCATTTGCGAAGACGGGCTTAGGTTTTCGGTGTGGCTCGGCTTGCTCGGTTGGGGTTTGCAGGGGCTGATCGAGTTCGGTCTCTACATTCCCGCGTTGGGATGGACAGCCTTTGCGTTTTGGGGTTGGTTGCTTGAAACCCATCGGAATCAGATCGACAAAGGCCCAGCCGCTACGTAGAATTCCCCTCGGATGAATGTCCTGTTCATAAACGGTCCGAATTTGAATCTCCTTGGGCAGCGGGAGCCAGAGGTTTACGGAAAAGCGACTTTGGCTGAAATTGAATCAAAAGTGCGCGCGCGTGCCGCAGCCCTTGGTGTCAAGGTTGACTTCCGGCAATCAAATGCAGAGGCCGAGTTGGTAGGTTGGATTCAACAAGCCCCAAGCAAATATGACGTGATCGTTTTGAACGCGGCCGCATACACACACACGAGCATCGCACTCCGCGACGCTATTTCAGCCGCCCGTGTACCCACTATTGAGATTCACCTTTCGAATGTGTATGCGCGCGAGGATTTCAGACATAAATCGCTCATCGCACCTGTCTGCGTCGGTCAAATCACCGGCTTCGGCATAAACTCCTATCTTTTGGCCATAGATGCTTCCGTTAGCGTTAAAACAATCTGACCTGCTTGCTTTTTCAAAGTTTTTTGATGGCATGAACCATTGGATCTGGACTCGTTTTTTGGCACTCGACTCTGCGGCAATGATTGCTAACCTGCCGAGGGCGATGGGGCCTAATGATACCAAAAGGTGAATTCGGCATCTTATTTTCGCTGAAATGGGCTGCAAGAGCGCGGATTCTTTTTAACTTTAACGTAAACGAAACGTGGATTTAAAAGATATCAAAGCGATTATCGACTTGATGAGAAAGAACTCCATATCGGAGTTCGAACTCGAAAGGCAGGATTTCAAGATACGACTCAAGAGGGCCGCAAATGGTGGTTCTCCGGTCCAAGTGTATGGGGAACCACCAGCCGTAGGCTACGTCCCGCCCGCAGTAGCGATTCCTCCATCAACGGCGCCCGCACCTGCGCCAGCGGCTACTCCAGCGCTTGCCGCAGCCGAATTGGAAATCAAGTCGCCGATGATCGGCACGTTTTATCGCGCGCCGTCTCCCGAATCAGCTCCTTACGTTGAGGTGGGGACAGAAGTCAACCCGGATACGGTGGTATGCATTATCGAGGCGATGAAGGTAATGAATGAAATCAAGGCGGAAGCCAAGGGTGTCATTACGCAAATCCTTGTCGAAAACGCCAAGCCGGTCGAGTTTGGGCAGCCCCTGTTCAAACTTCGCCCAGCATGAGAGATTTTGGGGTAGGCGCGCTGCTTCCGCGCTATCGCGCAAAGAGTGTGGGTAAAGGGTTTCAATAAAGGTCATGTTCGAGAAGATACTGGTGGCGAATCGGGGAGAGATTGCGGTCCGAATCATTCGGGCCTGTAAGGAGTTGAACATTCGCACCGTGGCAGTCTATTCACAGGCAGACGCCAACTCGATGCACGTTCAACTGGCTGACGAGGCCATTTGCATCGGGAAAGCGCCAGCGAGCGAGAGTTACCTGAGGATTGATCGCATTATTAGCGCCGCCGAGATCGCCGATGTGGATGCGATCCATCCTGGTTACGGTTTCCTTTCCGAGAACGCCCACTTTGCGGATGTGTGTGAGAGCTGCAACATCCGATTCATAGGTCCCAGTTCTCGGGCGATGAATGCGCTCGCGGACAAGGCCGTCAGCCGTGCCCTCGCCAAAAAGGCCGGCGTGCCGGTGCCGCCGGGTTCCGAAGGGGCCGTAGAGAATGAGCAAGAGGCTCTGGCCACAGCCAAAAAGATCGGGTACCCGGTGATGATCAAGGCGGTGGCTGGCGGCGGTGGCCACGGCATGCGCGCCGCGCACAACGACATTTCACTGGTGAAGGGCTACCATACGGCGCGAACAGAAGCCGAGAAAGCGTTTGGAAACCCGGCCGTTTACATCGAAAAGTATATCGAAAACTGCCATCACATCGAGTTTCAAATTCTCGGCGATCAAAAGGGGCATGTCATTCACTTGGGCGAGCGCGATTGCTCGATTCAGCGGCGTAATCAAAAGGTTGTCGAAGAAACGCCTTCGCCATTGATTGAACACAAGCACAAGAAGCTGCGGGACAAAATGGGCAAGGCCGCCGTGCGCATCGCCGAACTGGCTCATTACACCGGCGCCGGCACTGTCGAATTCATTGTTGATGGCCATGGCAATTTCTACTTTCTCGAGGTGAACAAGCGCATCCAAGTTGAACATCCCATCACCGAAGAGGTCACGGGAATTGATCTGGTGCGCTACCAAATAATGATCGCCTTGGGTGAACCGTTACGCCATTCACAGAGCGATGTCCGGCTCGAGGGACACGCCATCGAGTGTCGCATTAACGCGGAGGACCCTTTTGATGACTTTCGTCCCAGCCCGGGGCGAATTGAGATGTACTACCAACCGGGCGGGCGAGGCGTTCGCGTGGACACTCATGCCTATGCGGGGTACACAATCCCGGCAAACTATGATTCACTGGTAGCCAAGCTGGTCACCTACGGCAAAGACCGCCGGGAGGCCATGGATAAGATGAGTTGCGCCTTGGGCGAGTACATGATGACCGGCATCAAGACGACGATTTCGTTCCAGCAGGCGATTCTTCAGGATCCAAACTTCCGGCGCGGCGTTTACTCGACGAATTTCGTCGAACAACTTCTGGGCGGGGCACGGCGGGAGCTGATCGAGGAAAAAAGTTGAGGACGACTCCGCTCCTGCCTTCGCTCCCCTAACCCGAATACTTCACACGCCGATTGGATCGCTGACAGACTGTAGGCGCCGACGTAAGGAGGCGTACCGTTGCGGGTCAATTGCGCCTCCGCCTCCTCACGTCGGCGCCTACGAAGTTTGTGATATTTGCAGGCTAACGCAGGAGATTATGTCTGGGTGCGTTTTGCGGGTGACCAAATCCGCGACGAAACACGGCAACGCAACCGGGCGGCGCATTTTTCTCCTGACCCGGATAATTCACACGCCGATTGAAACGCCGACCAGGTGTAGCCGCCGACGTCAGGAGGCGGAACAAGGGTTTGTCCCGCACCAATCCGCCTCCTCACGTCGGCGCCTACGAAATTTGCAGTGCCGGTTGGCCGATCCGCCTTGCCCACAACAATTGAGGGCAAATCAGACTTTTGGCTTTGAACTGCGCTTGTCAGACTTAGAGTGTCTCCGTGACGGTACTCGAGGTCATCCAGAAGAGCGCCGAATTCCTCGCCAGGAAGGGCGTCGAATCGCCTCGGCTGCAAACCGAGCTGTTGCTCGCGCACGTCCTGAAAATGCCGCGGATGAAGTTGTACCTGAACTTCGAGCGCGCGCTTTCTGAGTCGGAGCTGACTGCCTTTCGGGATTTGGTGAAGCGCCGGGGCCAGCGCGAACCGCTGCAACATATTGTCGGCTGTGCCTCTTTTTGCGGACTGGAACTCGCCGTGAACCGACACGTTTTGGTGCCCCGGCCTGAAACGGAACTGCTCGCCGAACAAGGCTGGCAATTCCTCTCCACCCTCGAACCTCAACCCGCAACCGCCTTGGACTACGGGACCGGCAGCGGCTGTTTGGCCATCGCGCTGGCCGTGAAATGCCCTCCTGCACGGGTTTTTGCGGTTGACACCTCAGCCGACGCGCTTGACGTGGCACAGCAAAACGCCGCCCGGCACAACGTCGCGGACCGCATCCGGTTTTTCCACGGCGACGGTTTCGCTGCGCTGCCCTCGGGCACGTCGTTCGACTTGATAATCAGCAATCCACCCTACATCCCGACCGCCCAGATCGAGGCACTCCAGCCCGAAGTGCGCAATCACGAGCCGCGTCAGGCCTTGGACGGCGGACTGGACGGGCTGGACGGTTTCCGCCGGTTGGCAACGGAGGCGGGGGCGTTTCTCAAATCCGGCGGGCGAATTATGGTGGAGTTCGGCGATGGACAAGAAGATCAGGTTTGTGAAATCTTCGAAGGGCAAAACTGGGTTGTCGTGGAGGTAAAGCAGGATTACACTCAGCGCCCGAGAATTTTGATCGCGCGGCGCGTGTGACCGGTTTCAAAGTGCCGCGTCTTGTTTTCGGGAAAAGCTTGCGCGTCAGACTCATTGAAGCAGGTCCGGACGCGCCGGCCTTCCCAGGTCTCATTTCGCATGGAAAGCTTGTTGATCAAAGGCGGTGTGCCGCTGCACGGGCAAGTGCAGATCAGCGGCGCCAAGAACGCGGCGTTGCCCATCATGGCGGCGACGTTGCTGACGTCCGAGCCGTGCGTGCTGCATCGCGTGCCCGACTTGAGCGACGTGAAGTTCATGGGGCGGATCCTGGAGTCGCTGGGCGCGCAGGTGAAGTTCGAGGATCACACCGTCCGCGTGCAGGCGGCGAAAATCAAGGGCGTGGGCGATTACGATTTGATCCGCAAGATGCGCGGTTCCATTTGCATCATGGGGCCGCTGCTGGGCCGGTTGCACAATGCCGCGGTATCGCTGCCGGGCGGCTGCGTCATTGGCGCGCGGCCCATCAACCTGCACTTGAAAGGGTTCGCGGCGTTGGGTGCGAAGGTGAAGATCGAGGGCGGCTACGTTCGCACGGCGGCGCGGCGGCTGGTGGGCGCGGAAATGTTTCTCGGCGGTCGCGCCGGCTCGACGGTGCTGGGCACAGCGAACGTGATGATGGCGGCCACGCGAGCGGACGGGGTGACGGTCATCGAAAGCGCCGCGTGCGAGCCGGAGGTCGTTGATCTCGCCAACTTCCTGAACGCGATGGGCGCAAAAATCTCCGGCGCCGGCGGCCCCACAATTACAGTTGCCGGCGTTGAGGAGTTGCACGGAGCCGAATACGAGGTGATTCCCGACCGCATCGAGGCGGCGACGTATGCCATCGTTGCGGCCGCTTCCAACGGTGAGGTGGCGATCACCGGCGCGCGGCCCGACCACATGCATGCCGTGCTGGACAAGCTTCACGAGGCCGGCGTGAAGATCGAGCGAAAGGGCACGGCCTTGACCGTGAAACGCGGGGGGCGGCTGAAGGCGGTGGACGTCACCACGCTGCCGTACGCGGGGTTCCCGACGGACATGCAGGCGCAAATGATGGCGTTGATGACTTTGACGCCCGGCATCAGCATCATCACGGAACGGATTTTCGAATCCCGTTTCATGCACGTCAGCGAACTGGCGCGGCTGGGCGCCGACATTGAAATCGAAGGGCCGAGCGCCATCGTCAAAGGCGGCCGACCGCTGAGTGGCGCGCCGGTGATGGCCAGCGACTTGCGTGCCTCGGCGGCGCTGGTGATTGCGGGCCTGGCGGCCAGGGGCACCACGCAAGTCAACCGCGTCTATCATATTGACCGTGGCTACGAAAACATTGATGGTAAGTTGCGGCGCCTGGGGGCGCGCATCGAACGGATCGAGGAACAATGACGAAGCTGATCAGCATTGTGATCATCCTGGCGGTGATCTTCGTGGGTTACAGGCTTTACGTTTATTGGGAGAAGGTCGCGCAGGAAAAAGACCTTCAGGAAGAACAGGCGAGGAAACAGAAGGCGGATTCCCGTTCCTTGAGCGGAATGCCCGGGCAACTCGAAGCGTCATGGGACCAAGCCTGCAAGGGCGGCGCAAACGGCATGAGCAACTGGCTCAGCGCTTACGGCGGCCAAGTTGAAGACCCACGTCTGGCATGGATCCAACTCGACTACTGCGAAAAACTGGCGTGGCGCAATCCCAACGAGGCCAAACGGGTCTTTGCCGCCGTCAGCGACCGCACCACAACGAACTCGCCGGTTTACCCGCGGATCAAGCAATTGGAGAACACGTTCAAGTGACCGCACGCAGTTGCCTCGGGAAATGGCGACCTCATCACCATCCGGGAGGTTGGCCGACGCACCAGACATGCTGTCAGATTGTGAGACGTATATTGGTTTATGCTCCGGCGCGAAGCAGACGAGGCGCGCATGGAAAAATTGCGGGAGCGCAAAACGCGCAAAACCGCACGCCCTGCCTTACACCGCGCCAACGGGCTGTAGAACTTGGATCCGGCGTGAAGATACGTAGTTGAAGTGGGTTTCATCACGATATTTGCAGGGAGTAATTGCAGTTTTGAACTTTGTCCCTTACCTCACTTTTAGTAAGGTCAGGGACAGAATGCGCCGATCACCCCGAAATGTGAAAATCGCCTGTAACCACCGTGGGCTGACGCATTATGGCGGCATTATTTTCTTCCACGAATTTACCCGAGTGCTGCAATTGAGGCGATTTCTCTATCGGCATCTGCATTATCCGCGGCGCAACCAAGGATATAGTCTGTCGCAGATGACGCTGGCCTTGGTCTATCCGCTTCTCTTGGGTTTGGGGCGGATCGAAACCGCCTCGTTCTTGCGAGGCAACGGAACTTTTCAATATCTCACCGGCCTGCCAAGCTTTCCCGATCCGCAGACGCTGCGTCGGTTTCTGGCCCAGGCCCCTCCCGATTACCGAGAGCAGTTGCATCGGGTCAATGATCGGCTCCAGCAGCGGTTCATTCACTGGCCCGAACATCGTTCGCGTTTGATCTTGGATTTGGATAGCACCGTCGTCACCGTCTTTGGCCACCAGGAGCAGGCGGAAGTGGGTTACAACCCGCGCTACCGCGGCAAGCGCTCCTATAATCCCCTGCTCTGCCTGGAAGCCAACTCCTGCCTCCTTTGGGACACGGAACTGCGAGCAGGTAATGCTGGCTCTTGGGACGGCAGCGTCGAGTTGTTGGCCGACTGCATCAGCAGCCTCCCGCCGGACATTCGGGAGTTGCGGGTCCGAGCCGATGCCGGCTTTGGTTACAACCCGGTACTGGACATGCTGGAGGCGCGACCCGCCCAATACGCGGTGGTTGCACGGCTGACCACCGGGTTCAAGCGTAAGCTCGCCGGCTTGCGTTACGAGCAATGCAATCCCGTTTGGCAGATAGCCGAGTTGGCTTATCGGCCCTACGGTTGGTCCCAGGCTCGCCGCTTCGTCGTGGCTCGCCGACCAATCGAGAAGATGGAACGGGAGCCGACCTTGTTTAACCTCGGGCGCTACTTGTATCGGGCTTGGGTGACAAACCTGCCGCTGACTCCTGCTGGGGTTTGGCATTTTTATGATGGACGTGCGGGCATGGAGCCCCGAATCGGCGAACTGCGAGAGGATTTCGCCTTGCGGAAAATCCCTACGCGCGGATTTGCGGCAAACGCTCTTTATCTGGAAGTGATCCGTCTGGCTTACAACTTGGTGACCGCTTTTCAGCGGACCTGTCTGCCCAGCGAGTGGCAGGACCTGACCCTGGGCACGCTACGCTACCGGTTATTCTGGCTGCCCGGAGAACTAACTCGCCCTCAAAACCGACCGACTCTGCGCTTGGCCAACTCGCCGACGATCCAAAGCTGGACTGACCAGATCCTACACCGCGTTCATAAATTGAAACCGCTGGAGGACTGAAGCGCGCTTATGCGAAAACGAACGACCGCTGCAGAACATTTCGACAAAAACCCTCATTCCAGGGCGTTTTCGCGAACAAATCGCGAAATTCACGCCGGATCCAAGTAGAACGACGATTGTTTCGTCAGTAAACGTTTGATGAACTATCTGTCGAAACTCCGTGAAAATGTCCCCTTTGTAACTCCGTAAAAATGTCCCCTTTTGGGCGGGGTTGCGGTAGCAACGCCGCCCACAAGATGGAGACATTAACAATGAATCGGAACGAACGGGATCG
>Ga0315289_10001566_pt1 | contig 35624 bp, 37 predicted proteins | sample YL17G11_40_MG_FD_203452 | JGI IMG/M metagenome (GOLD analysis project Ga0315289, IMG submission 203452) | Sediment microbial communities from Yellowstone Lake, YNP, Wyoming, USA - YL17G11_40 | ecosystem: Environmental > Aquatic > Freshwater > Lake > Sediment | place: USA: Wyoming | collected...
CACCCAGTCACGGTTTCCAAAGCCAACAGAATCACCAAGAAGATGAACAACCTTTTCATGTTATCCTCCACGTGAGTACTTTCTTGCCTTACCGCAGTTGCAGGATAATTATAATGCCTTTGACACAAATATACGGGATATCCTGGTCCAGTCAAGTCAATTCCTTGTATGAGGCCAATAGAACGATGGGAGGCAAGTGGCGTTCCGTGTATATTGCGTAATGCCTCTTGACATTATAGAATAAGCACGTGAAGGAATTCGGTACATCAGACATCATCTGCGCCGTGGCTACGCCGCCGGGTAAATCGGCCCTGGCGATTGTGCGCCTCTCCGGACCGGGCTGCATCGAACTTGTCTCGGCCGCGATTCCCGCGCTTGCCGATTTTAAGCCCGAAGATGCGCGGCGTCTGGTCTATGGGTTCGCCGTCGATGAAAATCAAAATCCGATAGATGAAGTGACCGTCATCCCCTACTTACCGCCAAAGAGCTACACTGCGGAGGAGATGGTCGAAATCATTTGCCATGGAGGTTTCGCGGCCAGCCAGGCCATCATGCGACGGCTCACATCACTGGGGGCGCGGGTCGCCGAGCCCGGAGAATTCACCAAACGGGCCTTTCTCAACGGCCGCATCTCTCTCTCGCAGGCTGAAGCGGTGGTGGCGGCCATCGAGGCCAAATCGGAGCTGGCCCTCAAGGCTGCGGCGCTTAATCTCAAGGGCGAGCTATATGACAAGGTCGATGAAGTCCGCTTGGCCATCGCCGACCTGCTGACGCTTATCGAAGCGGAAATCGATTTCTCCGAGGAGGAGATAGATAAGACGTCGTTCGATGAAATCCGGTCGCAAATCGAAAGACAGCTTGCCAAATCGGCAGAAATACTGAAAGGATATGATTTCGGTCGCGGCCTTAACTCCGGATACAAGATTGCTATCGTTGGCCGTGCCAATGTCGGCAAGTCATCGCTCTTGAATGCACTGCTCCGTCGGGATCGCGCCATTGTGACCGATATCCCCGGCACCACCCGCGATACGCTCACGGAGTGGATCGAGCTCGAGGGTTTCCCTGTGCTCCTGACCGACACCGCGGGGCTGAGAGAGAGTCCCGATATGGTGGAAGCTATCGGCATGGAGCGGACGAGAAACGAAATCGAGCGCTCGGACCTGATCCTTTTCATTGTTGATAATTCAACCGATATCACCCCGGAGGACATGGAGATATATCGCTCTCTTTCTGATAAACCGCGGTTCGTTGTAACCAACAAAATCGACCTTAAAAGCCCAAGCAACATGGCTGCGCATTTTCCCGGTGACGAAATTGTGCTTATCTCCGCTCTTCGCGGCGACGGCCTCGACGATCTGCGCAGCCGAATCAGCCGTTTTTTGAATCTCGACACCTTCAGTCTTGATACTGCGCTCCTGGCAACCGAGCGCCAGTACCAGGCGATGAAATTGGCTTATGATACGCTCTTGCAGGCCAGAGACGAACTCAAGAAGAGCCCATCTGGCGAGGTGCTGGCATTATTCCTTCGCGAGACACTCGACCACTTAGGCGAGCTCGTCGGTGAGACTACAACTGAGGATATATTGAATAATATCTTTGGCAGGTTTTGTGTGGGGAAGTGAAATGTATTCCGGCCGAGGACTGTCGCTCGTATTTGCATAGGGACCGGAAAGTCATGAAAAGAGAGTCTCTAAAAGATACAATTGCCTTTATTGGAAAAAACGCTATTTGCCCCGAGAAAACTTTAAAGCCACAAATGATAATCGCCAATGCTTGATATTAAATTTAGAAATTATTTGAGTACAATGTAAAGAAATATCGACCGATGGAGATTGTTTTGAAGGAATAAATTTCAACCATATCTAGACATATTTAATTATTATTGTTTGATTCTTTTGCAAATCCCACTATGAACCCCAAAACGATACCTATTACTAGACCATATAATGTCCCGAAAAATAATTGCTTAAGGCACCACAACCATAAATCATGACCATAGGGATTAAAATTATTATTACATTGGACGAAACCAACGATTAAGCCAATAATGGCGCCCAAAATTGCACCCATGAAGGAAAATGCTCCGCCCGCCTTCATGTTACTTTCGAACTGATCGCTACGTTTCCTTTTCTCATCTCTCTTTCTATTTATCTCATCGGCAATTCTCTTTCCCTCGATTGCCTTAGTTACGGCGGCCTTGGCAGCTAGTAGAGCCGCGGCAAAGGAATCAGGCTTATTCTCATTAATAAGAACTTTGGCGTCTGCGATACTGGCTTCCATCATTTTTCTAAGAGATTGCACATCCCGTGAATAATCAGGGAAATCAGGTAAACTTCTATCGGCCGATATTATTAATTCTTCAATTTCAGCTTCCAGTTCGCCAGCGCGCTTTATTCTAAATTCTGAGGATGTCTGTACGATCTTTTTTGCTTGACCTATGGCATCCAAAAAGCCAAAATATGTATTAATTTGAAATGTTTCCCTTGCGGCCCGTAAATATTCATATCTTTGATCGTATAGGCTTTTAAAATGGCTGGATTCTTCGGGATTCCACTTAGAATCTTCTTCGATTACCCGCGCGGCTGCGCCGATAATTTCGGTTGCCTCGTTTCGCTTTCTGGAGCGCAGGTTTTCAAGCAAATCAAATACGTGGGGCCGGATTTGATCAAATGCTTTGTCGGCATCGACCTTTATGGCATATCCCCTATCACTTTCGATAGCTGTTTTCAGTGATTCCATCGATGCACCTGGTTCCCCTAACAATGCGGAGTATTTTGCGTCATGGTAAAACAATTCTGATAACCCCGGATATATCCCAATCCCATTATTAACCATTTGCCTAGCCTCAATTAACGAGGCAACTTTTGATGGTGTTTCCTTTGATATTATCACCCGATTAAGTTGAGCATATAGTGCAATTGAAGCGTGAAGGTAAGATTCGGCCGCAAGAGGCGCAAATGCTTTATCTCGCGTAATTTCTGCCTTGGCATAGCGCGCCGCCAGTAGCAGGTGGCTCTTCGCCCTGGAAAGATCAATGACATCATCATCTTCATCTATTCCATAAAGGTAGAGCTTTCCGATCCTGAAGTGAGTAAAGAAGTCAGCATCGTTTTTTTCCAAGGATTTCACAAAAGCTTCCAAAGCTTTATCCAAGAGACCTTTCGAGAGTCTCTGGCAGCCGATTCTATAGAATTCTCGCGCTTGTGTAAGTGTAGGGGATTCCAAAGTTTTCTGAATTGCGTCCATTTTTTCGAGTAAAGAAGAAAACAGCTTATTATGTATCTGCATTTCTTCAAGAAGTAGACCTAAACCATATTCGAAATCCGCCCGCAGATTCTCAACCGAGGAGTTAATATCGGACAAAGCAGAATCCAAAGAACCGAAACCGCTCTCAGTTATATTTCGAATGCCCACGATCTCGGCAGTCTGTTCAGAAATTGACGCGCGGAGCGCCTCGCTGCTATTATGTACTGCTTTCGTCAAATCCTTTACAAAAGAACTATCTTGGAGATATTTATTCCAAGTCACCCCGGAGCCCGGGTACCAAGTGGCCATAATTCCCCTTTCGGTATTTAAGATGATATATATTGAGGGATATTGCATTTGACAAGCTGTTTTCCAGCCATGCAATCCCCCGTTCATTCGATTTTCTAGTGTGCCAAAACCCGAGACGACATGGCATGCCCCCCGGCGCCCGCGACAACTTCTGAAGGCGTTTTATTTTGCATCTGATCCCGTCTCGGCAAAAGACGGAACCCCATCACTATTATGCGTGGTTTTTGCGTCAGGATGTCGTCCAATCGGACTCCATCTTGACACACAATCTAAACGCGGAGCCACCACCATGGAAATGAAACAACACCTAATCGACACCTTCAAGTACAACGACTACGCCAATCGGAAGGTCCTGGCGAAAATCAAGGAATTGCCGAACAAGGACGAGGGCATAAGACTCTTCAGCCATCTCATAAACTCAATGAACAAGTGGGTGACAAGAATCAACCAGTACCCGCAGGCCCCGAAATTGGATTGGTGGAAACCGGCATATCCGGAGGGCGAGCTTGAAGAACGATGGAATAAGTGCCTGACAACATGGATTGATCTTTTGGAAGGCAAAGACGAAGAGGAGCTTTTCAACGAAGTCAGGGTCGTCGGCGATGACGGTACGCACTATGCGCTAAAGCTCAAGGACATTGCGCTTCAATTGAATTACCACTCCATCCATCATCGCGCCAATATACAAGCATTGATTCGCGGGCAGGGACTTGAACCCGACTTTGTCGACTACATCGGAACGGTTTACAAGAAATTGTAAGGCCCGGTTCTTGCGCCATTGACTGAAGAGCGAAGCTTCTAAACGGCCAGGGGGGATGTCACCGGCTTTGGCGCCGCCGTTTTTGTGGGGAGCTCGATAATGAAGCAGGCGCCTCCGTCGGGGCCGGGGGTGGCCGAAACCCTGCCGCCCTGGCTCTTGATGGCCCCTTTCACGGCCAGAAGTCCGAATCCATGCCCGGTTCCTTTAGTAGTGAAAAACTGTCTGAAAACCCGCTGATAATCGTCCTCTGACATACCGCGACCATTATCGCTTATAGCCAGCCTCACGGTTTCTGCTTGATAAGTGGCGGTGACCGTGATCCGTTTTGCACCGGAAATGTCTGCCAGGGCATCCGAGGCGTTGCAGAAGATACTATACAGCGCCTGCTGAAGACGTCCCCTGTCGGCCTGGATCGGCGGCACGTTCTCCTCCCAATTACCGATGAACTCTATGCCTCCAAACCGCGGCTGGGATTTGAGGATGAGGATTTCGCTTTCGAGAAGCGCTCGCAGGTGGATTCTTTCGGACATCGGCTCAGGCCCGGCCACATCCACCAGGCTCTCGACGAACTTGGCAATGCGAGTGATCCCATCCTTCATCGATTTCAAACGCGGCCGGAGATTATCGGTTTTCCCTTTGTCGATCTCCATGTTCAAGAGCTCGAGATTGCCGAAAACTATGGAAAGGTAATTGTTGAGTTCATGAGAAATTTCTGCTGCCATTTCGGAGCGGGTGCTGGTCATCTCTCTGGTACTCGCCCGGCGTTCGTTTTGCCTTCTAAGGGTTATATCATGACATATGAAAACGTCGACATGGGACTTTCCGGCGCCTGCGTCTCTATCCAATCTGAAAGCGCTTATTTCTATGATGGCCGATGCATGCCCGTCACGATTCAGCAAGATTTCACCCTGCCAGGAATAACCATTATCGAGTTTGTTATGAATATCATCCAGGAAGATCGAAATATCCGGCCCGAGGAATTGCTTCAGGGAATCACCCGGCCCTGCGGATGAGGAATTGCTCCAGATCCGCCGTGCATCGTCGCTTGCGAATATCACTCTATCCTGGCAATCGGCCACGACCACAGAGAACGGCAGACGCGATAAGATGGCGCGGAAAAAATCAACGCCGTTCAAAGCCGCGTTCCCTGAAGGCTTGTTGCCGGACCGGGCGCCATAACTACCGATGCCATAAATGTTTAGGTTGGCGCCTGAAGTCGCTTTCATGTTATTCTCCCTTTCATCGCGAAATACAGTTGCTTATAAATTATCGTCACATTTTGAACCTGCTGAAGAGGTATTTTGGGCTTTGATTTGGAGAAACATTTAATATATTGCTGGGGTTCTTCGGAATCTGTGGAATCGAGGGTTCCAACTACATGTTCGAGGGTGATATGAAATTAGGGTACACGGTCGAGACAAGCAAGGGATTCGACGATGCGGCAGCCAAAGTGGAAGAGATGTCGGTTGGCAAAGGATTTCGCGTGCTCCACGTGCACGATGTCAGGGCGACACTGGCCGAAAAAGGGTTCCAGCGAGAGCCATTCAAAATAATTGAAATCTGCAATTCCAAGTTCGCCCACAAGGCGCTGGAAATAAACGAGGACGTGGGCCTTTTCATGCCGTGCAAGATCAATGTATATATCAAGAACGGGAAGACGTATATTTCAGCCATGAGGCCGTCGCTGATAAGCGACTTTTTTAACCAAAAGCAGTTAAGAGAAGTAGCCGACGAGATCGATGCTATTGTGAGGTCGATTGTTGATGAATCAAAGTAGAAGTAAGAAAAATGGCGCGTCTGGCAGAGCGGGCAAGGTCATTCTGGGGTTGGTTCTGGGCGCTGGCGCCGGGTACCTGGTGTCGTACGTTGCCGGGTCGGCGGGCTCGCAATGCATGATTCTGTGCAATCAAGAGGTGGCCATACCCTATTTCGCCGCCATGGGTATTCTTGTGGCCTGGAGGTAGAATAGATGCCGATTTTCGAGTACAAGTGCCATAAATGTGGTGAGAAATTCGAGGTCCTGGTATATTCCCATACCGAAGGCACCGTGATTTGCGCGAACTGCGGTTCGGAATCGATAGAGCGGCTGTTTTCGAGCTTTGCCTCTACCGCGTCTGGCAGTTCGTCGTGCGCCGGCAGCCAATTCTCGTGAGCGTCATGAGCCAATAGCCGGTCAGGTTATCAACATTGAGCTGCACGCGGCCCTCGAGCGGAGCCGCTTTTTTATTTGATGCCGCTGCCAACACTTGGTATCATTCTATCTGCTATGAATTGAATATGTGAACGGATTCAGCGACAGGCGGGCCAGGAAAGGTCGATTGGCGTGGCCAAAGACAATTCATTTCTGGATCTTCTGCGACGCAGGAAGACCATCAGGAAATTCAAAAAAGGAACCCTGAGTCGGGAGGCGTTGGACGAGATTCTCTTTGCGGCTTTCGGTAAAACGCATGATTTTAAAAACATCGCCATGCGCACGGCGCCATCGGCGGGCGCCACCTACCCGCTCGATATTTACGTCGCCGTCGAAGATATCGAGGGGGTTGACGATGGCATCTACAAGTACGACACGGCCAGCGAATCGCCGCAGTTAATTAAAAATGGCAGATACTTCAAAGACATCCGCAGAGCAGCTCTTGACCAGGCCTTCATTTCCGCGTCGGCCATAAACCTATTGATGGTCTATACGCCCGAGAGAATAGTTCCCGAATACGGCGGCGATTCCTTCAAATACGCCGCCATGGAATGCGGACACATAGGCCAAAATCTGTTGCTCATGGCCACCGCGCTGGGGTTGGGCGCCGTGCCCGTGGGCGCCTTCGACTCGGATAAGATGGCGGGGGTTTTTGGGATAAAGCATCCCCATGAGGCCCTTTATTTAATTTCGATTGGTATAATTGCGCAAGGCAAGGAGGGTAAAGCATGAGTAAAGTTCTCAGGATCGGCTTGATCATTTCGTCCGCAGCCTTAGCGGCATCGATGCTTTTCAACCTGCAGGCGGCCGAAACGAGGAATACCGGCACGCTCAGAGAGGCCCTTCGAAATCGAAAAACAACCAGAGCATTCGCCGTTGGCAGTATTTCGCGGACCGCCCTGGACGACATTGTCTGGGCCTCCTGTGGCAAGACACATTCAAGCGGCGGCACCGCCATGCGCACGGCGCCGTCCGCCGGGGCGACCTACCCCGTGGAATTGCACTTCATAGTTGATAAAATCGACAGCGTTCAAAGCGGCATTTATCGCTACAGCCTCGAGGAGGAGAAGTTGGTTCTGGAAGAAGGGGGTAGATTCCAGGACCAGGTGAACGAAGTATCCCGCACCCAGCCGTTTGTGGCTCTTTCGAATATCATTATCGTCATGGTTTACAATCCCGAGAGAATTGTTGCCAGGTATGGCGGGAAATCGCGCGATTATGCCTTGTTGGAAGCCGGGCACATAGCTCAAAATGCGCTTCTCATGGCCGCCGATCTCGGTCTGGCCAGCGTGCCTAAGGGTTCGTTTGATAAGGATAGGCTGGCGGGGCTACTCAAATTGGACTCTTCAAAGGAACCGCTTTACATGGTCTGCATCGGCAGGCAGCAATAATCAGGCAAGATAGCTGCCTATAGAAGCGCTTTCCAACCAACTATCGATTATCAGACCGTACCCGGTTGCAGCCAATTCGGCCCTGTCGTGCGTGCCACCCCCCAAGCTCGAAATGGCGACCGCCCTGACCTGGCACTCCTGAGCCGCTATCAGATCAGCCGGGGAATCTCCGAAATGGCAGATTCTATCCAAGGGGATGTCGCTGTTTCGCTCTAAGGCGGCGCGCATAATATGCGATCTAAGCTCGGCATCCTCACCATACCCGCCCGTTGTAAAGACGTTGTCGAATCCGCAGATTTCCAATTTCCAGAGCGCATGTTTCTTGATATTCCCGGTCACTAGCCCCACCCGGATATTCTCCGATAGCAGGAGTTTCAGAAAATCGGCTACCCCTGGGATCTGATAATAACCGGCATCATTCTCATGGGAAACGTGTTTTTCGAAGTAGTCATCTATGGCCAAAAATAGTTCGTCCTCCCTGGCATAGTATTCACTCTCGCTTATGCTAAGACGCGACAGGGTGGTTTTGATGATGGATCTATCGGTAAGCCCGAAGATGCCTCTGCCCAGGATTTTAGTATAGTCGAATCCTTTCAGGCCAAAAACAGTCTCAGCGGCGAAATTGAAGGCTCTGGTTTTCAGGCTCAGGTTGCCGGAATAGTCGCGGCGAACCAGGGTGCCGTCGACATCGAAAAAAGCCAGGCTTAGATTTGTAAATGACCTATCACGCATGTTTACATAATATCGAACCGACACCCTCTGGTCGACAAGAAGTGTCCTTTTCGCATCCAGCACGCTCTCAAGCGACCACGGAAACCATAAATTTTGCGGCGCCGCTGCCGATAATTTCTGAGGGATGCCGAATCCATACACGGAGTCGTAATATGATATCGAAACCGAAAAAAAAGAAGAAGAAAAACAGGCCTGTCTCCAAGGCACGTGAGATTTTCAAGGCGATTACTCTGGTGTTGATAATCGGTGCTGCCTTGAGGGCGTTTGTAATCCAGCCATTCAGAGCGCCCGACAGCGCCATGCAGAATGCTCTCTATAACGGGGATTTTCTTCTGGTGTCGAAACTTTCCTACATGAACGAAAAGCCGAAACAAGGCGACCTTATCGTCTTTACGCACCCCTTACGCAACAGCCAGAAGCTTGTGCGCCGCATCGTTGCTATCGAGGGTGAGACCGTTGAAGTTTCCGGCAAGAAGGTCTATGTCAACGGGGCGCCCTTGCAAGATTTCGAGACGACCCTGCATAGCGACTACCGCATTTTGCCCGTGGAATTCTCGGGTCGCGACTATATGGCATCGCTTCAGGTGCCATCAGGCAGCGTCTTTGTCCTGGGCGACAACAGGGACAAGGCGGAAGACTCCCGAAGTTTCGGCTGCGTGCCCGTAGGCTCAATCGACGGCAAGGGTCTGTTCGTCTATTTCTCATGGACCCCGGACCCCAATGCTCCCAAGCTGAAGCCGCCATATATCATTCCCGCAATCGAGCTCTTCTTCTACAATATTTACAATTTTCCGTCCAGGGTCCGCTGGGACAGGCTATTCATTTAGATAGAAGTAGCCTTAAAGTGTGATGGGGCCCGTCAGCTGGCCCCATTTTGTTTATTAGCCTTGCTCCCGGTCTTCGTAATCCCTATCGTTATCGCATGCTTTCAGATAGCAAGCCAAAGGCGGGCTTATATATTCACGTGCCGTTCTGCACAAGCCTCTGCCGGTATTGCGATTTCTATTCCGAGATCGCGGGGCCAGGCGATATCGAAAGATTCCTGGGGGCGCTGGCAATCGAATCGTCAATGGAAGCTTCGGGCCCATTTGGCGAATTCGTCTACGACAGCGTCTATATCGGCGGCGGAACTCCCTCGATGCTCCCTTCCGAGCAATTTGAAAAGTTGTTTTCCGCTATCGCGTCGTTTGCCGTTGCCGGTGACGCTGAAATCACCATTGAATGCAATCCCTCGACATTAACGCCGATGGCGCTGAAAACCTACCGCAAGTTCGGTATTAACAGGATATCGCTTGGGGTGCAAAGTTTCAATGACAAGCATCTCAAGCGACTTGGCAGGATTCATAGTTCGAAGGAAGCCATGGGCTCGTTTCACTTGATCCGCAAGGCGGGCTTCGAGAATATTAGCATCGACCTCATATACGGGTTGCCGGATCAGACACTGTCCGAGTGGATTGACGATTTGAAGCAAGCGATAAATTTGGGCCCGGAGCATATTTCGGCGTATAATCTCATTATCGAGCCGGAAACGCCGTTCGGCCAACTTTACGCCAAAGGCCGGCTGAGACTGCCATCCGATGAAACCCAGAACCTCATGTACGGGGCGTTGGATAAACATCTTTCCGAAGCCGGATATGCCCGTTACGAGCTATCGAATTTCTCCAAGCCGGGACTCGAATGTCGTCATAATGTCAAATACTGGCATCTCCTGCCCTACCTGGGATTGGGCCCTGCCGCCGTCTCTTTTGATGGCGCCAATCGGACCCGCAATTTGCCAGCTCTATCGGCATACGTGAAAGCCGCCGCGGTTCTGACGCCCCCGCCTCGGGAATCCGAGTTTCTCCACACCCAGAAGCTCCTTTCGGAAGCAATTATGATGCAGCTCAGGCTCTGTGAAGGACTCTCTTGCGATGAGCTCAAGACGAGATTCAAATATGATATCCTTCGGGAAAAGAGGGAACAGGTCGAGCAGCTCCTGCGGAACGGCTATATTGAAATTGTGGATGGACGAATTCGGCTGGCACGGCAAGCGCTGTTTATTTCCGACGAGATAATATTGAAGTTGATTTAGCGGCAACCGGGCCTCGATGTCTCGCCAAAACCGTGTTGACCGTCTTCTGCATTCCCCCTATCCTGTGACGATATGGACTTGATGTTTTCAGACAAATTCCTTGACGCCCTGCGAACTGCCAAAAAAGCCGTGGTAGCGACCGGAGCCGGGGTATCCGCGGAATCGGGAGTTCCCACCTTTCGAGGGGAAGATGGCCTCTGGAAAAAATTCAGGCCCGAGGAACTGGCGACGTTTGAAGCGTTCGAGAGAAATCCAGAGCTTGTCTGGGAATGGTATCGATACCGCCGTGACATCATAAACAAAATTAGGCCCAACCCGGGTCATTATGCCATTGCCGCCATGCCGCCGTTATTTGACGATTTTTGCCTGGTCACGCAGAATGTCGACGGCCTTCATCGGGTCGCTGGTTCCGACGATGTCATTGAGCTCCACGGAAACATCAAGCGCAATCGTTGCCTGAAATGTAGCCGCGAGAATTATGACGAGGATTTTGCAGAATTTCCCCCACTCTGCTCCTGCGGCGGCCGGCTTCGTCCCGACGTCGTTTGGTTCGGCGAGCTTCTGCCGGCAGGCGCTTTTGAGAAAGCCGAGAAAGCGGCGTCGAGTTGCGACTTGTTCTTCTCGGTGGGAACATCGGGGGTGGTGCAGCCCGCGGCCAGCCTTCCGCTGGCGGCCAAACGAGGCGGGGCGTTTGTGGTCGAAATAAATCCCGTGCCGACCGAAATCACCTACATTACAAATGAACATCTTCAGGGAAAATCCGGCGAAATTATGCCGGTCATTCTCGAAAGAATCAGAGAACTGCGGAGAAAAAAATGACTTCCGAAATCCTCTCGAAGATTGCCTCTCTTCCACAAAAAAGCAAGGACGTGGTTGGCCGAATCACAAAGAAGCTTATCGACGGCCTGGGAGACAACCTCGTCTCCATCATTCTCTTCGGCTCCGCCGCAGAAGGCGAATTTATCGAGGGGAAATCGGATATCAATCTGCTGATTGTCTTGCTTCGAGCTCGGGCTATCGATCTGAACATCATCATTGACGTCGGCCGAAAATTCATCGGGAAAGGCCTGGCGATCCCCTTGATATTCGAAAAAGACCACGTCAGCACCTCGCTGGATACGTTTCCGATTGAATTTTCCGACATGAAGCGGCGTCATATCGTGCTCTTTGGCGAAGATCCCTTGGAAAAGGCTGTAATCGAAGGAAAAAACCTGCGCTATCAGTGCGAAAGGGAGCTGAAATCGATGCTGGTAAACTTGCGGCGCGGATTTCTGCAGACCGACGGCAAGGGAAGCAACATACAGAGCGTTCTGGAAAACTCGCTGTCGTCGCTTCTGGCGGCTTGCAGGGGCCTTATATGGCTCTCCGGAATAACGCCGCCCGATGAAACCGCGGCCATTCTTGGCGCGGTCAGGGAAACATATAGTACAAGTACCGCTTCCATGGAGAGAGTCTGGGAGCTTCGCCAGGGGAAATCGGGGGCGACCGCCACGTTGGAGATGATTTTCGACGACTACACGTCCGAGATAACCCGCCTGATAGGGATTGTGGACAGGCTGTAGCCGACGTCTTGGGCAACTCAATCTCAATCCTGCAAGCGTCCTTAGTCATGAAATCGCCAGTGAATATTACTTCGCCAATCGTGTATGGTAATGGTGTAGCAAGAGAGGATATGTGGCGAAGTTTCTTTAATGGGATATGAAAGGACCATTTATGAAGTGCGGATCAACTGGCTTAGCGGCGCTGATAATTGTCGTCTCGTCTATGCTTGTTGCTGAGCGGGCTCAAGCGCTGGATTCGAACATGAATATCTCCGGCGCCCAGGAATTTATCACCCTGCTCTCAGAGCAGAAATATAGAGAAGCCACGGCCGGCTTCGACAGTACTATGAAAGCCGCTATGTCGCCGGAAAAACTGGCTGAAACCTGGCAGATGCTCCAATCGCAGGCGGGACTTTTCAAGCGACAGATGGGAACAAGGACCGAAGAATCAGGCGGCTACGAAATAGTAATTGTCACATCTGAATTCGAGAACGCCGCAATCGATATCAAAGTCGTTTACAACACCGAGGGGCGAATATCTGGATTATGGTTTGCGCCAGCGCAGGCGGCGACCCAATACGAAAGCCCGTCTTACGTCAACGCGAAGGTTTTTCGAAAAACCGAAGTGACAGTGGGGGAAGGAGATTGGGCTCTCCCCGGGACTCTTACCGTCCCCTGGGGAGATAAGCCGGCACCGGTCGTCGTGCTCGTTCACGGCTCCGGTCCCAACGACCGCAATGAATCAATCGGCCCCAATAAGGTGTTCCGAGACCTGGCTGAGGGGTTGTCATCCAACGGCATTGCAGTATTGCGCTATGATAAACGGACATTGACACATCGCAATAAAATAATGGCGATTGCCGAAAGCCTGACCGTGAAAGAGGAAACAATCGACGATGCCCTGGCCGCGGTCGATCTGCTGCGCAAAACGCGTGGTATCGATACCAGCCGTATATTCGTCCTCGGCCATAGCCTGGGAGGGACGTTGATTCCTCGTATTGCCAAGGAGGACCCAAGCATAGCGGGCCTCATCATAATGGCAGGGATGGCCAGGCCGCTTGAAGATGTGGTGGTTGAGCAAGTGACCTACATTTTGTCTCTCAATGGAACAATCTCACCTGCGGAGCAACAGCAGCTGGATTCACTTAAGGCCCAGGTCGCCCTGGTCAAGAGCCAGAGCCTTTCCAAGAGCACCCCAGCTGATCAACTTCCGTTAGGTCTTCCGGCGAGTTACTGGCTCGACTTGCGCGGCTATGAGCCTGCCAGGATGGCCGTGTCATTGACACAACCGCTGCTAATTCTCCAGGGCGAACGTGATTATCAGGTTACCAAGGACGATTTCCAGACCTGGAAGAATGAGCTGGCCAAACGCAGCAACGTTGAATTTAAGTTATACCCCAAACTAAATCACCTGTTCATCGAAGGAGAGGGGAAAATCACTCCCGATGAATACAACGCTTCGGGGCATGTGGCGGAATCTGTCATCAAAGATATAACTGAGTGGATTATGGGACAATGACAGGAGCTGGATCCATGTACAAACATACCCAGGTGGGGTGGATTATCTTAATCGCGATAACGCCCGTAATCATGGTGCTGGGTTTCCGGTCTGTCGTGGCCCCTGCGCAGCCCATCGCATTTACGGCTCTGGGGCTGCTTATTGTCATCTTGCTCTTTGGCTCGCTGACAGTCACGGCCGATAATCGGGAAGTCTCGCTTTATTTCGGGCCGGGATTAATTCGCAAACGCTTTTCCTTATCCGAAATCGGTTCAATCAGCCGAGTTCGCAACCCCTGGTACTGCGGTTGGGGCATACGATGGTTCGGCAAAGGTTGGCTGTATAATGTGTCCGGCCTGGAAGCCATCGAACTTAGATTGAAGAATGGCAAATACATTCGCATCGGAACTGATGAGCCGGAAAGATTACAGCAGTTTCTATCGTCCAGAATCAAATTCTGATCCCAGGTATTGACGTGTCAAGTACCCCAAACTGTACTCTCAATGTCTCCATGAATTCCCAGGGCCATTTCGCGAATTGCCAGAGATTGCCTGACAAGTTATCTTCGTGACCGTGAAAGATTTTTCCGTGGAAAGGAAGCTTGAGCTTCTGAGTGAACGAGCTCCGGCGGCCCTTTCGCTTCTCGACGACTGTATTGTCTGCCCCCGCGAGTGCCACGTCGACCGCAATGCCGGTAGCGTCAAGGGGATCTGCGGTGTCGATGCCCGTCTGAAGGTCTCATCGGCCAACCTGCATTTTGGCGAGGAGCCACCCATATCCGGCAGTCGCGGCTCGGGGACCATCTTCCTGTCGGGCTGCAACCTTAAGTGCGTCTACTGCCAGAATTATCCAATTAGCCAGTACCGGCACGGCGAATATGTCACTCCCGACGAACTCGCGGGCATGATGATGGACCTGGAGCGGCGCGGAGCCCACAATATAAACTTCGTGACGCCGACGCACTATGTGCCTCAGATCATGGCGTCGCTTCTTTCGGCCTACCGGCAGGGCCTGACGTTACCGATTGTATATAACACGTCAGGCTACGACAAGGTGGATACGCTGCGCCGTCTCGACGGCATCGTCGAAATATACATGCCCGACATGCGATACTCCATGGCTGAAATGGCGCAGTGTTACTCAGCCGCCCCCAATTACCCTGAAATCAACCGCGCCGCCATCAAGGAGATGCACCGCCAGGTTGGTGACTTGCTGCTTGACGATGATGGAGTTGCGGTGCTGGGCTTGCTGGTAAGGCATCTGGTGCTGCCAGAGAATATCGCCGGCTCGGAGGAAACATTCAAGTTTCTGGCAAGCGAGGTATCAACAGGAACGTACGTTTCCATCATGAGCCAGTATTTCCCTGCGCATAAGGCGGTCTCGATGGACAAAATCAATCGTCGGATTCTGAAGCGAGAATATGCTTCCGCCCTGGAGGCTTTCGAGCAGGCTGGCCTGGTAAACGGCTGGGCGCAACCATTCGGGGGATAGCTGGGCTGATGACGCGAATGCAAGGGTGGCGTTCAACGTATGTCCAATCTTTTCACATAAACCCTTGTCATTTAGAAAGATACGTTGATCGACCCGGTGCAGCTCTTTTCTCCTTGCTAAACGTAAAAGACGCCGTTAGATTGCCGACGGAAACATAGATGCAGATAACAGTCTTGAAATCTAAGATACACCGTGCCACTGTCACTGGTGCCGACCTCAATTACGAGGGGTCTATATCTATTGACAAGAAGCTGATGAATGTTGCCAGCATCGCTCTATACGAACTGGTGCAGGTAGTCAATCTCAATAATGGCGAGAGGTTCGAAACCTACGCTATCGAGGAGGCGGCCGGTTCGGGCCAAGTGCAGCTTAACGGGCCGGCGGCCCGTTTGGGCCAGGTGGGCGACCTTATTATCATCCTTAGCTACTGCCTGATTCCATCCAGCGATGCAACGACAATTAAGCCGATCATTGTCAAGGTCGACTCTAAAAACAAGCAGATATGATTCTTTTGCGGCTTCCTGCTTTGGCCGCCGATGCTAATCGATTTAGGTTCATTATATGAATTCAGAGAATGATAAAATAGCTCTCATCTTGGCCGCCGGGAAGGGGAAACGGATGAAATCGGACCTTCCCAAAATTTTGCATAAACTAAATGGTCGGTTTATTGTCCAATATGTGATGGACTCAGCTCGCGAGGCCGGCTTGAAACGGCAGATAATGGTAATCGGTCATCTGGCGGAAATGGTCAGGGAATCTTTCAAGGATAGCGCCGTGGAATTCGTCCTCCAGGAAGAGCAACTTGGTACCGGCCATGCGGTTATGATGGCAGAGCCTCTTTTGCGGAACTTCTCTGGCGACCTGGTCGTCCTCTGCGGCGATATGCCGCTGGTAAAGCCCAGGACCATCGGGCGCCTTATTGACGAACGGCACCGTCTTGACGCCGCCGCTGTGGTCCTGTCAGTTGTTCTTGATGACCCAGCTATGTATGGAAGAATAGTACGCGGCCAAACTGGTCTCTTGCAGGCGATAGTCGAGTATCGAGATGCTAATAAGAAAACCCGCCGGATCAAAGAGGTTAACACCGGCGCCTACTGCTTTGACTGGAAAGAGCTTAGGTCAATACTCGCCCATCTTGGCGACGATAATGACCAGAAGGAATACTATCTCACGGACTCCATCGCCATTATGGTGGGCCGAGGCAGACGGGTGGGGGCGGTTGCTGCCGAGGACCAGATGGAGGGGTGGGGCGTCAATTCGGTCGAAGAACTTCAAGAGATGGAAAAACTGATTAAAAGTGGAACAACGCCAGCCGATTATATGTAATATAAAGTGATTGACAAGTCGGCGCCTTGGAAATATAATCGTGAGGGTGACAATATGAAGAAAGTAATCCTATTAATGGCCTTAGTCCTGGTTCCAGTTTTGGTTTTCGGCCAGGCAATAACCGATTTAAAAGATAAACCCTACGTCAAGGGCAAATACTCCCTGTTCGATCCCTCGAGGCTGAAGATGCATCAAAGCTATACGTTCGGGTATTATTCCGGGGCCGGTGGCAGCGGCAGTGTGGGATATTATCTGAATAGTATCGAATACACATTTTCGAACCCTTTGAGAGTCCGATTCGATCTCGGCTTCTTGCACAATCCATCGTCTGTCCTTTCCGGAGGGTCATCTAAGGCGGGTGCCTTCGTGCCGGGCGTGTCTCTCGACTGGAGACCGGCATCGAGTTTTCATTTCAGATTGGATTTCAGGCAGACGCCTGCGTTCAACTATGGAGGCTATAACGGTTACTTTAACCCGGGATATTGGGAGGAGTATCGCTGAATATAAGGGAATTATCCGCGGCTATCCCCCCGATCTTTCTCTCTTGCAGATTAATGTTAAAACATAACAACCCCAGAGCAAGGCCCCCACGGTCCTTGCCTAAGTCGCAGTCGGGTTTTGGCTTTACCGGATGGGCCATAGTATTTCTTCTTTTGGTCATAGCCGTTTTCGTCGGTTCGGTGCTTATTACCCCCAAAAAGGTCGAGATAGTCGAAAGACCTCTGACGACCGCCACGCTGCAGGTTCTCAATGGCTGCGGCGTCAATGGCGCCGCTCAGAGGCTGGCCGCAGCCCTGATGCCCGGAGACAGTATCCAGCTCTATGATATCATCGAAAAGGGAGATGCCAAGCTTGGTACCTTCGACAAAACCCTGGTCGTCGATAGGCGCGGCTCGGACGGGGGCGGCGACATTTCGCAGGAAGCCGGGGGCGTGGCGGCCAGGTTGGGGATCGCCGCAAAAGAGGTCATTATACTCCGGCTCGACGAAAACATTCTGAACATCGATGTAACGGTCATCGCCGGACGTGATTACGGCGATTACATTGCGAAACTGAAAAAAGCAAAGGAGGCAGCGCTCTAATTGACGCCGAAGAGTATCGCCAGGGCCGTCTGCAAACACGCCCTGGACAAGAGCGGTCTGGACGTTAGGATCATAGACTTGAGAAAAATCTCAGACGTTGCGGACTACTTCGTCATCTGCTCGGGAACAGTCGACATCCACGTAAAGGCCATCGCCGACAACATCGTGGATAAACTCAAAGAAAAAGGAGTCAGAGTTTGGCATAAGGAGGGGTATCAGGCGCTCAACTGGGTGTTGCTCGATTACGTCAACGTTGTAGTTCACATTTTTCGTCCCGAGGTCAGAGAGCGTTACGCGCTCGAGAAGCTCTGGGGCGACGCGCCCATCGAAGTGGTTCAATAGCGGCAAGTGCAAACGCGAAATTCAATGCCTGGTAACTGACTTGAGGTGATTTGATGGATATTGTAGAACTTAAATCCAAAACCATAGCGGAGCTGACTGGGCTGGCCGAGGACCTCAAAATTCCCGGCATCTCGGGGCTTCGCAAATCCGAACTCATTTTCAAAATTCTCGAAGGTAAGACCGAACAGGACGGCCTTATCTTCGCCGAGGGGGTGCTCGAGATTCTCCCCGAGGGGTACGGCTTTCTGCGAAGCCCGGACTACAACTATTTGCCCGGTCCCGATGACATCTATGTAAGCCCCTCGCAGATCAAGCGCTTCGACCTGCGCAACGGCGACACCATCTCCGGCCAGGTTCGTCCCCCAAAGGAGAGCGAGCGCTATTTTGCGCTTCTCAAGATAGAGGCGGTCAATTTCGAGAACCCGGAGATCGCCAAGCACAAGATTCTCTTCGACAACCTGACCCCCCTCTATCCTCAGGAGAAAATCCGCCTGGAGCATGAAACCAAGGATGCCACCACGCGCATCATGGACCTTCTGACGCCAGTAGGTCGCGGCCAGCGCGGACTGATTACATCGCCGCCAAAAGCCGGCAAGACTATCATCCTGCAGAAGATCGCCAACGCCATCACGACCAACCATCCCGACGTCAAGCTGATCGTGCTTCTCATCGATGAGCGCCCCGAGGAGGTCACGGACATGAAGCGCTCGGTCAGGGCCGAGGTCATCTCGTCGACGTTCGACGAGCCGGCCGACAGGCACGTGACGGTGGCCGAGATGGTGATCGACAAGGCCAAGAGGCTCGTGGAGCATCAGAATCACGTGGTCATCCTGCTGGACTCGATTACCCGCCTGGCACGGGCTTACAACGCAGTCGTGCCGCATTCGGGCAAGATACTCTCCGGCGGTGTTGACTCCAATGCGCTGCAGAAGCCGAAACGGTTCTTCGGCGCCGCCCGCAATATCGAGGAAGGCGGCTCCCTGACCATCATTGCCACGGCTCTGATTGAAACAGGCTCGCGCATGGACGACGTCATTTTCGAGGAGTTCAAAGGGACCGGCAACATGGAAATAGTGCTCGATCGGCGTCTTTCCGACCGCCGTATCTTCCCCGCCATGGATATCAACCGCTCCGGCACCCGCAAGGAAGAGCTTCTCATGACGCCCGAAGAGCTCAATCGCGTCTGGATATTGAGGAAGTTCCTCAACGAGATGAGCCCGGTAGAGGCGATGGAATTCCTCTTAGAGCGAATGATGAAAACCAAGACCAACGGCAAGTTCCTCGAGAGCATGAGCGGGTAAGGCGAGCTCCAGCTTTGGATCTACCCATAGTCGTTCCCGCGCAGCCAGGGGGATTTTGAACTGGCGGTTATCATCCTGTATCCTCGAGAGTTTTGATGTCACCAATCAACTCGCTGCGTTCCTCGCAAAGTGCGGGTATATGTCATCCCCATACGTCACAGCTATTGATTTACTCCTTTGGATATCTTCCGATAGAAAGTAGGTCGGGTTCCGGAGTCCATTTGGACGGAGAAACCCGACAAAACCAAACGAGCCAGTCAATCCTTAGGATGCCGCACCGGGGAACAGAAATGTCGGGTTTCTCGTTCGGTCAAGTGACCTCATTCGGAACCCGACCTACAAAGTTACAAGGTTATTGATTTACTTATTTGGATATCTTCCGATAGAAAAAATATGGATGTGATTTTGCGCAGCAAGTTCACTTTATCGGGCAATTTCTAAGGAGACGGATTTGAACTGTCACCATCTTCACGATTCGTGCAAGGCGTATATGGCTATCTGCATTATTGCGGTATTGCTTGCCTGCCAAGAGAAGATAAATCCACCGGAGGAACCCCCTCTGGAAAATTACCCACCGACAGCGCCGTCGAATCTTTTGCCGCCAAATGATGCCTCCGGGGTGACCGAGGATTTCGTCCTGGCGTGGGAATCAAGCGATCCCGACGGGGACTGGCTCACCTACGACGTCTATTTCGGCCTGGACGATATACCTGTCTTCTACGGCGCGCGAGTCTCACAGAATTATTATCGCTCTCCCTGGCCTCGGCAAAGCAGGGCCAAGGAATTACTGATTCAGATTTACCAGCAGCAGGATTCATATCGCAATCAGCATGGCGCCTATTGCCTTAACGGCGTTACGACTTATGCCGGCGATTCCTCGTTCGCCATCCTGGGAATTTTCCCGGACACCAGCGATTCCTATTCGTACGTCATGGCCGCCGCCGCCAACACGTTCACCTGCACCGCGACCGCGAATATCGATTTCGACGCCGCGATCGATGCCTGGTTCATCAACCAGACCGGATCGTTGACCTCTTCTGCCAACGATCTCGACCAACCGTCGCTTGACACCCTGTTTTTGCCCCTGTCTGTCTATTACTGGCAGGTCATCGCCTACGACGACCATGGCCATGAAACGCCTGGCCCGATCTGGTATTTCACGTCAGCCGACACAAGCGGGCTATAGAAACAAAGGCGAATTATACTGACAGCAGAAGACTTGTTGTCAGATAATGAATATTGTGGCCTGCCGGCGCGAATCAAGAAATGCTCGGTTTCCATATTAGATTTTCAAGGATTTTTCGCCACGTCCGTCTGCTGGCCCGCTTCCAACTTTCCGAAAAATCTTTCGAACGGAATATTATTGGCGCGCAGGAAACTCCTCTGCCATTTCTTGACCTCGCCGGACTTCTCGAGTTGCTCGATATCGGCGTAAATCTTCTGCCTCTGGGCGATAGCAGCCTCTTTGGCCTTCAGCGGTGACGACAGGAGCACGAATACCGCAATCGCCAAATCATCGGCGGCATGCAGGGGATAGGCGCTGTTCCAGTGGGGGTTGCCCGATGCCATCAGCCAGTTGACCCCCGCCGACGCCGAATCGAACATCTCCCGCGCACGGGCATGCTGGGGATCGCCTTTGGCTCCGGCGTTGTGGATCTCGGCGGCGGCCAGATTGAAAAGCTGCCAGAGAGTCTGCTGAATGGGATTGCTATCGTTCTGCCACGCTTGGAAAGGCTTCTTGCGTTTGATGTCGTTTGGTCTTGTCTCCGCCGCCCCCTCAACCGGCTTTGTGAATTCCTTGCGCTTTATAAATGTCCGTAGCTCCGAGAGAGTCACCTTCTTAAGCTTGTTATCGCCATAAAGGGCCCTCAAAAGACCATGACGCCCGTCGTGACGATAGCCGAAATACTCGGCATGGACTGCGGTGATGAGATACTTGTCGCCGGCGCACTTCTGAAACGCTATCTGTGTGTACTCCGATGCCGACCGGGGGAGCTTTTTGGCCCAGATGTTCCCTTCCAGCATATCCGACAGCTCCCGGTGTCTGGGCAGCAGGACTACCCCGCCGGCGCTCTTATCCATGAAAAGAGTGCCATTGGCCGAGCCATTCGGAAATGAAATGTCATCCATCACAACCCATTTCAGTCCGAAACGAGCCGTTGCTTTCGAAACCGACTGCGAGTATGCCAGAAACGGCGAAAATAGCCCCTTAGGGGAATAGCTAATGCCGAGATATCGTTTGCAAATCCTGTTGCCGGCTTCGATCTGGCGGTCGATGTCATCATCGCTTAAAAACGGCATCACCGGCTGGTACTTGGGGGTCATGGTGAAATCGATCTGGCCCCTTTCGGCAAGCTCCGCCAGCTTCTCGATCACCTGTCCAAAGCCGGCCCTTATAAGAAGCTCCACCGTCGAACCGGGCAGATTAAGCGAGAACCTGTAATCCCGATTTTGCGCGAAAACCTTGAGCAGGGGAAGATAGCTTTTATTGACGATTTGACCCAGTTCGGCTCGCTCGATTTCTGGCGGCTGATAGAGATCGATCAAATTCGCCCACAATAAATTAGGCATCGAAGCACCTCATATATGTCATGATCGAATATTACCGGCCCGGCGGCAGTTTGTCAAGCAGCAGGGCTAACGGCAGGAGACCAGCAGGAAGAGTGAATGGGACATTTCCCGAAAAACCACGCTGATTTCATTGGACTTTAATTTTCATATGGATTTGTCCTTTTCACACGTGGAAATCATGATTTATTGAATAATCCGGGAAACAATGCCGTCATACCGCCGGTCGGAAGGCTGCCGTCCGGCAATCTCCTCATGGGTGGGATGTGAAGAAGGCCGTTTTCTTATTCACCGGCTGCATCTGCCAACGGGCCGAAGGAAAGCAACATGAACCAAGCCGACGACGTCTTCCGAAGTCAAAATCTTCAAATTTAACCATGTCATTACCGCATAGGGGAAATCGGGGGAAGTTATCACGATTGAGAGCTTGACAGCGTCAGCTTATTGGGTATTTTATAAGGTTAAATATTTATGCTGATGCGTATGCATTGGGGCGTCGACAAGTGGTAAGTCACCAGCCTTTGGAGCTGGCATTCCCAGGTTCGAATCCTGGCGCCCCAGCTTTGATTTTCATTCAATCAGGCGGGTATTTGAGATTAGAAACCCTCCGTGAACGGGGAATTGACAAATGATGAATGAGTTGAGGCTGTTTTCAGGGAGCTCCAACCGGCCGCTGGCCGACAAGATCGCGAAGCATCTGGACTCCAAGGTGTCGGAGTGCACCTTGAGACGTTTCTCCGACGGCGAGATATTTTTCCAGATTGACGAGAACATCAGAGGCACTGACGTGTTTATAATTCAGTCGACCAATCCACCGGCCGAAAACCTGATGGAGCTCCTGATTATGATAGACGCTTGCCGGAGAGCATCGGCCAGGCGCATAACGGCCGTGATTCCTTACTACGGCTATGCGCGTCAGGACCGCAAGGACCAGCCGCGGGTAGCAATCACGGCCAAACTGGTGGCCAACATGATAACGGCCTCGGGAGTCGACCGCGTGGTTTTGATGGACCTGCACGCCTCGCAGATTCAGGGCTTCTTCGATTGCCCGTCGGACCACCTTTATGCATCCAAGGTATTTAATAACCATATCAGGCTCCTCGATCTCTATCCGGCGGTGGCGGTAACACCCGATGTGGGTTCCCTCAAGCTGGTGCGGGCCTTCGCCAAAGAGCTCAACTTCAGCCTCGCCATCGTCGACAAGAGGCGGCCGGATATCAATAAGGCGGAGGTCATGAATATTATCGGAGAGGTTGAGGGGAAGAATGTCGTCATTCGCGACGACATGGTTGATACCGCTGGGACCTTGAGCGAAGCGGGCAAGGCTATCGAGCGCGGCGGCGCCAAGCGCATACTGGCGGCCTGCACCCATGCGGTACTTTCCGGCAATTCACTGGAGAGAATCGAGAAATCACCTATTGAGAAGCTTCTGGTCTCCGATTCGATCTACATCTCGCCGGAGAAGTGCGGCGCCAAGATCGAGGTCCTTTCTGTGTCGAAACTGATTAGCGAGGCCGTGCTCAGGATTCACGAGGAGAAATCGCTTTCAAGCCTTTTCGAGTAGGCCGGTATCTTTTCACCGTCCAATGCGCCGGAAAGCTGTTTTCAATACGGGTTGGATAGAGAATATTATTAAATAGGAGCAGTAAATGAAGGAAATTACAATCGAAGTCAAGAGCCGTAAGGATTCCGGCAAGGGGGTTGCGCGCAAGATGCGTTCCAGGGGAACAATCCCCGGAGTCGTTTACGGCAAGAACGAGGAGCCGCTTCCGATAGAGCTCGAGCAAGCGCATTTTCACAATGTCATGCGAAAGGTCAGCGGCGAAAACCTCCTCGTAAATCTCACCATCGATGGCAAGGCATCGGATAAGAAAGCACTCATCCGGGACCTGCAAAGAGACCCGGTCGACGGTAAGCTTCTGCACATCGATTTCCAGCACATATCGCTGACCGAGAAGATTCGCGTCCGCGTCCCCATTGTTCTCGAGGGCATCCCCGACGGCGTCAAGAATTTCGGCGCCATCGTCAACTGGATGGTGCGCGATGTCGAGGTCTCCTGCCTGCCGACCGATATCCCCGAAAGATTCGTGCTGGATATCGCCCCCTTGAAGATTCACGAATCGATCCACGTCAAGAATATCAAGGCCGAAAACGTGGATATCCTTGAAAGTCCCGAGGAAACCATTATCTCGGTGGTGCCTCCGACGATCATTAAAGAGGCGGCGCCGGTGGTCGAAGGTGAAGCGGTCGTGGCTGAACCGGTTGTCGAGGAGGGCGCAGCGGAGCCTGAGGTCATCACCGAGAAGAAGGCCGAAGAGCGCAAGGCAGAACGGGAAAAGGAAAAGGGGCCCGACGCCAAAGGCAAAGAAAAGGGCAAAGAGAAGGAAAAACCTGGTTCTTGAACAAGTACTTGACGGCGGATCCAGCCTCTTCGATAGCGGAGTAAGACCTACGCCTTTGGAGCATCATTTCTTAATTGCTCCGGTGCTTCATTTTGACGAAAATTGTGCTTGACTGACCTCTCCACGTTGCTTAGTATTATTCCAGCGGGAATAATCTAATAAGGAGCGCCAAATATGAATAGGATATCAGTCCTATTAGCAGCCTTTATGCTGATGGGCGTTTCTGCATTTGCGCAAAATCAAGATACCATAATGGTGGAGACCGTCACGATCGACACGGTTTCGAGTATTGTCACCGTTCCTATTTGGGCCATAACGCAAGATACGTTTTGCTTTTATCATATGCCCCTCACATGGGAAGGGGATGGGATACATCTCGTACAGGTCTATTACAATGGTTGGCCTTCCTGCGATTGGGAAAGGTTTGACACAGTCCTTACTAACCCGCCGATGGTCAGAATTATGTTTTGGTGCCGTGATGGCGGACTATATCCCGTTAGGCAGGTGAGTTGGTGGCTCTATTTCTACATCGAGCCTAACGCGCCGCCTCAATTCGTCAGAGTCGATACGACAAGGGATGAGATGGTTGGCGGCTTGGCCTTCGCTCCCTGCGATAGTGGAACTGAGGTTCGTCTAGTCTTCGTCAGCGGCGGGATAAATTATCTGCCGACCAAAGCCAATGATTACGCGGCGCAGCGTGAAGAGCATCTGTTTGTCCGCAGTTATCCCAATCCCTGGGGACCGATGGCCGACATTGCATTCACAATCTCAAAAGCTGGTGCGGTCAGAGTTGGTATTTACAATATTCTGGGGCAGAACATAGTTGAGTATATGGGGTATTTCCAAGCCGGACATCATGGGTTAAATTGGGATAGCCGCGACCGGGACGGAAATCTCGTCCCATCCGGCGTCTACTTCCTGCGTGTGGAAACAGAGGACAAGGTTGAGACGAGGAAGATGACGCGGTTGAGGTAGGGGCACTATTCGTCGTGCCCGATATGCGGAGGTCAATATGCGAACCGTATTAATTGGAATCACTATAGCTCTGATAATATCTCCCGCCATGGCCCAGCAGGACCCCAATGATCCGGGATTGCCCGACAGCATCATAGTTGGTTCGGCCGAGGTGGATTCCAGCGGTACCTACACTTATATAAATATTCCTATAGACGCGGTCACTGACGATAGCGTGATATTCTATGACGTTAGCTTGCACTGGGACGCCCCGCGCGGTGGAGTGGGTATTGGCACAGGCACTTTGTATTTCTACCCTCTCACGCAATGGGACGAGCACTATGACACAATCCTCAACAGCGACAGTTGCGTTGAGTCAATCGGTTGGGCTGAAACCATCCCTGATTCAATTCCAAATCCCCCGCTTATCACCGATTATGTCAGATGGAACATTATAATATACCGTTTCATTATCGCGCCCAATACGCCCAGGCAAGTAGTCACTCTGGATAGCTGCCAGACCAACTGGTTCGGCATCGACAGCGTGGCTTTCGTGCCTCGGTTCCAGCCGGGCTATATCATCATCGGCCCGGAGGTGGGGGTGAATGACGAGAAGCCGATTCCAGGCACCTTTTCGTTGAGTCAAAACTACCCCAACCCCTTTAACGGCCAAACGCTCATATCATTTTCGTTGCCATCGGATCAACGTGTGAGATTAGCAGTCTTTGATATTCTCGGCCGAGAGGTGAAATCGCTGGTCGATGAAATGGTTTCTGCAGGCAGCTATTCCGTCACCTGGGATGGCAAGAACGATAAAGGAGAAGCCATCCCATCGGGGATTTATTTCTACAGGTTGTCGTCAGCTAAATATGACGAGACGAAGAGGATGGTGTTGATCAGGTAGGGGCACGGCATGTCCTTAGACCCGTCCATACGGATCCGTAAGGATATGGGGCGTGCCCTATCTGTGGAGGATAAAATGCGAACGATATTGATTGGAATTACTGCAGCCCTTATAACATCTCCCGCCCTGGCCCAGCAGGACCCCGATGATCCCGGGATACAGGATAGCGTCATCGTTGACACTATTACGCATATCGATTCCACCAATTTTTACCAATTTATCAATGTGCTGATCATTGCGGTGACGGATGATTCCGTAGGATTTATTAAAATACCGATAACAGTTTACGCGCCACTCGGAGGCGTTTTCCGTGCGAGGCGTAACCTGTTTTTCCCGCCGTTGACATGCTGGGATTGTTTCGCAGACACCTTTTTTGGTGGCCCAGAATGTTGTACGGATCTCTGCTTCGGCCCTCTCTATCCCGATACTTCTGTCTGCGTCGCGCTATATACAGATAGCGTTAGAGCGTCTATCATAGCTATCCCGATAGCTATAGCGCCCAATACTCCAAGCCAGCTTGTGACCATTGACACCTGTTGGGATGAGCGCCAAGGCTCATTGCTCTTTGGCCTTTCGGATGGTGAGACTAGCTTTACCCCAGCTTTCCAGCCCGGTTATTTTGGAATAGGCTCAGTGGGAGTTAGCAATGATGAATCGGCCCCCAAGTGTTATTCTCTTCTCCAAAACTACCCCAACCCCTTTAATTCCTCCACCACCATAAGCTACACTTTGCCCGAAAGCGGCCCCGTGACCCTGTCGGTCTACAACCTCCTCGGCCAAAAGGTGGCCACGCTGGTTGAGGGGGTGCAGCAAGCCGGGGAGCATAAGGCGGTGTGGGATGCGAAAGGGGCGCCCTCGGGGGTGTATTTCTATAGGCTCTTGGGGCAATGGGGTTCAGTTTGCAGAAGGATGTTGTTGGTGAAATAACCAAACCTTAAGCTAACGGGTGAGGACATGTCGATCGTGCGCAATTCAATCATCACAGCCCTGACAGGCGTTCTGGCAATTCCCAGTGCCGGAATCTGTTCGCCGGGAGATACCGTAGGCTGGACACAGTATGACATGCAATCGAATGGCTCATCTGGGACCCGTGTTGCATTGGATGGTGCTGGAGGGGTGCATTTCACCTGGATGAAATCCAACGATTTTCCAAGCCATCGCGGCGTGGCCTATAATTATAGGAGCCCAACAGGCGAATGGCTGGGAGAAATATTCGTCGCCGAAGGTGGCTCGGGCTACCCGCAATTAGCGTTGGCAACCGATAACCGGGCAGTCATTCTCTTCCACAGGGCCCCCAATGGAGCGGAATCCCTATTTGTCGCCATCGACGTTGCGCCAGGACTCGGATTGTTTAATTATTACAAGCCGCCCAATCGCCTGGGCCAAGTCCGTTTCATCTGGCCTTATGTCACCGTGGACCGCCAGAACAGAATCCATCTTATTGCCACCAACAACGCCTCCCCGGGCGAACTCCAGCCGGTCATGTACACTCGGTCGGAGAACGGCGGAACTACGTGGGTGGCTCCGCAATGGGTCGATACCGTCCAATGCCTTTCCTCGATAATAACTGCCAGCCGGGTATCGGACAAAGTCGCCATCGTCTATACGCATCCAACCGATAGCAGCAACCAATGGCTGAATGATCTCTACTACATTCAGTCATCGGACGGCCTCGAATGGGACTTCGATCATGGCAAAGTCAACTTTACCAATTACGTGAGCGATCCCGATTCCCTGTATGCCTACACCGACATCGATGCCGTTTATGATTACAACGACAACCTGCATTTCATCTGGACTGCACAGAGGGTGGCCAGTAATAACGTTTATTATCCCACGTATTTATTCCACGCCGACATCGGCGAAGGAGTTATTTCGACTGTGACGATAGGCTTTTCTGACTGGCCCGAGTCCGGCTGCAACTTCGGGTCCTGGAATAGGCAGATATGCAAGATGTCTCTTGGCGTCCATCAGTTGACCAACTCCCTTTTTGCCGTCTACACACGATTCGACAGCACCGACTGCTCGCTTTCGGGATATGCCAACGGGGAGTTATTCATGCAGAATTCGTCAAACTTGGGACAGGACTGGTCGGCACCCATCAACCTGACCAACTCCCTTACCCCGAGCTGTTCGACTGGTTACTGTGAAAGTGACCATTGGTCAAGCTTGGCCGAGGTGGTCGACGACTACTTACACATCTTCTATGTCAACGACAAAGACCCCGGTCGCGCCTCCGGTTACGAGGGTTTCCCGACTAACAATCCGATGCTCTACCTGGCAGTGCCCAATCCTGCGGTGGGAGTTGATGACGGAGAGTCACCTTCACGTCCTGAGAACCTCTCCCTCTCCCAAAACCACCCCAACCCCTTTAATTCCTCAACGACCATAAGCTACACTCTCCCAGAGAAAGGCCCGGTTACTCTTTCAATCTACAACCTCCTCGGCCAGAAGGTGGCGACGCTGTTTGACGGAGTGCAGCAGGCCGGGGAGCATAAGCTAATGTGGGATGCGACGGGGACGCCATCGGGGGTGTATTTTGCGAGGCTGGAGGTGGCGGAGAAACGGCAAATTGTTAGAATGGTCTTATTGAAATGAAAACCTTCATTCCCATTATCGGTCTTGTCCTGATTAGTGTATCGCAGGCGTTCGCCACCGATGTATCCGGCGATGTCTGGGGTGTCTGGAGCCGGGAAAACAGCCCGTATGTGATTGTCGGAGACGTGCGCGTACCACCGGAATCGACACTTGTAATCGAGCCGGGGGTCTTCGTCATGGGGAGTGCTCAATTTACAATCACGGTGGATTCGAGCGCAACGTTCATTGCAGCCGGCACCTCCGCCGATACTATATTCTTCAGAAGAGGCGGGGGGATTAAATTCCGGAACGCCAGCAGTGATTGCATTCTCAGGTTCTGCCAGATTGATTCCATGGGGAGCGGCTCTTTCGCTCCCATCCAAATCCGCGATTGCGCCGTTTTGATCCAGAATTGCTCATTTGCAGGAAATCTGGCGTGGGGTGGTAACGGTGAGGGGGGAGCGATATTCTTTCTGAGATCAACTTCCCTTGTCGAGGATTGCTGTTTTCATGATAACTTGGCCGGATCGTATGAAAATGGTTTTGGGGGCGCTATTCACGCAGCCAGCTCTGATATCGCTTTGCGGAGGTGCATATTCTATAGCAATAGACTGGGTCATACGAGTGTTTTTGCAATGAATTTAGGTGGTTGTCTGTATTTGGCCAATTCCAGGGTTTTACTCGAAAGGAACGTCATTTCCCGCCACCGGATCAGCGGTGCCCGAGGATATGCAGGCGGGGGAGCCATATACGCGCAGTATTCCAGCTTAACGATGCGGAACAATACGATTACCGCCAATTATGCCGATTATCATGACCCTTTTGGAAATTTCGTTCAGGGAATTGGAGGGATTGAGGCTAACGACTGCACGTTGACTGTGACAAACGAAATCATCTGGGGAAACTACGGCCCCAATCTGGCGGGGTACAGCTCATATTTTGATTTACAATATAGTGATATTGACACGGATTCGCTCGACGAGACCAATATTAATTCAAGCCCCTTGTTTGTCGATTCTGCGCAGTACGACTTCCATCTTCTTCCCAACTCCCCATGCATAGACGCCGGTGACCCCGACTCACCGTTTGACGCCGACAGCACCCGCGCCGATATGGGCGCATTGCCGTATGACCACAGAGTTGCAGTGGAATATGAACCAGGTATGCCCAAGCAGATCGCTCTTCTCCAAAACTACCCCAATCCCTTCAATGCGCAAACGATGATTCGATACTCATTGCCAGAGCAATCTCAAGTGACAATCGATATTTTCGATATCCTTGGCCGCAAGATAGAGACGCTTGTCGAGGGACCCGAACCGGCTGGCAATCACCGGGTTCGATGGGATGCCAGTGGTCAGGCATCGGGAATTTATTTTTACAGGATCAAGGCTGGGGATTTCGCAGAAACCAAGAAGATGCAGCTGCTAAAGTAAATCTATTATCTTCCATCGACTTCCGCCAATTCGGGCATAGCGTAAACGGATCGGGAGATGGAACGTCACAAAAGTTTGGGGAGAGTGATATCGCCGCCTTTCATTGCTGTTCCCAAGCTCTATAATTAATCTGTCCCAAATCGAGCATCCATTCGATATAATCCCGGCAAAGACAGCCGCCTTTTACAACGGGCTATTAGCTGTAATATTTCGGCCAGATCAGACTAACAGCAATATCGTTACGCCGGCGCAGGCTATGGCCGTGCCTAGGACCGCGCCGAGCGTGATTTTCTCGTCGAAAGCTATTTTGGTGATCGGGATCAGGAAAATGGGCGTCAGGGACATCAACGTGGCGGCGATGCCGAGCTTAGCATACTTAATCGCTACCAACGACAGCCATACGCCGACGAAGGGACCGAAAAACGCTCCCGCGGATAGTGCCATTAACGCTTTCTTGTCCCTATAGCTGCTCAATGTTCTGGAAGCCTTGCCCCGGGCAGCAGTTATCAGCCACAATATCAGAACGGCGGATACGACCCGGATGACATTTCCGGTTAGTGCGGGGAAACCTCCTTCAAGCCCTTTCTTGGAAAGCACCAGTCCCAGAGTTTGGCCAAGCGCGCCGCCGAGACCGAGGGCGATTCCGGCAAACAACTTTCGGTGGCGGCTTTTTTCGCTAACTTTTCGTTTGTCGGCCACGACCCAAACAATACCTCCGACCGTTATTGCGATTGCAGTCATCTCCACGAACCTCAGCGATTCTCCCAGGAAAATCCAGGCCAGAAGCGCGCTCATGATCGGAACGAGTGACATGAGGAGCATGGATAAGCGCGGCCCGATGAGGACGAAAGCTTCGAGTAGCATTCCATCGCCGATGATGAAACCGATTATGCCGGAGAGCCCCAGCCACAGCCATCTCGAGGGGGAGGCCTCAAGGGGTATCAGATTCCCATTAATGATGAGGTGGGAAATGGAAAGCAGCATGGCGGCCACCACCAGGCGGCCGCGATTGACATTTGCCGAACCAATTCGCGACCCGCTGATGGCAAACAAGGTTGATCCGAACGCCCAGCAAATGGCGGTCCCCAGAGCGGCGATTTCTCCATAGTGGGCATTCATACGATACGTACGGCTATACAGGCCAGTGTAGAACCTCGGCTATGGATAAGCATGGGCGCTATGATAGAGCCTCGGGCGAAAAACACCAAGCCCAAAATCGGTTTGACCCGTATGGCATCCCAGGCAGATATCTATGCGAACCCGGCTCCGTTCAAAATGGGGCAAAGATGCCACATAAAGGCTGAAGCGTTTTGGGAAAGCGCTATAACGGCGAAATAAAATCCCAAGCTTATGGTGCGAGGCGCCCCTTGTGAAAGCGTTGCAATTGATATATGATAGGTGATATGAATGCTCCACAGGCCAAGAGACAGATTTTGATTTTGCTGGCGGGGATCGTCTGGTCATTGGTTGGCGTGGCCCTTGTCCTGACAGCAAGCGGCTGGTTTTACGCGATACGCCCAATCCCGGTGATCGCTATCGGTAGCGGTATCGTGGCAGGGGCGGCCATTCATAGATTTGGTTTCTCCCGATTGGCTGCTATTAACTTGAGCAGGATTCGCCGCCAGTCTCCCGGTAAAGAGAAGGTATGCCTTTTCGCTTTTCAGAATTGGAAGAGCTATATAATGATAGCTATCATGATGATAGTTGGATATGCCTTGCGGCATGCACCCGTGCCGAGAATATATTTAATTCCAATCTATATGGGCATTGGCCTGGCGTTGATTTTTTCCAGCCTCCTGTATTATCAGGCTATCCGCTGATCCAAGAAAAAGCATGATTGCTTCACCGGCCCGGCATTGACACTATTCGAGCGTAAACTCCAAGGTAACCAAGATTCAGGGGCAGCGAGGCCGACCAAATTTTTACCAATCCGTCGATTATAGTTGTGATACTACGATTCATCTAGGGAAATTGTGGCAAGTTTTGCCCCTGCCACAGGCCGAAATAAATTATTGCCAACGTCTAAATCCATAATATATTATTAGTGGTCTTGCGAGTTCCAAAATGCAAAGGTCGCTTCAGAATAAGCGCATATCGATAGTTATTATTTGCATTTTTATTATTATTGCGATCTCCGGTGCTTTTGCCGGGTGGACTCTGCCGATAAGGATTTCCGGCGGCGGCTCCAATTTTCCCCGGATCGATTATTCAAGCGGCGTGCTTCATGTATTGTACTGCGAAACTTCTGACTTCGGTTAAGACTCTTGACTAAATTAATATTGCCTAAAATCGTCTGATGATGTACTTTTAAGTCTGAGAGAATTGTGATGCAGAAGAATTCAATTTCGCACGTAGTGTTGATTTACCTAACAATCAATGCTTCCATAATGCCGTCGATTGCGTTTTCACAAAGTGTTCAATCTATGGAATTTGCCCTCTCGAGCCAGGTAAATGAAGTCAGGGTTGTTGGCCGATACGCCTATTGCGCCTCGAGTGATGGTTTGACAATACTAGACATTCAAGATCCCAAATCTCCAGTTCTTGTTAGCCATCTCTATTCCCCGGGAGCACATCTGGCGATTGATATTTCGGGTAATTATGCTTATTTGGCTGCTGACGATTTTGGACTATATGTGATAGACATCTCCAACCCGTTTAAACCTGTGGTCGTCGGTTCCTATGACACTCCGGGCCGCGCCTATGATGTTTTTGTCGCCGGATTCTTTATTTACATTGCTGATGAATGGGAGGGACTACAAGTAATTGACATTTCCAAGCCAGCTTCCCCGACATTGGTTGCGAAGTATAGTATATCCGATTGCGATTTTACCGGTATTTTTGTTTCTAATAATTATGTTTATGTCGCCGATTCAAAAGCTGGTTTGCGAATTGTCAATTTGACTGATCCCACCAACCCCTTTGCTTCCGCAATCTTTGGCACTCCTGACCGTACCCAAAGTGTTTTCATTTATGAGACTTATGCTTATGTCGCCGACGGCGAAGGGGGCCTGCTTATAATCGACGTCACCGATCAGGGAAGTCCGAAACTTATGGCTAGCTATGATACCCCGGGTTTCTCCTGTAGTGTCGCTGTAGATGATGCGATTGTTTATATCGCAGATGGCACGGGTTTGCCTGTGATCGATGTAGAAGATCCTGCCGATCCAATTTCTGCCAGTAGATGTTTTTTGCCGGGCTGGGCGAATAATGTATGCATTGTGGGCGATTATGCCTATGTCGCCGATTCTTGGGCCGGTCTGCAGATAATTAATGTAGCAGACGAGTACAATCCAACCTTGATAGGCAAATATAGCCCAACAAAATAACCAATTCCCATTATAAAGTCCAAAAATTTCTGGGAAGGATGCTTTACGGAATATCAGTTGCTTTTAAATACATAAATTATTTCTGCACAGAATGAATTTTAAAAAAGCTTATTGCCTATGAACTGCTCAAAGATAAATTAAGGGCTGGACAAATAGTGTCTTCGATAGTATGAAGTATCACATCATAACAGCTGGTACATTGTTTGACCGCCGACCAAAGTTTGTCCCCGAAAAGTTATTGTTGGAAAACTAATCAAAAGCAAGTATGATATTCCCCATTGAAAGGGTGTGGGTATAAGAAATAGGAAAATTCCGGCATAATTGGGGTAAAGCAATGAAAAGTAATTTGAGGATGAACATTGCGGATCAGCGGCTATCATATCAGGGAAGGTATGAAGAACTGGTTTTTGATCAGGACCGGATTTTGGAGTTTAACCATCGTCATAAATCAGTTCTGACGAACTACGATTTTTCGCTGGAATCTTGCCGCATCATGAACCTTTGCGACCGCGGCAATAACAAGTCCAATCTCGGCGTCTTGCGAAACCGCAAAGTCCGCCAGTCGGTCGTTCTCTCCGCTGCCTTGTCGGCGGTTGCGGTCGGCCTTCATGGCAGAGCCGGCCTCGACAAATTCCCCAAAGAACAGCATTCAGAGGACTTAATTAATAGCCTGCAAAGAGCCAATGATCGAACCGCGGCGCAAATCATGTCTGAGGTTCTACAGACAACAACTGAAGCTCTTCCCATGGGGGAGGAGGTATTGATTGAATCGGCCATTACCGAGGGAGTGCGGGTTAAGCCGGGAAAAGAGGCCGGTGGCAATCCGACCATCGCTGTCGGGGCCGTTTTCGGCAAAGAGGAGCATCGCGCAATCTACGGGCTGGATATGCCGCGCAATGTGACCTTATTATCCATGGGAAATGACGTCATCGACGGTACCGGTAAATCGATCAAAGGCCTGCATTCAAGCCTGACTGCCCTCTTTATCACCGAGTCCAATCTCAAACGGCATTTGCCAGATATCTATGTGCAGCGCTGGATGTCCGGCAGGTATTTCAGCAAGTTTAATCCCCGCGAGGTCGATCTTCTTGATGCCGCCAAGGTTATTGCCGGATCATACGGTCTATCAGGCATAAATAAACTAAGTGCCTTCTTTTTGGATCGTCCCAGGCATTACCCGGCTATGGATATCCTTAATGGGGCCGGGGTGTCGACTCCCTTTGACAAAGACGGTGATCTGATGCCGGCGGTCGTCCTCGGCATGGATGATCTTAGATTCCCCGATGAACGCGGTTTGTATTCAATGATTGGCGAAATTGGCGGATCGGCGGAATGGGCGGTTGGTGTTCTGCCGCTTGTCTGGAGAGGAGGGCAGGCCCTCGGCATGCTCACCAGCCAGTCGGCCCTGACCCGAAAAGACCTTAACCCGGAAGAGAAATGGAAGGAACGGTTCCATTTCACCGAGGAAGAATTCATGCTTATTCAGGATGCCCGCTTTGAGCGCAAGCCTTATTTCACCATCTGGGATATCCTCGATGATCCCTTTGCGGGGGGCATCAGCGCCTTCGGGGCCATAACCGACAACTACTACTTGCCCTTTATGAATGGGGTGACGGCAAACCCTGAAAACAACCAGATTGACGTCAACGTCCTGGTGGTAAATTCGCTCGGCATGGTGGAATGCTGGCTGATGTCTTTCAAATGCAACCGAAATTTGGAGCACTCTATAAGGCTGATGATCTCTCCCAAAGAGGAGCTTGAAAGGCTGAGCGGTCCTGAATTAGAAAAGGCAATCGGTAAGATGCTCGAGGATGAAGACTCCAGCAGAAGATTCCGGATATTCTTCAACAACGAATACTACCCGGCCTTGATACCTGTACAAAACAAGATAGTGCTTCTGCATAACGCGGTTGACTCCCTGATATCGCGCGGGGCGCTAAAAGAGTGTGACCGGGAGATAATAACCGTCACCGAGCGGTTAGCCAAAGGATGGTTTATTGAGTCCGACTGATAAAATACCCTAAATCACGCGCTTTTTGGCGACGGGTAATCGGTGTTGTAAATGGTGTTTGACTTCAGATGAATTTGGACAGAAGAGGGGTTTGAGTTAAGAGACGGTTTTGATTAGCTTTTAGGGTGGAAAGGAGGATCAAGATTATGCCACCCAAAGTTAATTCAA
>Ga0315289_10001567_pt1 | contig 35620 bp, 15 predicted proteins | sample YL17G11_40_MG_FD_203452 | JGI IMG/M metagenome (GOLD analysis project Ga0315289, IMG submission 203452) | Sediment microbial communities from Yellowstone Lake, YNP, Wyoming, USA - YL17G11_40 | ecosystem: Environmental > Aquatic > Freshwater > Lake > Sediment | place: USA: Wyoming | collected...
GCATGCCGCCGTCGTACCAGATGAGGTCCACCGCCGGCCTCGACCCGCGCGCCGGATACCGCAGCCGGACCACACTGGCGGTCGGAAACGAGAAGTCATTCCTCACGGTCGTGGAGACATCGCCATTGAACTCGCAGTTGTGACTCAGCATCGGCTCGACACTGGTCGGGGCCGTCAGCTCGAGCGCATTGAAGACGGTCCACAGACTGTAGTGGCCCATGTCCGCCAGGGTGCCGCCGCCGAAGTCATACCAGCCGCGAAACACCATGTGCGTGTAGTGAGGATGATAGGGTCGCTCCCGCTCGGGTCCCAGCCACAGGTCCCAGTCGAAGCCTTTCGGGACGGGGGGCTTATCCGCGGGGATCGTCGCATACTGCGGCCAGACCGGACGATTGGTCCAGTTGTGGATTTCCCGCAGCGTGCCGATGGCCCCGTTCTGGATCCAGGCCGTCACCTGCTCCATCGAGCCGTTGGCACCCCAAGGCAGAAAGTACGTCGCGACGCCCTTCGTGCGGGCGGTGTCGATGACCAGCTTGGCCTCTTTCAGCCTATTCGCGATGGGCTTGTGCACCATCACATGCTTGCCCTTCTTCATGGCGGCGATGCTGACGATCCCATGCAGATGGTCCGGCGTCATGACCTTGACCGCGTTCAGGTCCTTTTCCTTATCGAGCAGCTCGCGGAAGTCGGCATAGGACGCACAGCCCTTGAACGTGCCGCCGGGCCGCTTGTTGGCATAATAGGTTTCGACAACGTCCTTCCCGACGTCGCGACCACCCGGAATGGTCCCTTCCATGCCGGCGCCCCAGTCGGATTTCCCGGTCATCCGGCGAATGTCGTCGCGCAGGCCGTCGGCCGACCAATCCCGATAGCCCACGGCGTACTGGCTGGGGTCGCAGACGGCGACCACCTGAATCTCCGGAATCGGCAGCAGAGATGCCATCTCCCGGAGACCTTGCGTGCCCGTGCCGATCACGGCCAGGGTGATCTTCTCGCTGGGAGCGACGGTACCCGCTCCTCCCAACACGTGTCGGGGAACGATGGTGAATGCGGCGATGCCGACGGCGGTTCCCAAAAACTTGCGGCGACTCGGATGTGAGCTCATTTTTCTCCCCTACAATATAGAGACACAAAATCCTGTGCTCCTACAGTACGCCGAACCAACAATCGTGTCAAGAGCCAACCGCCGGACGCACCACAGCGTGTGCGACCACGTTTTGTGGGGGGCCAATCCCCATTTGCCATGCTGAACGAAGTGAAGCATCTGGGCAGTGCAGGAGAAGCTCCCACCGCATCCCATCCACGTCTATGTCCATGGCCAGATCCTTCGCTGGCGCTCAGGATGACAGGACAGCGAAAGGTACCGCCCAAACGGACACACAAATGCCACGAAATTTCGTCGCACACACCAACATCTGAACCCTGCTGCCCGATGGCAGCGGCAGACCCTGGTACAGACCCAGAACCTGGTGTTTCTACCGAACCTGCACGTCGTCGACGTAGATCAGGCCAATGCCGGCGACCGGTTGGGCTCGGTTGCCGAGGCCGACCACGATGGCGCTCACGCGGGTCAAGTCCACCGGCGCCAAGGCACTGAAGGGGATAGACCATTCCTGCCAATCGGCGGTCACAACGGCGTTTGAATCCGCGTTTGTCACGGTGGCACTTCGGCCGGTGCTGTCCTGGATCGTGACATACAACGGCATGGGATCATTCTCCGCCCGGCCCCGGACATAAAGGCTCAGCCTGTTGAGGCCATGAACGGTCCAGTCCTGCGGCGTGGCCCAACTCCGCTCGGCCTCGGAGTAGCTGATGCCGGCGGTGTTATCATAGTTCAGGGGCATGGCAGTCCGTCCGCCATGAACAATCCCATGCTCCGCGAACGGCGCCTGGCTGTAGCCGACCTGTGAGCCATTGTCGGATGACTGGTAGCCATCGATCCACGTATCGTAGACACAGTTGCCGACGTCATCCGTGTAGCTCTCGAAATCGTCCACGATGAGGTAGTCCGCGACCGTGAAGGCCCAGACGTTGCCGGTACTCGTCATCCCACTGCTGTCAATCTCGTCCACGCGCCAGTAACAGGTCGTATTCCATGGAAGCGGCTCGATGAGGCGGAAGGTGGTCTGGGTCTGGCGTCCCTGGTAGACGTCCGCCGTGGCGGGTGTCGCGGCCTGCACCGCCGCCTTATCGGTTCCGAAATAGACATCGTGTCCCGACGCACCGTCTCCCGCAGACCAGCTCAGCGGCTTATCGTAGTGGATATCGACAACCGCACCAAGCGCCGGACGGGGATTCCAGGCCAACAGCAGATTGCCGCGCAGGGCCGTGACCACGTCCTCGGCGGTCAGCACACGATTGTAAGCACGAACCTCATCGATGCATCCTTGGAAGTACCGCGAGTCCAGGGTATTGGCCCCGATCACGATCAACGGATTGGAGCCCACATTTTGGTCGCCCGTATGATCACCGGTCGCGTCGAGCAGCCCATTGACAAAAAGCTGGACTTGCCGTGAGCTCTCCGTTCTGGTGACCGCCACGTGCACCCATTCCCCTGTGACAATATCCCGGTTTGATATGGTATTGGGATTGCCGCCGGGTCCGGTCTCAAAGGCCAGCTTCCTGCCCAGCACCGACACCAGGAAGTGATCCCCGCCGCCGGCGTGATCCGACCACAGCAATCCGCTGCCGTCGCGCCCCGTCGCGCCCTCGGGACCCGGAGCATCGGCCTTCATCCAGGCCATCAGGGTCAGGTCCGTGCCGACAACCTGCGGGACCTCGACGCGGTCGTCGATACCGTCGAACACCAAGGCGCTGAGGTTGTAGCCGGCAACAACATTGGGATCGCCGAGGATCTGGCCATGACGGCCGTGGCCCGACCAATCGATGGCGATCGCCCCTTCGTCCCGATCGAAGCTCCAGAAGCCGACGAGGTTCGGGTCCGTCACCCGGATGTCGGGCGTCGTTCTGAGACTCCATACCGCGCCGGTGTACGTGCTGGCACCATCATACTCATCGACGCGCCAGTAATAGGTTGTGCCGAACTCCAGTTGGGGCGGATCGTACGTGGTGGTCGTCTGCCCTTGTGACGCGCGCGGCAGGTTCGCCGGATCGGTTCCGAGATACACACTGTGCGACACCGCGCCCGAGCCGGACGTCCAACTTAATGCCGCGTCCGGGTTCACCAGCACGGCGCCATCAGCCGGGACGGGATGGGACGCGAATTTCGCGGAGACGGTGAAGCTCCAGACCACTCCGGGGTACACGGTGGCGCCGTCGGCCTCCACCTCATCGACCCGCCAGTAATACGTCTTGCCCAGCTCCCACGCGTCACTCGCGAACGCGGTCACGGCGACCGCGCCTTTGTCGGCGCCTGCGGCTCCTTTTTTCACGTCGTCCGCATTCTCGCCTACGTATACATGGTGGCTGGCGGCGGTGTCGCCCGCCGTCCAGCGGAGCGTGACCTTCGTGGTGCCGACGGTGGCGCCGTTCGCCGGTTCGGGATTCGTGGCAAATCGGGTCCACCGGGGACCGAACCAGTACACATTCTTCACGTCGGCGGCGCTGAGGGCATGGTTCCACACGGCCACTTCATCGAGCTTGCCTGTGTACCGTCGCCACTGCGTGCGGTTGCGCGGCCCACCGATGCGGACCGCCGTGATGGGGTCATTCGCCTTAAACGATTGGCTGGAGGCAGCCTGGCCATCGACATAAGCAACCATCGTGCCGGCACTTGTGCTGTACGTAACCGCAATGTGATGCCACCGGCTGTCATTGAGCTTGGCATTGCTGGTGCCAAGGTCGCCGTAGGTATCAACGCCAAAGTCGGCAATAAACAAGTCAGCCGCCCCATTGCACTCCACACTATGGTCGGAGCCTTGACCGAGAAGCACGAGTATCGGGCCCCAAGCCTGGAACACGGACGGCATGTTCATCCAGAACGAATACGTTGCCTCACTGATATTCAACAGGTTCGCCGTCAACGGAGCGTCACAGAGCGTGAAGGCCCCCGTGGCGGATACGAACTCCAGGCCGTTGGCGTCATAGCCACTGGTCGTCCAGCGGACCTTCTCCTCGTTCCAGGGATCGATCTTCCCATCATGCCAATAGTCCGTCTCGTCCCAGAACTCGGCACCTTGGCCCTCGTCCAGTTTCCAGTAGCCCACGAGCTCGGCTCCGGCGGGGATAGCCAAGCCTGCCAGCACTGCCATCACGAACAGAACCATTTTCCTGCACATGACTGTCCTCCTCAGGAACCGGGAAAACCGCGTGCGTGTTGGAAACCTGTGCGATTCCACGTCCTGCAAGCCCGAACCTCTTGCTGCCGCACCGACAGGGACAGGGCCGATAATACCTGCCTCCAATGGGCCATGATAACCGCTGCGACCTCTCTGCGTCAAGAGAAGCCCGCGAATACCGAACACGGGGTGTGACTGCATTTCGTGCCCCAGCAGCTCCCATGCGCCGCGGGTCCGTGCCATAGGGGCAGCCCGGGAACCTAAACGCGACCTTATGCGTTTGGGAACCCGACCCTGTTGTTGCCCGAACCCTCGGCTGGGGGAGCGGGCCCTGAAATTGGCTTTGTTTTTGCATGACCTCCTTTCACCGTGTTTTTCTCATAACCTGTTTTCTATGCAGACGTTAAGACTCATTTCGGGTACCCGGAAATTGGCTTTGTTTTGCACGGAGCCCCTGTTCGTAGTGACGCCGTAAGGCGTTTCTTTTATCCCGTTCGTAATACCGCCGTAGAGACGCAAGATTTTGCGTCTCCACAGATGCCCTTACGGGCACACTACCAGCGCGCGAGGACAATTGGCTTTGTTTTTCCGCATGCATCCTGCCTGTGATTTCCTCCTAATTCTTTTCCCAACCGGCACTTAGCGTTCATCTTGCCCCTCTGGAAATTGGCTTTGTTTTGCATAGTCAAGATGCTCGCCGTCCTCCGTCCTCTGTCCTCCGTCCTCTCTTTGCGCCTTTGGCGTCTTGGCGAGAGTTGGTCTTGGTAGTGACCGAGACCGCACTGGCGATCCCCCGGCCTTCCGCCGATTGGCGAGGATGTGTGCTTCTCCGTCCATGACCAGAACCCTCCGGATTTGCCATCTACTATTTTCTATTTACTATTCGCCGATCTGTAGTTGCGTACATATCATACGGAGGTCACGCTTAGCCGTCAAGTGAAATCCGGACAATGCCGGACTTTGTGTGCGACTACGTTTTGTGGGGGACCCATTCGCCTTTGTCATGCTGAACGAAGTGAAGCATCTGGGCATCGCAGGAAAAGCCCCCGACGCGTCCCGTCCACGTACAGGTCTGTGGCCGGATCCTTCGCTGCCGCTCAGATCCTGCCCTGAGCGGAGCCGAAGGGATGACACAATAGAGACGCGAGCCCACGAAAATTAGTCGCACACGGGCCTTACCACGGGTAGGAGACTATGGCAGCGCTCCGACCTGTGGCCAGCCGTCCTCCCACACGATAGTGGAAATTTTCAGCTCGGATCTGCCGGTTTGACCCTGGTAAGCGTGGAACACGAGGTAGTCTCCGCTGGCGTCCTGGAGCACGGCCTGGTGGCCCGGTCCGCGCCAAGCCGGCGTCGTGGCTTCAACCACCAGCGTCCCGCCGCCCTCCATCATGGGCTTGCCGGCCCGATCCACGTAGGGGCCCGTGACGCGGCGCGCGCGGCCCACCATGACTTTGTACGTGCTGTTCGCCCCGCGACAACAGAAATCGAAGGAGACGAACAGGTACCAGTAGCCGCCGTGACGAACGATGAACGGCGCCTCCACGGCACCCTCTCCCGGCGGGGAGCCGTCCGGACCGGTCCGAGGACGGCCGGCCAGGGAGTGCAGCATCGTGTCCCTGGCGGACAACTTTCCTGTCTGCGGATCGACGCGCCTCATCTTGATTCCACTCCAGAAGCTTCCCCAGCAGAGCCACATATTGGACCCGTCCTCGATAACGAGATTGCCGTCGATGGCGTTCCAGTCATCCTGGCCCGCATACGACCGGACCACGAGCCCCTCGTCCACCCATCGGTAGTCGGGACTGTTCGGATCGAGCGTCTTGTTGGTCACCAGCCTGATGGCGGAATCATTCTTGCCGAAGGTGGAAACGGAATAATAGAGATGGTACTTGCCCTGGTAATAGGAAATGTCTGGAGCCCAGGCTCCCCTGGCCCCGGGGATCTCCCGGGTCGCCCACTCCGGCAGTCTGTCGAACACGGACCCGCAGCGCGTCCAGTGGTACAGGTCCTTCGAGCAACGGATGGGAAGAATGCCTCCGCGCCGGGGACCGCCGGTGCAGAAGACATAGAACGTATCTCCCTGCCGGATGATGGCCGGGTCATGCACCGCCAGATCGCCTGTAAGATCGAGAACCTTTGCCGCCGGCGGTGCCGGGCGGATAGCCACACTGCGGCAGGATACGCCCGTCACAAGAGCCGCCAGCAGCGCGCCCAGATGGATCATGATGACCGCTCGCGAGCTGTTCATGCCGGAGGAACCTCCAAGTCCGCGGCGTGCGTCTGCTTCTGGAGCCACGCCGGGACGGAATTCACCTTTACCGACGCCGTCACTGATGTTATCTTCCGAAGTGCCAAGACACAAGGTTTCAGGAGTAAGGGCCATGCCATACGCACTGCTCGCCGCCTTATTTGCCGCATTGACCTTGGGCGGGCGCGACCCCGCGCCATCCGGCGCCGGGGTGACCGCACCGCCGGATTCTTTTTTCGAGAAGGTCCGCGAGCCGGACCGGGACGCGGCCCGGGCCTTCTACCGAAAATACCTGGATGTCCAGGGCATGCCGGTGGTCGCGGCGGCCGAGGTGTCGGACCTGGCGCTGCAGCGCGCGTATGAGATTGTCACGCACATGCTGGCCGGCCGGCCCGACGTGCTCAAGGCCCTGGTCGAGCAGGGCATGTACCTGACCATTATCGGCAAGGACCAGGTCTACACCGACCTTCCCGAAAACAGGAACGCACGCAATCCCCAGTACCTCAACGAGCGCGTGCGCGGCACGGGCGGCTTTCCCACGAGCTTCGGTGAGGAGAACCTGCTGAGCCTGGCCCTGGACCGCTATGATGATGAGAGCATCGCGGTGCATGAATTTTGTCATACGATCGACAGCACGCTGGCCCGGCTCGACCAGACGTGGAGGGAGCGCAAGAACGCCGCCTATCAGAACGCCGTCGATAAAGGGCTTTTCCTGAACACCTACGCCGGCTCCAACCCCTCCGAATACTGGGCCGAGATCGCGCAGGCTTACTTCGATAACAATCGCATCGATAACTGGAACCACGGACCCATCGGCACGCGCGAGCAGCTTAAGATCTACGATCCGGAAGGCTACGAGCTGGTCCGGACCACGTTCAACCTGAGTCCCGAGCAGGACTGGCGCTACACCTTTCTCCAGAAGCAGCCCAGCGTCACCGCGCCGCCCGCGCGGTTCAAGATCGATCCCTATTACACGAAGTTCACCTGGGCCCGCGAGTTCACCGTGCTCGGGCGGCAGGCCGACGACGAGGCACTGCTCCAGGCCAACGACACGATCCGCAAGATGTTCGCCTATCGCCACGACATTCTCAAAGCACTCATCGCCGACGGCGTGAAGCTGGTCGTGCTGGGTCCGCACGAGAGCCTGTCCGATCTGCCGGAATGCAGGGTTGGTAGTGTGCCCGTGAGGGCATCGAAAGGGGACTCTAAAGGCGATACATCGTGTTCGGGAACCCGGGAAACGCCTTACGGCGTCACTACAAACCTGGACCACACGGCCCGGTTCCTCGATTACTCGCCGCAAACCAAGCTGCTCGTGGTCGATCAGGAGAACGTGCTCGCCGAGCCCACCGACCCCTACGCCACGGGAAGCCAGGTCATTCGCGTCTTCGCCAAGGCGCTGTATCACGTGACCGGCACGCGTCCGGTCGATCCCAACTGGGACAAGCGCGGGCGGGACGTGCAGCAATACGAGCTGCGGGTCCAGCGCATGGACGTCCGGTTTGATGAGAGACTCAAGACCCTCCACGACAGCGCGATGGGCAAGGGCCGCTGGAGAGGCACACCGGCCGCCCACAATCGCGTCGAGTACTGGGCCGAGGGCGTGCTCGCTTACTTCGACGCCGCCGGCACCGGCATGACGCCCACCGACGCCGAACACCCGATCACGACGCGCGAGGCCCTCAAGGAATACGACCCCGACCTGTTCGCGCTGGTGGACGACACGATGGCCTACCAGGGCAAAGTGGACTGGCGCTATCGGTGATGTAAGCCGAGCGTCCCCCCGCGCCGCAAAGAGTCGCGCGACGACGCACGACCTGCTACTCTGGCTACTCTAAAGTTGTGATACGGATTATTTCTGGAAACTTCGTAGATGCTGGGCCTTTCGTTGTCATTTCGACCAAGGCCGAAGGCCGCGCGGAGAAATCTGGCCGCGCAAGGACGACGCGCTATATTCGATGCCAGATTTCTCGACTGCGCTGCGCTCCGCTCGAAATGACAAACGCCGACCCGCCAAGTGCTGTAGGTCGGGGGCCGGCTACGAAAAATCCAGTCGGGAACGGTATGAGTGGTCTCAGCAAGACGTCCGTCTGGGTGCCATGCTTACGCAAGCGTAAGCATGTCTTGTCGGCCCAATCGCGCATGTCTACGCGGGCGTAGACATGGCACCCGGCAGGATGGTTCAAAGCCGCCCACCAGATTGGCGTAGCCAGGGTACTACCAGGTCGTCAGCCAGTTCGCCGCCAATAGAGCAAGATCCGTCACATTGACGAGTCCGTCGCGGTCGAAATCCGCCCGCGCCTCGTATCCCGCCTGGGACCTGGACGACAGCCAGCATCGCGACAGGATAACGTAATCGGCCAGGTCAACGAAATGGTCCTGATTGGCATCGCCGTCCAAGAACGTCGAGGCTGCCGACGGGCCTATGCTGACGATTGCCTGGGGGATGTGCGATGCAGGTAGACTAACGGCGGCTTGAATGCTTTTGTGCTCGGCGGCGGTCAGATTAGGCCGGAAGTGACAGCCCAAACCCAGCGCCGTCGCCTGGATGAGTATGTTGCCCGCTACGAAACCTGTCTCCAGTTGAGCAAACGGCTGGCTCAGGTAAGCGGAATCCAGGCAGAGTATCGCGTAACACGGTGCCTCAGGCAACCCACTGACCGCAGAGCGCAGCCTGACTCTCGCATCCGCCGGTGGCAGGCTCCCCTCATCATCAGCCGCTCGTGGCCTGCGTCCCTCGCCGGTGGGGCCTATCGGCTCGAGTCGGTGGTCCCGGGTGGCCGTGCTGGTGCTCGGGTTCCGGTTGTGATAGCGAAAGACGCCATTTTCATTCACCAGATAGATGCTGCGGGACAAGTAGTAATTGGCATAGGCCGAAGGAACGGTCAGGCCCGCCCTGCCGTTGGTCGTCATGTGCGCGGTGCAGCCATATCCCGCCCAGAGAATCTGCGAAATCTGCGGCAAGGTCAGATTGGTCTGGGCGAAATGGCTGACGTATTTCAGATTGCCGAGAACCTCCTCCAGGCTGTTGTTGCCGTCGGCGACAGGGTCCGGCAGCCAGCCCGGCTGACCCTCGGGCACAGAACAGTGCACCGCCAATTCCGTCGTCGGCCCCTGGACTGCCTGCACCCCGAAAATCAGTCTCGTCTTAGGGTATCCGAGTCCTTTCGGGCAGCTCGCCAGCGGCGCTTCCGTGCTGCGCCCCAGAGAGACCGAGGCGAGCATCGCGGGCATGAACATGACGCCGGCGTCGAATTCGAGCTGCGTGTCATAGATGATGGCGAAAGCGCCGTCAGAGGTGGCTTCGTTGGAATGGCGGCTCAGCGCGTGGACGCCCGGGTCATAGAGATAGGTCGCCGTCGGTGTGGCGACATAAATCCTCCTGTATGTCCCGGTGACCGGGGTTCTTCCTGCCGCCCATAGAATGTTGCTCATCTGCTGCGCGCTGGCCGCCGTTTTGCTCAGCGTGTGCTGCGAGTACCGGCTGTTCAAGCAGATTTCCACCGAGTTTCGGGTGACGATCGGTGCTGGGAGATTGCCGTCGGCGACATTTTGGGCCCGACCGAGCATGGGGCACACGAGCAACGCCGGAATCACCAATACCATGCTTTTCATCGTCTGTCCTCTCAAGACTATTTTCGCTCTTGCCGCAACCCGCTACCGCCGAGTATACACATCCTAACACCTTGAGAGCCGCTCCGCAAAAGCAAAAGAGAGCCAAACACACGAGGTGTGCCCGACAAAAAAGTGCCAGTTGAGGACGTGTCGCCGTTGGGCCTCACCTCGATTCGGAGGAAACCTGGCGCCGTTTGTCATGTCGAGCGAAGCGCAGCGTAGTCGAGACATCTGGCTGCGAATCTGACGTAGCGCCCATTCATGGCCAGATTTCTCCGCTCCGGCCTTCGGCCTCCGGTCGAAATGACAATCAAAGGCCACGAGTCCTTTCGAACCATCCGCACAGCCGACCAGCATTGGGCCTGCCACAAACTTGGCGTGCACACCGTATGCGGCAATCGGCGCTTTCCCGGCGGGCACGGATTGGATAGGATATCGGGAGGCACGCCGGGCAGTTTCGACCTGAGTGCCACCGGCGTGGTCTGTCCCGCATCCGGAAACAGGAGGACGTCGAAAATGGTCCAGGGTATGTCAAGCAGACTCACGGCTTTATCCCTCGCGCTCGGCATATTGATCGGATTGGGGCCGATTCAGGCGGGCGCTGCGTCTGCCACCGTGGGGCCGGACCAATATGCTCAAACCCTTCCTGCATCGCAGGCATCTCCCCAGGACCGATTCCAGCGCCCGCGCAACGTGGAGGGGTACTATAAAGGCCAGATCACGCCGCACTGGTTTGGGGACAACGGCTGTTTCTGGTACCGCAACGACCTGCCCGGCAAGAAGCGGGAATTCATTCTCGTCCGTGCCGGGGAAGGGACGCGCGGGCCGGCGTTCGACCACGCAAAACTGGCCGCCGCCCTGTCCCAGGCTGCGGGAACTGAATACCGGGCGGACCAATTGCCCTTTGACAGCATTGAGTTCACGAACGAGGGTAAAGCCATTCGCTTCGTCGTGGAGCAGACGACCTGGACGTGCGACCTGGCATCCTATGCATGCGCGAAAACCGAGGGGGCTGCGTCCCCGGCGCCGGCGGACCAGAATGATGAGTCGAGACGGTTCGGGCGGCGCGGACGGGGGCCGGGCCGCGAGCGGAATGCGTCCCCGGATTCGCCCGATGGCAAATGGACCGCGTTCATCAAAGACAACAATGTGTTCGTCCGTGCCCGGGAGACCAATGCGGAAACCCAGCTCAGCACCGACGGCGCGGAAGGCAACGCCTACAGCCTGCTCTCATGGGCGCCCGACTCCACGGTGCTGATCGGCTGGCGCGTCGAGCCCGGTGACCGAAAAGAGGTTTATCTGGTGCGGTCGTCACCCTCCGGGGCCGGCCGGGCCGTGCTGGAGACACGACCTTACGCCCTGCCGGGCGACAAGTTCGCGAAGTACGAGCTGAACTTTTTCGATGTGTCCGGCCGCAAGCAGACCAAGCCAGCGGTGGACCGGTTCGAGCATGAGTGGGAAACCCCGCGCACGCGCTGGAGCCACGACGGGCGCCGCATCGCGTATGAACAGGTGGATCGCGGTCACCAGCGATTGCGGGTGATTGAGGTGGATGCGCGTACGGGTGCGGTGCGGAACCTCATCGATGAAAAGAGCGAGACGTTTATCTGGACGGCGCACACGGAGAACCTGAGGCTGGAGCGCGTCAACTGGCTGGACAAGACCGACGAGATGATCTATGCCTCCGAGCGGGACGGCTGGCGGCATCTTTATCTGGTGGACACGGAGAAAGGCCAGATTCGCAATCCGATCACCAAGGGCGAGTGGGTCGTGCGCGGCATTGATCGGATCGACGAGGACGCCCGGCAGGTCTGGTTCCACGCCGGCGGCAGAAACACGGACCAGGACCCTTACTTCCTTCATTATTATCGCGTCAATTTCGACGGCTCCGGCCTGGTCGCTCTGACCGAAGGCAACGGGAATCATTCGATCCAGTATGCGCCGGACCGCCAGTATCTGATCGACACCTACAGTCGCGTGGACATGCCGCCGGTGCACGAGCTGCGGCGGGTCTCCGACGGCAAGCTCATCTGCCCCCTGGAGAAGGCGGACATCAGCGGGCTGAGCACCGGCGGATGGACGGCACCGGAGGTGTTTGTCGCCAAGGGGCGGGACGGCAAGACGGACATCTGGGGCATCATCTGCCGGCCCAAGGACTTCGACCCGAGCAAGAAGTACCCCGTTATCGAGCAGATTTATGCCGGGCCGCAAAGCTCGTATGTACCCAAGAGTTTCAGCCCCACGTCCCGGTTCTCATCGCTTACGGATTTGGGCTTCATCGTGGTGCAGATGGACGGTATGGGCACGGCCAACCGGTCAAAGGCATTTCACGACGTGTGCTGGAAGAATCTCAAGGACGCCGGTTTTCCGGACCGGATTCTGTGGCATCAGGCCGTGGCGAAAGAGTATCCCTGGTATGACGTCAGCCGCGTAGGCGTTTACGGAAATTCCGCCGGCGGCCAGAACGCCGCGGGCGCTGTGCTGTTCCACCCCGAGCTTTACCGGGTGGCCGTGGCCTCGTGCGGCTGCCACGACAACCGGATGGACAAGGCCTCCTGGAACGAGCAGTGGATGGGCTATCCCGTCGGGCCGCAATATGCGGAGTGCTCGAACATCGACAACGCGGCCCGGCTGCACGGCAAGCTGTTCCTGATTGTCGGCGAGATGGACAACAACGTCCCGCCGGAATCGACGATGCGCTTCGTGGATGCCCTGGTCAAGGCAGGCAAGGATTTCGACCTGCTCGTGATTCCCGGCAGCGGCCACGGCATGGGCGGCTCGTACGGCGAGCGCCGTATGCAGGATTTCTTCGTGCGGCACCTGCTCGGCACCGAACCGCCCGACCGCAACGCCGCCGACCCATGCATGCAATAAAAAGGAGACTTCGAATGAAACGAACGCGACCCTCTCGTCTCATGCCGGCGCTCGTGACCGGCGCGGCCATGGCCCTGTTCTGCACCGCTCTCGCACAGGAAAAGCCGGCGGTGGAATCCGCGGGTGTGAATCTCGCCGTCGTGGCGCAGCCGTCCAGCTCCTACGTGTCCGGCGACACGACCCTCACGGCACTCAACGACGGCTACGACCCCAGAAGCTCGCGGGACGCCCGCCGGGGCTCGTATGGCAACTGGCCCAGAACGGGCACTCAGTGGGTGCAATATGACTGGAGCCAGCCCATCAGCACCGCCAAGGTCGATGTCTACTGGTGGGCGGATGGCCGGGGCGTCCATGCCCCCAAGGCGTGCCGCTTGCTGTACTGGGACGGCAACGCCTTTGTCCCGGTCGGCAACGCGTCGGGCTTGGGCGTGGCGGAGAACCAGTACAACACGACGACCTTCGACGAGGTCCGCACGTCCAAACTGCGGCTCGAGATCGATTCCGACGGCAGCTTCTCCACCGGCGTCTTGGAGTGGAGGGTCTTGGACTCGGGCAAGTCGCCCGATTTCCCGCCCGTCGTCACGGCGGGAGTCGATCGCGTGGTCGTGCTGGGCGGTAAGACCTACCTGGCCGGAATGGTAAAGACGTTGGCCGGCAAAGGTGGAGCCTCAACCACAGCGACCTGGAGCAAGGAGTCCGGGCCTGGCACAGTCACTTTCGCCAACGCGGGCGAGCAGACGACAACAGCCACCTTCTCCGCCGTGGGCAATTACGTCCTCAAGCTGACGGCGGGCAAGGCCCCGTTAAGCACCTCTTCGACGCTGACCGTCAAGGTGGTTCTGCCGCCCCCGCCGGACCGCCTCGATGTGGTCTATACGAAGAAATACAAAATCGATAGCCCGCTGTGGAACGCGCGAGCCAAGGCGCTGATCGTGAATTGGATTCCCCACTGCATCGATCAGATCAACGATCCGAATCTCAAGCAGGGCCAGGGTGGCATCGACAACTTCATCGAGGCGGCCAAGGCCCTGCGCGGCGAGCCGCACGGACGTCACAAGGGCTACGTGTTCTCCAATGCGTGGGTCCATCAGACGGTCGAGTCGATGTCCATCGCGCTCATGGTCGATCCGCAAGGCGATCCGAAGATCATCAGGGCCCAGCAGAGGATGAAGGCGACACTGGAGGACTGGATTCCGCAGATCCTGGCCGCCCAGGAACCCGACGGCTACTTGCAGACGGCCTACACGCTGGCCGACCGCAACCGTTGGCCGCAGCGCTGGTCCCCGCGCAACCGGGGCGACCATGAAGGCTACGTCGCCGGCTATTTCATCGAGTCGGCGATCAACCACTATACACTGACCAACGGCACGGACAAGCGGCTGTACGATGCGGCCAAGAAGCTGGCCGACTGCTGGGTCGCCAACATCGGTCCCGGCAAGAAAGAATGGTACGATGGACACCAGGAGATGGAGCAGGCCCTGGTGCGGTTCGGCCGCTTCGTGAATGATATGGAAGGCCCGGGCAGCCACGGCGACAGCTACATCAAGCTCGCCAAGTTCCTGCTCGATTGCCGCCGCGACGGCAGCGAATACGACCAGAGCCATGTCCCCGTGCAGCAGCAGTACGAGGCGGTCGGGCACGCGGTACGCGCGGCCTACAACTACTCGGGTATGGCTGACGTGGCCGCCGAGACGCACGACATCGATTACCAAAGCGCCGTCATGTCGCTCTGGGACAACATGGTCAACAAGAAGTATTACGTCACGGGTGGCATCGGCAGCGGCGAAACCGCCGAAGGATTCGGCCCCAACTACTCGCTGCGCCAGAACGCCTACTGCGAATCCTGCTCGACCTGCGGCCTGATCTTCTTCCAGTACAAGATGAATCTGGCCTACCACGATGCGAGATATGCCGACCTCTATGAAGAATCGCTGTACAACGCCCTGTTGGGCTCCATCGACCTGGAGGGCAAGAATTTCTATTACGACAACCCCTTGGACTCACACGAGCCCCGCTACGCCTGGCATGTCTGCCCGTGCTGCGTGGGCAATATCCCGCGAACCCTGCTGATGATCCCCACCTGGACTTACGTCAAGGGCAAGGACGGCATCTACGTCAACCTCTTCATCGGAAGCACGATCAAAGTGGAAAAAGTGGCCAGCACGAATGTCGAGATGGTGCAGGAGACCGACTATCCGTGGAGCGGCAAGGTCGCCATCACCGTCAAGCCCGAGAGCCCCAAGCGATTCTCCATCTACGTGCGCGTGCCCAATCGCACGACGAGCGAGCTGTATACGCCCACGCCCGTAGAGACGCAAAATCTTGCGTCTCTACAAGTGAACGGGACGCCCATCTCGCCCACGATCGACAAGGGCTACGCGGTGATTACGAGAGACTGGAAGGCCGGCGACCGGATCGACCTCGTCCTGCCGATGAAGGTCCAGAGAATCAAAGCCAGCGACAAGATCGCCGCCACGGCCGGCCGGGTGGCGCTGCGATACGGTCCCCTGATCTACAATGTCGAGCAGGTGGACCAAGACATTACCAAAGTCCTCAAGTCGGACTCCGCCCTGACCACCGAGTGGAAAGGCGACCTGCTGGGCGGGGTCGTGGTCATCAAAGGGACCTGGGCCGATGGCTCGGCGTTAACCGCCATCCCCAACTATGCCCGGAACAATCGCGATGCCGCCGCCGCCCGGGGCGACGCCGCTTCTGATCGTCGTGGTCGTCGTCCGGCGACTTCCATTGTCTGGCTGAGGGATCAATGAGCCTGTTGCTCGTGAGAGAATACCCTGGCCATATGCGGCAAACGACAATAATTGGGACGCGAATATGCTGAACGAAGAACCGATATCGGGACAGACGCAAAGCAACGCAGCGGTGACACGGGAGGCCTTCTCCCGCCGACGACTGCTGAAACGTGCCGGCACGGGTATAGCGGCGGGAGTGCTCTCCACCGCCATCGGCAAGGCCGGGACGGGACAATCGCAGGCGGGCAAGACACAAGCGAAAAGCGATGCGGCGCCCGCCACAGCGAACGCGCCCGGGAAAACCCCGATCTCATTGATCATCGACGATGGGTCGCCGGTGGACCCGCTGTTCTACGAGCTGCCGGGCTACGAGACGCCATTTCTCGTGCCCGCCGAGTTCACACAGCGGGTGGCGGAGACGTTCGAGCGGTTCGACCTGCGGGGGAAATTCACCGTCATTCCCATGCCGAGCTGTCTCGGCCGGATTGACCAATCGCTCCAGCGCGTGCCGGCGGAGCACCTGGCGGGCTTCCTGAAGCTGGTGCGCGAGCGGATCCTGCCGCGCTTCGACATCACGCCCGAGTTCCTCACTCACCTGCGGGCGTACGACCTCAAGAGCGGAAGCTACCAGCACATCTACGAAGACGCCTGGATCTCCCGGGCGCCACTGGAGGAAGTGGTCGAATACTTCGCCCTGGCGTTTACGATTCTCAACAACGTCGGACTGCCCGCCACGGGCATCACGTCGCCGTGGGTCTCGGGCATCGACGTGGAGAAGAAATACGCGCAGGCGCTGGCCGAGGCGCAGTGGAAGGTCTTCCGCCGCAAGCTCACCTGGTACTTCCTGCATTGCACGTCCTGGGACACGCCGCGGCCGTGCTCTATCGAGTACGAGGACCCTGGACGCGGCCAAATTGTGGTCAGCGTGCCGGCCAACACGAACGACATTTTCTGGAGCATGGAGCAGCCCACCCGTGACGAGCGGCTGGCCTTCATCAAAGAGGGCATCGACCGGGTGGTCTCGGCCGACGGCCGCAGCGGACGGATTCGCGAGTTGATCGAGTCCGGCTGTCCGGTCGTGCTGGTCACTCACTGGCAGTCGCTGTACACCCAGGGAACGGGGCTGGGTCTCGAAGGGCTCGCCGCCTTGGCCGAGCGGATCCAAAAGGTGTTCGGCAACCATCTCGAGTGGGTGTCGTGCTCCGAGTTGGCCCGCCGCTACGTCCTGGCCACCAGGCCCAGCGTCCTGTGACCCGAGTTCCCTGAGAGAGTCACGCAGACAGCGGACCTGCTCTTGTCATTCCAACCGCGGGCCAAACGCCATTCTCTCTGTCATTTCGACCAAGGCCGAAGGCCGCGTGGAGAAATCTGGCCGCGAAGGGGCGCTACGTCAGATTCGGAGCCAGATGCCTCGACTGCGCTGCGCTCCGCTCGGCATGACAGATGGCGCCAGACTTCCTCCGAACTGAGGCCAGGCCCGACAGAGGCGGGCACCCTCAACGGCCACAATTTCGGCGTGTACCCGCCTGTCGCCCGGCCGCCGGGAACTTGCCTCATTCGCGCTATTATGGTACAATGTTCTGATTACTGGTATGCCTTAGGAGCAGGGGATGATACATGGCAGGTGGCACTTGTGGCTCTCGTCGCTGGCGGCGCTGGCCCTGTTGGCGGCCGGTCCGTTGAAGGTTGGATACGGTCAGGCCCCGGGTCCGCTCCGTCACGATGTGATCATCAACGAGATCCACTATGACCCGGACGTGAAGACCGAGTTGGTGGAGTTCATTGAGCTTTACAACCAGGGGGTGACGGCCGTCGCTCTGTCGGGCTGGCGTCTGGCCGGAGCTGTCGACTACGTCTTCGCAAGCGGTACGTCGATTCCCTCGCACGGATTTGTCGTCGTGGCCCGGAATCCCACCGCCTTTCAGTCGAAGTTCAAAGTGCAGGCCCTGGGTCCCTGGACCGGGACGCTGTCGAACGAGGGCGAGACGATCCTTCTGTGCGATGCGGCCAAGCGGGTCGTGGACCGCGTCGACTATCAGTTGGGCTTTCCCTGGCCTACGGTGGGCGATCCGCCCGGCTACTCGATCGAGCTCATCAACCCCGATTTGGACAACGAGCTCGGCGGAAACTGGCGGTCGGCGGGTCCCTCCGGGACGGCACAGGAGACGACCCTGTTCGCGTCCGGGGGCGAGTGGCACTACCGCAAGGGCACCTCGGAGGCCTCCACGCCGATGGGCGCGTGGCGCGAGCTGGGATTCACGGAGGATGGCTCCTGGCAGGTCCACACCGGGCCGATCGGATACGATCCCATCGCCACCGCCTCGTGGGGGCGGATCAATGACATGAACGGCAACTACACGTCCGTCTTCCTCCGCAAGACCTTCACCGTGACGGATCCGGGCCGGTTCTCCGTTTGGCGTCTGGAGGCGCTGTACGACGACGGTTTCAACTGCTGGATCAACGGCCAGCGCGTCGCCTTCGCCCAAGTGGCGAGCGAGAACCTCCCCTTCGACAGCATCGCCAGCGACTCGGCACGGGAGGCCAACACCTACGACCGATTCACACTCACGGAGGATCCGGCCGGCGTGCTCAAGCCCGGGCTCAACGTGATCGCCGTCCAGTTCTTCAATATCCTCAAGAGCAACAGCTCGGATGCCTTCTTCGATGCCCGGCTGATTGCCTCGACCGGCGGCGGAGGCCTCAGTCCGACGCCGGGGCGGAAGAACTCCGTGTTCGCCGACAATGCCCCGCCAGCGCTTCGGCAGGTGACCCATACACCCACGGAGCCCCGCGCCAACCAGGCCGTGACCATCTCGGCCAAGGTGACGGACCCCGAGGGCGTGGCGAGTGTCACGCTCTCGTACCAGGTCGTCAGCCCCGGCGGTTACTTCTCGGTGGCCGACGCCGCATACGCGGACCCGAGGAACTGGGTCAGCCTGGAGATGAAGGACGACGGCAAGAACGGAGACCTGGCGCGTGATGACGGCATCTACAGCATTCAGATACCCGCCGCCGTCCAAATGCACCGCTGGCTGGTGCGGTATCGCATCACGGCGACCGACGAGCTGGGCGCGTCCGTCACGGTCCCCTATGCCGACGACCCGCAGCCCAACTTCGCCTATTTCGTCTACAACGGCATCCCCACGTGGAAGGGGGCCATCCAGCCGGGCAGCTCCGATCAAACCCGCAAGCAGGTGGTGACCTATGACCTCAATGCCATGCCCCGCCTGCCGGTGTATCACCTGATCACGACCCGCAAGGCCCACGAAGAATCGCAATCCATCCCCAATTCGACAGCCGGCCAGTACTGGGGCGATGATTACCCGTGGACCGGGACGCTCGTGTACGAGGGGGTGGTCTATGACCACATCCGGTTCCGGGCCCGCGGCGGCGTCTGGCGGTATTCGATGGGCAAGAACATGTGGAAACTCGACTTCAACCGGGGGCACGAGTTCCAGCCGCGCGACGAGTACGACCGGCCGCTGGAGGCCACGTGGAAGAAGCTCAACCTCGGCGCCAACATCCAGCAGGGCGACTACCAGCATCGCGGGGAGCAGGGGCTCTTCGAGTACACGGGCTTTCGCCTGTTCACCCTGGCGGGTTCTCCGGCGGCGCTCACTCTTCCCGTGCACTTCCGCATCATCGAGAACATCTCCGAGACCAACGGCACGCTGAACAATCAGTACGATGACGACTTCCAGGGTCTGTACCTGGCGGTCGAGCAGATGGACGGGCGGTTCCTCGACGAGCACGGGCTGCCCGACGGCAATCTCTACAAGATGGAGTCCGGCCCGGGCGGCGGACAATCGAACAACCAGGGACCGACGCAGCCGAGCAACAGCTCCGATCTGATCGCCTTCATCAACGGCTACAGCAGCAGTCCCACCCAGTCCTGGTGGCGCAGCAACTTCGACGTCCAGGAATATTACGCGTTCCGTGCCATCACCGAGGCGATTCACAACGGCGACGTCGGCTACGGCAAAAACTATTTTTATTACCACGACCCGGAAACCAATCGCTGGTCCATCTTTGCGTGGGACCTGGACCTGACCTGGGCCGAGAGCATGTACGGCAACGGCAACGATCCGCTCAAGGCCCGGCTCCTGTACACGGACAAAAACTATTCCGGCGTGCGCGAGCCGTTCATCACGGAGTACCGCAACCGCCTGCGGGAGATCATGGACCTGCTGGTCAACCCCGAGCAGGTGGGCCAGATGATCGACGAGTACGCGGCTCTGGTGGACCGTCCGAGCCCGGGTGCATCCATGGTCGACGCCGACCGGGCCATGTGGGACTACAACCCGATTCTCACGTCGTCGTATGTGAATCCGGGCAAGGCCGGCTGGGGCCGGTTCTATCAGGCGGGCGTTACCAAGGACTTCCCGGGGATGGCCCGCAAGATGAAGGACTATGTCACGTTCGTCTACACCCACACCCGCAACTGGATGGGCGACCCCGGCAACGGCCCGAGCCTGACGAGCCTGGCCGCGGACCCGCTGATTCCCAATAAGCCGACCGTGACCTACATCGGTCCGGCGGGTTACCCGGCCGACCGTCTGAGTTTCCGCAGCTCGGCCTTCAGCGACGCCACCGGCACGTTTGCGGCGCTGCAGTGGCGCGTCGCGGAGATGAGCGACCCCGCCGCACCGGCCTACGACCCGAACGCCCCGAAGAAGTACGAGATCGAGGCGGCATGGGAGAGCCCGGAAATCAGTCCGTTCGCCGCCGAGATCCAGATCCCGCCCTGCGTGGCCGAAGCCGGGCACACCTACCGGGTGCGGTGCCGCATGAAAGACAGCACAGGCCGCTGGTCGAGCTGGTCGGCCGCGGCCCAGTTTACGGCCGGCGAGCCGGTCGGCCGCGGCTCGACTCTGCCCCTGCGAATCACCGAGATCATGTACCATCCGCCCGCCTCGCCCAGCGAAGATGGCTGGGACGCGGAGGAGTTCGAGTTTATCGAACTCGTGAACATCGGTACCACAGCCATTGACCTGACGGGCGTGCACTTCGTGGAGGGCATCCGGTTCGACTTCGACGGCAGTGGCGTGACCCAACTGGGACCAGGCGAGATGGCGCTGGTGGTCGAGAACCAGCTCGCCTTCGAGTGCCGCTATGGGATGGGGCTGTCCGCGCGAATCGCCGGCGAATACAACGGAAAACTGGCCAACGGCGGCGAGACCATCAAGCTGATCGACGACCAGACCGGCCTCGTGGCCCAGTTCGCCTACGACGGCGACTGGTACGCCTTGGCCGACGGCCAGGGCCGCTCGCTGGTCCCGGTCAATCCCAGCCAGGTCAGTCCGGATCAACTCGGCCAGAAGACATCCTGGCGGGCCAGCTATCGCTGGGGCGGCTCCCCCGGAGCGCCGGACGTGCCATAGGTATCCGTCGACGCGTTGTCGAACATCATTCTGCGCCATCAGGAAAGAGGTGAAAGGTGCCTGTGTTGAGAATTGTCCTCGTGCCCGTTCTCGTGCTGTCTGGCTGGCTGATTTACAGCGCAGGAGCGGCTCCGGCCCAGAGAGGAGCCGTGAAAGACCCTACGGTGGTGATCAGCGAGTTCATGGCCATCAACGGCAGCAAGCAGCCGCTGGGCCCGGGGGGACTGCTGGATGAAAACGGCGATTCGTCCGATTGGATCGAGCTGTATAACTCAACGGACACGGCCATTGATTTGAAGGGCTGGTATCTGACCGATGATGCAAACGACCTGACCCGGTGGGAGTTGCCGTCGTTTCAGATGGGGCCCGGCCAGTGCAGGATCGTCTTCGCTTCCGGGAAGAACCGCGACGACCCGGATGGTCCGTTGCACACGAATTTCCGGCTCGACGGCAGCGAGGGCTTCCTGGCTTTGGTCATGCCCGACGGCCAGACCCTGGCGGATGCCTACGAGTATCCGCAGCAATTCGCAGATGTGTCTTATGGCATCGGCAGCAAGAGCAGCACGAGCGTGACGTTAGTGCTGGTGCCGGAATCTGCCAACGCGAAAGCCCTGATCCCGAAGGACGGCTCCCTCGGTCAGAGCTGGACTTCCACCACCTTCACTCCCACCGGCTGGCTGGAAGGCAAAACGGGCGTCGGCTACGGCTCGAAGTATGCCGGTTTCATCGGCCTTGACGTCGCGGCGATGAGAAACACAAATGCGACGGCGTATATCCGTATTCCTTTTGAAGTGAGCGATCTGACGGACTTGGAGGGACTGAAGCTGCTGATGAGATACGACGACGGCTTTATCGCGTACCTCAACGGCCACCTGATCGCCGCTTCCGCCAATGCGCCGGCCAATCCGCAATGGAATTCCGGCGTCGCCGTCAAACACGAGGCCGGCAACTTGGAAGCCTTTGCCCTTTCGGACGACTCCATAGACTATCTCCAGATTGGCACCAACGTATTGGCCATCCAGGGCCTCAACGGCGGCACGGACAGCTCGGATCTGCTGATACAGCCCAAGCTCACTGTGAACAGAACTCATAAGGTTGACTTTGGTTCAGCCGTGGAAGGCTACCTTCTCACACCGACGCCCGGCCGGCTCAACGGCCCGGTAGTCAAGGACCTCGGCCCGGCGATTCGCGACGTCACCGAGAATCCGCCGCAGCCGACTGCGGGCCAAAATCTGGTTGTCACGGCCCGGGTGACGGGGACATTCAGTCCGGTCAGTTGGGTGAGGCTGGCCTATCGTGTCAGCTCTGACCCCGAGGTCAGCATACAGATGTTCGATGATGGACTGCACAACGACGGAGCAGCCAACGACGAACTCTACGGGGGCGCCATCCCCGGCGGTGCGTGCGCCCCCGGCAAGATGGTCCGCTGGTACGTGACCGCATCGGATAGCGCCAACAATACCTCCCGCAATCCTCCGTTTCTCATCAAAGAGGGCAACCGGCAATCGCCCGAATACTATGGCACCGTGGTGCGCGACCCGTCGGTCAATACGAAGCTGCCGATGTTTCTGTACTTCGTTCAGAATACCAATGGCGAGGGGACAGATACCGGCACCCGGGCTTCGGCGTATTACCTGGGGGAATTCTACGACAACATTTTCGTCCGCCTGCGCGGCGGCTATACCACGCACGGACGAAAGTTCGAATTCAACGACGGACATCATTTCCTCTTTGATCCCAATCTCCCGCGCGTGGATGAATTCAACCTCAACGAGCGAGGCGCGGACCCCACCTACCTGCGTCCGATCCTGTCCTGGGAGACATACTTCAACGCCGGCCAGCCGGGCAGTTTTGCCTTCCCCATGCACGTCCGACGCAACGGCACGTATGTCGATGTCCGCATCTTCATCGAGCAGGAAGACCGGGACATGCTGCGGCGCAACGGCCTCGACCCCGATGGCGCGCTCTACAAGATGTATGATGACCTGCAGAACGGACAGATCGACGGTGAGGGCATCCACCGGAAAAAGACCCGTTTGAACGAGGACGCCGGCGACCTGCTGGCCCTGGCCGCGGGGATCAATACCACGAACCCCAAGCGGGACACGTTCCTGTTCGACAACGTCAACATCCCCGCCCTGATCAATTACTGGGCCTCCACGGTCCTCGTGCACGACAACGACTGCACGCACAAGAACTATTATGCGTATCGTGACACCCGGGACCCCGTCAACAATCCCCAGGGCACCAACGAGTGGATGTTCCTGCCCTGGGACAAGGACCTCGCCTTCGGCCTCAACAGCGGGATTGCGGGCGTTATCGCCGATCAGGACTGGCCGGGCGATGTACGCTCACCCAGCCATCCGTTCTATGGATGCTCCGAGCACCAGAAGGTCGATCGACAGTGGAACTGCCTGATCGACGCTCTTTACCACAATCCCGTGGTTCGCCAGATGTACCTCCGCCGGCTGCGGACGCTGATGGATACGCTGCTCCAGCCGCCGGAGACGCCCGCAGCGCAACGCAAATTCGAGAAGAGAATCGACGAATTACAGGCCCAGTTCAGCACCGAGTTGGGCGGCGGCTCCTGGAACAATAATGTGAACCTGATCAAGACGGATTATCTGGCGGTCCGGCGTAAGCACCTGTTCGTCGATCACAGCATCCACAATCCCGGTTACGATCAGAACGCCGGTATCCCCGATGCCCAGCCAGACAACGTTTCTGTCAACTTCGGGACCATCGAGTTCAGCCCCCCTTCCGGCAACCAGGACGAAGAATACATCCAGCTTATCAACCCCAACACCTTTGCCGTCGATATTTCCGGCTGGAAGCTCCAGGGCGGTATCGAGCACGTCTTTCCGCCGGGCACGGTCATCCCGGCCAATAACGGCGCGCTCTACGTCACCCCTGACGCCGTGGCGTTTCGAAGTCGTGCCGCCAGTCCCAAGGGCGGGCAACAACTCCTCGTGCAGGGCAACTACAAGGGACATCTCTCCAGTTGGGGGGAAACGCTCAGCCTGCTCAATGAGGAGGGAGCCCTTGTCAACACCGTCACCTGCCAGGGCAATCCCAGCGAGCAACAGAGATTCCTGCGGCTTACGGAACTGATGTACAACCCTGCGGAGGGCGGTGCGTTCGACAATGAAGAATATGAGTACATCGAGCTGAAGAATATTGGAGCGGCACCGCTGGCGTTGAGCAACGCGAAGTTCGTCGAAGGAATTTCTTTCACGTTCCCGAACGTCAGTCTGGCTCCCGGCAGTTATGTTGTGGTGGCAAAGAATCCCGCCGCGTTTGCCTCGCGATATTCTATGCCTGGCGTGCAAATCCTAGGCCCATACGATGGCCGCCTGTCCAACAGTGGCGAGAATGTCAAGCTGGAAGACTCGACCAACAGTACAATCCTGGAATTCAGCTACCGCGACGGCTGGTACGACGTCACTGATGGGAGGGGTTTTTCGCTGACGGTAAGAGACCCGGTGACTATCGACCTCAACGCGTACGGTGACAAGGCTTTCTGGCGTCCGAGCGCTGCCCCGGGCGGCTCTCCCGGCTATGACGACGATAATGACGGCCCCGGCTCTGCCGGTTGATTGCGACCAAGGGAAAATGCCGGAGAGTCTTTGCTCCCCGACAGCCCGCCGAGTATCCTTGTGTCCGAGAACAACCGTGGGCAGGCCGTAGGGGGCAGGCCCCCGTGCCAGCCCGAACGGATCAGGGCAACCGGGGCGTTGCCCTACCGGGCCAAGGCCTTCCTCGGGCAGGAAGGCCGGACGGGAAGCCTCGAATAAGGGTGCATTCTATGTTCGGAGCGTTCGATGCGGTTTTCTTCTTCGGGTACATGGTGGTCGTTTTGGTTATTGGCTTCGCCGTAGCGCGAAGAGAGAAACCGACAATTCACGAATACTTCCGGGCGGGCAATCGCCTGCCCTGGTACGCCGTCGGGGCCTCCATCATCGCAGCGGGGGTCAGCTCCGAGCAATTCGTGGGCGAGGTGGGATACGCCTACAAGCTGGGCATGCCCGTCATGAACTGGGAATGGATGGTGTTTCCTGCCCTGTCGGTCCTGCTGTTGATTTTTGTCCCGCTGTACGTCCGCAACCGCATCACGACGATGCCGGAATACCTGGAGCGCCGCTACGGCCCGCACGCCCGCACGCTCTACGCCCTGCTGATTATCACCAGCTACATTTTCGCGAACTTCGCCCTGGTGTTCTATACGGGCGGCTACGCCCTGGAGAAAATGTGGCATGTGAACCGGATCGCGGCGGTCTGGTTACTGGCGGCGGCGACCGGGGCCTACACGATCTACGGCGGGATGCTGTCGGTGGCGTGGACGGACTTCTTTCAGTGCCTGCTGCTGATGGGGGGAGGGCTCTACGTATTCTTTGCGGGCATGCACCACCTGGACTGGAATCTGGCGGCGGTCGTGAGCAGCGGGCCGCGCGCCCACCTGATCGCCCCGCAGAGCCATGAGATACCCTGGACCGCCCTGGTGATTCTGGCGCTGTCCACGAACGTGTGGTATTACGCGACGGACCAGTTCATCAACCAGCGCTGCCTCGGGGCCAAGAACGAGTGGCACTCCAAGATGGGGGTTCTTTTCGCGGCGGGTCTGCAACTGCTGTTGCCGTTAGCCACGGCCGCTCCCGGCATGATTTATTACGCGATGAACCCCGCCCTGTCCGACCATAATGCCGCCTATACCTCCGTGGTCGCGGAGTTGATTCCGGCGGGTCTGCGCGGGCTCGTGGTGGCCGCCATCATCGGCGCCATCATGTCCACGATCTCCGGCCTGGTGAACTCCACCTCGACGATGGTGACACTGGACCTGTTCCGCCGCTGGAAAGGCCGGGACTGGCCCGAGCATCGGCTGGTTCGGTTCGGGCAGTGGTCCGGCACCGCCGCCCTGGTGCTGGGCGCCCTGTTCGCACCGGTCGTCATGAAGTGGGACAGCATCTTTCGTTATTGCCAGGACATCTGGGCCCCCATGGCGGCCCCGGCCGTCGTGGTCTTTGTCGGCGGCGCGCTCTGGCGGCCCGCTAAAGAGCGCGGCGCGGTCGCCTGCTTAGTACTGGCCATACTGACCGTGCCGCTGACGTTCCTCAAATCGTTTCTGGCCGATGCCGGCATCCACCTCCTGCCGCCCAATCTGGAGAACTCGCTGATCTTCGGAGGCGGCGTGTTCATCCTTGCCATCGTTCTGCTCGTACTGTTTTCGCTGGTGCGGTCATCCGCCGCCTGCCTGCTGGGCAGCGTAGCGGCCGCCGCGTTGACCTTCTGGCTGATCAACGCCAATCCGGCGGCGATCGCCTTCCTGATCGTTTCGTCGTACATCGTGGCGCTGGCCTACGGCTTGCGTCTGACCCCGGACGAAACCAGCGGCAATTACATGTGGAATCCCTCCATGATGCTGGGCTCGCCCGCCGGCCGGTTGACGCAATGGTACAAGAGCATCTGGTTCTGGTGGCTGGTGAACCTCGCCATCTTCGCGGCGCTCTATGTGAAGTTTTGGTGATCGAAAGGCGTTGAAAAGAGTTCGGCCCTACATTCATCATGAATGGGTTGCTCATGGTGTGTCATGTCGAGCGGAGCGCAGCGAAGTCGAGACATCTGGCCTCGGATATGGCGCATCATCCATTCGCGGCCAGATTCCTGGGACCCCAAACGCGTTGTTTCGCGTTTGGGAACCCTCTCCGCTGCGGCCTTCGGCCTCCGGTCGAAATGACAAGTAGAAAGGCAGGGCTCATCGAATCCTGGCACTGGAGTATGTGTCGGCTCCCTCAACCTGGGCCTGCCCCAATTACTTGCCGAAAGACGCCAGAATCTCGGCGAGCTTAGCCATTTGGCTTGGAGATAGTTTGTTGGGCTCGGCCTTGGCATACTCGTCGGCTTTCTCCCGCGCGAGCTGGTAAACGTCTTTCGCCCCCTTGGCGACCCACGAGCCATACTGCTCGCGGACGGACAGTCTCGGCGCGACGTACTCGTCGCCGTAGAGCCACTTCAGCGTGTGGTCGGCCGTCAGATAGGTCGGGCCTTGCGGGCCGGTTCTTACGATCAAATCCTTCGCAATGGTCTCCTCGTTGACTCGCATGCCCGCGGCAATTCTGCGGCAGATGGCCGATATCTCCTCATCCAGCAACAGTTGCTCGTTGCTGCAGGTCATCCCGGTCGCGAACATGCCGCAGTTCACGATCAGGTCGTGGCCGGCGGCGACGGAGCAGAACTGGCTCAGCGCCTTTTCCCACGCGTTCTGTTCGTCGTGCGCATGGTTGTCCGAGTTCGGCGCCGTGGTGTGGGAAGGAATCCTGTAGAAGTGAGCCAGTTGCGCCGCGGCGATCCGGCACAGGGTCGTTTCCGTCGAGCCGACCAGGGCCGCCCCAGTTCTCATGTCGCACGTCGTCCAGGAGTTGCCGTACATGACCTTTGTGCCCGGCTGGAGCATCTGAATCATCGCCAGGCCGGACAGGCATTCGGCGTTGCACATCGTGAGCAGCCCGGCCAGCGTATAGGGCGCCGAAATCCCCGCGATCGGCTCCGGAAGAATGGCGATCGGGACTCCGGTCGGTACGGTGTCCATGATGGCGTCCAGCACACCCTCTTCCCAGTAGAGCGGACTCGTCGAGGAAAGCTGGCTGATGCCGTACACCTGGTGCGACAAATCGCCCGGGAACGCCGCCTTCAACATCTCGATACAAAGGTTGTTGATCTTCGTGTTGTCCGTGGAGAAATAGACGGGCTTGGTCGTGTTCTCGATCACCGCTCGAACGCCGTAAAGAAGGGTCGCCTTCGGGTTCGGGACATCCTGAGGCATCACCGGCACGCCCACCATGTCGATGCACTCGAGCCGGTCGCAGATACGCGTAAAGAGCTCCACGTCCGCGACGGTGGATTCCCGCCTTTTGCCCGTCTGCGAATCCACCCAGAAAACGGCGTTGTGACCGGCGGCAATCTTCGGATTTCGGTCGCCCAGAACGAAGGCGAACTCGCCGTTGCGGTCGAAAACCTCGAACCGCGCGGGGGTCCGGCCCAGGGCGTCCTCCACGCAAGCCCGCGTGAAGACGACGGTGCGAGCCTCGTCGTCCACGGCAAGCCCCTTCTCCTTCAGGAACGCGAGCATCCGGCCATTGAGGACCTTGACGCCGCACTGCTGGAGAATTTCGAGGGACGCATTATGAATGTCCAGGATTTCCTGCTCGGAGAGAACCTTGAGCCATGGCAATTTCATGGGCGCATGTCTCCTCAGATGGCGACCTGCCGGAGAAGGTCGGCGTAAGTACTGGGCTTCAGTCCAATCCTGCGAGCGTGAGCAAACGTCAATTCGAGCATCTGCATCTCCGGGTCGAACGAATGGAGCGACCACGGATGCCAGATCAGCGAGACGTGCGGCTTGCCGGTCTGCAGGGCCCTTTCGAGAAAGATCCGGTTGACCTCGAATTCGTCGCTGGGCGTCTTGACGAATTGCGCGGGGATGGCCTCGGGCATCGGTGAGGGCCACAGGGTCAGACGCCGGGAGCCCCAGCGGTTGTGGTTCTTCAGCAGGTTCTCGTGCCAGCCGTGGCCGGGCAACTCCCACACATCCGCAAAGCCGTCCGCTCCATAGTGGAACGGCTCCTGAATCAGTGCGGGCATCGAGCAATCTGGTCCCCACAGCAGACTGCTGACATATTTGAACCCGGCTTCCCGGACCAGCTTCAGCACATCGACGGCGCCTTTGAGGGCGTTGTCGAACCCGACGGCCGGCCTCAGCCCCAGGCAGGGACGCTCAAAGACGCGTTCGATCAGCTCCTTGGCCCGGAAAATCTCCTCCCTCTTTTCTTCCGCCGAGGCCGCCGGACCGCAGAGAGCGTTGTCGCGCAGCAATTTGTGACTCCAGGTGTGCGAAGCGACCTCGAAGAGCGGGTCCGCGAGAAGCTCTTTGTATTCTGCGGCGTTTGCTTCGAGAGTCTTGCCCGTAATGAAAAAGGTGGCGGGCATCTGAAGCCGCTGGTGGACCTCGACGATTCTGCGGCATGCTTGCAGGCAGGCCGGCGACTCGGTGTCGTAGGCGGCGATGTACCTCGTGCCCGCTTTCGCAGAGACGTCGGCAACTGCCTGGTCCTGTGATACACCTGCGGCGGCGACGGCTCCCAACGTGACTCCCAGGAGGTCTCTTCTGGAAATGCGACTCATTCTGGTCTCCTCACAACGACAACCATCACTGCTTCAGATATGCGAGCGTTTTTCGCACGGATTCTTCATGGTCGATCGACGGCTGATATTCGAGGCCGAAGACGCCCTGATAGCCCAGTTTCTCGATCTGCGCCAGCAGGAACGGGTAATCCGTTTCGCCCTGGTACAGCTCGTGCCGGCCGGGCACGCCCGCCGAATGGAAATGGCCGATGACGTCGAGATTCCGCTCGATGTGCTTGACCAGATCGCCTTCCATAATCTGCATGTGGTAGCAATCGAACAGCAGCTTCATGCGCGCGGAGCCTATCTTGCGGCAGATGTCGGCCCCCGCATCGCTGCTCGTCAGAAAATACCCGGGATGGTCGTATCGGGTATTCAGCGGCTCCAGGAGCAACGTCACGCCGGCTTTTTCCGCCATCTCGACGGTGGGCTTGAGGCCGGCAAGGACCGAGGCGAGCATCTTGCTGCGGCTGATTCCCTCCACCTCATTTCCCGTGCAGACGATGGTAGCGGGGATTCCTGCCTCTTTGGTGAATGCGATGGTCTGCGCGGCTCGGTCGAGCCATTGGGACCGGTTGGCGGGATTGGTCAGCCCGCCGCCGATGGAGCCGTCGGGAGAGCCGATGACGGTGTTGGTGATGGTGACGCCGTGGGTCCGGGCAATCTGCGCGAGCTGCTGGGGCTTGCCCTGGAAGCTCATATCGACAAACCACATCTCCACGTTCTTGAAGCCGCATCGGGCGGCCTTTCTGATCCGCTCTTCGAAGGGCAGGTTCGCAAACGCCATTTCGATGCACAGTCCGAATACCATATCCATCCCTCTCACTTGAGAATGGCCCGCAGGACCTTGTTGATGCCCAGGGCGATGGCCGAGCAATCCTGCGGCGTGTAATCGCAGTGAATATCCAGCATGATCGCCCGCGCCAGCAAATCCAGCGTGCGCGGGCACATGTCACGCGAGTATGCGGGCAGTTGGGCCGCGGGCACCGCGCTCCAGGGCAGCCCGTCGCGCGCCACCGATTTTCTGTCCAGAATGTGCTCCCAATAATGGTAGACGTGCCAGTCCCGGATTTTGGAATCGTAGATGCCGCCGGCGGGGACGCCCTCGGCCTGCATCGCCGCGAGCGCCTGGCGCGTCTGGTCCGCGGTCGGCAGGAACAGGACAAGACAGATTCCCGTGTCGCCCGCCTCATCGGTCAACCGGCGAAAGCTCAGGCCGGGCACGCGTTCGATGGCTTCCTTGATCTGCTGCTTGGCCCTGCGGTAGCCGGCGAGCATGGCGCCGGTCTTGCGGATTTGGGCCAGCGCGACCGCGCCCTCCAGCTCGCTCATGCGATAGTTCTCGCCGCAAAACAGCTCGCCCTCTTTTCTCTCTTTGGCGAAGCGGTCGGGCCTCCAGCAGGCGGCGCAGTCGTGCCAGCTCTGCGCGCGGGTGTAGAGCCATTCATCGCCGGTCGTGACGAAGCCGCCTTCGCCGCTGACGATGATCTTGTAATAGTCGAAGCTGAAGCAGCCCAGCGTGCCGATGCTGCCTAAGCGTCGGCCGCCGAACGAGCCGCCGGCAGCCTGCGCCACGTCCTCGACCACCGGGATACCCTTGCGGTCGGCAAGGTCCATAATGGCATCCATCTGGGCGGGCGCGCCGCGCATGTGCACGGGGACAATCGCCTTGGTCCGTTTGGTGATAGCCTTCTCGACCTGGGCTGGGTCGATGCACAGGCTGTCGTCGATATCGACAATCACCGGAATCGCGTTGGAACTTGCCACGGTGGCGCTGGTGGCGAAGAACGTGTAGGCGGGCACAATGACCTCGTCGCCCGCGCCGATTCCGAGCGCCCGGTAGCTCGCCACGAGGGCCGAGGTGCAGGAATTGACGGCCAAGCAGTAGCGGGTGCCGATGAGCTCGCGCATGGCCGCTTCGGCGGCCGCCACCCTGCTCGGTTGCGGATTGTAGTAACGGAACAGATGAGGGCCTTTAATCTCAGGCTCGCTCTCAATCAGCTTTTTGAGCTTCTGCGCGGTCGACGGGCTGAACTGCCACATGCTCAGAATTTCCAGAAGCTCCTCTTTGCCGATTTTCGTGGGAAAGGGGCCCAGTTTCGGGACGGCTTTGCTGCCGCCGTGGATGGCCAGTTTTTCCGTGCTCACGCTTTTCTCCTTTTCGAACCAGCAAACTTGCAGTTCAACCGGCTATGCTCGTCACAACTGAGAAATTTGTGCTCCGGGTGGCAGCGGCAAGGCCGCAGGCTTTGCCGATGGCGGATGGGCAAACCATCGGCAAGCTGCGCTTGCCGCTGCCACCCAGGTATTGACAATGCGATGCGAAGGACTCATCCATAGCCGGTATTACTCGTACGATACGATGACGTGCAGCGTCCCGGGGCGGACCGGTAAGGCCACCGCTTCTCGGTCGCTGTCCCACTGGCGCCAGTCCTCACCATTGATCCTGACCGACTTGATGGGCCTCTCGAACGGGCTGCGAACGAACAGCAGGACCTTTTGGCGGATTCGGTCGGAGATAACGAGATTGGCCTCGATGGTGCCGGGTGCGTCGCCGTGATGCATGGCGTAGGCGATCTTGCCGAAAGCCGTCTCAATGTCATGGACCTCAATCCGCCGGCCCGGCTCCAGCCAGCGCCTCGGGGTCCCCGCCGCCAGCCACAATTCATCGCCCACTTCCATCGCCAGCATATCGCACACCCGGTTCACGAAGCGCGCCTCGTCGGGGATCTTGTACATGGGCCCGCTGCCGACCCGCCACCGGCGGTATTCCTCGGTGAAGGCGGTGACGTCGGGATAGAGGCACGACGTCATCGCGTTGTAGATGCTTCGGACGGCCGCCGGCACTTCATTGCGCAGCAGGTACGCCTGAATGGGATTTTGCAGGTTCGGCTGAAAGACCATCCCGCCCCGGCTGAACCAGTATTCATCGTCCACCACGCCGTGAATGTGCTGGCCCAGCGAGCTGGACAGCGTGATATTGTCCTCCCAGTCGTCGAGAATCGCTTCCGACAGGGCGTCGTGAGGGTCGAGCACGCCGGTGGTAATCAGAATCATCGGGCCGTACAGCGCCTCCCTGGTCGCGGACAGACGGAACGTGAGCAAGGTGTCCTTCTTGTAGCGGCTGTAGTATCCCGACCGCATGGGGCCGAAGTAGCGGAAGCGCTGGTACACGCGGGAGGGGACGAAAGGCACATAGACGTTGTTCCGCAGCCGGACCGCGGGGGCCAGTTCGCTGGTCCGCCGCACCGCCGCCCGCAAGTCCTTGATGTAGGCATCGGCCTCCCGCGCCAACCGGACGCCTGCGGGCAGGCCTGCCAGTTGGAAGGCCCTGGCCGTGTCCCTCAATCCCAGCCACGCGTATGCGTTGTTGGCGAACCAGTAACCCCAATCATCGTTATCCTCCAGCCTGCCGGCGGGCAACAGACCGTAATGCAGAACCGGCCGGCCGTTCTCATCCCTCTGTTTTGTCGTGTTTCGTTGCTCGATGATCCAATCCGCCGCTTGAAGCATGCCCGCCGCGGCGTGCTCAAGCCATTGGGAATCGCCGGACATCAGATAGTGCTGAGCGAGCCCCCAGAGCACGGTCCCGTGGTCGAGATTGTAGGGCCCCATGGTGTAGTTGTAGTCGTTATCCACCCTTGTCCCGTGCAAGACGCCTTTCTGGCTGCCGGTGAATGTCCCGGGCATGGGCACGCAGCCTTGGAGCTTCAGGAATGTCTCCAGATAGTTCGCCGACGTCTCGTGGTCGCCGATCCGGTCGAGGAACAGCGTCTGGAAGGTGGACTCATTGGCGAACACCTGGTAGCCGAAGGTGGCGGCCGGAACCATGAACAGGCCGCTTTGGGGGTCTTTCGTCGTGCTCATCCGAATGTGACAGATCACAGACTTGGACACGTCGTTGAACTTCGGCTCGGGCACATCAAACGGCCTGTACCGGGCCACGATGTCCCGCCAGTAGGAAACGACGCGGTTCCGCTCCGTCTGCTCGTCAAGCGCCGCAATCTTCGCTGCATCCTTCTCCGTGAGGTCACCGACGAAAGGAACTCGGACGGACATCATCGTGGACTGGTGGGCCGCAACGGCGAACGTGTAATGGACCGCCCCATTCTCAATTGCCGTAACCGCGCCCTTAGGCGCGTTCACCTGGGCCCGCACAAACGCGCTGCCGCCCATCTTGTCGAGAATAGAAGTATCCTGAAGAACCATATCGTTCAGGCGGTCGGGCCTCAGCCAGATATGGGCAGCCTTTTCACGGTCGGTCGGATTCGAAATGCGGAGCCTGACCATCAAAATCGCCGGCGTCTGCTCGCTCCTTTGCGGGTCATACGGCGACAGAGGCCCCTCCAGGAGAGTCACAAACGCCTCCTCATAGAAGCCGAGCCCGTCGTGATTCCACCGCACAAGGGGCACCGGCAGATAATCGCTGAGAACCGACATCTGCGAGGTGACATCGTTGCGATCATAGACCGGCTTGGCCCCCGTCCCGATGTACCAGTGCAGCTCAGCGCCTTGCCAGTTGCAGCGCTGCAGCTCCTTGCCCTTCGCTTTGGCCTGGTGCTTATTCATGAAAAAGCCACCGCCCCACTCCACCGCGAATTTCTGCCAGCTTGCATCGGCGGCGACGGGCAGATACAGCCGGCCGCCGTCCTCGCGCAACATCACATCCAGAGGCGGTATTTCCCGGCGGGCGCGGTCATACGTCTGCTCCGGCTCCTCGCGCAGCTTCTCGCGAACCGTGCGTCCTTTTTTCAAATTTGCGTCTGCAAAGCTGTTCGGGTCGTCGGCCCGGGTGATGAAAACGCCGTAGGTAGGAATGTAAATCGGGCCGTTTTGCAGGTCGTCGACGAGGAAGGAAAAGACGCCTTCGCTCGAACGGACCGTGACAATGGTCAGGTCATTGGAGCCGGGCAGCCGGGGCTTGGCGGCTCGAAGCTGGGCCACGATGCCCTTGGGCTTTTCTCCGATTTGCATCTTCCAGGAATTGTGGGCCGCCATCTCGTCCCCGCCGTCCCATCCCCAGCCCGTGACTCTTTCAATCCAGCCGTTGTAGATTTCCAGCCGACCCTCAACAGGTTTGCTCGCCGGCCTGCCGCACCCGAACTCGATACGCACAGAGACGCTCTCTGCCTCCGTCGGCGAATACACCCTCAAGGACGAAATGCGGGGAGGTTCTTTGGCATAGAGCAGCCTGACCTTCAGCGTTCTCCGGTAATCCACCGGCTCGGGCAGATTGTCGGCGCGTCCGTTCTCATCCTTGGTAAGAGGTTTGAACGTGTAGGTCGCTTTATTGCCGTCGAGGCGCGCCTCGGTTTGCGCGGTCAGCCACTGGCCCTGCCAGGGATCATCAAAACGGTCCTCGATCGTATGGCTCGTCGGCGGCTCGCCTGGCCACGTCCGAAACCAGTATTGAATCTTCGTCCCTTCGGCAAGCTCGCGCTGGACGCCTCCCTCATAGACGACCTCCATGCTGCGTATGTCCCGCTCCTCCTGCCAGCAAACGCCGAGGTTCCATTCGCCCGCCGTGGCTTGCGGCACGACGATGGTGCCATCGTGCCGGAGGGCTGTCCCGGCCGGGTCTGCGTCGGAGGCCCAGTGGGTCAACTCCCCAAACGCGCTGATGTCCCAGCCGTACCTGCTTTGGGCACAGGCGTCGGTTCCACAGCACGATACGGCCAGGCACACGATGGAAGCAACTCGCCAAATTGTCCGGCCCAGCCGGCTCATTCCGGGTCCCCAAACGCACTCTTCCGCGTTTGAGAGCCCTCTTCCCCTCGCGAACAACTGTCTGTGCATATTCCTAAGGCCCTCCACAGACCCAGATCACTATGTTGCGGCAGGTCCATTACAGCGGTCGGATATACCATAACAGAGGGCACGCAAGTGGGCCATTCATTTTTGCGATCGCTCAGCGGCACCGGTGCGAACGTCGCTGCCAAGCCGCACGGGTGACGACATCATTGACGCGGAGAGGTCGAACCGGTATACGTACGTGAGCGCAATGTCCATCTCTTAGCCGATGTCTTTTCATTTTATGGAGCGGAAGGAACCGGCGAATTCGGGCTGGACCAGCCCCGGCGAGGAACGACATGACGAAACGAATCGACGCAAACCGAACCCGACGCGGCCTGATACTCATCTTGTCTCTCATGACGCTCCTCACCAGTTGCGCCGGCGACCGCAAAATTCAAACAAGGCTCGGTCCCGTAAGCACTGGCGACGACCGCACGGCCCCCCAAACACTCGATCTGCGCGAGCCGATGGCGCTCGCGGCACAGGCTATTGTCCGGCGTCTCGACCCGGCCGAGGAGTATCGCCCGTGGTTTCTGCTCAGAG
>Ga0315289_10001568_pt1 | contig 35614 bp, 62 predicted proteins | sample YL17G11_40_MG_FD_203452 | JGI IMG/M metagenome (GOLD analysis project Ga0315289, IMG submission 203452) | Sediment microbial communities from Yellowstone Lake, YNP, Wyoming, USA - YL17G11_40 | ecosystem: Environmental > Aquatic > Freshwater > Lake > Sediment | place: USA: Wyoming | collected...
GTCCTGTTACTCTACAGCTTCCACCATTTTCCCATTCCCATTCTCCCCTCCCTCTTTATCAACCACCCTCCTCCCCTTTCCCCATAGGGGGAACCCTCTTTTTCTTTACATCATGCGCTTGACAGCCTTCTTTACATTTGGATTTCCTTTTGTATTCTGCTTGCCTACACACGAGTTTAAGCGATTAAATCTCAGAATACCATATATGGTATTCCTTGCTGTAAACGAATACAACCCCTTGTGGTATACTATATATGGTATAGTTTACAGATCAAACCACAATTTTCAACATTTTTTTGTTGTAAAACTGTGTGATAGGTGGTATATTATAGATACAAAGATAGCAAGCTATATAGCAGTCTAACCTTCAACCAACCTGTGGGGTGTATCATGGCGGAATATATCGGGTATCTTCGCGGGAATCGTGGGCAGGTGTCGCGCCTTGGCTCAAAAAATAGTGGTATGGTTGCCGAAGCGCGGGGGTGGGATCGTGGCGGCAATGTCTCTCTGGTCGATGATGATATTATATTGTCGATTAATGGCGGTAGTCATTCGCAGGGAATTATTGCTGCGATAAAAATCTCGCCGGCGCAATTCGAGCTTATTAAGGCTGGAAAAATGTGCTTATGTTTTCAACCGATAGACGGGGGGAAATAATGGAATATCGCAACTATACTATTGATATTGAGCCGGAGTATTATCCGAGTGATCCCCGCAAAGAGTTTGACCATGCGGGGAAAATGGTTTGTTTTCACCCGCGCTATCAGCTTGGGGAGAAGCACGATTTTTCTTCCCCTCAAGATGCGCTTGATTTTTTCAAGCGGGAGAAAGCCTATTTTCTCCCCGTCTATATGTATGACCATTCCGGTATCACGATTTCCACCTCCCCGTTTTCCTGCCCTTGGGACAGCGGGCAGGTCGGCTATATTTACATTACCCGCAAAGATGCGCAAAAAGAATTTGGCCCCCGCCCCCGCCGCCGCGCTCTTGCATGTTTGCAGTCGGAAATTGAGGTATACGATGATTATTTAACGGGTAATGTATACGGTTATGTGGTGAAAAATGCCGCCGGCGAGGAGATAGATTCATGTTGGGGGTTTTACGGGAATCCTGAAAAATCGGGGTGTATTGAGCAAGCAAGGGCGGTGATTGACGAGAATATACTCCACGTTTTGAAAAACGAGGGAATACAAACGGAGCTTTTACCCGCGGCAGTCGCCGCATAGAACGGTCGAGCGAATGCTTACAGTTAATGAAGATACTGCCGTAAAAATTCGCCCCTGGTTTTCGGACCGGGGTGGTGTCGCTGTCTGGAAGTCAATTAATCTATCGGCCCCCGGCGGGGAGTTATTGACTCCCGCGGTCACTGACGGCAAGCCGACGCCGAAACCCCATTGGGGAATGGGTTGGGTGTCGAATACTCCCTTGATTATATCGGACCCCGCGGGTGTCACCGTCATAATCGACAAAGAAGTCAAGCGGTTTCATATCGCGGTGCGCCTCGGTGCGCAGGGTTTTACCCTGAAATTGACCGACGCTTCCAGCGCAAGGGTGCGTCGGGAGCTTGACAAGTGGGAAGGGGCGTCGTATGTTTTCGATTATGAAACGCAGGAAGCGGTCATAATGGCCCCAATGGAAAAAATGTCCTGGGCTGAATATATTAACCGCGGCATTGCCGCATAGATCGAGGGTAGTATGTATAAAAGTATCAAAACGGGGCAGTTTTTAAAGTTTCTGGACCGGGTTGCTGAAAAGCCGTCGGCAAAGTATCAAAAAAAGGTGAATTATGCGTTATGGGGTATTTACGTGGAGCCTATTGCGCCGGATTCCGTCGGTGATGCGCGGGTCCTGTTGTGCGCCACTGACGGGCACGTCATTTGCGTGAGAAAAATGTTCCATAGCGACGTGGAAAAAGTCGCTCTTGAGGACGGTTTTCATTTTGTCAAGGGAGAAAAATACTCCCTTTTGTATTCCTACAAAAAATTCGCCTTGTTGCCGGAGGACGAACGGAACAAGGCGGTTGAATATCCGCAATGGCGGCGGGTATTGACGGATTTAAAACCTTTGCCGCCGATACTTGCGGACAATAATGAGCGGCGTTTCCCGCTTTTCGACGGTGACCATCTTGCATTATGCAGGGACCTTCTGGACGGAAGGGCATGGCTCCCCAATTTCGCTTCGTGGTCCCCGCTTGGAATGTGGGCGTATATTGACGACGAGATACTCGTGGGATGTATGCCTGTCAGGTCGCGGGCTGACGCGCACGAGGAAACCCGTGAGTATACGGTAGTGTTTCCGGAATTGCAGCATATTGAGCCTAAAGCGAAGGCTAAAGCGAAGGCTAAAGCGAAGGCGAAAAAGGCCGAAAGTATTTTTCCCGAAATTTAACCCGCGCCATCCGGCGCATGGAAGGAAGCCCCATGATGACCCAGGAAGAAAAACAAGCCCGTCGGGAGCCGCGCCGCCAGGCGCGTCTTTCCGCGAAGCAAGCGGCCCGGATTGAGGCCGAGCGAAGCCAGAGGCCGGTCCGGGAATTGACTATCAGTATTGAATGGCGTAAAAGCCATATGTGGGGAAGCAATCCCCATGCGACGGCGCAGGTTGCGTATCGGGGGGAGGATTCCCCCCGATTTGAGCGGCGGGAGGGGTATACCTGTAGCGGTTGCGGGTATGATAAAGAGAGTCAGGTAATTTCGGAAGTTTTTAATGACTTTCTGAAATACAAGCTATGGAAAATCCCGCTTGACAGTGAAAAAATACCGTATGGTATACGGGTATCCCTCCATACTGATGAAAACCGCTATTATGAGGGTGGTGTCGGGACCAGTTGCTATACGGCGATTTCCGCCTTTATCGGCGGGAGATTCGACCATGTTGCAAGCGGGAACACGTTTGATGTATATAAATACAGTGAGGAGGCATAATGCGGCAGTCATTGACCTATGGCGAAATGCCTGAAAAGGATGATTTTCTGCTTGCGGTGGAGGAGGAGACTGACGGTTGTAAATACCGTATCCGGGCGAATAATTCTTCGGACCCCGCGGTCCGCCATGCTGACGGCGATTATACCGCGGAGGAGCTGTACAATCTTGTCAATTTACTGTCTTGCGGTGATGAGGCATCGCAGGACCTGGCTTGCAGCATTTTGTTTACGTTAGGATTTGAGTGGATTTAATTGCATGACCCCTCCCTCACGGTCGGGGTACGGTTGACAGCCATCTTGCCAGCAATATATCTTTATCTTATGGAGGTCATTATGAAATTCCCTTGTAATTTGTCGGCAATGCGGTACGAGTCGCCGGACGGTCGTAAGATAGGTCTTTTCAATCCGTCCGGTCGGGTCGCCTGGTCCGGTCCGATTCCCAATGAAGCGGAGCTGTGGACGCCGAAGCTGTATTCGGCGCGTATATTTTTAGGGTTCAATGTCGGCAGGAAACCGACCTGGAAAATGGGCGATGTAACTGAATGGGTCAAGCGCAATCGTAGGGCGCAGGGCGTCGCGCCCAATGCTTCGTTTATTTACCAGAAGGGTATCTGGACCCATACGAAAGGCCCCGACAGGGGAAAAAGCGTGACCGAAAAAAGTACGCAGATCGTTCTCCTGAATCTTGACAAAAACGAGAACCGGACGGAGTTTAAAAAGCATGTCCTTGACCTTGCGCAGGACATGGTGCGGCATTTTCGGCAGGAGGAGGTGGTAGTGGATTTTCAACTGAATGGTATTTCCAAAAGGACCGCGATGGTTACACCTTGACCGGTTGGGATGCCATAGTGAGGCGCTACGTGAGGGTATCAATCAGTGGTTTGTTAAGGAATGCCGCACGCGATCCGGGGTATAAGTATTCTCTCGGGGAGTTGCACGCAATTGCCGGGGAACCATATTGTAAAGGGGCGCGAATATGTCTGTGACCTGGACATGCTGTGAGTGTAACCAACCAGTGATGCAACCGTGTTGCCGCATCGAAACTGCTAAGCTGAAAGTGGGCGTGGTGCCGTTACGGTGTCCACTCTCCGACGCAACGAAGCCTCGGTGGAAGCGCGCCCCGAAACCTGTTGAGTCCCCGGCAACAGTGCGGGCGCAGCGCCCCGTGCAACAGCTAAAGGCTGAAATTGCCGCTCTTGTTCAGGAACATTTTCTTGTCAGCGACTGTGGTGTTTCTTACGGTCATATTGGTGAATTCGTAACTAAACTGCGGCAACTTACAGCCGTTTAGCGGGACGTTGGTTGCAATTTACTTGCGACCATGTTATAGGTGCGGGGCAAACCAGCGCCCGTCGTGGGCGCTAAGAAAGGACAGAAGAGAATGAAGACATGCGATCATTTGAGTTTCGTTGTTGTTTACGAGGATGGCAAATGCCCAGTCTGCACGCTACATAGAAAAAGTGAGGATTTTGACAACGTATGCAGATGGGCGGTAGAGCAGTACAAGTTACAGGTTAGCCAGCGCCCTGACGTCAACCAATACAAGAGGACTCTGGACGAGGTGTGGAATCAGGTTATTGCGAAGCTGAAAATACAAAACGATGATTTTAATGCAGTGGTGGAGTGGGGAGCCAAAACCGTTGAAGACCGCACGTCCTGTGATCCAGAAGCCCCGCACGGGAAGGCAGTTGAGCGCAAGTAAACAGCAACCAACAAATAAAGTGCGTTCGCTTCGCACATGCGGAGTTCCGCACGTCGCACATTTATCGGACGTTATGCGAGCACTTAAAGATGTTGCGCGATCAACCAGAGCGGCATTCTGAGTTCTTTGCTCTTTACGTGTTCGGCGACGATTCGGAGTACCGCGCAAAACTGGTGGAAGCGGGCCAACAGCATACAACGCCAGCATACGTTGGCAGAACCGGAGGTTGCAATGACGCCCACAATGATGAAACCGCCTTATAATCAACACGTCCCGGTCCCGCCTAATCCGGCGCTTTTGCAGCGCCGGACCTCCGCCGGCATGACGTATGAGACTATCTGCCATTTAATCAACCTCGAATGGGACTTTTTTGAACAGATGGACCGCCAGCCTTCGCAGCGGTTTATCAATTATCCGCTCGAAGAATTGCGGAAAACCCACCAGAGTATCTATCAATCACTTTGTAATATGGCGGTTTCAATGGAGGCCGCATATACGGAACATTCCGTGCGGGGTGATCTCCCACTTGTCAAATAGGAATAGCCGGAGGAGGAGTATGGCAAAGCAATCGGACCGAAAATCCATTTTTCGCCTTTCTGATGGAGAGTGGGAGACTTTTAAGATCGCCATGATCCACCAGCATGTGACCATGCAGGGTTTCATGGCGGCGACCGTCGCCATGCTGAAAGACTATGATGCGGAGGATGGCGGGAACCCCATTTATCGCCCGTATTTTGATCGGGTCCTGTCCCGCGCCCGCACTATTGCGGGAGGCGACAATGGCTGACCTGAAGGAGATCAACCAGGCGATCAACGAGCCGGTATACGGGACGATTCGCCGGTCACAGTTGCGTACACTGACAGATCAGGAAATTCTGCAAGTCTTGAAAGAGATCAGTAATATTCTGGATTTCCGGCATGGAAAGCCGAAATATTTACCAAAGGAAACCTGATGAAAGACATCCAGAAAATTTCATTGAGGGACCGTATCAGTGATATTCTTGACGAGTACCGTGACCGCGACCGTCGTGACGTCCTACAGGACTGTCGCATTCACGAAAAAACGATTGAATCCATTATCAAGGCGGTCGAGGATTCATCCTCCGCAGGGCCTACGGAGGAGGAGTGTGCGGTATGAAAAAACTTTTTTTCTTTGACGTGGAGACGACCGGCCTGGACCCCGCGGTACATGACATTGTGCAGCTTGCCTATATCCTGGACCGTGACGGGGAGATCGTTGACAAGGGCGATCTCTACCTCCGGCCCGGTCCCGGCGCGGTCATTGACCCCGACGCCCTGCGGGTGCAGGGCCGGACGTTTGAGCAGGTCCTGTCGTTTCCCCCCGCGGTCGAGGCGTACCATACGTTGATAGGCCGGTTGTCTTTACATATTGACAAATTCAACCGCGCCGACAAGCTGTATCCGGTCGCGTATTGCGGGATACAATTCGATTATCCATTCCTGCAAAACCTGTTTAAGCGGCATGACGATCCTTTTTTCGGGTCGTGGTTCAATCATCGGGTGATTGACCCTATTGTTCTGGCGCGACTGCTTGACTTTAAAGACATCCTGGTCTCCCCGGACCTCAAGCTCCATACGGTATGCGAGAGCTTCGGGGTCCCGCTCTCGCAGGCGCACGACGCCCTGGCCGACGTGACGGCCATGCGGGAGTTGTTTTACAAAATGATAGACCTTTTTGATGAGCGCAAGGCGATGGCCCTGATGGGAGGGTAGAGACGCAAAATTTTGCGTCTCTACACGATATGAATTTACGTTTTGAAACCGTGGCGGACCGCGGTGACTCAATCGTCCAGCGTGCCGACGTGACGCACGACCGGACGTTCTGGATTAATTGGCGCAAGGCCCCGGACGCCCTCAAGCGCCTGGTCACGCTGCGGCCTGAGATTTCCCCTTCCGGGAGTACGATCTACTATGCGTATAAATCAATTTCCCGTGCTGATTTCAAGCCTGTCCCTTTTACGGTATCGTATACGCTTCGTGATGCGTCCCTCCTCCTGCCCTTTCAACCGAAGGCCGTTGCCCATCTTTGTAATGCTTTACTATCGCATGGGTCCGCTGCCGATGGCTCTGATACCGGAATCGGGAAAACCTATATGGGATTGGCGTGCGCCAGGGAATTGAACCTCGCGCCGGCGATTATCTGCAAAATCGCGGGGATTGCAAACTGGAAACGGGCCGCCTGCCAGTTTGGTATACGTCCCCGGTTCATAATCAACTGGGAGCAGGCGAAATCCGGGAAATACTCTTTTATCCGCCGCGCCCGTCACCCGTTTTCAGGGAGATACCTTTACAAGTGGCAGATGCCCTGCCGCGCCCTGATTATTTTCGATGAGGCCCACATGGGAAGCAATGACGACTCTCAAAATCATGCGCTATGGACCGCCGCGGCATCGTCCGGCTGTCCGACGCTTTCCATGTCCGCGACGTTCGCGGACCGGCCCTCCCGTCTGTTCGGGTTGTTCTCCGTGCTCAATGTCAGCCTCCCCTCCGGTCCGGCGCGGGAGCGTCCCAATTTCGACGCCTGGCTTTCAAGTATCGGGCATTTCACCAATTTTAAAAACACGCTCGAAGGCTTGAACGAGGTTGACGATATGAAAACCGTCAACCGCCTGCTGTATCCGCGGCACGGTTTCAGGCTGTCGTATTCGGACCCCGAAGTCAAGCGGTATTTTCCGGAGGCGGTATGCCATACGCACCTGGTCGATCTGTCCCCGAAGGACACGGCGAAGCAAAACCGTCTGTATCTGGAACTGCTGGAAAAAGTTTCATACTATCGGTCGCTTGGAAAGCAGGCGGAGGTCCTGACCGCGGACCTGCGGTACCGGCAGGCCGCGGAGCTTTTGAAAGCGGAGGTCCTGGCCGATCTGGTCCGGGAGTACGTGTACGAGGGGAAATCGGTCGCGGTTTTCGTCAATTTCCGGGAAACGCTCGCCTACCTTGCCAAAGCCGTCAATACAAGATCGCTGATCTTCGGGGACCAGGAGCGGCAGGGGCTTTCCCGCGAGTCCGTCGTGGACGCCTTTCAGCGCAATGAAAATAAAATCGTCCTCTGCATGGCGGAGGCGGGAGGGTCGTCGATTAATTTGCATGACGTACACGGCGGACATCAACGAATATCGTTGATCTGTCCGACGTATACGCCGATCACGTTGAAACAAATTTACGGGCGGACGTATCGCGCCGGCAGCAAGACGCCGCCGATCATAAAGCTGGTATACGCCGCCGATACCATAGAACAAAAAGTCAGCGAAACGGTATCGAGAAAACTTGACAATATAGCAGCCCTGAACGACGGCGACCTGTTTGAGCCGGACCTGTTCGGCGTCCTTCGGGGCGTAGAGGCGTAAAATTTTACGCCTCTACAGGAGGAAAATAATGAAATATTTTTATTTTTCCGTGTCGCCGGTCGAGATTCAAAACGTGGCCCCCACGCTCGAACGGTGTGAAGAACAGGGATATGAGTACGTCGATTCCCTGTTGATTGGTTACGCGAAAGGGCGACTCGTCGAGTCGCCCGTACAGCCCCAGGCAATCCCGATGTACCTTGTGATTATCCGCAAAGAATTTACGGATGCAAGCGAGGTACGTCCGCCCGAATTTAACGTCGTCCCGTCGTTCCAGGGAAAGAACTAATGGCCCGGCATTGCGGATGTCCCGCGCAGAAAACCATTGCACGGTCCCTCACGATTATCGTGCGGGAGTGTGTGTCGTGCCGGGCATACCACTATTATTCGATTGACCTGGAAGGAAGGGAGGTAAACATTGATGAACCCGATGCGCCCCCGATTCAGCCCTCTGGCGGCATTGTTTCCGGGATTGGGAATGGACCCGTTTCCGGTCCTCCCCCCTCCGAAGGAGGAGAAAAAATGCCTTCTCCCCCAATGTCCGAATTTGACCCGTCATAATGGAGGGTATTGCAGCGCCGACCATAAACGTCTTGACGATGAAAGAAGGAACAATGCGAAAAAACATTAATAAGGCACTATACGAGTGTGATCGGTGTCATGCGGAGTTCTGGCATTCGATGCACCGTCTCCCCGCTAAATTAATAATGGCGGAGGGGGATAATGACGACCGGGACCCCCAGGTGTTCGACCTCTGCGACAATTGCGCCGCGGAACTGAAACGCTTTTTTACCGCCGAAGCGTCCGGTTTCACGACAATAATGAAAGGCCCCCGACGCCTTTCAGACGGCGACGTGACTGAGGCCGACATTGCCCGTGCACGCAAGAGCGGTTTATTGACGTGAAGCGATGTTTCGTCCCGGCCCTGGACCAATACTATACCTGGGACGGCGACGTTCTCAGGTTCGACGACGGAGTTGTTTACACAACGGCGGAAGCTATTTTACTTGCGGAGGGAAAACCCGATGACATTGACCTCAAGGCCGTACATCTCTGCAAAGCCCTGCTCGGCGGGGAGCTTACCCCCTGCGACCGGGACGCGAAGCTCGCCCCGTACCTGCCGGATCTGGACGTGGAAATGCGAAAAGCTCCGCCTGTACCGCTGGTGTCCGCAATGGCACGAAAACCAGGTAAAGACGCAAAATTTTGCGTCACCACGGGTAGAGACGCAAAATTTTGCGTCTCTACTGGGAAACCGGGCGGCGTTCAAATGTCGGTGATCGACGTATTAATGCCGGAAGGACCGGGACCCAGGGGCAGGAACCCGTATAGAACCGCCCGCAAAGGGTCCCGGTATCCGGCTGTCAGGCGATAATTCCCGCGGCCTTTGCGTCCTTCCTGATCTGTTCCCTGCGCGTGTTGACCCTCGCCGTCTCCGTCAGGCGGGCGTCCGTGTCCATCTTGAGCATGGTTTCCGACGCCTTCGGCGGCAGTTCAATTCCCAGTTTTTTCAGGCCCGCTATTTTCTGTGCGGTCGTCAGTTCCGGCATGATACATCTCCTTAAAAAAGATTAGTTTTCGCCGCTATAAACAGCTTCATCGTCCTCATGTGCGTTAATGTCCTCCTGGACCCCGGAAGGTCCTACAGAGGCATCCTGGGCCTCCGGAGGCCGCGTGGAGGAGCGGCGGGCGTCCCCCTTGGGGTATTGCAGCGCCGGATCGCGTCCGCAGGCCGGCGGACGGACCAGGCCCGCGACCATAAGCACCTGGTCGGCCTGCTCCCATCCATAATGATCGTCCAGCTTGGCGATCATCTTGGCAAGCTCCGCGGGATCGTTCATCACGGCCTTGAAGTCCGGGGAGGCCGATACCGCGGCCTGGGCGACCTTGTAGCGCCAGTCCTGCTGTCTCTGCTGATGGTTCAGGGCCGCGATCTGTAGTATCTGCGGCAGTACGCCTTCGACCACTTTAAAAACCTTGTCCGCCACGGTCTCACGTTCCGGCGTGATCGCCGCTTTCAAGTCTATCGCGCCCATGACCATCTCCTTCATTTCTTTAAATAGTGCTCCGCCCTGGCCCTGCCCGTTCTGGACCTTCGCCAGTTCCAATAGCTGCGCGTTGTTCGCGGTTGTCAGGGACAGCATGAGTTGAAACATCTCCCGCGAGGCATTGCCCTGTTTTTCCAGGAACGCGACGATCAGCGGCAGGGCAATCGGCAGGATTTTGTCCCATTCTATTCCCCGATGCGGGCCGAACCCGAACAGTTTTGCCGCTTCCATCGTCTCATTCATGTACTGTCGCGCCGCCTCCTTCGGGTCGAGCGCGGGCGTGAGGGGCGACCCGTCGGGTCGCCCGTACTCGCCAAGTAAATTCGCGTCCAGCTTCTTATCGAGAATGGCGTTGTTCACCTTGTCGCTGCGCTCCTTCGCAAGCTGTATCTTCCTGTCAAGTTGATGCTGGCGATATTCGTCCATGAATTTATCGCTGATCGTGGTAATGACGCTGGCGTTCTGCCGGTCGCGGTGTCCGTTCGCGTCCCGGTCGATCCAGGAAAAGTTTTGCAGATACGATCCGGGGCCGTAGGTCCGGGCGATCCATTCGGTTGACGGCACGACGTTCTGGAAGCCCTTGATATATTCGCTCTGGTTTCGATAGTCTCCCGGTTCGCCGTGCGCCCCGCGGGGGATTTCCTTGAGGGTGCAATTGAATTGCCGGTCGGAAAGGCCGTTTTCGATGAGGACGGCCATGATTTCTTCGGGAATGCTGTCGGTTTCAAGTCCCAGGTATTTTGTCGGGGATTCAGGGCCGAACAGGTCCTGTAGCGGGTCCAGGAATGGTCTGTTATCGGTGGGGCGGCCCCCCTCCCTTACGGTCGGGGTTCCCACCCCTCCCTCACGGTCGGGGCACGGTTTTCCCGCGTCTATGACCCCCTCCCTCACGGTCGGGGTTCGGTCAGAAGGAGGGAGGGGCGGGTCCGAGGATTGTTTCATTCCAAAACGGGGCTTGGGCTTGTTTCCGTCGCGTCGCGGATGAGTCAGGGACATACGGGTTCCTTTCCAGCGGAATAAATTCCGCCGCTGAGGGAGGGGGTCATAATTCCGCCGCTGTTATGGGGATTTACGGCGGGAAAACCCGCCTATCAATTGCGGCAGATTCATAATTACAAGGTACGCTACTCCGCCCAGGACAAGCCAGGGCATGATTTTTGAAAATATATCGCCGACGGCCCCGGATGCGCCGGCCTGCACGCCGGACACGAACATATCCCAATCGGTTTTCGGTTTATAGTCGATGGTCCCAAGAGCGAGCTTCGGATCGTACAAGGTCGTGCCGATGCTTCCCGCGGAATAGATTTTATACAGTGTGTCAAGGAACATCACCTGGGGCCGGAATTTCACGGTGGGACGACCCGACGGGTCGCCCGTACTCGCGGTCCCCGTCATGCCGGGGGTGGAGTCCAGAAGGTATTTAAGCAGGTCGTATCCCTGCTGCGTGCCGGGACGATAGGGCGCGAGGCCCGCGGAGAGCATGGCCTTCTGGTAAACGGGTATCAGTGTGTCAACATACTGCGTCCATTGCGCTTTCGTCGCCATCGAGGGATAGTCGCGGACCAGCGCATTGATAAGCGCGTCCCGGTCTTTGCCTGGGACCACGACGCCGGTATCACCAAGATATGAGGACATATTTTCTCCCTGTGGTTATCCTTTTTGAGAATAGTAGTACGCGCCCGCGGCGACCAGGAGCAACCACCAGGGCCATCCCTTTTGTGGAGACGCAAAATTTTGCGTCTCTTCGGGGTGCGCCTTTTCATACGCGGCGATCTCCTCCGGGGTCATGTCGGCCTTGATCTCAAGCGGCGGCATGACGACGGTATTGGTCGGCGTATATTCCATATTGGTGAAACCGAGCCGGGAATAACTTGACATATTAATAGCCCTCCCCGCCTTCCTCTTCGAGTATTCCGATCTGTTCATCGAACCGGGCATACTGCTTTTCATTCATCGCTTCCCCTGAAACAAAACCCTGGCTGTCCTCGTAGAGAACGTATACCGTCGTGCCTTTCGGAAGGTCGAGGACCTCCCGCTCCGCGGCGTCTACTGAATGGACGGTATAAAATTCCCCTTCGACGCCGCGGGGTTCCCCGTCCCCGTTCATGTACGCCTCATAATAGTAGAGGGTCGCGTCCGGTTCGCCAGAGAATTTACTGCTGCCGCGATATCGCTTTCTCGCTTCCCGGAGCAGGGAAAGCGTCTCTTTACGTGTCATAGTCCCGCCTTTCTCAGTTTTGTATAGTACGCCCCGTCCTCCCGGATATGCCGCGCCGCGATCATATACCTGAATACCTCGCGGGATGGAAGCCCGTGCGCCCTGATATACTTGTAAAGATCGTCATGTTCCGCCTCTTCCTTCATGCCCGCGTCGATCTCCCCGGAGGGGTTGGGCTCGCCCGTCACGGATGCCCCCTGAATAGAAAATACGCCCCGATTGCCGCAACCGCAAGCCCCACGAGACCCGCCCCCGCCGCCGCGACCACTCCACGAGACGCAAAATTTTGCGTCTCTGCCCGGTCGATATAATCCTGCACCGTGTCAATGCCGGGGTTCTGCGCGTGGAATTGCGCGAGCTTTTCCGGCCATTGTTCCCCGCCTATCGCATAGCTTTCATACAGATAATTAAACGAGGTGTCCGGCGGCACGAACCGGGCGACGGGGAAAAATACTGCCATGTAAAGAGATTGTTTCGTCGGGTATCCGGCGTATCGTTTGAGGTACGGGTATACCACGTTGTCCATCTGTGAATAAAAATCCGGGTATTGATTGATCAGGGTAAGGGAGTCCGGCATTTTGAAAACGTCCTGGGCGGTCGCGTCCATGATCTGAATGAGGCCGCGGGCGGACGAGAGCGGGTTTTTCTTGAGGGGGTCCATGCCGCTTTCGAGCATGATAAGCGACCAGAGCCAGGAGGGGTCCGCGACCCCCAGGCGTTCCGCGATCTCCGTGATTTTCGTCATGCGCGGGTCCATAATTCACCTCGTATAGACGCAAAATTTTGCGTCTCTACACCCAGCAAAATTTTGCGTCTCTACACCCAGGATTGAACGGTTTTATACGTTATTTTTCCGCGTTTGCTTCGCCGGACGGCAAGCAGGTCCACGTTGCCGTGATCGTTGACATAAAAAACATTCGGCCAGTATCGGTTTTTATCCATGTCGTCCAGCACTACGCGGAGCGCAGTGATGAAAGACGGGACACGGCCCATGAAGCGTCCCTCCCGGCCTATGGAATATCCCTCCCGAACGTCCCCTATGGTATATCCCTGCTCCATTTCCCCGTGAAGGTCGAAATCTTCTTCGGGATTGGACCGCAAAAGCGGCATACCCGCGGCGGCATATTCCCGCCAGGTCGAATACCCCTGCGAACGGATACGCTTCGCCATGCGCTCCGCGTCGCCGGTATGCTGTAAATGGGGGTTTCCCTGTCCGACATAACACATGATGTCCGCGGCAAGCCGGGTGCGGAACGGCCCGATTACATAGGTGAAAATATGGCCGTGGGATTCCTCGGTCGGGGGCGTGTCCGAGTAAAAAACCTCCCAGGTCGAATACCCCTGTCGTTCCGATACTCTTTTATGCGATCCGACGTAGAGACTCATACAGGGGTACTCCCGGTTTTTAAGGTTGATAGCATGGCCGTCGCCTTCGACAATGCCTCTTTATACGCCGCGTAATTCCGATACGCCATGTATATCCCCGCGGTAAAGAGTATCCGCCGCGCCGCCCGGCCCATCTCCCGCTTGCTTTTTATCGCATAAAACAGCAGGAACGCCGGCAGGAGGTACGTGTCGAAGATGCGAGGCTTTTGCATCGCCAGCACGTCCTGCTCGAATTGCTGTATCGAATAATCCATATTTCCCCTGTATAGACGCAAAATTTTGCGTCTCTACGCCGAAAATGAATCCAATGCCCGACGGCCCCCATGCACGAACCAGGAAGCGAGATCGCTGCGCTGGTGGACCACATTGAGTATCGCGTCAAGTATCAATATCTTCTCCTCCGCCGTTTGCGCGTCAAGCAGGTGCAGCGCGTGGTCCTGTAATTTCGGCAGCGCATAATCCGACAAGCGCCATGATCCTTTTTCATCCGTTATATACCACGGCAGTTTATCATCGGTCTTTTCCGACCACCGTAATTCAAATTCCCGTATGACGCTCCGGGGATCGGATGGTGTGTGTCCCGCTAAAACCGTGATGGCGTCAATGGCGGCGATCTTGTGAAGAAAATCCTCCGCCATGTCCTCCACGCCTCTTTCGTCCCGCACGAAGCCCATGCGCATGTAATCCGACCATATCTTTTTTGCCCTTGTCAATGGATATGGATACCAGGGGTATCGTTGTCCTTTCCGGGAGGATTCGGCCCCGGTCCATACATCGACGATTTTCTGGTCCCGTAAATCAATATACGTTTCAACGGCTTCTTGACTCATAAACGGGCGACCCGCCGGGCCGCCCCTCCTTATAATTTTAACCCTTTGTCAATAAGTTCGATGAGCGCCCGCGTGACCGCCAGCCCGTCGTCCAGCTTTTCGGAAATCTTTGTCGCGTCCGCCTTCTCGTCGAAAAGCGTCTTTCCGCAGGCGTCTTTTATCTTCGCATTGAGCGCGACCGCGAGGACCTTGATCTCGTCGGGTGACATCTTTGCGATCTTTTCCTTTAATGCAAGGATGAAGCCCCGCGCCTGGTTTTTGCCTGTGAATTTAAACATTCCGGCTCCTTTCTTTCCGGCGAAATGAATTTCGCCGCTGTAAGTATGGGCGACCCGCCGGGTCGTCCCTACGATTTATTGTTCGGGCAACCGCTGATTTTCTCCGACAGCTTTTCCATCGCGTCCTGGTGCACGGTCAACGCCGCCGTATTGTTCTCTATGATCGACACCAGCTTCTTTTGCAGATTGGAAATCCAATAGAGCAATACCACGATCAGCGCGACGTTAAGGCCAAGCTCCTGCACCGCTTTAATCATATCATTCATGGTCCCCTACCTGGTCAGCAATTTCGTGAGCCGCGACATGATGATCGGTTCATACAGTATGGGCGACCCGTCGGGCCGCCTCTCCGGTAATTTTACCGGCTTAAAGTCGATACTGTTTTCAATTTCGTCAAGGTCCGTCAGTTCCTTTTTGCATTCCGGCGGCATGGCGGCATCCGGCAGGAACGTCACGTCGCCGTTGGGGAGTGGTCGCGCTCCATAGCGCAGCCCGGTCTCCCGGCGGGCCGTGAATACGCGGTCCATGATCTCCTGCGATTTTTTCAGCAGGTCGGCCAGTTCCCATGCCGCGGCAGCAGGCAGGGGGTGTCGCAGGAGCAGGGCAAGCGCCTCATTATATTCGGGGTCAATGATCTCGCGGTTTTTCAATACTATCATAGTGGCTCCTTCATACCGCCCTCTTTGAGCGGTCCCCCATAAAAATAATTTACATGAATGGCATGAAATCCGGCGTCCTGCCGCCGGACGCCCATTCCACCGTTTCCCATGACGCCGTTGCCGCGTACAAGGAGCTTGCATTCCGGGCAAACGATAATTGTGTCGTACTGTTAAATTTTATCTTTATTCCCGCCATGTCCATTTCATACTCGTCACCACCGTTATAATCGGTCAACATCATTCCTTCAAAATTAAGTGAATGCACATGAGTTTTGGAGAGCGTGACCGCCGTTATCGTCGCCGTTCCCGACGATACCCCGGCGGCGAGTGCTTTTCTGGCCCGCTGGACGGCGATATTGTCGCTGATTGAGACCACATAGGACTGCGTAGTATGCGCCTGGTTGCCGGTATTTCGGTCATAGGTCATCGTGGTAGTGTTCGTCAAATCGCAAATCCAGCTATTGCGCGGTTCGCATGACGCGGTGGACGACGTGGCCCGATAGGAAAAACAAAGAAAGGTCTTTGCCGTGGTGACGGCGGTAATGGTTGACGTATTGGTAGTATCTCCCGCGGCAAGGGCCTTCGACACCTGCTGCACGCTCGCGTTGTCGTATTCGATGACCTGCCAGTTCGCGTTGCAGGTGGTCACGGACCCGCTGCGCTGCAACAGGAGATTGGTTGACGAAGTGATAATATGGCTCGTCGGCATGGTGTCGTCGAACCCGTAGCTGTCGTTTTCCTGGGAGAACATGGACCACGATTTTGCGACCGTAAGGGCCGTGATGGTGACGTTCGTGGTGGTCCCGACCGCGGCCTGATACCCCTGCTGCGCCGCGACCCCGGAAGAAAATTCAACGATAAACCATTCGACCTGCACGGTGCTGGATGCGACGTTTCGCACGAACGTAAGAGTCGTGCTATTGGTGATGTTGGAGCGGACTATATTATCGCGTGATTCCGAGGAGGCATTACCGGAGAGCGTGAAAAACAAGCAGGATTTCGACGTGGTGATGGCGGTGATGGTCGCGGTTTTCGTTGAGTCCGCGGCGGTGAAGCTGATCGTGCCGGATTGTACCGCTTTGATGACCGCCATTCATGCCATCCCCGCGTTAATATATCGTGTCGAACGATACGCCGTTTTCATTGCGAAATTCCGCGAGCTTGTCCGCCGGAAAAATCCATACGCCCGCGACCGTCGGGGTCACGGCGCGGGACGCGACGCCCTTTACAAAAGAAAAACGCATTTTTACCGCCCGTTCCGGCGTCCGTATGGGGATGTCCAGGTCTTTCTCAAAGGAAACGTCGGTCCCGGACCTGTCGGCAAGCAGAACCGATACGGTCACGGTGACGGAAACGCCGCCGTTGACGAGTACCGCCGGCGCATCGACCTCATAGCGCAGTATTTTCTTGGCGTCCTCCGCGGTAAAGTCGAGATCGGTCACGGCGGACGCCGCCCCGATGCCCGACCAGGCCGGAGCGAACGTGTCGCCCTGTTTCACCCGTTGCGCCTTTGCGTCGCTTTCATCGACGGTATAGACGGTATAATCGGCGGGAGCGCCCCCGTAGTTCGCGGCGACGGCGGAGGCGAACGCCGCGGCGTCGAAATCGGAACGAAAACCCGTTTCAAGGACCTTTTTATCGCTTTTCCTGCCGATCACATACAACAACATTTTTTCCTCCGAATGGGTCGCCCCCGGTGGATCGCCCCCATGATTAATTGAATCCCTGGACCAATGCGATGAAATCCCATTTATCGTCGGTTGCGTTATAGATAAACCCGATGTAATCGAATTTATTGATTCCCGCGGTGATCGTCGGAGACGGCAGACCAGTTGAAAAACGATATTTGGTATCGTAGGCCAGGGTACGTCCGCCCGTCCCGTCCTGAGACACCTTGATAAGAAGCAATTGCCCGCCGCCCGCGGGATTGGTCGGGTTTCCAAGCGTCCGGTTCCCTCCCAGGGTGATTTTGAATTTCGATCCCAGGGAAGCGTTCACGGCTATCGTCGCCGCGTCCGTGAGCAGGACCATTTGCGAGGTAACGGAATTTTTGCCGATAAAGTCCCATTTCACGTCCGCCGCATGATACATGAAGGTGAGAATGTCCTGTGCGTTCGCCTGCGTCTGTAGTATCGGCGTTCCCCCTCCGGGGAACCGGTAGATGGCATTATAAGCCAGGGTCCTGCTTCCGGTCCCGTCCTGCATGACTCGGATGTGGATGACCTGCCCCCCGCCCATCGGGTTCGTCGGAGCGCCGAGCGTGCGGTTGCCCGCCAGGGTGACGGTAAAAACATTCGCCCGTGAAGCATCCAGGGCGACGGTCGCGGCGTCGGTCAGAGTGAATACGCGGGGGTCGTTGTCGGGGGTTATATTGAGCGTCAGTTGCGGGATGTAATTATACGTTCCGGCGATGACCGGCGAAGAAAGCAGCGACAGGGTGATCGTGTCCTTAAAATTGACTATCGCGGAGCCGGAATACGCGACGATGACGGTCCAGGGGTCCGTCCCGGTGAGCCTGTATTCAAACGACAATACCCATCGTTCGTCGAAATGTATCCGTAGAAACGCGGACGAGGCCCCGACCCCAAGCACCACGTTCGCCTGTCCCGTAAAGCTCACCGTGATATTGTTCGCATTATCAATTTTTATTTGCGCGGTCTGTCCGTTCCCCTCGGCAAGCATTCCGACGGCATTGGCGTTGTTAGCGACCCCGGACATGAGTATATCGAACTCCCCGCGGACGCCGTATTTAAAGGCGTTCGTCGCGTTATTCGCGGCGAGTCCCCGCAGTCCGACCCCGACCGCGAGGTCCCAATCCGAAGAGGTGAACACCGCGGCGTTCGCCCAAAAACTCTGTAGATACCTATTATCAAACGTAAATGTATGGTTCGCGGAGACGGCGGTGGACCCTCCGGTCAGGGGATAAATCTGTATTCCGCTTCCCGCCTGTAGTGTCAATCCGGTGACGGTACAGGTGATCGTCACGTCGTCCGCATTATTGGTGACGGTGATTCCCGCTCCCTGTTTGATCGTTTTCAAGTTGATCTGCGCGCCCGTCATGTCACGGTAGGATTGGCCCGTCCCGGTCCCGACATTGGCGACGGTCGTTGACTCTCCGGTAATGGTGCAGGTGATCGTCACGTCGTCCGCGTTATTGGTGACGGTAATTCCCGCTCCCTGCCTGATCGTTTTGAGGTTGATCTGTTCGCCGGTCTTATCACGGTATACGTTCCCCGTCCCGGTCCCGACATTGGCGACGGTCGTGGTCTCCGGCGACACCCACAACGCCCCGGTATAACTATACAGGGTGTCCGTTCCTTTATCATATACCGTCATACCCTCAAGCGGAGCGGTATCGACCCATAACGCGCCGTCCCATTCGTATACATGCCTGATCGTCCAGCCGTTCGCCGAGGCCGTGGCGATATAGCGGTCCCCGACGGCGGGGCCGACGGGCAGGCCGGGACCGGGATTGTAAAAACTGATTATGGGATTGAGCCAGTATAGACCGGTGTATGCGCCGGCGGCGATATTGATGACGTCCCCGACGGTGGTGATATTGACGCCGAGGCCCGCCTTGATCGTGCGTAGATTAATGGTATTGGCGATGATGTCCCGATAGGAAAGCCCTGTCCCCGCGCCGACGTTCGCGGCGGCATTGACGAACCCGCCGCCCGCGGGCGTGGGGGCGACCCCTGGGGCGCGGGCCTGTGCGAATCGTGCTGCCATATATCCCCCGTTATAGACGCAAAATTTTGCGTCTCTACGTGTATTCGATGTTTGCGCAAATGTCAAAGAATATCGGCGAGGCGGCGAAGGCCGCGTCGATACTCTTTGTCAGAAAGGGAATGTCCCGCGCCGGACTGCCGACCTGTAAAAACGTCGCGGTCAATATCAGGTCCGTCGATGCCCCGACCGAATACGCGGCAGGATTGAAAAAGATGTCGCAATCATGGAAAAAATTAAGTTCGGAAACGTCATACATCACGGCCTGCTGATAGGTGGCCCCCATCGAAGGGGAGAGCTTCCAGGCGCTCCACCCCGCAAGCACAAGGTGCGGATAGTCCCGCAGGGTAAGAAGCAGGGGATTGGTAATGCTGTCAACAATACCATATTCCTGCTGTCCGGTCGTGTTCCAGGTGATGAAATCCCCCGGTATCAGTTCGGCGACGAACGCCGTACCTACGCCGACCACGTTTTTCGAGGTCGGGTCGAAACTCATAAGTCCCGTCAGGGACCCCGCGGCAATGGTACATGCCTGGGCCTGGAATATAATGTCCAAACGATAGCGACTGTCCTTGAACACCAGCCCGTCCGCGAAATTAGAAAATACCCCCGCCTGCCGGATGCAGAAATTCCCGTTGATATTGCAGCTATTGGTGTAAAATCCGGCGATAGGCCCGTGCGGTTGCAGGAGTTGACGTTTCGACAATGCTGACGTGATAAGAAAATCCGCGGGAGGAGCGACCGCGCCCACGACGATGTTCCGGGCGCGGAAAACATGCAATTTCGACTGGTATTTATTCATGCGGTCCTCCGGGATATTTCTCGAAAAACAACCGATTGAACCCGTCGTCAACGATCTCCTGCGCCGCGATGATCGCCTTGAGCGTGATGGCGACCTTGCCGATCAGTCCCGCACCCTGCACCAGCTGGCCCGTGAAGCCCGCGAAAAGTTGGTCGTTCTCCTGCTGCGTCCGAAACGCATACCGGAAATCGAATTGCTGCATGAATTTCACCATGATAAGCGGTTCACGGAACAGCACGGCGCGGGAGTCCGACTGCATGTATCCGTAAAATTGCGGGGCCGTGACGATATTGGTGGTAAAGTCAAGCTCCTCCACGTCCGCCGAAAGCGTCACGTTGCGGATGAAATACAACGTATTCGGACGCACGGGACGCAGCGCGAGCAAAGGCGAAGGCGGGTCGGCCCACAGATAATTTCCCAGAACAAGATGGGCGGTTGACTCGTATACAAACTGTATGGGCGGCGAGGTCGCATACGGCAGATCCTCGATGCGCGGCACGCCCAGGACCTTTATTCCCCGTATAAGCCGGTTGGCCCCGGACATGAACGTGCCGAGGATTGTGGAAATATCCATTTACAACCTCACTTTCATGCCCGATAACATTCCCCCGACGTAAATAGTGTCGGTCATGTGAATGTTCGTGATGGTCAATACCACAAGCCCGCTGCGCGGGAGCCAGTGACCCGTGCGTATCGTGCCGACGCCTTCGAGGTTGCCCTGGGTATTCAGCACCCTGTAGGGGTTCTCCGCATTGACGCCGCTGTAAAGATCGGTCCTGCTGCCGCCGTAAAAATACCGTCCGTCGGTCCCGTTTCTCAGGGTCACGCATATATACCATAGATATTGCGTCCCGATGGCGAAGGTATCGTTTTCAAGGAACCATACCGCCGGCGCTTCATACCATTCATATATCCCCGCTCCCACGCGGGGGTTTATGGTGTACACGGTATAACGCAGGGAAAACAGCTTGAAAGCATAATCAGGGTCAAGCCGGATGGGAAGCTCCACGGTCGCGCCGGGGGCGATCCCCGGCCCGATGCCCGCGAGGTTTCCGGCAAGCGGACAATTGGGGAGCCAGGCGTCGTTTTCAGCGTTTACAAAGGAATAGAAGAACGGAAATATCTTCTGTTCTTCAAGTCCCCGCTCCACCGTCTCCCCGAAACGAACGGCCCTGTCAGGCGTATTTACCATAATGGCCTCCAATATTCCCCATCGTAGAGACGCAAAATTTTGCGTCGTAGGAAACGGGTTACGGGGTGACGATTTTCTGGCCGATCAACGCGATGGAAAAGGCATGGTCCCGCGCCGCGGCGTCCCTGTTCCGAATGTCAAACCGGATTTTGCTGTTCCGGTAGAACAACATGCGGAAAGGCTGCGCGTTCTGGAAATTCAGCCCGTAGCCCGGAGCGCCAAGCAGTTCAAAGGGTAGAAATCCCGACGTGAAATCGCGTCCGGCCCGCGTGTCCGTGATCCTCATTGACAGTCCGCGTCCCGCCCAGGCGACCACGCCCAGGGAGTTCGGAATGGGGAACGTCGATGCGTTCACGGCGTCGTAGCTGAAAACCGAGACGGCGATTTTTTCACACAGAAAATCCGTACCCTGTTCGATGGTGATGGTGAACGGGGCCGTGACCTGGCCCATGACGTGATCTTCCAGGGTGTAAATGTACGGATATTTCATGGCCTGCGCGTCGCGCTCGTGCTGCACCTGCTGCGCGATGGACGCGAAAACCGGATTGTCGGAAATCATATTGGCAAGGTCGGGGTTCTGGTCCGTATACCGGCCCTGCGGCATTACGGGGGTCTGCTGATAGGAAGGGAAATTCATAGGGTCCGTCCTCTAAGATAAAGGTTGTAGACCGTAGGGGCGACTCGACGAGTCGCCCGTACCTGTTCCGCCGAAAAATGGGGAAGCGGATGGGTCGAGACATCCGCTCCCCTCCGACAAGGAATGCGGCCCACCTACGGGCCGATTTCCCCGTACCCCTTCCTCACGGTCGGGGTTCTGCTGCTACTTCGCTCTTGTCAGGAAACCTTCGATCTTCACCTGAATGTACGCGCTGTTCGTATTGAGAACAACGTGGTTCGCGGTGATGATCGCGGCGACCGCGGCAATCGGGCTGACCGGGCAGCGCCGAATGACCGAGAAGGACACCATCTGGTCCAGAAAGACCGGGGACGGGTCCAGGTTGATCCAGCCGGAGGCCAGGTACTGACCCGAACCATGCTGGAAGATCGTGGCCGCGCTGATCGTGCTGACCGATACCGCGGGAGTGAACTGCGAACCGTGGCACTGAAAATCGTACTCACGGCCCTGCAATTTGATCTCGAAGATCGACGCTTGCAGGATGTTCGTGAACGCCTGCACGACGGTCGCGCCATCCACCGCGGCAGCGGCGGAATGCGACAGAAGGCTGATGCCCAGGCGCAGGCCCAGGAAGGTCTGTCCGTTCGGCAGCTTGCCGTTGTCGTACAGATTGGTTTCGGCAAGGGACTTGACGCCCGCGCCGAACACCGAACCGACGGGCTGCGCGAAATACGTGAAATCCGCCGTGACAGCGGGAACGAGCTGGCTGTCATAGACGGTGTGCTTGATCGCGTCCCGGCTGACGGAATACGACCCGCCGCGGCCTAACTCAATCATCGCGGCTGCTTGACGTGTGAGAGGCATGGTGCGCTCCTCAAGTTAAATAGTTAGAAGAGACGCAAAATTTTGCGTCTGTACCATTTTCCTGATTATTGTCAGGAGCAAACCGGGTTCCGGTAAAATATACGTTACGGCCCCGGCGGACCGTAACGTACGGGCGACTCGCCGAGTCGCCCCTACGGATTATGCGATGGCGTCCGCTATCGTTGACATGATGTCCTCACCGAACGCCGAGGACTGATACGACGCCGCCAGGCCGGTCTCGTAGCTGCCGCGCATCGGCACGCTCGGAGTCAACCCTACGGTATGGTCCAGGCTTCCCGCGGCCTTCGGCATGAGGTTCGTCAGCCAATCCGTCGCGCTCACGGTCGGCAGACCGAGCATCGGCAGATTGCTGGCGACGAGATCATACGCGCCCACGCCGGCAATGACCAGGCCGAGTTCCTTGAGCATCCTCTGCTTCGCAAGCATCGCAATCGCGCCGCCCAGGACCACATGACCGATCCCGAAGTACGGACGGTACGCGCCGAGCTTGAGCATGTTCGCAAGCCGCGTCACCAGGGGCATTGCAAGGAAACCGGCTGCGATGCCGCCACCGATCACGAGCGTACCCATGAGATACTGCCTGCTGACAAGCTGCTTGATCTTGAAAGGGTTGTGCAGGAAACGGCCCCGGCGCCCCCGGCGATGCCTGCGTCCGAAACGCCCGCGATGGAACGGATTAATCATCGTGGGCTGCGAGAACAGCTTGCTTCTCGGAGGACGGTTCCAGCCGCCGGTGATCGTGCGATACAGCACGGGCCGGTGTGAAATCCCCGAACTGCGGTGACGCCGACGCCGTGAGTGACGGGTCGGGAGGAGAGTAAGCGGAGCGATCCTGCGATGCGCGGACGCTCTCCGCTTCCTTGTTTTACGGGTCATGGTAGACCCCTTTCCGGTTGATGGTGAACGTCCTGCTTTCGCAGGGTTTTGTTTTTCTTCCTGTAAAATCTCACGTTTGCGTTGATCGGACATCTGATGAAACCAAATCCATCCGGCCACGCGATACGGATCAGATACCTTTCCGGCGCGGGACAATTCGCGCACGGTGCGGTAGAACCATTTTTTCGGCGGACGTGCCGGATTGATAAGCGGTATCATCATGCCAGTTCTCGCGCCCTGTTATGGACAAACGATTCAAATCTTCCTTTATCAAACCGTGAATTATCACCCTGTAAAAACTTTGCGATATATTTCACGGTCACATCGAAGGTCCTCACAGCATTGAGATTGTTCCGAGAGGCTTCAACCTTTGCAAACGCAAGGGCCTCCGCAATAAGTATGTAGTCCTTTTTTGTCACTACCTACCTCCGTTTCCGATTGATAAACCAGTGCGCGAGCCAGCCAAGCGTGAACGTGACCGCCATGAACGGTATCGCGTATTGCAGCGCCCAGGGACCGAGCACCGGCGAAAGCTCCATCTCTACGTTGGGACGACCCGCCGGGTCGCCCTTACTGACCGCCTTCCTCACCTGCACGTCAAGCCACTTTCGCATGGAATCGACCTGCGCTTGCGAAAGGGACAACTTGATACGGTTTCCCACCATTTCCGTGACTATCGGAATTTCCCCGGTTATCGAATAAATCCACGCCGCGTATCCGCCGGCACTTACGCCGTCCGCGGCGCGGCCCGTCACGGAAAGGGCCTGCCCTCCGACGGCTGCGGCCCCGATGTATAGCTGCGTCTGGTCGGCCATATCAGTCCCGCGCTTTCAAAATCATTGAATTGAGCATTGACAATTGCTTTTCGACAATCGGGATTTCATGCTGCGCCATGCGCGCTTCATGGATATTTTTCGGATACTTTTCGATGTATTTCAGCCCCGTATATACCTTATACATCGCCTTGTACGCGAGATCGACATGCCGCTCCGCAGTCTCCGCGGCGTCCAGTATTTGCGTGCGGATACTACTCATAGGATATTTTACTCATTTTTTCCACGCATTCGCTGAAAGTGACGTGACCAGCGAAAGCCCCGCGGCTCCCGCGAACACATACGACAATTTCCGGTGCTTCTCCCACGTCAAGCCCGCCGCGATACCGTATAACGCGATACGGCCATACGCGAGCATGGAGTCCCGACCGCCGAACTGGACCGGCGTAAAAGGCAATAACGCCAGGGCGAAATTCGTTTTTACCGGGGCCATCGGCGGTGGAGGTGGAGGTGGTGCGACCGTGTACGTCGGGGGGGCCTCCTGCGTCGCGCCGAAAGGACCGTGATAACCGTTTCCCTCATGTAGTGGCATTATTACGCCTCAATTCCATAAACAGGATAATCGTGGATTTTGGCGGCTATCTCGGAAATACGGTCGCCCTTTCCAAGCCACAATATCGCGCCAAAGCGGTTTCTGTGTGCGTCAAACTGCCCGGCTTTCCGGTAACATACCTCCGAGATACAATCCATCGCTCCCGAAACGCCGTTTTCGTCAATTACCTTCGTCAAGCTCCGCAAAAAAGCGGCGGTATACATATTAATGCTCGATTCCGGCTGCGGTGACTTTCAACCTGTCACCTATGATGTAAAGCTGCCCCTTCGCCCGCTCGTCCATCGCCAGCACCGTACCGCGGGAAAATACGTGCCGGAAAATGTTTTTCCTTCCGTCCCCGCCCCCGTGCAGCTTGTCGCATTCATATTCCACCGCAATCGCCCGGCCAAGCCGGACAAGCTGCTTCGGAACGTGCAGGTCTACCCGCGTGACGTTCCGGGGATTATGGCCGTGAAATGCCTGGTAACTCATAATTTCGTGGAGACGCAAAATTTTGCGTCTCCTACCGCCGGGTCCCCAATAAAAACATTCCCATGATCAGGACCGCCGCGCCGCCGATAAGCCAGGGCATATAAGTCGAAAGATCGCCGCCGACCGCATCACTGACCGCCCGCTGGTCTGCGGCGGGAAGCCCCTTTGCCGCCCTGATAGCGTCCGCAATGCTCAGTATCCCTTTATTGACCGCGGCGATGATTTCCCCCGCCGATGAATAGCCCGCGGTTCCCGTAGACGTTTCGGTAGACGAAATGGGAATTTTCATTATGTAATTATACAGGTCCGTGGGTGAGACGCCGTACTTTCCGGCGGTTGATACAATAGAGCCGTCATTCGATGATGTCGGGGCCAATGGATACCCGGACGAATTTTTCGCCGCGACCGCCGCCCATGCGTCACTCGCTTTTTGCAGTGCAGCGTAATCCGCTCCTAGTGTGGACCCGCCCCTCTCATACGCCGACAAACTGTAGCGATAATCTCCCCCAAGCATGGCGACTCTCATCATATCGTCCTCCTGTTATGGAGACGTAAAATTTTACGTCTCTATGTTATCGACGTGAAACCATTAAAAACATTCCCATGATCAGGACCGCGGCCCCGCCGACGATCCACGGTAAATAGGCCGTCATATCGCCGGCCTTCGCCAGCTTGTCCGCGTCCCCCGCCGTGAACCCTCCACTGGCAATCGCTCCGGGAAGGGCGGTCAGCGCCGCTTTTGCGTTCGGATCGGAGGTCGTCGCTTTTTTCGCATTGATAATGGCGACATAATCCCCGACGCCCGATTGTATCACGGAAGAAACGGTCGTCCAGAATTTAGGGTCCTGAATAAAAGACCAGTCTACTCCAAGTCCTTCATAACCAGACAGAGGAGATATACTGTATTGATACCGGCCCATGAAAAATCCCCGTTATTTTTGTAGAGGCGTAAAATTTTACGCCTCTATCGTTTCAAAAAAACAATCGCCCCGATTATCGCCGCACCGACGCCCGACAGAATGGCCCACGCCTTCGTTTTCGCGTCCGCGGACGCTTTCGCCTTGACCACCGCGTTCGCGTCCGCCGCCGCCTGGATATTCTTCCGTGTCAATTCATCCATGTATGCAAGTACCCCGCCGGTCCCCTGCGCTATCCGCTTCGCCTCCGCCGCCGACCCCGCCTTCACCGAGGCGTCCGTAATCGTGGCGACCGCAGCGATCACGATGGGAACGATGATCTCCCATTGACCTAGAGACGCAAAATTTTGCGTCTCTACCTGGTTGCGATCATCCCCGATATATGACGACATATTATTTCCAGAATGATAATGCCGCCAGTAATCCTATCCCCCCGACGGTTATATAGGTAGCTATCGGGGAAACTGTTTTTCCCGCCTTTTCAGCCTCCTGCCGCGCAAGGATCGCTTCCAATCGCGTCAGATAAAATTTCGCGTTCGCTTCCTCTATCGCGTCCTTTGCCGCCGCCCTGACCGCCTTTACCATCCTGATCGCACCCGCTATATCAATGCCGGTCCTGATCGCGGACTCCGCCGCGCTGATCCATAATGAGGCCACGTCCTGTCCGAAATATTCATAGGTCATTTTCGCTTCCGCTTCTTTTTCATCCGTAACGCGATCACCACGGCAAGCGGTATGCCGACAAGCGCCACGACAAACGGCAATAAGGCCGGGTCCAGAAGCATCGACGGCGTAAACGCTTTCAACCCTTCCTTCTGTAAAATCTCAATCGCGTTCACATCCAATCCTAATTTTTCGTATGTCATCCCGTGACCCCCTTCACGACCGCGACGGCGGCGACGCCCGCCAGGAGCCAGGGAAGCAGGCTCGATTTTTCAGGACCTCCGCCGGTATCAAACGGAGAACGAAGGAGACCATATTCATCAGTCGTCAACCGAAGTCGCTGTGAAATAAGGTCCCCGGCCTTCGCATACGCTTCCGGTGAAGCTATGGGAAGGTCCGGCGCGTCCACGGTGACGCCGGGAATGACGTACTGAGGGACCTTTGACATAGCAAGAGACTTCGCCATGTTGCGGTATACGACCTTGTTCTGTCTTTTCGATTCGGCGGCGTCATACACCAGAAAAGGGTTTTTCGTCGGGTCCAGGTTTTCTTTTGTATATGACAATATCTTGGTGTCATCCATCTGTTCCCCTACACGGGCGGCAAGGTCGTATATCTTTCCTTCCACAAAGGACTTATACGCATTATCGTATTCAACGAGCAGGAGATCACGGACCTCGTTCGTCACTACGAGATTGAATTTTTTGTCCTTTTTATCAAGGAGAGGCCCTCGAACCTCGTGGCCCGCATTATTAAAATCATGCGGCAAGGGGTACATACCCTCTCTGGGGTCTTTCCATTGAGGAAATCCCGCGAAGGCCGTGGTCGCCAGATCGTAGGTTATTGTTATTTCCACGGGGGTCCGAATGGCATGAGGGACTATGGCGATTTTGTTTTTTTCCTTGAAATGAGGGCTGGCGGGATTCGAGTCCTCCGGTGTAAGAGCGTTTACGCTGAAATTCAAAAGCCTTGAACAGAACTGCAAATCGTCAAGATGCGATCCCATCATTATAGGGCCAAGATACTGCGCGAAAAACCCCGCGAGGCGCTCCTGAAAATCGACTGTAAGTAAAGATACATAATCGTCCCATACACCCTGTATCGCCCCCTGATAAGGGGTTGGTATTCCAAACCAGGACGGCGCGAACGCCTTATGTGAAAACCCCGTACACTCGATAAGGTGGAGGTAGGTAATAAATACCTCCAGGTCCCATGCGGCCTGCGCCGCCTCAAAATAAATCTTCGTGGGAATATAAAAATTCTTATACCCCCAATGTCCATATTTACGTGCCGTATAAAATTGTAAGAACGGGTCTAGCTGTATAGGACCACAACCCATATCCTCAAGCCGATTGACCGGACCATTACCTACAGACACCATGTCGGCAACGGACTCCTCCGCGGTCCTGCCCGCCCCATACCAGCGGAGAATAAACCCTCTCATATTTAACAGATCGGAAAGGCGCGGCTGCGGCCCCGCGAGTGCCGAAGGACCGGACACCCCGGTACTGGCCGCGGAGGAGTATAATATTTCACCAAGGAATTGTCGGGTTTCGTAATTCATGGTTTTTTGCAGTCGGGGCGACCCGACGGGTCGCCCTTACTTATTTCAGGGCGAACCATATTGCGATTGCGCCCACGCCGACCGCAAGCATCGTGCCGATGGACGGACCCGCCGCGGAGGATTTCGCCGCCGCGATCATTTGTTCGGTTGTAAATGTAGCAATGGGGCCGGTCTGCCATCCGCGTATCCGGGTGAACAGATCGTTAATGGCGATGACCATAGGATCGAATTTCGACACACTATCGGCCTGCGAAGGGGACAGAGGCGTAGCGACAAAAACCGTATTAAAGGCGTCCATCATGTACGACAGACGGCCCTTTCGATCACTGGCCATCTGCGCCTGACCCGCGTAAAAATGTTCCGGCCCGTTCGTGACGATGTTATTCAAAAACACTCGAAGCTGACCAAGCTCGGAAAGTATCTGCGATATGGTCTTGTCAATACCCTGGGAGGTAAATGGAGCGACGAACGGATTTACGGCGGTAGTGGTGGTAGAGTCCCCGATATAGGATGACATGGCCGATCCCCTTTCTGGTGAAATAAATTCAAGTAGAGGCGTAAAATTTTACGCCTCCACAAATTTTACGCCTCCACAAATATTGCGTCTCTATCGAATGACGATAATGGAAAGGATCGCGGCAATTATGACCGGAACAATCGGGAAATTAATTGGAGGTAAAGACGCAAAATTTTGCGTCTCTACAGACGCAAAATTTTGCGTCTCTACAGGTTGTACCAGGTCGGTCATATAATGACGCGCTCCGCGTATCGCTCGCGCTCTCGACCAAGTACATTGAACCCGTAGGTGGGGTCGGCAGGAGTCCACCTGCCGCTTATACTATTATAGTATTCGGTGTATACATGGTGCAAGTCCTTTTTTTCAGGCCGGCGCACAGCCACGAAACGCCAGGGAATACCGGACAATTTCAGATAAGAAGCAAAGGCGATGGATTTATCGTCGCAGTCCCCGCCCGGACCCTGCATGTTCATCGTATACAGAGGACGCATAAGCGTTTCCTCGTCGTCGGGATCATTGCGGAAAGGAAGGTTTTTTATCAGGTTGAAAACGTCGGGGAGGGAAAGGTGCGCATACGGGGCCATGTCCAGATAGTAGGTATCGACCATCCGGCGCATGAGAGCGCCGGTCTCCACGGCGAGGCCATTCGTCAATACACGGGAAATCTTCATATTTATATTATACATGATGTTTCGGGTGTAGAGGCGTAAAATTTTACGCCTCAGACAACCAACAGGCCAAGGTTGCCGGCCTTCGTGGGTCTGTACGTGGGTAAAACGGCCGGCAACCGTTGGCCGGGCGTTGGCCGCAAATATGATAGAGACGCAAAATTTTGCGTCTCTACTGGCCGTTGAAAAGTATATATTTATATTAATGGCACGGTTGCAACGCAGAGGGACGAGTAGAGGCGCAAAATTTTGCGCCTCTGACCTTCGGCGGTCTTAATCCGTGTCCCCGGAGACGTGCTTTCAGTAGTATACTAACGGAAAGGAAACCCGTATGAATGTACCCCCGAAAACAACCCTGTCCGGTCCCCGACCTGTAGAGGCGCAAAATTTTGCGCCTCTGACCGCGGAACATCCGTCCTCCAGAGGTCTTACGGCGGAGGAGGCAACCGCCATCATGGTCGGCTCCCTGGAAACACTCGCCGCCGCCGCCGTGGAAATCAGCGAAAGCCTGGACGTACTGAGCGCATACGTCCAGCGTAAAGGCGAACAGGAGGGAATATTCAAAAAAGGGGAATTTCTTGAACCAGATACAGGGAATGTTCCTGACCTTCCGGGAAAATGAGCTTGAACTGGTCCGCGAAGGTCTGCGCGACTACGGCTATACTCCCGACAATGAAGGACTGAAAAAATTTATCCTTGACTGTATGCAGGAAAACGAAAACGACCCCGCGGAACATATCGCGGGACAGATCAACCGCTTCGTGGAGGAGAACCCGGAAATCGTGAGGACGGCGGCGGGGCTGGTGCGGTCACTGCGTCGATTCGTCCACTGACAGGATCATCTTTCCGTATGTCGCCGTACCGGATGACGAGCGGCCAGTGGGCCGCGAGCACCCACTGACAATACTCGTCGATCTCCACCTGGCCCACGCACGTCATACCGGCACGCTCAAGGCCAAGCGAAAACCCTCCGATACCCGCGAACAGATCAAGGAAATTCACGATTATTTCTTTTTCTTTCCCGTCTGGTCCGCGATCTGCGGGGACTCAAGGCTCTCGCCAAGCTGCGTAAGAGCGTCCTTCGCCTTCGGCGCAAGCAGAGACTTGACGCCGTACCGGAATTTCCAGCCGCCTTTCTGCGACTTGTTCTCAAGTATCAGAAGGTCAAGCGCAAACTGGACGCTGCTTCCCGCGGAAAGATCGGAAGCCAGATCGGACAACAATTGCTCCGCGACCGGCGGAACGATCAATTGCGTGGACCGATACTTGTCCGACGTGACCTGGTTGACGGCCTCGAACTCCCCGTTGAACCTGATATACGGCCCGTAGGTCCCGGTCTCTTTTTTTACGTCCGTGATACGACCGTAAATACGCAGGCCGACCGTTTCGACGCCGGGGTTCTCTACGGCGACCTTTTCCGAATTTTCGGTGGAGAGGCCACAGCAGGACGGGGTGAGCTTGCGAAGATAATGGATGGACTTGTCTGCCATGATGTAAACTCCTTGTCGGAATGTTAATGGTGGTGTAGAGGCGTAAAATTTTACGCCTCTACGGTTTGCGTTTTTTCAGTTGCCCGGTGATCGACCCCGCGGGCAATAACCTCCCGATGTCGGGGTCCTCGACCTCCATTGACCGTTCCAATTCCCGGACCCGCCGCCCGATGTGGAGACGCAAAATTTTGCGTCTCTCCTGATATGCCTCTATCGCGGCGAACGCCTTGCGAAGATGAGGCAGCGCGGCGTTCATCATGCCGGGGTCGAGGCCGGCGAGTTCCGCGTATACGGAAATCATGTCCGGGACTGACATGCCGGAAATTTTTTCCCCGCAGAGACGCAAAATTTTGCGTCTCTGCTTCCGGTCGAATGCAGGCACAGGAATCTTTTTCTTCATTGTTCACCTCCCTTCGTTTTTTACGTCTATAGCGTACCTGGACGATAGCGTGCTACGATAGTATAAATTCGTGCTACCGTTCATCTTTCATCTTTCAGGAAAGGCCCGAACAAATGCCGCTCCTGAGCGAAGTCGAAGGACGCTCGATGGAGCGGCCCGTCGGATAGCGTGCTACGATAGTATAAATTCGTGCTACCGTTCATCTTTCAGGAAAGGCCCGAACAAATGCCGCGGACGCTCGATGGAGCGGCCCGTCGGCAGGAGGACGCGCACCCAGGGCGTCTCGTCCGCCAGAGTGAATACCTCGCGGTCAAGAACGGTATAGAATGACCCCTTGACCAATTGGGTGTCGGTCACGAACTGGTCGCCGTTATACCATCGCCGCTTGATACATTTTGTTCTCATACTACCGTCCAGATGGCTTTATAACAAGATACCTTATGGTTGAAAGGAAAAGCAAGGGAAATTATTAAAATTTTTTAAAGACGCAAAATTTTGCGTCTCTTCCGTGAATATTTTTTCCCAATATTTCGGCGGCGTATGATCGTAAATAAATTTCGGCATGGACTCCTCACTCTTTTCCAGAAAATCCCCGGCCTTGAAATCATGCAACCATACCCGCTTCGTATCACAATTCAAGTCAATTACCTTTTTTCTCCGCGCAAAAATATTTATCACCTCCGGCGTATGGTTCTTCGCCATCGCTTCGATCCATGACTCCACATGCAGGTCCCGATACGGTATACGCCTGTACCGCGCATACTGCGTCAATATGTCCTTCCAGGTGACTCCATGATCGGGATTAAACCCCTTGAATGCGCACCCGTCCGCGGCATCCCCAATCTGATACATACCACACGCAATCAACCACGCCGCACCCTCCCGCTCGTATGAAAACGACCCCAGGGCTTTACTGACGGCCTCCGGCGGTATCTCCCGCAAAGACACAACCGAATCCGTATGCACCGCCAGACAATCAGGACCCAGGACGTTCTGCATCCTGCATATCGCTATCCGCGTATTAGCCGTGATCTCCGCGGCGTGAATGGGGTTCCAGGCTGCGCCGGCGCGGAGCGTACCGTCCGCAAGCTCCGTGACCTGCGCCGTCTTTCCATAATATCCGTTCATAATGACCTTTACATTATGATATAAAGCAGGGTCCGTCTTTTTGTAGAGGTCCTTGATGGAAAACAACCCGCGGGGACCGGAGATAATATTCTTATAGGGATACCGCTTCCGGGGAATAAACACCCAGGCGGCGGCGACGATCTCCACCCGGACACCAAGAGAGAGAAGATACTCATACTCCCTTTTGGTGATGACCGTGTAATACTCCCCGGCAGGATAAATACGCACCCCGCGGGTCCGCTTGTCCTTCAACCCGCACGGCAAGTGCCGGTATGGGACGTTGTAGACTTTGCACTGTATGAATCCATACGACGCGAGAGGTTGATATTGCGGAGAATAAGAAATCTCCGCATCTGAAAGGTCAAGCAACCGGGAAATCTCCGCGGGATACGCGGACACAATATCGTACTCGAAAACATGACTGAAATGCCCGCGGGACGTGACCTCGAATTTTCCACCCTCATAAGCGTCACATGCCAGTTTTATCAAGGCCGGATGGTAACGGTACAGGTCATAGACCGTCACGATCTTCACGGCCTTTTTCAAAAAATATTGATAGGAAATCGACGCGCAAGAGTAAAGGTTCGATACCTGGATTTTAAATGATTTTAATTTGCCGATGAAATGCAGGGCCAGATCGCGGGTGAGAACGGCGTCCTGAATACAGTACCGCGCAATGGCCTTGTGAAAACGATTGACATATTTTTGGGTAAAATACTTCGTAGCAATGGAGAGCTTTTCCCGATTGAGATACTTTCGGGCGGCGGCGTCCAGCGAGGACTGATAAAACTGCGATATGTCCCAAAAGGTAACTCTTTCCTTCCCACGGATTATTTTCAATTGCTTATGGGGAATGTATTTATAAATGTACCCGTCCTGGTCGATGTCGGGAAGCAGGACGTTTTTTCCTTTCTCTTCGATCTCAAGCGTCCCCTTCTGCCAGAGTTCAAACATGGTCCTGTGCGACAAACAAACCCGCAGAATAGCGCCGGCGTCAAATCGCATATTGTATAGAACAAAATTTGACCCCGTGTATTTGGGCGTGAAGAAAACGGCGGGCAGGTCCTTCGGGGAAAACACGTCGGCATACGACGTGCAGAACATGAACGGGGACCCGTCAATCAACGTCTCCGAATCGAAACCGACGATCTTTTTCAGGGGCCGGGGCTTCGATTGCAGGAACGGACGGGAATATACTAACTTGTCAAACTGCTCGGACGTGATCATACGGGTTCTAAAAGTTTACACAATAAGCATTTCAGAGGTGATGATTCTCCGCGCGATCCCTCTCTTTAATATGACCGAAAGACCTTTCCCGCTATGATATGCCCTCAAGTCCGCGTCTAATCGGTCAATACCTCCCGATACCCACATACGCGCTGCATCATAATAGGTCAATAGCTGCCGCGCTTTCTTCCCTACAGCCACGGAATAAGCCACGCATTCGGAACATACGGCACTCTTTTCGGGAAGCCCTGAAACCCACCGGCCACAATGTTCACAATGACCCTGCTGTTTCCAGGGACCCGCCAATACCAAGGTCAACCCGGACACATTGATATATGATACGTCCCCCTTCTTACGCTCAAACTGGTCCTGGCATAAATCACAGTGAAAAATCATTTTTTTCTCCGTAAAGGTTTTGCAATAAAACTTTTCAAATATTTCCCCCTCGCCTTGCCACGCAGGGATACGACCTTCGCCATCTTCGCGGGATCATCAATGATTTTCTTGTGTAAATTCTTTTTCAGTTCCTTCGGGGAAAACGCTATCAGGTTCTTTACATAACGGTCCCACGTATCGGCGCGACGCTCCGACCGGCTGAATCCGGCCCGGATAAAAGCCGGATCGACCCCCTTGAGCTTCGCTACCTGGTTGATCCATTGCGTGTATTTATCTGCTATGTTGTAAACCTCGGAGGAGAACTTGACAGCGGTATACTTGCGGGCGTCCTTTATGTTCGCGCCGCGGGAACGCAACTGGTGATACTGGAACCGACGGTAAAAAGCGCGCAGCTTGGCAAGCGTATCAGAAGAAACGGCCCTGGCTTTAGAGAGCTTTTTCAAGGTCATACCGGGAATACCCGTGCCCTTGACCTTATGCTCCACCTGCACGATATGGTATGGGACCTTGAGCTTGCGACGCTCCCTTAGTTTCCGCTTGACCGCGACCCGCTTGGAATAGGTATGCGAAAAACCCCTCGAAAGCGTGGTGATGTCCGCGACCTTATATAAAGTATCGACCCATGAAGGCAAAAGAGCGCCGGGAATCGTATACACCTTTTTCGGGGGACGAGGCTTCGAGGGCTTCAGGAATTGTTGCGCTTTCGGAAGATCCTTTCGACGAAACGGAACAAGAGGAGGATGCAGAATATCATGCCTGGGACGCGACCCGTACCCACGCTTGGGGACCTTCGAGGCGGGCGCGGGCTTCGGCCATTCAAATAATAACGGCAAAGGTTTTCGGGAGGGTTTTTTCGAGGGCTTTCGGGAAGATTTTTTCGCGGATACGGGTTTCCGGCGGGAATGCTTTACATGCGCCATACGAAAATCCCACGATAATTTTCAGGAAAACTGCCGGTCCCGCGGTGTGTACGGGGACACGGGACCGGCACAAGGAATGCACACGTATCCAATATACCATGCCGCGGGGCCGGAATCAACCGGAAAAAAATACGAAATGTAAAGGAATACCACGGGTTGTGGGTCGAAAAGGAGGCCACAAGGGATGGTATACCACTACCTGTAGCGTAGGCAAATGACAAGGAAATACCATATATAGTATACCACAAGGGGTTGTATTCGTTTACAGCAAGGAATACCATATATGGTATTCTGAGATTTAATCGCTTAAACTCGTGTGTAGGCAAGCAGAATACAAAAGGAAGAACAAATGTAAAGAAGG
>Ga0315289_10001569_pt1 | contig 35609 bp, 34 predicted proteins | sample YL17G11_40_MG_FD_203452 | JGI IMG/M metagenome (GOLD analysis project Ga0315289, IMG submission 203452) | Sediment microbial communities from Yellowstone Lake, YNP, Wyoming, USA - YL17G11_40 | ecosystem: Environmental > Aquatic > Freshwater > Lake > Sediment | place: USA: Wyoming | collected...
TGTCCGCTTCCAAGATGGCCTCCAGGCCGGTGCTCACCCTGAGACGACGGAGGTCCCCATACTCGTTGACCTGCCCACCAGGATCGCCACCTTCGAAGATGCGATCCACAACATTTGACAATATCTCGAACCAGGAGTCCGGCGAGGATAAGCACGAGTGTGACACCAATGACGGTTGCGGCAGCGACGCTCATGCCTAGGTACGCCAGGACGCTTCCGAGTGTCATCGGGTTTCGACAGTACCGGAATGGGCCAGTTATGAGTAGCCGTTGGGTTGGCATCATTGGCAGGGGTGTGCCTCGGCCCCGGGTGAATTGCACTTCTATGGACCAGAGCCCGAAGAACATTCCAACTGCAATGAGGATGCTCCCGATTATGAGGGTCGCTACCCCGGGCTTGGGGCTAATCGTGAGTAGCCGCTGATCCAGTGAGGGACAGATCACGATGTGCCGAGTGCGATGCAGGCATTCGACGGCGTGTTCGTGGCACCCCGTCAAGTGCGTTGACATCTGGCAGGGCACGAAAGTACTCGAGCCCGATGTCTCAATATATCCCGCTGGTGCGAAGAGGGAGTCGAGATGGACAGAATCCAATGTGCCAAAGCCGGGCTGCACTCGTCCGAAAGAGTCCCCGAACTGCACATGCCCGATGAGATCGCTCTTGGCTGAGAGGGTGTCGGCGATGCATCCCTCAAAGGCCAGAAGGTGATATGCGTCGAATTGGAGGCGTAGATTGGGCAGATTGACCTCTCGCACAGTGTCGAAGCCCTTGCTGGAAAAGGTGAAGGGGGGCCCCGGATAGTCATGCGGATTGAGGGTCCCGACCATCAGCATGACATGAGCATCGCGAGCGATAGGGGCGCGAAGAGGGCAGCGCCAGCCACCGAGTGTTGGTGCCTCTGGAGGTGCTGCTTGGATGGGAGCGCAGGGGGTCTCGTCCGCAGATCACTAGCGCGGGCACGGCCACCAGCAACAGGACCGGTGCCGTGAGAGCCGCGGCGACACTGGCGCACCGGTGAGAGAGGGGGAGCGGGGTCAATTCGAGGGCGGCGAGCAACGCGCGATCGCGGTGGAGAGGCGTTGCCGGCTACTTCACTTGCTTCATGCCCCGTAGCTGATCGGGCGGCCTCGCCGAGGCCAGGACAGCTCGTCGAATTCGGGGTGAGGAGTCGTGACAGGAACGGCCGCGCCGTTATGCACTGCCGAGCAGGCCCAAGATGCGGCCCAGCTTGCAGATTGTGAAACGGTTGCGCAGAAAGTGGGATTCAGTCAGGGCGCTCTGCACTTCCTCGTTACTCAGTCCCAGGTGGGCGGGACGGGTCGCGCCGCCTACCCGATTCAGCAGGTCGGTCAACTTGCCAGGCGCGGGTACCTCTGCCGCCAGGACCTGGACTTCCTCCCAATGCTCGAAGATGCGCAGCTTGAGCCCGTCGAAGTCCGGGGCGGTCATGCTCAGGAAGGGGGCCTGCTCCACGAATAAGGTCTCTGCGATTGAACCAAAAGCCTCGCGGATACGCTGCATATCGGCAGCACGCTCTGGCTGCGCGGAAGCTGCAAGACGGGTCACTGCCTGGGTGCGGTCCATTTGTCTGAGCTTGGTGTACAGCCCCGCCGCCAGCAGCGAGCACATTCCCACCTTGGCGCCATGCAAGATGGCAGGGCGATCTTCCCGCAACAGCTTCATCTCCAGGAAGTGGGACATGTAGTGCTCGCACCCAGCCGCTGGCCGCGATCCACCGAAGTCCAGCATGCACAAGCCTGAATCAATCAGGCTGAACATGAGTTTGCGGATCCCGCCTGGGGAGGCTCGGCCGATCTCATCCGTGGCCTCGATGCAAGCGTCTAAGGTGGCGCGCACGCGGGCAGCAATCTCAGGGCTATAGGGCTCGTCCCAGAGGAGATGCCCGAGCCGCCAGTCAGCCAGGGCGATGGCCTTGCCCAAGATGTCACCGTAGCCGGCGGCAATCATTGCCTGCGGGGCGGTCACCAGCGTCGGCATGTCGGCAAAGACCGCCACGGGCGGCTGGGCCATGACGCTTCCCTTGCTGCTTCGCACGACCAGCGAGGCGCTCGGCGATGTGTAACCGTCCACCGAGGGCGCAGTCGGCACGGAGATGAACCGGCAGCGGGTGCGGTGGCTAACAATCCGGGTGATGTCGGTCAGCGTGCCCGAGCCGATTACCAGATACGTGCGCTCGACATTATCGGCCTGCAGCAGTACCTGGAAGATGGACGCCTCGTCGGCGACAACGGCCGGGTCGCTGAAGATGACCGACCTGATATCCCCGCCGTTGCCCTTGAGCGCCGCTTCCACCTTCTGCCCCAGGACGGGATAGGTGTTGCGATCTGCCACCAGCAGGAAGCTGCGCAGGCCCTGCGCAGCACAGTACTGGATCAGCGCAGCTACGGCATCCTCGCCGACGTAGAAAGGAATACTGGTCATGCCGGCTCCCCTTCCTGATGCAGCCACCGGAGGATTCGACCCTCCTCCATCTCATACGTCAGTTTCGGCAGGAGAACCTTAGAAGCCATGCGTACCTCATGTCGATCCAGGGGCACAGGCCTTTCGCCCAGGGGTCACTTGCCGGACCCCTGTTCCGGCAGGCGGCGCCGTCTCACGCGCCTCCTCAGCCCAGCTTCGCCGGCTCCTCGAGAAGTGCCCTGATCAAGCTGAGGAATCGAGCTGCAAGAACCCCGTCCCCCACGCGGTGATCCATGGACAGGGTGGCGTTCATCATGTCTCTGACCTGGATAGTTCCATCCTCCGCCAGGACGACCGTTGGCTTCACGGAGGACACGGATAGGATCGCGGCCTCCGGCGGATTGATGATCGCGAGGAAGTTGTCCACCCCGTACATCCCCATGTTGGAGATCGTGAAGCGGGCCGGCGCCACGGAGATCTGGCGGCCCTCGCGGGCCGCGGCCACAACCTGTCGCGTGCGCTTCGCCAACTCCGCCAGCGACAATGCATCCGCACCTTCCACGACCGGCACGACCAGCCCAGCATCCGTGGCAGCTGCAATGCCTACATTGAGGTCGTCCCACAGGATCAGGTTGCCTTCGTCCTTCACCGTGCTGTTGAGCTGCGGGAACTCCCTCAACGCCAGCACACAGGCGCGTGTGATCAAGTCAGTCAGCGAGATGCCGTCTGTGTCGGCGTTCGGCAGGCGGCTGTTGAAGTCCGACCGGTAGCTCTTGGCGGCGGTCATGTCGACCGCAACCGTGACGTAGAAGTGCGGGATGCTCTGCTTGCTGAGCAGCATTCTCCGGGCCGTTACCTTGGCAACCTTGCCCATGGGAACACACCGACCGAGGTTCTCCCTCGCTCCTTCCGGCGGCCATTGGCGCGAAAGCCGCTCGGCGGCGGCAAGGACGTCCTCCGCAGTGATGCTCCCCTGCGGGCCGGTCCCTGTGATCCCATCCAGCGGGACGCCCCTCTCGGTTGCCAGTTGCCTGGCTTTGGGGGATACGCGCACTTTCTCGTCCCCGGCTGCTGCCCGGGCTGCAGCCGGTTCGCGCCTGTCCTTCCCCCGGGGAGGCCTTCTCAACGGCGCTCACCGCCACCTTGGACGGCGCCAGACCCTCTGGGATCGCTTCGCCCGGATCGCCGACCACAGCGATCGCCGAGAACACCTTGGCCTCCTCGCCTTCGGCGTAGAAGGTCCTGAGCACGACACCGTCCTGCGGCGCGGTCACTTCGATGACTGTCTTTTCCGTCTCGACCTCGCAGACAACGTCCCCCTTCCGAACCGGCTCCCCATCCTTTCGATGCCACCGAACGATCGTCCCCTTCTCGATATCCTGACCGCCCTGCGGCATGATCACTTGCGCCACCATTCCCCAACCTCCTGCACTGCCGTCCTCACACTCCGAGAGAGGAGCGGATGATCGCCTGGATCGTCACCCCAGAGACCGCACGGCCTCCACAATGTCATCGGCGGAAGGCACGCACAGCTTCTCCAGGTTCAGGCTGAACGGGATCGGCGTGTTCTTGCCCGCGACCCGAACCGGCGGCCGATCTAGGTCGAAGAATGCCTCCTCCACCACCATTGCGGCCAGGTCGCCCCCGATGCCGCCCCGCTTGCACGCCTCGTGAACGATGACCAACTTCCCGGTCTTCTTCACGGAGGCCAGGATGCATTCCTTGTCGAGGGGAACCAGGCTGCGCAGGTCGATGACCTCCGCCTCCACGCCCAGCCGTTCGGCGGCCTCGAGGCACTTCAGCGTCATGTACGAATAGGTGAGGAGCGTGACATCCGAGCCCTCCCGCTTGACGTCGGCCTTCCCCAGCGGGATCAGATATTCTCCCTCGGGCACTTCCCCTTCCGTCATGTAGAGGAGCTTGTGCTCGATGAAGACAACCGGATCACTGTCCCGAATGCTCGACTTGAGCAACCCCTTGGCATCGTAGGGCGTGGAGGGCATAACCAGTTTGAGGCCCGGGATGTGGTAGAAGAGCGCCTCGAGGCTTTGCGAGTGCTGCGCCGCGAGGCTGTTGCCAGCCCCGCCCTGAGTCCGCAGGACCATGGGCACGACGCCTTGCCCTCCCGACATGAAGCGATACTTGGCGGCCTGGTTGATGACCTGGTCCATGGCGAGGCAGGCAAAGTCCACAAACAGGACCTCCACGATCGGGCGGTTCCCGACGATCGCGGCACCCGCCGCCATGCCCACGAATGACGCCTCCGAGATTGGCGTGTCGATGGACCCGCCCCGGGCCGAATTGCTTGTACAGCTGGTCGGTGACCTTGTAGGAGCCGCCCCGCTCGCCGATCCCCTCCCCAATGCAGAAGACCAGGGGATCCCTCTCCATTTCCTCCTTGATGGCAAGCCGGAGGGCATCGCGATACTTAAGCATGGCCATAGGACGACTCCCCGTGTGTTTCTGCTGCCTGACGCTGCCGTGCCCGATCCGGGCCGGATCGTTCCGCCCTCCGGCCCGCCTGTTTCGCTACAGTGACGCGATCTCCTGAAGGAAGTCGGCTTCCGAAGGCTGGGGGCTCTGGGTGGCGAATTCGACCGCCTTCGCCATTTCCGCCTCGATGCGCGACTGGATCGTCTGGATCTCCGCCTCCGTCACCCCCGCGGCGGCGAGGTAGCCCCGCAGCAAGTCAACCGGATCGTGCGCCTTCCACCGGGCGAGCTCTTCCTTGGGCATGTAGGCGCCGGGGTCATTGATGTGGTGCCCCCCGTGCCGATAGGTCTTGCACTCGATGAGCGTGGGTCCCTCTCCCGCCCGGGCGCGCCTGAGAGGTTCCGCCATCGCCTGATAGATCTTCAGCGCGTCGTTCCCATCCAGCGAGAATCCCGGGATCCCGTAGCTCTCCGAACGCTTGGAGAGATCCCGCAGCAGCGTGGACTGCTCGACCGGAGTCGAGACAGCGTAGTGGTTGTTCTCGATGACGTACAGGATGGGAAGCCGGTAGATCGCGGCCATGTTGAGGCACTCATGAAAGACCCCATTGTTGGAGGCGCCGTCGCTGAAGAAGGACACCACGACCTGCGTGCTGCCCTTTTGCTTCATGCCCATCGCCGCCCCGGTCGCGAGGGGAATGCCTCCCCCCACGATCCCGTTGGCGCCCAGATTGAACTGGCCCAGGTTCGAGACATGCATCGAACCGCCTCGCCCCTTGCAGTACCCGGTCGCCTTGCCGAACAGCTCGGCCATCACCAGGCGCGTGTCGTGGCCCTTGGCGATCGCGTGCCCATGGCCCCGGTGGGTGCTGACGATGTAGTCGGCGGGGCGAAGCGCCGAGATCACTCCCACGGCGATGGCTTCCTCCCCGAGGTAGGGATGGAAGTAGCCGCGGATGTTCCCCAGGCGGTACTGTTCAATCGCCGCCTCTTCAAAGCGGCGGATTGTGAGGGCAACTTGGTACATGGTCCTCAGGAGGTCTGCATTCACTTCACTCATTCAGGCACCTTCGACCCGCCGAACTCGATCCCGCCAGGGACCCTGGCCCCGGTCCGGTGACGAAACGCTTGAGCACTCCGTGACCTCCGAGGGCTACCCTCGGGCTGGAACGGTCACGCCCGCTTTCTCCAGGCGCCCCTTGCAGAAGTCCTCCACACCCACGACGGCCTTGGAGAACTCGGCCACCGTGAAGATGGTCGACGGATGCGTGTTGAACTGGTCGAGCGACAGCCCGTTCGGCTCGTGCGCCTGTGAGCTGCCACGGGGCGTGTTGCTGTTCCCTGCTATCATCGCCGCCTGTACTCTCCAGGCCGTGGGGTCAAGCGCTTGGCACCCGCAACCCCGGGCTTCGAACTAGGTGTGGGAGCACGAATGTCCAACGAGGGCACAAGACGGCAGGCAGTATCATGGCTTGCACGACGCAAGCCTCGGCGGTCTCATCGTCCGGCGATCCCTCTTGGTTTGACCACCAAGCCTCACCCCTCCGCGCAAGCTCCGCCTTGGTCGCGCAAGGCCTGCATGTGAGGGCTGCTGCTATCTCCGCACACGGCCCGAGGCCTCGCCTCGCGCCAGACGCCGGATCTCCTCCGGAGAACACAGATTGAAGTCGCCAGGGACCGAATGCTTCAGGCACGATGCCGCTGACGCAAAGACCAATGTTTCTTGGGGGCCCATCCCGTTCAGGAATCCATAGATCAGTCCAGCCGCAAATGCATCGCCTGCCCCTAGGCGATCCACAATGTCTGTCACGTTGTAGCGAGGCCCTAGGTAGAAGTCCTTGCGATCGTGCAAGCAGCCCGACCAGCCGTTGCTGCTGGCGCTGAAACTCTCGCGCAGCGTAATGGCTTGATACTTCAGATTGGGGAATGCTGCCAGCACCTTCTCGCAGAGCGCTCTGTAACTGGCCGTATCGATCTCGCCCCTCTCGAGCGCTACAGCAACATCGGAGGAGTCGACTGAGATGCCCAGCGCATTCTGGCAGTCCTCCTCGTTGGCGATTCCGATGTCCACATGGGAGATCAGGTCTCTCATCACCTCTGGGGCCTTCTTCCCATACCCCCACAGGTTCCTTCGGTAGTTGAAGTCGCAGGAGACGGTCAAGCCCATCGCTTGGGCGGTCTTGGCTGCCTCGATCACGACCGTCGCCATGGAGGCAGTGAGTGCAGGAGTGATTCCTGTGACGTGGAACCAAGCCGCCCCCTTCAGTATCTGCGTCCAATCGAAGGCCGACGGCGTCGCTTCTGTGATCGAAGAGCGAGCGCGGTCGTACACCACGACCGAGGGACGCTGGTTAGCGCCGGCCTCGAGGAAATAGATGCCCATCCTGTGCCCACCGCGCGCCACATGTGCCGTGTCGATACCCATTCCTCGCAAGTGGGCGAGGCATGCATCACCTATTGGATTGTCGGGAAGTACGGTCACGTACGAGACTTCGAGCCCACAACGCGCAAGCGAAACGGCCACGTTGGCCTCGGCCCCGCCGAAGGACGCCTCGAACCGGGGCGACTGCAGAAAGCGCTCGAATCCTGGAGACTTAAGCCGCAACATGATCTCGCCGAAGGTTACGACGCGCCCCGTCATTCTGTTTCTCCTCCCTTCCGCTCGTGGGCGACAACCTCAACGGCTTCTCTCGTGAGCCGGGTGATTTCATTGAAGGCGCCGGCCTTGATGAGGTTCCCTGTAACAAGCCAAGTGCCCCCGACGGCAAGAACCACCTTCAGCTTGAGATAGGCTGCAAGGTTCTGTGCGCTGATGCCGCCGGTCGGAATGAACTTCACACCTGCGAATGCCGCGGCAGTGGCCTGGAGAGTGCGTATCCCTCCCAATGCCTCGGCGGGAAAGAACTTAACCACGTCAATGCCTTTGCCTAGGGCCATAAGGATCTCGGTGGGCGTGGCCACGCCCGGGATGACGGGAACGGCGTGTGCCTGGCACCAGTCGACAACGCGCACATCGAAGCCCGGAGAGACAATGAACCCCGCACCGGCCCCGACAGCCCTCTCCGCCTGGTCCACCGTGAGCACCGTCCCCGCACCGATTGTCATCTGCGGGTAGAGTTTGGCTATCTGGCGTATCGATTCCTCGGCTGCTGGCGTCCGAAACGTGACCTCGGCGCAAGGCAAGCCACCATCGATGAGCGCTCTTGCCACATTCGCTGCATACTGCGGCTGATCGATTATCACCGCTGGAACCAAGCCCAACTTGCGAAGGACATCGACCGGATCAACCATCTTCCCTCCCATGCTGACGGCTACGGCCCCGGACCATTCTGTGCGCCCGGCTTGTATAGCCCGATGAACGACAGCTCCGGGCGGCGAATCCGCCGGCGGTGGATTTCACCCCCGGTGATCCATCGGGCAATCTGCTGGCCGGAGGAATTCCCCCAACCAAGAGCACGCGCAACTGCCTCGATCCTCCTTGGATGAAGGGCCGGGACGTCGCTGAGCCAATTCGAAGTGCGTGTATGTTTCTCCGTCCGGCAAGTGCCTGCCAAGGCATGACGGGCCCTTCGCAAGTCACCTCCCGCCGACCGGCCGCGCAGCGAGTGGTGTATCGTGTCAGCCAAAGTGAGACAAATCGGGGCTCCAAGTTGAGATGCACTTCTGCGGCCTCGACGGTCAGGCGGCCATCCTCAGCGACTGCGCGTGCTGACGACGCCGCGCCTTCAGCGTCTTGGGCTTGATCTCCTCGCGTCTCGGCAGAACCTCCTTGACCCTCCCGAAGTAGACGTCCGCCGGCGTCACGTTGTCGAGCGACTCATGGTACCGCCGGTGGTTGTAGTAGTCTACGAAGCGGCCGATCTCCCGCTCGAGGTCCCACGGGAACGCGTAGTTCTGCAACTGGATCAGGTTCTTCATCGAGCGATGATAGCGCTCGATCTTGCCCTGCGTCATCGGGTGGTATGGTGCCCCGCGGGTGTGCTCCATGCGCTGGGTTTCGAGGAACTGGCGCAGCTCCCCGGACACATAGCATGGCCCGTTGTCCGAGAGCAGCCGCGGCCGATGCCGGAAACGTAGACGCCTTGGCCATGCCGCATCTCAACCAACCCGCGAGCTTGGAGTTGAACCAAGGCCTCCCGCGTAGTCGAAGGACTGACGCCAATACCAGGCTCAGGCTTTCAACACTCGGGAGTCTCTCGCCTACCACACAGGTGCCATCAAGGATCATCTTTCGAACGCGGTCCGCCACTCGGGATCGGAGCGAGTTCTTGTGCACCAGGCCCGCCCTCGAGGCAACAGGATCACCGACATCGTTCGCGTGTCCTCCGATGAACTGGTCATACGATGACCATCTCTCTTTTTGCCACACAGTAGGCACTGGAGTCAACCTTGGCACTTTTGGGCCGGGAAGTCACCAAGGCAGATCGCTGCCAACACGGTATGGGTTTCCCACATTCCTCCCCTCGAAAGCGGGCTTGACAGGCGATATGAATTATACTATGATATGAACGTTCACGTGAACGTTCATCTACTCGAAGCAGTCCGGGATCTATCGAGGTTCTGGGTTTCGGCCCCGTTAGGGTCGCTTCGATCGACAGCTCCGCAATGACCAGGAAGCAGCGCACTCCCACTATGAGGGACGTCGCCAACACGGCGGGCGTCTCGCTGCAGACTGTCTCCGCCGTCATCAACAAGAAGCCGGACATCTCGCAGGAGACGCGGGAGAGAGTGGCGCGCGTGGTGGACGAGCTTGGCTACCGTCGGCGTTCAATCGCCCGTAGCCTGCGCACAGGCAAGACCAACACGATCGCACTTGTGGTGTCCGATATCGCGAATCCCTCCTTTGCCACAATGGCAAGTGCCGCGGAGGACTACGCTCGCGGACTTGGCTACAACCTGGAAGTCTACAACACACACGACGATGTTGAACGTGAGGTCAGCTACGTACACAGAGGCATCGAGCGATGGGTGGACGGGATGGTCTTCGTCACGGCTGAAGATCAAATGACCAGCCTCGATGAGCTCAGGTCAGCCGAGATACCCACTGTTGCCATTGACAGGATCCCGAAAGAATACCGCGGTCCCTCTGTCGTTCTTGACAACAAGAAGGCGGGCCGGATTGCTGGCGAACATCTGCTTGAGTTGGGACACAGTTGTATCTGCCACATCAGCGGCCCGCTGCGATTACGTTTGGCCAGAGAGCGGCTGGAAGGAATGCAGGAAGCCGTTCAAGCCAAGGAAGGTGTGGCAAGTCCGTGCGCCTATCGGGAGGGTGACTGGGGATGTGACTCGGGTTACCGGGCGATGAGACTTCTTCTGCGACACGATCCTCGGCCGACCGCTGTCTTCTGCGCCAATGATCGCATGGCCCTTGGTGCGCTGAAGGCCATCCATGAGGCCGGCTTGGATGTACCGGGCGATGTGTCGGTCGTAGGCTTGGATGACATTGAGGTGGCTGCCTTCGCCTATCCGCCGCTAACGACCGTCCGGCAGTCTTTTGCGGAGATGGGAAGACTAGGGGTGCAACTTCTCATTCAGCTCGTGGAGGGGGAAGAGATAGTCGAGATGCACACCGTGATAGAGCCAAGACTGAATATCCGAGAGTCAACTGCTTCGCCGCGGTCCTCAATCGCGATGCAAGGGGTCTAGTGCAGCACCATGCATCATAGGGAAGGAGGTGTCTTTGGCTGCACCTGGGCGGATCAAGGAGATAGTGGCGGCTGTCGATGAAATGTGAGCAGGACGGCCACTACTGCTGCGTTCTTTCACACAACGGACTAAGGTCCAAGAGAGCCAGAGGAGAGGGAAAGAAGATGAACACGAAAGGGCTATCCAGGCGTGATGTATTGCGCTTAGGTGCTCTGACTGCAGGAGGCGCGGCCTTGGCCGGATGTGGGCTGGGGACTGAGACTCCAGGGGCTACGTCTCCCGCTGTTGTGCCTGCAACTGCGGTGCCTGCAACTGCGGTGCCTCAAGCGACTTCTGGCCCGTATCAGGGCAGATTCGTGATAATGAGTCTTGCGCCGGCCAACCAGAACAGTGAGCTCATCAAAGGCATTGAGGACGGCAACCCCGGGATAATCGTGGATTGGCGCGGCTTCCGCAGTGACCGGTTCGTCGAGCTCTTTGCTGCAGCTGAGGTCGGGGGCGAGCAGATCGACATTCTGGATCTCAACGGTCAGGATCTTCGTCGCTACGCGTTGGCCGGGAAACTCGTCGATCTGTCAGACTCTCCCCTCAAGGATCGGATCAGAGAGGCCGGCCTGAGAACCTACACTGTCCGAGACAAGCTATGGGCCCTGGCAAGAGGAGGCATCAGCGGCTTCACATTCCTCTACAACAAGAAGCCCCTTAAGGAAATCGGGTTCACGGACAAACTCGAGACCTACGATCAGTTGAAGCAGATTGCCCCGGAGCTTGCAAAGATCGGAGTCGCGCCCTTCACGGCGCCGGGGAAGAACATCTACATGTGGCCGATTTGGCACTTCTTTGCCTACTGCCAGACCTCGGGGGGCAAGCCGGTGGAGAACACCCTCAAGACACTGGGCGGCGAGATGAAGTTCACTGACCCCGAACACGTGGCTGCTCTGGAGATTCTGTACAACTACGGACGGGACGGGATGTTCATTTCAGGGGTGAACAGTCTCGACAACGATGCGGCCCAGTTGAACTACATGGAGGGCAAGGCCCTGATGTGGTATTGGCATACCTCGGTCATTGGCTTGGTCTACAACGCCCAGGGAGGGCAGGCGGCCTTCCCGAATCTGGATCTTGACCTAATGCCCCCATTGGCTTCGGTAGCCGGAGCCGTGCGAGGCATGCCGGGGGGAACAGGAGATGCCACTGGGATATATTCCAAGATCGCCCCGGAGCGCATGGAGCTAGCGAAGAGCATACTGGACCTCATGACCAGCGACAAGTGGGTCAAGTGGCGGAATGAGCGGGACGCGGATCCAGTCTCTACCAACAAGAACGTGCAGGCAAGCAACGACCCATTTGCACTGGAATACGCCGCGGATTGCGCCCCATACCAGTTCACCTACCTCGACTGGTACTGGCCACCTGAGGTCACGCGGGCCTTCCAGGAGAATCAAGCTGCACTCGTAGCTGGAACCACGACGCCGGACAAGGCGGGTCAGGCTATCCAGGACGCGCTTGACGGCTTGTACGCGGGAGGATACAAGTTCGAGCTGTAGCAACTCCTTGGTGGCAAGAAGGGTGAGGGTCCCCTCCCCATTTGGATGCGGAATGGGCGAAGGGGCCCCTCCCTCAGCATGGCCTACGGCGGACTGCCTACGCGATGACGTCGCGTAGGCAGTCCGGCCGTGCCACCTGTCGACTGGAGGCCCGAGGGCCTCATGGACGCGTACGATGTTGCGCAGGTCCCTTCCTCTCGCCACACAGGGGACTTCGGATGGTGCCTCTCTGTCTATGAGACTGCTGAGGAAGTCAATCTTGGGTCCCATTCGGTGTGACTGGAGGTTCATCAGACCCGGGAACGGATCCCAAGTCGGCCTTCGCAAGCTCGAGAAGCAGGGCGACACGGGATCCATGGCGGTATGGGGCCATGGGGCAGGCTCCTCGCCACCTGAGCCTGCTGCTAGTCCACTGCAATCCATTAGTGGGTGCGTCGCTCGGCCCGCACTCACGGACGACCTCCGAAGAGCTGCCCGGGAATGCTGAGACAGGGATCAGACGCGTCCTGAGGGTGGGGTTGGTGTGGGTCGGTCGAATGAGCTTCGCATGCGACGGCATCTAGCTCGGTGCTTGTCGGCAGGCAATCGCGCCCTGCTTGCCAGAGGCCTATGGCCACGTTGAGGTTGAGGAGCGGGTTGCCGAACACTTCCAACTTGAGGAAGATGTGCGGATGACTGCCCACGGGCTGTTGCCCGCCATGCCCACCAATCGCGCATGTTCAGACAAGAAGGCGTGATATGAATCCTCCCCCTGGTCGTGTGGGTCTTCACAGGTCTTTGACACCATACGTATGGGTGATGCCAGCCGTTGTCTTGTACTTCGTATTCAAGCTTGCACCGTTGATTGGAGGAGTGTACCTGGCTTTGCTGCGCTGGGACGGAATCGAGCCTGCAACTTTCGTTGGGCTAGACAACTTCGTCCAGATATTCCATGACAAGCTCATCGCGTCTGCGCTAATGAACAACATCAAGTTCGCCATAGGCACCGTCGTGGGCAAGACGGTGTTGTCGCTCCTGCTTGCGTTGCTTCTCAATCAGGGAATCCGCGGTCGCGGCTTCTATCGCACAGCACTATTCACCCCCGTTGTGATCTCAATGGTGGTTGTGGGTTTGCTCTGGTCCTGGATCTACAACCCCCAGTTCGGGCTGCTGAACGATCTTCTTCGCTTGGTTGGGATGGAGAACTTGATCCTAGACTGGCTTGGCGGCACGAAAGTGGCTTTGTGGTCCTTGATGGTTGTGGAAATCTGGAAATGGTACGGCTTCCACATGGTCATATTCCTTGCCGGCCTGCAGACAATTCCAGAGGAGCTGTACGAAGTCGCGCGTATTGATGGTGCGTCTCGCCTCCGCCGACTTGCATCCATAACTCTGCCCCTGCTTCAGCCAACTATGCTCATCAACGTGACTCTGGCATTGATGGGCGCCCTAAATGTGTTCGACATACCATACGTCATGACCGCGGGGGGGCCAGCCAACTCAACAATGGTAATGGCTCTGCACATCTACATTCGAGGATTCAGGTACGGCAAGTTTGGCTATGGCACGGCAATGTCATACGCGCTTCTGTTGTTTGTGACCGTGGTGGCCGGCATACAAATGAGGCTGATGTGGCGACCGGATAATCAGTAGCGGAAAGGATGAGCGCGTGAGTGCTCAAAGGGCTAACTCACACCCGACGACCGGTCTTGCGAAACAAGGTCTGCGACCGCCGATCTGGATGTCAACAAGATTGGATCGGTGGCTGACCAGGATAGGCAGCCATCTCGTCTTGGTGCTCTTCACGGCGTTCGTCCTCTACCCGCTCATTTGGATGGTGCTGACGTCGCTGAAGACTACACGCGACATGATGGCCAATGTGTGGGGATTCCCCCGCACGCTCGTGTGGGAGAACTACGTCACCGCGTGGGTGGGCGCTCGCCTCGACTACGCTCTACGGAACAGCGTGATTGTCTCGGTTAGCACGGTCGTCCTTGTGACTTGCATGGCTGGACTGGCGGGCTACGCATTTGCCAGACTGAGATTCCGCTTCGCAACGCCAATCTTCCTCTTGTTCATCTTCACGATGAATGCGCCCGACAACATAATCCCCCTCTACGTCATGCTGAGCAAGATGCATCTCACGGACAACCTGCTGGGGCTCGTTCTAGTTCTGGCGGCGCGTGGGCTGCCATTATCGATATTCATCTTTCGGGCCTACTTCCAGTCCATCCCGCATGAGCTCTTGGATGCTGCCAAAGTGGATGGCTGCTCGGAGCTATCTGCCTTCATGCGCGTGGTTGTTCCCGTCTCGACGCCGGCTGTAGTGACGGTTGCAGTCCTGGAACTCGTGGGCAGCTGGAACGAATTCATGCTGGCGCTCATCCTGCTTCACTCGCCGGCGGTCCAGACGATCCCGATCGCCATTCAGAGCTTCTTCATGGACTATCAGACGTCGTGGCAACCGGTGTTCGCTGCCTTGACAATCGGGTCGATCCCCGTGATTGCTCTGTATGTGATTATGCAGCGACAATTCATACAAGGCCTAACCTCGGGGGCCATCAAGGGCTGACATGGCAGGTCGGGCAGTGGTCGCCTCTATTGCACCTGGCCGTGAAGGAAAGGAGACGTAGCTGGTGCCACCCATTGTTCTCAAGAACGATGTGATGCGCATGGAGTTCGCACCCGAGAGCGGCAGGCTGGTAGCGCTGTCATCGGCTGATGGAGGCTGGGAGATCCTGAACCGGCCAGAGTTGGGACTGTCGTTCCGTCTTCTGGTTCCCCTGGTGGGACGGCGGAACAACAACGTTCTTGGGGAGAATCAGAAGCTGACATTCGCAGAAGTGGCACCTGATGGCGGCAGTGCGATGTTCGTCTGGGAAGGCGTCAGCTCGGAGTATGGCGGCTCCCACGACATCAAGTTGACAATCGATGTCGGACTGACCCCTCGGCAGGCCACCTACACGGTAAGCATTGAGAATCGCTCGGACTGTATCATCGAGAATGTCTATTGCCCATACCTGGGCGATGTGCAAAGGCCACCGGGCGCGGAATGGTTGAGGGCCTTCATCTACTGCTACGCTAGCGCAGATGAATGGTCGCTGTGGCCGACATATCAGAGTCTGAAGGGCGACTGTCAGGTGGACTACCCGACGCAGTATGCGACCTGGAGTCCAGGCACTCCTATGGCGCCCTTCTTCCTTCTGCGTAGCGCGGATCAAGGCCTCTACGTCGGCGTTGTGTCTCCCAGTGAGGAACTCGTCGTCTGGACAACTGAACTGCGTCCGGGGCACAGTAGTTCGATGGACGGGCGTGTGCCTGAAGGGTCGGCAATCGGGGGTAAGGACATATCCACGCGCTTCGCCGCCGTGCATGTGCCATACATACTGCCTGGGGAATCGCGCACTCTGACCCCGATTGCCCTAGAGATCTTCCGGGGAGGATGGCAGAGTGGTGTAGACATCTACAAGACGTGGCGTAGCAGTTGGATGAACATGGCGTCGATTCCCCGTTGGGCCAATGAGCCTCACTCATGGCAACAGATCCACATCAATTCACCAGAAGACGAGCTGCGTATACCCTACAGGGACCTAGTTCAGATCGGAGAGGATTGTTCACGCCATGGCGTGAGAGCGATTCAATTGGTTGGCTGGAATCTGGGAGGACAGGATCAGGGAAATCCTTCGCATGACACTGAGCCTCGCCTGGGTACCTCAGATGACCTTAAGCAAGCCATCGCCAAGATTCGGGCGCTTGGAGTGAAGGTGATTCTGTTCTGCAAGTTCACCTGGGCAGACAGGGCGACAGATCGATTCCGCAACGACTTGGTACGGTTGGCGGTCAAGGATCCGTACGGAGACTACTACGTGTACCCTGGGTATCAATACCAGACGGCGACTCAGCTACTCGATATCAACACCAAGCGCCTCGTCCCAATGTGCTTCTTGAGCGAGGAGTACCTTGAGGTCTGCAAGCAGGAATTCAGGAAGGTCTTGGAGCTTGGTGTCGACGGTATCCTGTACGACGAATGTCTACATCACTCGCCAGCACTGCTGTGTTTTGATGAGAAGCACGGGCACCGATATGGGGCACCGGTATACGCCAACGATCGGAAGCTGATTAGGTGTCTCGACGAGGTAGCCCGCCAGGTGAACCCCAAGTTCATGTTCGCAGGCGAGGCCTGCTACGATTGGGAGTTCGAAGTCTACCAGCTCTCGTACCATCGCAGCCGCAGCAGAGAGCATATCCCCTTGTCGCGCTACATGCAGCCGGACATGCCCATGATGACGGCCGTAAGTGGTTTCAATGACCGTAACATGGTCAACCAGTGCCTGATGTACCGCTACATCATCAGCTATGAGCCATACTACTTCAAGGGACGTCTGGAGGATTTCCCGCTCACCTTGGAGTACGGCAAGCAAATGGATGCCCTGCGCGGGGAGTTGAGGGGGTACTTCTGGGATGGTGAGTTTCGCCACGAGTGCGGGGCCAGGGTCACGGGGGAATCAGGGGCGCATCATCCCTACGCTGTGTACCTAAACCGGGAGAACCAGAAGGCCGGGATTGTCATCGCGAACTACGACGATCATGCAAGCACTCGTGTGCATGCGGAGCTTGATGGCGGTGGCCGCCTACCTCGCTATCGATTGGTTGACGACCCCAAATGGAGGCCAACGATGGATGGCATAGTGATCCCCTGCAATTCAGCCGCGGTGCTGATCGAGGAGTGAACCGCGCGTCACGTATCCCACTAGGAAGGAGGCCTCATTGGACCGGGGGATTGGCTTCTATGTGAACTCATGGATCTTTGGCCGAGCCTCACTGCGTGAGATAGTCCATCGTGTAGCAGGCATTGGCTTCGACGGTATTGAGCTAGTGGGCGAGCCAGATGAGTACAAGGAAAGCGAGGTCAATCTGCTTGTCGACGACGCAGGCCTTCATGTTCAGTCAATCTGCGGGATGCATCCAGGCGAAGCGCCGGGCGACCTCCGCCTGCTTTCGCATCCCGATCCAAAGGAACGGGGCAGGGCCATTGACTACGTTAGAGCGTGCGTCGATCTGGCCAAGGGAGTGGGTGCGCGGAGCGTTCTCGTCGTCCCAAGCATGGTCGGCCAACCCGCGCCCCTTGTCTCGCGTGACGCAGATCTGGACAAGGCCGTCCTTGCGTTGCGGGTGGCAGCCGAGTACGCGGGATCGCTTGACATCCTACTGACCCTTGAACCCATCAATCGCTACGAAGTGGGACTGGTGAACAACATTGCGGAGGCGATCTCCCTCGCCAAGCGCGTTGGCCGCCGCGCCTGTCGGATCATGGGTGATACATTTCACATGCAGATTGAGGAGGGGGATGGGATTCCGAACGCGATCCGTCGCGCGGGACAGTACTGGTTTCAGCATCTTCATGCGGCAGACAACACGCGTGAGGCGCCAGGCATGGGCACGATGCCATGGGGCGAGATACTGAGCGCGTTGCACGATATCTCCTATGAGGGGGGTGTGTCACTTGAACCGCTGCCGAAGGGCGCCTCTCCGTACGACGCCCGAAAAGGGCATATAGCCCCGGAGAAGCTCGATGCTGAGCTGGCGCGCGGGCTCGCCCATTTGCGGGAGATGCAGCAACAGATCTCAGCCTGAAAGCCGACGGACCGATAGGCGCGCTTCCCCAGCTTGTCCTGGAGGACCCATCTCATGCCGGAGCTGTATGGTGTCAAGTACTCGCGGGAGGATCTCCTGAAGCGGGTGGGGGTCATGGAGCAGATTGCGGGAGTGCGCATAGGCGAACTGGCCGACGGTGTCGGCCGCGGCATCCGCACTGCCGAGTTCTTCAATGGCTCTGGCTTGCACGTAAACATCCTCATCGACCGGGGATTGGACATCTACAATGCTTCGTATGATGGCATTCCCCTCTCATGGATATCTGCGACTGGCCCAACCCACCCAAGCTACTTTGAGGCCTCCGGCCTGGGCTGGAGACGTTCCTTCTTCGGAGGACTGCTACTCACCTGTGGGCTTACGACCATAGGTGCTCCCAGCGTCGACCAAGGAGAAGCGCTCGGACTACATGGCCGGGTGTCGAACCTCCCCGCCAGCTGTCTCAAGTACGGCGGGGAGTGGCAAGGCGATACGTACACCATCTACCTCGAGGGCGAAGTCCGAGAAGCAGTCGTCTTCGGAGAGAATCTTCTTCTCCATCGACGTATTGAGGGGCGGCTTGGAGAGGCCAAGATATCTGTCTTCGACACAGTCACCAATGAGGGATACCAATCCGCGCCGCACATGATGCTGTATCACATCAATGCCGGGTTTCCGGTTGTGGACAAGGACGCGCAGTTGCTAGCCGCGTCGAGCTCTGTTGTGTGTCGGGATTCCGGCGGCGAGGATGCGAGAGCTGACGATCACACGTTCAGTGCGCCGATCCCGGGCTTCCAGGAACAGGTTTTCTTTCATGAGATGGTGCCGGCTTCCGACGGCTACGTAACGGTAGCCGTCGTCAATCCTGGTTTCGGAAGCGGACGTGGCCTTGGGTTGTATGTGCACTACCGCCAACGCGAACTGCGCTGCTTCAATGAGTGGAAGATGATGGGGGAAGGCATCTACTCTGTAGGCATGGAGCCAGCTACGAACTTCGTCTTGGGGCGGGCCGAAGCCCGCAGGCAGGGGACGTTGCAGATCCTCGAACCTGGAGAGCAACGCAAATACCATCTTGAACTTGGCGTTGTATCTTCGCCGGCCGAAATCGAGCAACTGAAGCGGAGGACGAAACCGGGTGGGCGGTGACGCTGCCGGCGCGCTCGACAGCTTTCGGCGCCGTGAGAAGAGGAGATCACAATGGACTGCGATGCGCTTGAGCAGGGGCAGGGGATACTACGGCTGATCCCTGCATGGGTCCCTCGTTCATTCTGCATTCCTGGGAGGCGTATCAAACTGCATCCGGCGGATTACTATGCCTATGGCGCACACCGAGGTGGTATCGATGAGCGGTGGCTTGCGTCCACGACCAAGGCGGACAACGGCCCACTCACCACAGTAGATGAGGGCCTCAGCTACGTCGCCTTCGGCGATGAGGAGAATCCCCGTCGGATCTTGCTTTCAGATCTGGTGGATGACTTGGGCGCGGAGCTTCTGGGCGATGATCTCTGGAATGCTCACGCATCGTGGCCGATCTATTCGAAGTTCTTCGACAACAAGGGCCCTCTGCCGTTCCACCTACATCAGACGGAGCGGCATGCCCAGCAAGTAGGCCAGAAGCACAAGCCCGAAAGCTACTACTTCCCCCGACAGCTGAACAACTACGGTGCGGACTTTCCGCACACGTTCTTTGGTCTGGAACCCGGCGTAACCGTGCAGGAGGTCCGGCGCTGTCTAGAGGTCTGGGACAAGGGGGACAACCGAATCACGGACCTGTCCAAGGCATACCGTCTTGAGCCTGGGACCGGGTGGTATGTGCCGGCGGGTGTCCTGCATGCCCCGGGCAGCATGTGCACGTATGAGCCGCAATATGCAAGCGACGTCTTCGCGATGTTCCAGTCTCTGGTCAGTGATGTGCCAGTTGAGTGGGATCTACTAGTCAAGAATGTCCCGCCGGACAAGAGGCGGGACCTGGACTACATAGTATCCATGATCGACTGGGAGATCAACACGGATCACGAGTTCAAGAAGAAGTACTTCCGACCACCAACCCCGGTTCTACCAGCCGAGGAAATGAAGGAGGCGGGGTATGTTGAATACTGGATAAGCTACGGCAATCCATTCTTTGCGGCAAAGGAGTTGACCATTCTGCCTGGCCGGACTGCAACCATTAGAGACGCGGGCCCGTATGGTTTGATCATGCTACAGGGACACGGCACGATGGGGCCATGGTCGATTGAGACGCCCACGTTGATTCGTTTCGGGCAACTGACGCATGACGAGTACTTCGTCTCATCCGGGGCAGCGAAGGAAGGTGTGACTGTGCATAACCCAAGCGGAACCGATCCGATTGTGATGCTCAAGCATTTCGGACCGAATCCTCTGGCACCTAATGCGAACGCGGCGTTGGGCTTCATCGCCCCTGGATAGGGCGGTTCGGACCCAAATGACGCGGTGCGCGATGCCCGTCTCTCTCAATCGCCGTGTTGTGGTATTGGCGAGTTGTTCAGTGATGGTCAGTAGTCACAATGCCTCGGCCGTGGATGAAAGTTGCGTGCCAGCGAGGCCGATCGGAAGAGGCCCAGCATGAGGAGAGCGAGGGTGACTGTCTCAAGGGGGACCTCGATCCGAGAGACCACGCGTGCAAACATTGGGGCCCAGCTAGGAGAAGTTGTCGAGCCGGGTGATATTGTGCTCATCAAGGTCAATCTCACAGGCGGAGGATCTGCGAGGCCGGGGGTTAACGCGCACATGGAAGTGGTGGAGGAAGTTGCCCGCTTGGCCGAAGTGGCTGGCGCGGGGCAAGTCATCGTAGGTGAAGATGCAGCTGGCCTGGGAGACACAACAGAGTGTTTCGGCACGTGCGGCCTCACAGATCTTGCCAGAAGATGCAATTTCGATCTGGTCGACTTCTCACGAGAGAGACACCGCCGGGTGGCAGTCAGAGAGCCTCTCATAGCTGAGGAGCTGGAGATCGCCGAGTCGGTGTTGAATTGCGACAAGTTGATAGGGGTGACGACTCTGAAGACCCATCATCAGGCCAGAGTGACCCTGAGCCTGAAGAACATGTACAGCCACATCCCTCTCGCCGCGAGAGAAGGATACCACCTTGGCGACTTGGCATCGGCGATTGTGGACACGAACTCCGTTAGGAAGGCCGACTTCAACGTCATTGATGGCTTCATTGGGGTCGAAGGTCTGGGGCCGATCCTTGGGCGGCCCGTGGCCATGGGCCTTGTCTTGTGCGGCCAGGATGCCGTCGCGGTCGATAGTGTGGGCGCGCAGACAATGGGGGTCGACCCCGCCACTGTTCGGCATATCCGTCTCGCGGCACAGAAGAATCTTGGGACGAGTGACCAAAGGCTGATAGACGTAGTCGGCGAAGCCATTGGCACAGTGGCCCGCAATTTCGCCACGCCTCTGGATGCGATGCGGGAGATGTTGTCCGGACACGTCGAAATCACCGAAGGCAGCATCACCTTGCCAGGATGCACTGAGGTGGTTGTGACGGCATTCCAGCTTCTGATGGGACGAAGAGGCCGGCAACCGTGGCAGTTTGAGGGTCTCAAGATTTCCATCGAAGACACGATAGCACTAGAGAGGGGGCGGCAAAGGGTCATCTTGGGACCGCCCGATGCCTTGCATGCGACCCAGAACAGGTTGACCCCAGGATGCCTGCCAACGGTTTCTCAGACCATGGGGGCAATTGAGGTCTTGGTCGGATTGACCAGCTAGCTAGGCCAAGGCGGAACGCGGGCAATAATCGATCTTGTGTGCTGGTGGAGAAGGTGCAACGCGCGGCCTTGATTGTGACCGCGTGGATACACGATTGCACAAAGCGCTAGCGAACGGCCAGCGTCGGTGCGCGACAGCGTTGGAGTAGGCGAGTTCCATGCGACCACTGACACACTCGTTGTTCCCTGTGCTGTCTGCCTGGAAGCAAGTCCCGGAGTGGAGGACAAGACTCGATGAAGATCACAGATGTCAGGACAATCCTCGTAAGAGGACGTATGGCCCTGGTCCCCTGGGTATTTGTACAAGTCTACACCGATCAGGGGATTGTGGGGACAGGCGATGCCACCAATTATCCGGGGGTGCCCGTAGTCGCGCAGGCGGTGCATGAGCTCAAGCCATTGGTGGTGGGGCAGGACCCCTTCAATATCGAGTTGATCTGGCAACGCATGTACAGGGGTCAGTACTACATAGGAATTGGAGGCGCAGTTGTTGCCGCCATGAGCGGCATTGAGATCGCGCTGTGGGATGTTGTGGGCAAGGCGTTGGGAGCCCCGATTTACAATCTGCTGGGTGGCCGCTGTTGTGAGAGAGTGAGACTGTACACACATGTGTCGGTTGGTGACACAAGGACTGCGTCCGCGTACGCGAAGGCTGCAGAGAAACTGGTCAAGGATGGTTACACAGCCATCAAGGTGAGCCCGTTCGAACCACACGATCGCCAGACGTTCCTGGCAGGCCGCTTGAATCTATCGATCACGCATGAAGAACGAAAGCGGGCGGTAGAAGCCCTTCGGGCTATTCGGGGTTCTGTAGGCCCTGATGTCGGGGTAGCGGTCGATATGAACGGTCGGTTTGATCCGCGCGCCTCGATCACGTTGGCCAGAGAACTCGAGGGGTGCGACCTCATGTTCTATGAAGAACCAGTGCCACCGGAGAACGTTGATGCTATGGCCAGGGTTTGCGCTGCCATTAACATCCCCGTAGCCACGGGCGAACGCCGCTTCACAAGGCATGGATTCCGGGAGATCTTGGAGAGACAGGCGGCAGACGTGATCCAGCCTGACGTAGTGCGGACAGGCGGCATCATGGAGACGAAGAAGATAGCCGCAATGGCCGAAGCCTACTACGTGTCGGTGGCCCCACACAACCCCAACAGCCCGGTTTCTACGTTGGCTAGCGCCCACGTGGCAGCGAACATCCCCAATTTCCTGGTCTTGGAGATCATCAGCAGAGATGTGGATGCCACATGGCGCGACGAGGTGCTCTCGGAGCCGCTGAATATCGACCAGGGCTATCTGGTTCTTCCGGAAAGACCAGGCCTTGGCGTTGACTTGAACCTAGAAGCCATTGCCAAGTACTCGCTCGAGGGGTGAAGGAGAGGCACGAGGTTTAGTGACGTCGATCGCACACGCACTGTGACTCCGGAGTTTACCTTGCCTACGATGCGCTCGTTCAAAGTCCCAACGACGGTGATGGGGCTTCCCGCTAGTGAGCGCCTACCTTCCCGGGTGGTCGCTGACCAGCCGCGATACCCAGTGCGCCCATGGGTGACCATGGATGGCAAGGTCGTCTCGCATGGATTTGGCCTTGGATTGCACACAATTGGGAAAAGCCCGACCAGGCGGGGACGCTCGGCTCAGCGGCATCTGCTCATTCAGGACTCGATGGAGGCGTAAAAATGGCCCGCACTTCACTTCCTTTCGCGAAAGGACTCCCGATTGCCGCAAAGAAGGACGTCGTCGTGATAGGAGGCGGTCCCACGGGGGTGCCGGCTGCCCTTAGCGCAGCGCGAGCTGGCGCCGACACTATGCTAGTCGAACAACACGGGTGGGTGGGCGGTCAGATCAACCAAGAAATGCCCCTGATTGGGTTCCTCGACTCGAATGGCAAGCAGATCATCCGAGGACTTGGCGACGAGATCATCAAACGCCTAGTAGCGTTGAGAGCGAGTCCAGGGCACATTCGGGATGAGCATGAGGCGAGTTTCACCCCTCTGGATTCGCGCATGTTCAATGCTGTTTCATTCCAGATGTTCAAGGAAGCAGGGGTCACGGTACTACTGGACTCCTACTTTGCTGATGTCATTATGGAGGGCGAGACCATCAAGGCGGCAGTTGTGGCCAACAAGTCTGGCCTTCAAGCGATCGAGGGCAAGGTCTTCGTCGATGCAACGGGCGATGCTGACATCGTTGGCAGAGCCGGGGCGCCCTTCACGAAGGGCGGATCAGACGGCAAGATGATGGCATTGCTGCTTTGGATGCTCTTCTACAACGTGGATTGGGAGAGATTCAGGGATGCGCTGATGGAGGATCCACAACTCTACGATGTGGACCCCGACACGCCAGGGATCTCTGGGGAGGGCATGAAGCCGGAGTACTTCCAGAAGACACGCTTCGTCAACTTCTGGGGCTTCAGGAATCTAGTCAGGGAGGCTCAGAAGAAGGGCTACAAGCCTGGCAACTGGCGAGTCGGTGTATGGTGTCCGGGAAGAATGGATCAAGGAGGGTACGCAAGCCTGAGATACGAGACCGCGGATGGGACAAACGATGCAACCGATGGGGGCAATGTCAGCGAAGCCGAGATGGAACTCAGGATGATGGTGCCGGATGCGGTTAGCTTCATCCACGATTGGCTCCCCGGATGGAGGGATGCTGTCTTGGCGAGCGTGTCACCCATTCTCGGAGTCCAAGACACGAGGATAGCCACAGGTGAGTACACGCTTACGGAGGACGACATACTCACCTCGCGAAGGTTCGAGGATGTGATAGCAGTAGGTGGGGCGAAGATCGACGATTGGGAAACCTACAAGATGATATACCCGAAGGGCAACTACGACATCCCGTATAGGTGCCTTGTGCCCAAGGGAGTTGAGAATCTGCTTGTTGGGGGTAGATCGATCTCCGCCACTCGCAAGGCAATGATGTCGGTCAGGGCAATGGGGATATGCACGGCAACGGGCCAAGCTGCGGGCGCTGCGGCCGCACTATGCGCCAAGGGCAACATCTCCCCTCGACGCTTGGACCATCGGCGGCTGCGGGAGTTGCTGCTGCAACAGGGGGTCTACTTGGGATCTGGCGAGCTTGACGGAGGTAGCGGGTCTTAGCACATGGATGCAGCATAGGGCCCTTGATCCGCAGGGGAACGGGCCGCCAGAATGACAAGAGGTCTGGTGCGGACCTTTGTAGTGGAGACGCGCGAACGCACCTCTCGAGAGCGGGGCAGGAGTTCCTGAGTTGAAGGCATTGGTGTTGCATGGAGTGGCGGATCTCCGCCTTGAGAATGAATGGCCCAGGCCGGATGTGCCCAATGGCTGGGTGCTAGTGCGAGTAGAGCACGCGGGTATCTGTGGCTCCGACCTCCCAAGGATGATGAAGTACGGGGCACACAAGCATCCACTCATATGTGGTCATGAATTGGCAGGGCACATTGAGCTGTCGCGCTCTACGCGTTTTGCCGAGGGTGACAGAGTTGCTGTCTTGCCGAACATCCCGTGCGGAACGTGCGCGATGTGCAAGAAGGGCGAGGAGTTCCATTGCGTCGACTATGACTTCATTGGCTCAAGGAGAGACGGGGGATTCGCGGAGTACTGCGCTGTTCCCGAAGACAATCTCCTTAGATTGCCGAGGCAAGTGGACACGGAGACCGGGGCCCTGATTGAACCGATACTGGTGGCGCTCCATGCAGTGAGGGCCTCGCATCTGAAGGCAACAGAGCGCGTGCTGGTCCTAGGCGGCGGACCGATTGGCAACCTGATCGCTCAATGGGCAAGGATAGGAGGCACTTCCCGGATTGTCGTTGCTGACATAAAGGAGTCCGCCCTTGTGACCGCAGAAGCCGTTGGTTTGAAGACTCGGACGCTGGCAGGCGATAGTGCGCAGCGGGTTGAGCAATACGATGTGGTCTTTGAAGCTGCTGGCGCCAATGAGGCGTTGTCATTGGCGTTGAGGTCCGTAGGTCACAAAGGGAGGATTATCGTCATTGGAAGGCAGGCAAGTGGTGTCGTCGTGTCGACGCCGGTGTTCGAATCCTTCATGCGCAAGGAAGCAGCCATCATTGGCTGCTGGGGCTACAAAGCGAGAGGCGAAGCGCGCTACTTGCGACATGTATTGCGGCGGGGACTGATCCAGATCAAGCCGTTGATTTCCCATAGGATCGACATTGTGAGCAGTGTTGGGTTCATACAGAGTATGTGGGACGGGAAACTGCAGTATTCAAAGGTGCTTCTTGAGTTTGGGGATGATCATGGTTGCTAGCCCCCAGGCCAGCATGAGGGCCGCCATCGTAGTCGCTCGTGGCTTGCTCAGGCTGGATGACGTGCCCATTCCCGGCTGTCGGCCCGACACGATGATTGTTAAGGTTGAGGCGTGCGCGATTTGTGGAAGTGATGTAAGGATCTATCGGCACGGCGATGCTCGTGCCAAGTATCCAGTGATCATTGGCCATGAAATCGCGGGCATTGTTGCGGATGTAGGAAGAGAGGTTGTTGGGTATTCGGTAGGTGATCGAGTGTGTGTTGCGCCCGGAATTGGGTGCGGTGAGTGCAAGTACTGCAAGGGCGGCCACAGCAATGTGTGCATCAATCCCTATCCGCCCATCGGATATGCATTGGATGGTGGTTTTGCCCAGTACATGGAGGTTCCGCCAAATGTCATAAGGCTTGGGTATGTCAATGGGATCCCGGAAGGAGTGTCATTTGAACACGCATCAATCTCCGAGGTGATAGCGTGTTGTCTGAATGGCTTGGAGAACTGCCCCGTTCACGACGGTGATGTGGTCTTGATCTTCGGGGCGGGTCCTGCCGGATGTATCCTCTCGATTCTAGCCAAGACCGCGGGCGCCAGAAGGGTGCTCATGACTCAACGTAGCCTGCCGCGCCTGGAGGCCGCATCCAGACGTTTGGGTACCGTTGACCGGGTCATCCCCTCGCTTCAGGAGGACCTGGAGGCGGCGGTCATGGAAGAGACGGAAGGCCGGGGAGCGGATGTCGTCTATGTATGCGCGCCCTCTGCGGAGTCCCAAAAGTGCGCCATCAGCCTTGCTGACGGGAGAGGACGAATACTCTTCTTCGGAGGACTGCCCAAGGACAGGTGCCGCATTGTAGTGAACTCGAACCTCATTCACTACAAGGAACTGTTGATAACCGGGGCATCCTCAAGTCTTGCCAGGCACAACAAAGACGCGTTACGCCTGATCGCGTCTGGGAGAATCGATGCGGGAAGACTCATCACACACACCCTTCCGTTGGAGGCAATCCTCGAGGGGATGCGGTTGGTGGAGGAGAAGGCCGCGATCAAGGTGGTGGTCCGCCCAAGTGCCTGACACGAGGGTGGAGCTCCGCATGCGCTGCAAGGACAGGCATGTAGGCGCAGACTGCCTCATTGCAGCGGCGCGTGTCTGACGGTGGGCTTGGTATTCTATCTGCATCTTGGCCGCATCTTGCGCGTGAAGCGCGAGCGCGACGGAACGAGGCCAATGGACACAAGAGCCCATGCATTGGGGATAGTTGCCGAACTGAAAGCTGTTCTATTGGAAGTAGACCCCCATGAGGTGGAGGAACTTGTCGGCGCTGTTCTCGGTGCAGAGAAGGTCTTCTTCGTAGGGGTAGGCAGAGTATTCTTGGCTCTCCAGTTCCTGGCGAAGAGAATGGCGCATCTAGGAATCGATGCGCAGGTAGTCGGCTCGGTGACTGAGAAGCCGATTTCACAGGCTGATCTTCTGATTGTTGGCAGCGGATCCGGTGAATCGCGCGTTCCCATCGCTGTTGCAGAAATGGCCAAGGGAAGGGGGGCAACCGTGGCGCTCATCACATCTGCGCCCTCCTCAACACTGAGGGGCATCGCCGATCTTGTTGTGGTCGTCCCGTGTCCGACAAGGATCGACCCACTGCAGGGGGTGCATTCGGTCCAACCCATGACGAACCTGTTCGACCAGGCTTTGCATCTCCTGGGCGACGCGATCACCATGAGGATAATGGAATTGAATCACATACGGGGGCAGGATCTATGGAAGTTGCATGCGAATCTCGAGTAGCTGACCGGCTGGAGGGCTTGCTGCATCGGGGGAGGCAATGGACGCCTTCTTGCGCGCTCGGTGCAGACGGGAACGACCATGAGTAGCAGAGTAGGGGAGTACATGGGGCGTGCCTACGAGAAGGGGATCCCCATACTCGCGTTCAACGCTTCCTATCCGGAAATGGTGAGGCCCATATGCGCCACGCTTCGAAGGCTCAAGACCTTTGGAATAGTAGAAGTCTCACTCCTCGAGCTCACACATTTTGGCGCCAAGAGCTTCCGCGCGATTCGCGACGAGTACAAGCGATACGCTGATCCCGACTATACGGCGCTGCATCAGGATCATGTCCCGGTAATTGACCAGGATGGAATGGCCGTGGAGTATATGGCTTTCATACGCGATGCGATTGAACTGGGCTTTGACTCGATCATGATTGATGGTTCGCGGTTGAGTCTGCAGGAGAACATCGGCGTTACGAAGGCGGTGGTCGCGATGGCGCATGAAAGAGACACACTGGTTGAGGCAGAACTTGGAGCTGTGTTTGGCCATGAAGATGGGCCCCTTCCCTCATATGATACTCTGTTCGAGACGGGGATGGGCTTCACGGGAGCTGAGGACGCCAAGACATTCGTTGAGTCGACGGGTGTGGACTGGCTATCTGTAGCAATCGGCAACATACATGGACGAATCGCGGGTGCCGCACGTGACCATGACAAACCGCATGCAAGGCTAGACATTGAGCGTCTGAAGGAGATACGCCGGTACACCGGGATTCCTCTGGTCCTGCATGGAGGCTCGAGCATCAACAGCGAGGATCTCCTCGCGGCGACACGAAATGGCATCTCGAAGATCAATATAGGCACTGAAATCCGTCATGCCTATGAGAGAGCGTGCGCGCGGACAGGGAACACGAGCGAGGCCATGGATGCAGTCTCCCAGGCGATAGAACGTCTGGTGGTGGAATGCTACGGGATTGCGGGGTCTGAGAAGAGGCTGAGGGCTAGCGCGTCTTGAGACGTTTCGGTCGGACTTGTGAGGCCCGGGCGAAGGCGAACCACTTGGACGGGCGCTGCGCTGACTGCGGGACGGTGGGCCGCGGTCAATCTCCTGGGACTTTGGCTGGCCAACGTCAAGAACTGCGCCAAGGAGGTCTGTCAGAGGCACCTGAAAGCAGGGGATGCGTCACTCACAAACCTGGTCGATGTGAATGAGCGGCCGGGCGATTGTGGGCTTGTGGCCGCCTCAGGCATTGGCCGCAAAGTCTCCGCGCGACACCGGGAGTGCGCCACGGTATGTCGCGTGGATGGGCAGGCGCATTGACGGCTGTTGCCAGCAAACGAGGAGAATCCCGCCAGATGAACAGACTATGGTTGTCTGGGGTCATGTGGCCCTCGGCCGCAAGCACTGGACATTGCGAGTAGTCGCGAACAGGTTGGCCGTGCCGAGGGTGATAACGGCCGGGCTGCACACATATGTCCATCGATGGGCAACTGCGAGTTGCCTACGCACAGGCAACATCGACACACCCGCATGCCCTGGGGCCGGCGGAATGGGCGCCCGGGATCTCTGTAATCATTCGCGACTTGACCTGGCGGAGGCCAGCGCATGAGAGCCCTCCTCACAGCCAATTACAGCTCCGAACATGTAGAGCAGCTCTTGCGCTTCATGGAGTTGCATAGGAAAGGTTTCGCCACCGGGGGGCAGCTTCTGGACCAGGAAGAGCTGGTCCGCGAGTTGTCAGGAATCGACGTCTTCATTGTCGGTTATGACCAAGTGACACGCAAGGTTCTCCGCGAGGCCACGGACCTAAAGGTGATTGCCAGCATTCGCGGTGGGCCTGAGGCCAACATTGACATCGATGCGGCCACAGAAGCGGGCATACCTGTGCTCTATGCCGTCGGTCGCACCAGGCACGCAGTCGCCGAATACGCGATCCTTTTCATGTTGCTGCTGGCCCGTCCATTGTGCAAGGCCAATGACCAAGTGAGGAATGGCACTCTCCTAAGAAGGGGACGGAGTTACTGGCAGGAACAGGCAGGGAGTGGGCAAACAGAGACACTCCCGGCAGATGTGGTCTGGCCGCTGGAACCCGGGACTCCCATCTACAAGGCTCATCATGCACTGTTCGGCACCGAACTCTATGGGAAGACCGTCGGGGTAGTGGGCTTTGGCAACATAGGACAGACCGTAGCCGGCATTGCCCAGGCTCTTGGTATGAAGGTGCTCGTTCATGATCCTTTCGTTGAACGGGAACGGCCGCCCGTTGGAGATGTGGAATTCACTGACTTGCCCTCTCTCATGTCGCGGGCGGACTACGTCACATTGCATGCGCGCCTGGATACATCCAGCATGAAGCTGATTGGACGCTCTGAGCTCCGGGCAATGAAGCCAAGTGCCTGCCTCATCAATACTGCGAGGGCTGCGTTGGTGGATGAGCAGGCCTTGATTGATGCGTTGAATGGTGGATGGATCCGTGCCGCGGGCCTTGATGTCTATCATCGTGAGCCGCTCGAGCCAGATCATCCCTTGTTGAAGATTGACCGGAACAAGCTGTTGCTCAGTCCTCATCTTGGGGGCAGCACTGTAGAGGTGGAGTTGCATCACTGTGAGATCCTGAACTCGGCCATTCTCCAGTACCTGAGAGGAACAAGGCCCGTGGCGATCAGGAATCCGGAGGTCTTTGCGAGTCCAAGTTTCGTAGAGAGGGGGGGCTTGCTCTACGGTCTGGCGAAGGACGCATAGTACGGGGATGATGATATAGGTAGGCAGAGAGTAGGCAAGTGGGACCTGTGCGCGATGACGCGGATGGCCGACTGTGGACCTTTGAACTTGCCTATCGTTGGCACGTGCCCTCGGAAGAGGGGCATGCGGCAGTTTCCGCGCACTCTCTGTGGTGCCAGTGGCGCTCGAGGGATGGCGCTCGAAAGGATCGCTTCGATGGGAATGAGGGGTAATGGGCGTTTCCGGCGTTCATGATCGGGCAGGTGCAGCATAGGCTTCAGTCGCGGTGGAGCCTGTCGTGTCTTGACAACGGATGCGCAGGAAAGCGGGCACCCATGAGTGGGATCTGGCGTTGTCCCCCTGATGAATGCCGGGGTTCTATGACGGTGTCAGTCCTCCGCCTGAGTCGAGTTTGTCACTCATGTCCGCCACCGGCGCGAGAAGCTGCCTGCGACACTGTGATGGGCGGTTGAGAAAGAAGGCAGCGCCGCAGCGCCATTCTGAACGTCGCCCCTTGGATGGTTGGCTGCGGGTTTCTGATTCTCGACTGCTATCTCCCGAAGGAGGATGAGGAGCCAGGATGGCCAAGTACCTAATGGCGCTTGATGCCGGTATAGGCGGAGGTCGATGTGTGGTGTTCGACGCCGACGGGGAGATCGCTTGTTCGAATTACGCTGAATGGACCTATGAGTGGCCGGAAGGTATACCGGGGGCCGTGGAATTCAGGGCAGATGGATTCTGGAAGTTGCTGGCTGGCGTAGTTCGGAAATCCCTCACGGCCCTGCCAGGCGGGGCGAGCGAGATTGCCGCAATCAGCGCGACCTCCATGCGCGAGGGTTTCGTGCTGCTGGACAGAACGGGCCGGGAGGTGTATTCGGCGCCACCGTTTGATGGCCGGGGCGCTGCACTCAATGCCTTGCTGGCAGAAGAGATGGGCGAGCAGATCTATCGAGAGACTGGACACTGGCCTGCTAGCTTCCATGCCCCTGGGAGGATCTTGTGGTTGCAGGAGAACCTGCCAGCCTTGTGGCGTGAAGTTGACACCTTGCTGATGATTGCGGATTGGGTGCTGTTTCGGCTCACAGGGGAGCGATCTGGTGAGCCGTCTAATCTCTGCTCCGCGGTCTTGGTAGACGCTCGGACCAGGGCTTGGTCCAGTACCGTGATAGAACGTATCCACCTTCCTCGATGTGTTCTTCCGAGCATTGGTAGTGCAGGGGAACTATTGGGAAGAGTCACGGCGGGCGCCGCTGATGAAACAGGGCTGCGCGAAGGGACTCCAGTGATAATCGGCGGTGGCGACGCACAATGCGGACTCATTGGCATGGGCGTTGCTCGCCCCGGACTGGTCGGTGCAGTCGCTGGAACGACGACGCCCATACTGCTTGCGGTCAATCAATCGTTGCTTGATACCGCGATGCGGCTGTGGACGCGATGCCACGCAGTACCAGGACTATGGTGCTTGGAAGCAAACGCGGGCATGACGGGGATTGTATACCGTTGGGTGCGTGACATCTCGCTGGAGATTGGCGGAACAGCTGACACTGGGTTGAATCCGTACGACCTAATGAACGTGCGCGCTTCTGATGTGCCTCCCGGGGCCAACGGGGTGGTCGTGATTGCATCGACGCGCATGGACGCTCGGTCTATTGACCACATAACTGCGCCAGGAGCCATTCTCGGAATCAACCCCATTGCGGGAGGCAGGGCGCCCTATGGGGAGATCGTGCGCGCAACACTGGAAGGGATCTCTTTCTCGATTCGATCGAACATAGGGCTACTTGAGCAGGTATCGGCAACGAGGCTGTCGGAACTTCGCATTTGCGGCGGCCTGACACGCAGCAGCTTATGGGCGCAGATGCTATCGGATGTCTTGAGGATCCCAGTGCTGGTTGCTGGCAGTGAAGAGGCGACCGCACTGGGAGCAGCAATACTGGCGGGCGTGGGATGCGGCACCTTCTCAAACGTGCAGGAAGGAATCGAGGCGGCCGTTCGCTTTTCTAACGTGATTCAGCCGAATCCTATTGTGTCAGATGAGTATGACCGTTTCTACAATCGCTGGCTCCAACTTAACGATGCGCTGGCGCCGCTCCGGGGTGACTTGATGCAGGTTTCACCGTGATCGCTTGGGGAGACCGGCGCGCAGCCAGGAAAGGCATGACAGGTAGGCAGATCATGTCGCTGGTGCGTGGTGACACGCGGCTATTGCGGGAATCCTCTTCAGGCTCTCGTGTGACCGGCAATGCCAGGCGATGGAACTAGGCATCCGATGGCTGCGAGGTTCTTGGGCGAGTACACGGTAGGGCTTGTCTGCTCACCGTGTGGGGGGCAGCTCGTGGTGTGACGGTCCAACCGCCAACGGGGGAGTCCTGACCTTCACCTCCCTGGCCAGAAGGGGAGAAGAGAAGATGGCGGTGCGACGGGCTGTTGTTGATGGATGCCAATTATCCTGTCTTGAGGCGTGGGCGAGAGGACTCCACCGCCGTGGAATCGCAGGGAGGCCAAGATGCCGAAGCACAGGTACGCGATTGGAGTCGATTTCGGCACGGAGTCGGGCCGGGCGGTCCTGGTGGATGTTGCCAACGGCAAGGAAGTGGCGACGTCCGTCTATCGGTATCGGAATGGCGTCATTGATGAGGTCTTGCCGACACCGGGGAGGCCAATCAGGCTTGAGCCCGATTGGGCATTGCAGGATCCCGAGGACTATATCCGCACGTTCAAGCGCACCATTCCGGATCTTCTCAAGAAGACGGGCGTGGGCCCAGAGGATGTGATTGGCGTCGGTACTGATTTCACCGCCTGCACCATGATGCCGGTGAGAGCCGATGGCACACCATTGTGCACTCTGCCCGAGTTCCGCCGGAACCCACACGCCTGGGTGAAGCTTTGGAAGCACCACGCAGCCCAGCCCGAAGCGGACAAGATCAACGCTACCGCTCGCAGTATGGGTGAGCCGTGGCTATCACGCTATGGCGGCAAGATTTCCTCGGAATGGTTTTTCGCCAAGACGCTCCAGATACTGGACGAGGCCCCGGAAATCTACAACGCCGCCGACCGATTGATCGAGGGGGCTGATTGGGTTGTGTGGGAGCTAACGGGCGTGGAAACGCGCAACTCGTGCACAGCCGGCTACAAGGCTATGTGGTCGAAACGGGACGGCTTTCCGGCAGACCGTTTCTTCGCCGCGCTCGACCCGCGGCTTGAACAAGTCATCGACACGAAGATGACGCGGGCGATCCGCTCATTGGGCGAGTGCGCTGGAGAGTTGTCTCCTCAAGCTGCAAGGTGGACGGGACTCAGACCAGGCACGGCTGTTTCAATCGGCAACGTGGACGCGCATGTTTCTGTCCCCGCCGCAACGGTGATTAGGCCCGGACAGATGGTAATGATTATGGGAACGAGCATCTGCCACATGGTCCTCGGGCAGGAGGAACAATCGGTTGAAGGCATGTGCGGGGTTGTGGAGGACGGCATTATCCCGGGTCTGTTCGGCTTTGAAGCTGGGCAATCGGGCGTTGGGGACATCTTTGCGTGGTTCGTCGATGCGTGCGTCCCGCCGGAATACCATCACGCCGCCCGCAAGTCCAAGGTGGACTTGCACAGGCAGCTCGAGCTCGAGGCGGCGATGTTGAAACCCGGCGAGACGGGGCTGCTGGCCCTCGATTGGTGGAACGGCAACCGTTCCATCCTGGTCAACGTGGATCTCACGGGCCTTCTGGTTGGGGCAACGCTGTCCACCCGAGCCCCTGAGATCTATCGCGCCCTGATCGAATCGACTGCCTTCGGGACACGGGTCATCATCGAGGCCTTCGAACGCAACAGGGTGTCGGTCAACGAATTGGTCGCTTGTGGAGGACTTCCGGAGAAGAATCGATTGTTGATGCAGATCTATGCCGATGTGACGGGCCGCGAGATCAAAGTCACCGCCTCACAACAGACACCTGCACTTGGCTCGGCGATGTTCGCAGCTGTCGCGGCGGGAAGAGAAGCGGGTGGCTACGACACAATCCTTGACGCCGCTCAACGGATGGCGCGTCTGCAGGAGAAGACCTATAAGCCCTGTGAGGGGAATCGAAAAGCTTATGATCAGTTGTTCGGGGAATACACGCGGCTTTACGACTACTTCGGGCGTGGTCAGAACGATGTCATGAAGCATCTGAAAAGCCTTCGGCAAGAGGTCCTGTCGGCGAAAGTCTCCTGAAACCAATCTGCCACCCGGCCTTGACACGGGCTTGGACCTGGTTCGATGATCCAGTCTATGCCCCAGAGTGCAGGCGGCCGCCTGTCAGCCCGGTTCGGAGGACGACAGCCAGGATGCGTTGAGGGAGCACTATTCTCGCTGATGGACGAAACACTCCAAATGCCAACAAGCTGGCATGGGATCGATGCCGGGTATGCAATCTCGGGCTCGCCCTGGCCCGAAAGAAGGGAGGAGGGTTGTGCTGGAAACGTTGAGGGAAGATGTCTGCCGGATGAACCTCGAATTGCCGCGGAACGGGTTAGTGGCGTGGACGAGCGGCAATGTCAGCGGGCGCGACCAGGAGACGGGCCTTGTGGTTATCAAGCCCAGCGGGGTTCGGTATGAGTCCCTTCTTGCGGAAGACATGGTTGTTGTCGATGCCGATGGGTTGGTCGTCGAGGGGATCCTCCGGCCTTCTTCAGACGTTCATTCCCACCTCTATATCTATCGACACCGACCGGATGTTGGAGGGGTAGTTCACACGCACTCGACATACGCGACGGCCTTTGCCGCCCTGGGTCGCGCAATCCCCGTCGGCCTCACGGCAATCTGCGATGAGTTTGGTGGGTCGATACCCTGTGCCGGATATGCCAAGGTTGGCGGGGATGAGATTGGACGTGAGGTGATTCAGGGGATCGGCCAGAGCCCTGCGATCTTGCTGAAAAACCACGGGGTCTTCACCATCGGCTCCACTCCCGAGGAGGCCGTGAAAGCGGCCGTCATGACCGAAGATGCGGCGAAGACTATGTTCTACGCTCTTCTGCTTGGACAGCCGGATGAGATTCCCCCGGAGGAGGTCGAACGAGCCCGCCGTCGATACATGGAGGAGTACGGCCAGCGTTGACGCCTACTCCTGTTGCTGTTCCCGGGAGCTGCTCGCTTGTCGGATCAAACGGGGAAACTGCACCAATACCTTTCCTGCGGCGAGATCGCCCTCGCAAACACTGAGCCGGTGAGGCTATTCGCGGAGCTGGGTCATGTCTGCTTCGCCGAGAGCGAATCGGGTGACCTGCCATGGCTTGCAGCAAGCCAGTCGGGGAATCCTCAATCAAGGGTCCTAGAGAACCTTGCACGCGGCGGCCAAGGTCCGATGCCCCCTTGATGGCGTTCGTGCGAGGGTGGAAGCGGCTGCCATGATCGACCGACTGGTCCACCATGCTGAGATCCTCTCCCTGAAAGGAGACTCGTATCGCCTGAGAGACAAGAAACTCATCGGTTCCAAGGCGAAGGTGGCCACGACACTGG
>Ga0315289_10001570_pt1 | contig 35604 bp, 26 predicted proteins | sample YL17G11_40_MG_FD_203452 | JGI IMG/M metagenome (GOLD analysis project Ga0315289, IMG submission 203452) | Sediment microbial communities from Yellowstone Lake, YNP, Wyoming, USA - YL17G11_40 | ecosystem: Environmental > Aquatic > Freshwater > Lake > Sediment | place: USA: Wyoming | collected...
GCTGGTGGTTTCGCTGGCGAACACGATGGAGCCGCTCTACCTGGTGAACCGGGCGGGGAACCGACCCTCGCACGATGGGGCGGCCGAGTGGATCGAGCGGGCCGTGGCATGGGTGCGTGGGGCGTTCGAAAGCGTTTGCCTGCGGGGGGACACGGACTTCGCCCTGACCGGGCATTTCGACCGGTGGACGGAGGACGGCGTGGGATTTGCGTTCGGGATCGATGCCATGCCGAAGCTGGTGGAGATCGCCGAAGGCCTTCAGAAGACTGCCTGGGGTCCGTTTCGCCGCGGCCCGAGGCGGGAGCCGAGGGGGGACTGCCGCGCCCGCCCGGAGAACGTGAAGCAGCGCATTGTCGTGGAGGGCGGGTACAAGGACATCCGTCTGGAATCGGAATGGGTGGCGCAGTTTCAGTATCAGCCCGGAAGGTGCGGCCGGGCTTATCGGGTGGTGGCGCTGAAGAAGGACCTATCGGTCCGTGAGGGCCAGCAGCGCTTGTTTGCGGAGATCCGTTACTTCTTCTACATCACGAACATCGAGGGGATGTCGGCGGCGCAGGTGGTCTTCTTCTGTAACGAGCGGTGCAATCAGGAGAACCTGATCGATCAGCTCAAGAACGGCCTGAACGCCTTGCGGATGCCGGTGGGCGACCTGGTCTCGAACTGGGCGTACATGGTGATGGCGGCGCTGGCGTGGACGCTGAAGGCGTGGTTTGCGCTCCAGGCGCGGCGGACGGCCGACCGGGCGGAGCTGTTGAAGATGGAATTCCGGCGGTTCTTCAGCTACGTAGTGCGGCTGCCGTGTCAGATTGTGAAGGCCGGAAGGCGGATCGTCTATCGCATCCTGGGTTACAACGAATGGACGGGGACCTTTCTGGACACCTTTGGGCGGATCCAGAGCCTGACGCTCACGTGACGCATGCCGGCGCAGACGGCGACGGGGTGGTGACGATGGGAAGGGTGCGCCTGTGGCGGGCGCGCAGAGGCACGGCAGGAGGGATGCCCCCCTCATTGCGACCCCGGAAGCGACCAAAATGGACGACAACATCGCCTTTGGGCATCCTAAAGGACCGCCGCGACGCCCCTGCAATCCCGCACCAAGTCCGTCACAAAAAGTACGCTTGATTTGGGGCTAGTTCTGTAGAGAGACTCCATAAACTGAAGCCGCGGAAGCAGAAGGCTCGGTTGCATGTCGCCAAATCACGTGCTATCTTTGACGTCACTCGCAGCCAAGAGTGCCGCCTTCGGATGGCGTAAGTGTTTTTTGCTCAAGGGCTTGAGGCAATGGCAGGAGGAAGAGTTGGCACAAGTGTCACCCTTCGTGCACGTCTCCTCTTGACATCATCACAAAAAAGTGCTTAAAGATTAGAGAGTAAGGTCGCGATTAGGAGGTCAGGAGCGGAGTTGCGCCTTACGGCGAAAGCGCGTGAAGCAAACCGCTTCCTTCAGCGTAGTTCCGTTGTCTCACGATCCCGCCTTGAAGGGGGTTGTACGCCGAAACTCCCCGCAGCGTGCGTGCCGCGAGGCCGACGAGCGAGGGGTGAGCGCGTTTCTCTTCGGCTTGTCCACCGATTTATGCTGTTACGCTGGGAGGAGGTGATTCGCAGATATCCGTGGTGAGGCCGGGCGGCCGGCATCGAGGGGATGGGAGGTTAACCTCTAAGAGGGAGGCTCTCATGGCGCAACATGAGAGGGAGAGTGGCAAAGGGCGTGGGCCACGGACTTGGTGTGACGTGGACCCCAGCGAGGTAAAGAGGGCCAACGAGCTGATCGTGCGCAGTTTGCAGGCGGCCAAACGGGCGATGGCCCCGTCAAAACGGCAGGACCAGGCGATAGTCGGTACGCTGCCACGGTGATTGCGTACTGGCGCATCAGATGCGAGTTAAGGGATGGGCATCCAATGCCCATCCCGTTCTTTTTCACGCAACGGCTGCGTAGGGGGTTGGGTGATGCCCAAACCATGCTTCCGTTCCTGCGGCCCGGGGGAGTCGTTCTTCAAGTTTATCGACCACTTCTGGAGAGGGAAGGCAGGAGTCGGACCACCCAGGTACCCGCTACACCGAATCTGTACACTCATGCGCAAGATGGGCGCACGCACGGTTGTGGTGGAGGAACTCGGCCGGGGCTGCGCTGAGTGGGACCGTGTGTTACAAGAGATCGGTGCCCTTCGTGCCAGACTCGGAAACGGGATGCAAGACCCCGTTGTGCAGAAGTTCACGTTTGTGAGTCGCCAGGTGGACGTCGCGGAGGGGGTCGGAAAGCTGCCAGACGAGAGCTTCTTGGGGTACGCCGTTCTGGTCAACCTACAGACACCGGGCAACGTAGCCGTTTCCTACGTACTTGAAAGCGTCATCCGTGAGCTATGCCTGCCGCCACCCGACGACGGGGGCGGGTACGCGCGGAGGCCCCTGCTCAATAACTTCCTCCACGTGAAGAGGACATTCCAGTGTAACGTCGCCGAAGGGAGGCAATACCCATTGCCCGGCAGTTTCTTCTGTCAGCAGAACACCATCACCAGCGTTTGCGCGCACGCGTGCGCTGCTATGGTCCTTAACAACACGCTCGATGGAATGGAGATGGTTACGACTGAGGAGGTCAATCGTCGCCTCGCGATAGACCATATAAGGCGAAAGTTGCGGTCCGGGCTGGCAGGGGTGGAGTGGGGGACCCACGAAGGCCTCACGCCGATGGAATTGCAGGCCGTCTTCCGTGGGTTCGGCTTGGAGCCTTACTGGATGGACTTTACTGGCGAAGGCCGCGCTTTCTACAGAGACTTCCTTTACGGTTTCGTGGAGTCTGGATATCCCGCGGTTGTGGCCTTCACCACATCGGCGCCTGGGCGGGAGCCGGCGGGGCACGTCGTGCCGGTGTTTGGGCATACTCTGAATTCGGACTCATGGTTCCCGGTCGCCTTTGCTGGTTATGCTGCACAGGCGGTGGGAGACAAGCCGTATCTTTCGACCGTGGACTGGGTGGCTGATTTCCTCGTCCATGATGACAACCTTGGCATGTACTTCTGTCTGCCCGGTCACTCTTTCCGGCCAGAAGGGCACCCTGACCCTGGCATGATGTTTACGCCGATCGTGGGAATAGGGGTCTATCCCCAGACAATGCCCGTGAGTTTGATGGGTTTCGAGGCGGAGCGACTGGCATGTATGCGGTTCTGTCACTTCGCCATGTACCTCTCAGCAAAGGGGAAGGCGCATCTGCTTGACTCGTACTACATGGCCCATCTACTCAAGCACCACTTCAACCCTGACGAGCGTACAGCAGTCTTTCGGGTGCAATTAGTAACCAAGGACCAATATCTTGGGCACCTCAGGAAGAACGACAACGCCGAAATGCGCTTGCAGGACAACGAACGCGCTACCATAGAAGGATTGCTGAGGGCGCACAGTTACTTCTGGCTGGCGGAGATCACGGAGCCGGATCTGTACGTGGGGAATAAGGCGAAAGTGCTGGATATCCTAATCGACCCGGCAACCGATCTCCACCAGAGCGATCCGCAGGCCGGGACCTACGGCGTGATCCTAGCCAGGCTGCCTGGTGCACTGCTTGTGCCAGAAGGTGAGGAGTGGAGAGACAGCCGGCTCTCTGTCGAGGGGCACCTTCCGCTCTTTGAGTTGACAGAGCACGCCCCCGGTACTGTCTGGTGACCCCCAAATGGCGCAGGCTGTTCAGGCGACTTTGCCCAGACCGGATGTCCAGAATCTGGCGGCTTCGGTTCGGCTGTTGCTCCGGCTGCGTGAGGTGCTTGCGCAGAGCTACGTTCAGCGTGCCGCCGGTTCCTCTTGCTCGTCTTAGTCAACCCGCCGCTTCCCCGACAGGCGTTGTGACAGAGCATGGGACCCAGAACTAGGGCGTCAATGCGACTCACGGGCCGGCCGTCCTAGCACCCACCGGACAGGCCCCCTTGTGATAACGGCTGTTTGCGCAAGTGGCAAACTCATCCCTTGCCCGGAGACGGCGCCGGGATCAGCTCCATTTGCTTTGCGAGTCGCTCGGCCTTCTCCAGCGGCGCACCCCAGAGGTCGACGTGCTGACCCGGCTGGCCCAGCCGATGGATCAGCGGCTTCCGCAGGCCCAGCCCCCGCGCGGTCGCAATGAGCCGCGGCAGATCTTGGTCGAAAAGATGCGCGCACTGCACCGGCCGCTTCTCGCCGGCTTGCATCCCGGCTCTGCCGGGGACGACCCACCGCTCGGCGACTTCGGTGTCTGGATCCCAATCCCGTTGCTCCCGGCCGAACACGCTGGCGATGGCCGATGATGACCCTGGCCATGCAAGCTCTTAAGGTCCGGCGAAGCCGCTGGGGAGCACTCTTCGTTACCACCCAGTCGTCATAGCCATTCACGTGACCGCCGTCCTGCGTCCCGCGCCATTCGAGGGCCTCCTCGACCTCATTTGCCTTCGGCAGCTCGATTGGCAAGCCGGCGAGCGTCCTCGATAAGCTCTGCATCAACCTCTTCCCTCGTTACCGTGCCCGTCAGCTTGATCGTCATCCCCCGCAACTTCGCCGCGTGCCCTAACACGCTATGCGCCGCAGCCTCCGCCAGCTTCCTGTCCATCTCGTTCTTGCTGTCTACCCTCTCCATCAACTTCCGCAGCGTGTCCAATGCCAACGGCTCCAACATCTGCTCCGTCCACTCCTGTATCGCCGCCTTCAACAACCTGCGCCACAACTCCCGATCCGCCCCCCTCTGACACCTCTTCTCGGCTACCCTCTCGTTCGCGTAACCAAGTGCTTCCGCCACCTCCCTCCACGTCCGCCCCTGCGCCCGCATTACAGCCGCTACCTTCATCTTCGACTCCACCCGCTTCGTTATCCCCCTCGGCCGTCCCATCCCTAAACCCTCCTTGCGCCTGTTTCTGTAGGACTGATTGCCGCAATCCTCCAGTAATCAGGAACAGAATTGGTGGCCGCAGCCCGCTTTGCCGCAATCTCGTTGGCAACTTCCAGCACTACTGCGATGTCCGTTCGGAATATGAGCATGCGGCCATCCGGTGCGTCCAGAAGCATGTCAACATCCTCGGCAGTAATCTCGTCGTCAAGCTCTTGGATCTGGTCCGGCATCGTAAACAGGTCCGTTCACTAATCTTATGGGCTCGACGTTCACCTTCAACGCCGCAAGTTCGGCTTCCGCCTTCTCCACCCGCTCCAAGGCTTCGGCAAGTGCCTTGAAGACAACTTCCGTGTCATGTGGAGCCAGCCAGAGACGCCCCCTCGATACCTAGACCATCGGCAGAACCCACTCTGGAAGGTCTCCACACGCCTTCAGGATCCGTTTGCAGTCCTTGTCAAATAGGTCCATTTGGCCTCCAAAGCACTATTTATGTGTAGTGGCGGTAATGAGTCTCAACCTGTAAAGCGCTGCAACAATGGCCTCATCCATCGTTCCTGGCTGATCTATCCCATACCGGTCGCAAACTATGTCCACGTTCCCCTTGCGCCAAAACCCTTCGGGGCAATGAACGATCAGACCGGGGTGTCTCGCATACAAACCCAGTTCGAGTAGCGAGATAGGACTCATGGTTCCCCGCTCGAAATGCAGCAAGATGACATCCGCAATGTCCATCGCTGTGAGTTCCCATTCAACCTGCTCGCGGAACTGCGAATTGTCCTTCGACTGCACCCATGACGAATCCCAGTCATCCCTTCTGGGATTCAACACAAGAAAGTCGTTGAGTGCCCCTTCGGCCCGCACTTGCCAGTTGTCGGCAACACCCATCTCGATAGAACCTGCCAGAAACACTGCCGGACGGTCCTTCTTGAACGGTTGCGGCGCCTTGATTACCATTACACTTTCCAAGATAACTATGTGTATGTAGTGGCCCATTACAGAATACCGCATAAGTTGTCAGGAAGAGCGATTCTACTTCGCCCCCAGGCCGCGCGGTGCGCCGGGGGGGCGGTCCCCCCTAACGGCCTCGGTCGGATCGGTCTCGATGGGCGCTTTGCCGGCGAGTCGGCTCGGTCGCCTTGGCGCTTCGACCCCCAGGGGATCGTGAGCACCTTGGTCGAATCCCGCGCTCCTGGGGGCCTTTGATGCCTCTGTTTTATGTCCGCTAATGCATATTATAGGACATTAGCTCGCTCTCGCGCCGGCAGCACCAGCACCTTCAGGCACAGGTAAAGCTCCCAGAGCAACCATGCGCGCTTCTGCCTGTCGAGATCGTAGACCTTCGGCCACCTCGACGCGCGCGGCTGCGGCCACGTTCTTTTAGGCATCCTCTTTCTTCCGTCCGAAAACGACCTCAAAGCTTAGCGACTCAACAGAGGCAAGCCAACAAAGACACCAAGCCAGACGACCTGGCAGATCACCGCAAGGAGAGACGGAAGGACTGACAGCGCGACAGCCGAAACGTAAGGCCCTTGCGTCTCGGCTTCAGTCCGCCGTCAGCCTCGTGGCAGACCCGCAGGCTTACAAGGTCATTACCTTTGTGGATCAAGGCTTCCATGCAAATAGTCTCCATCGTGTTCTTGCGAGTCTCGATGACCGCCGGCGCCCTCAGTCTCTGCTCCACTTCAACCACTTTCACTACCTCAGAACTCAAAGATTGCGCTCCGCGACGAACTGCTCAAGGTACTCGTCAACAGGCAGAGACTTACCGTTCCTCAGTCCTTCCTTAGCTACCGTCCGTTGTACCTTGTTAAGGTGGTCTTGCTTATGGGGGGCACTTTTCGCCCCTTCGTGTGGGGCGTTTTTCGCCCCATCATGAACGTTTCTTGAAGGGGCGCTCTGCGCCCCATCGGGGACCCATTGGTACAGACAGCTTCGCCGACACCGGCGCCTGACCGCCAGGACGCCAGCGGACTCAAGCTCATGTGTGGCCGCGCTGATCGTCTTCTGGCGCCGAATGCCGCACCGCTCGCCCAACGCCTGCCGAGATGGAAAGCAGCTACCCTTGGCGTCCATGAAAGAAGCCAGGGCAATGCCGACCTTCGCAGCCGTCAGGCTCAGGCGGGGCAGGGCATCAAGAAACCGCTCTGGCAAGACAGCGAACCGTCGGTGCTCGCGCGGTCCGCCCTTCATGTCCCGCCCGCGTGGGCATTGGCCCTTCCCGTCATAACTCATTCAGGGGCCTCCTCGACGGCTTGCGCTGAGGCGAACAGCCCAGTCTGGCTTATAGGGATGACGTGGCGGACAGCCCCACGGCCCGTCCCAACTCCATCTCCTCGGATTCGGGCGTCTCCCGAAGCCCCTTCTTCTCCAAGTAGACTTCAACCGGCCCACGATAGGGATCTTCCCCAGGATCGCCGCCATGTCGCTCCCCCCGAGTCCTATCGCCTCTCCTTCAGCAACTTCTCTCTGTTCACGTCCTTCCTCCCGAAAGCCCGGTAAGGGGCCATGTGCTACAGTTAAGACGGCTGTTTTGGCTCTTGCACCCAATTCCGTGAGTGATCCAAATTGGTCTCGCTCTTGGCCCCTTCCAGGCCCGTCTCGGGGCTATTTCTGACGTTGTTTGTAGGACACGACACTCCGATACTCCGCTGCCGGCGCTTCTCGCGCCGGTTTGTCCCCCGGCGCCTTTCTTTGGCACACTTCGCGCAGAGCTGTTTTCGTTTCGCCAGCACTGCTCCACAGGCACAACGTCTTTCTTTCACGCCCTGAGACCATCGTTGCGCCCACTTCGCGGAGTGCCGGCAGAATGGATGCCGGCGAACTAACTCTCGGAGTTCCGCATCTTCAACCTGCTCGATGAGTATGCACAGGTCGCCGGCTATTGCATCGCAGTAGGCCGCAACCGCTTGGGCGCAATCCCGACGGCGCAGGGCAAGGGGCAGCAGACAATCGTCGAAATACGAGCAGGGCAGCCTCAGCTTCAGAAGGCAAGCCGGCAAAGGCATGCAGAAGTTGCCGTAAAGATCGGCTCCAAGGCACCTCCCGGTCTGCCAATTCGCGCATTCGGCCTGCACAAGCGCGAGAGCCGTCCCCATCAGTCTCGGCATTGTCGGTGCTCTCCACTGGCCTGCGGGGAAAGGTCGCACCCCAAGCCGTCGGCAAATTGCCTGAGCGCCTGGATCAGGTCCGGCAAGAGTTCCTCGCGGAATGCAAGTCCTTTCTCGGTGAGTGCGAGGGTCTCGTCATCGAGCTGATGGTAACTGTGTCCGGTCAGCCTGAGTTGCATCCAGAATCGGAGGGGGCGATACACTTTCGATACACCTTCGCGCCCCGCGAAGCCCGTTGAAGCCCTTCTCAATCCCGTCAGCTACCGCTCCGATAGTACCATCTAACGCCTTAACGCTACACGAGATACGTTGCAAGAGACGGCCCGGCCACATGTTAGGTGAACTGAATAACCCGCCCGTCAGTCTGGAGCGCTGATCCGCGGTCGCCCAAGGCCCTGCGCCACGGCGGCCAGGACTCCCAACAGAGTAACGTACGGAGATGCGGGCGAGGTGCAGATCCAATCCGCCTCTGTTCACAGGAAACTCGGAGCGAAAGACGCCTCGTTGCAGGACGACGCCAGAGCATTGACCAAGGCCGGCGCGAGTCATATACTGGCGCCCGCAATCTGCCGTTCGTCGTAGGCATGTGGCAAGGGCGAGTCGCCACTCATTGGAAGGTTGGGTTGCTGCCACAGCGGCATGTCCGCCGGCCGGCGGTCGTCGAATCCACTCGAAGGAGAAACGTGATGCGTCCCCTATCTCGGACGTTCGGGTGTGCGGCGTGCGTGTTGACGGCTCTTCTTTGCGGTCTGCTGCGTCAGGCGGCCGGCCAGGAGGGTGGGGGCATGGTGCTTCCCGAAGGCGTGAAGGCTGTCTGGGACGTGACGAAAGCATATCGGGAGTCAACTCCCACCCGGGAGCGGATATGTATAAACGGTCTGTGGCGTTGGCAGCCGGCGGGGCAGGCGGCGGACGCCGTGCCCACCGATGGGTGGGGCTACCTCAGAGTCCCGGAGCCCTGGCCTGGTGGAGGGGGCAGAGGAGGCGGTTCGCAGGCGTTTTTCAGGAACCCCGGTTGGGCAGAGGACGCCCTGGGAAGCGTGACAGCGGCCTGGTACCAGCGCGAGATTACGGTGCCCCAGGAGTGGGCCGGCCGCAGCATCATGCTGCAGGCGGGATACCTGTACTCCTTTGCCCAGGTCTACCTGGACGGCCGGAAGCTGGGGGAGATGCGGTACCCCTGGGGCGACGTGGACCTCACGTCGGCCTGCCGGCCGGGCCAGACGCACACGCTCAGCATGCTCGTCGTGGCCATGCCGCTCAAGGGTGTCATGCTCTCGTACAGCGACAGTAACGCAGCCAAAGAGATGAGGGGCTCGGTGGCCCGGCGGGGCCTCTGCGGGGACGTGTATCTGTTAGGCACGCCGACGGGGCCCCGCGTTGCCGACGTGAAGGTTGAGACGTCGGTGCGCAGGTGGCAGATCACGCTTGACACGGCGCTCGATGGGCTCGCTCCGGAGGCGCAGTACGCCCTTCGCGCCCAGATCAAGGACGGCGACCGGCTGGTCGAGGAGTTCACGACCAAGCCATTCAAGGGGAGCGAGCCATCCAACGGCCGCATCGCGGTCACGGAGCACTGGCGGCCTGACAAGCTCTGGGACACGATCACCCCTCAGAACCAGTATGACGTGAGTGTCTCGCTGTTGGACACTGGCGGGAAGGTGCTGGATACGGCCCTGCCCGTGCGGTTCGGGTTCCGGGAGTTTTGGATAGACGGCCGGGACTTCTACCTCAACGGTACGCGCATCTACCTCTTCGCCGTCCCGGTTGACAACGGCCAGATGAGTCCCACGATGGCGAGCTACGACGCCACCAAGGCGACCCTGCAGCGGTTCAAGAGCTTCGGCACCAATTTCGTCTATACGCACAACTACGGCTGCGAGCCGGGGGCCCATTTGGGCTTCGAGGAGGTCCTGAGGGCCGCGGATGACGCGGGCGTGCTTGTGGCTCTTTCTCAGCCGCATTTCGGTCACTACGACTGGCAAGCGCCAGGTGCCGACCAGACCAACGGCTATGCGCGCCATGCGGAGTTCTACGTGCACGTGGCGGGGAACCATCCTTCGGTCGTGTTCTACTCCACGAGCCACAACGCCACCGGGTACAGCGAGGATATGAACCCGGATATGATAGACGGCATTCAGAATCCACGCCAGGAGTGGGGGCTGCCCAGTGCCTCGCGGGCTCTGCGCGCGCAGGCCATTCTGGAACGGCTGGACCCGAGCCGGATCGTCTACCACCACTCGTCGGGCAGCCTTGGCTCCATGCACACGAGCAACTTCTACCCGAACTGGGCTCCCGCCCAGGAGATGTCCGACTGGTTTGAGCACTGGGCGACGCTTGGCGTGAAGCCGCTCTTCACCTGTGAGTACATCGCGCCGTGCACCTGGGACTGGGTGATGTACCGAGGGTACTACAAAGGCAAACGGGAATTCGGGAGCGCGGCGGTGCCCTGGGAGTTCTGCATTGCCGAGTGGAATTCGCAGTTCCTTGGTGACCAGGCCTTTAAGATCAGCGAGCCGGAAAGAGTGAATCTCCGCTGGGAGGCCCAGAAGTTCCGTGCCGGCGAGCTCTGGCATCGTTGGGACTACCCGCACGCGGTAACTTCAGACGCGTTTGACGAGCGTTACCCGGTGATCGCCATGTACATCACTGACAACTGGCGCGCCTTCCGCACGTGGGGCGTGTCGGGAACCAACGCCTGGGATTACCAGAACTACTGGAAGCGGCCTGAGGGCGCTGCAAGGGAACCCAGGCAAGAACCTCCGGTTGACTGGGAGGGCCTGCAACGGCCTGGCCCCGCTCCCGCGCGCAAGCAGGCTGCAGGGCCGGCCCCGACCGCTGTGCCCCCTGACCTGACCCCCACGGTTGCGGCACAGGCCTTGCTGCGCAACAACATGCCGCTGCTGGCCTACATCGGCGGCAAGCCGGCGGCTTTCACCAGCAAGGACCACAACTTCCTGCCCGGAGAGACAGTTGAAAAGCAGCTCATTATCATCAACAACTCCCGTGTGACCACGACGTGCGACTGCCAGTGGTCGCTCGGGCTGCCTGGCGCCGTGAAGGGCAGCAAGACGATCACGCTTCCGACGGGCCAGCAGGAGCGCATCCCGATGACGTTCGAGCTGCCGACTGATCTGGCTCCAGGCCAGTACAAGATCAGCGCAACGGTCAACTTCGGCAACGGCGAGATCCAGGAGGATTCGTTCTCCATCGACGTTCTGTCAGCTCCGCAGCCGGTCCAGGCGGGCGATCAGATCGCGCTCTTCGACCCAAAGGGCGAGACGGGCAAGCTGCTCGGCGCGATGGGGGTCCAGAGCCAGCCCGTGGACGCGAACGCCGACTTGTCAAGGTATGACACACTGATCGTCGGCAAGGCGGCCCTGACGCTCGACGGGCCGGCGCCGGACATTTCGCGCGTGCGGGACGGCCTGAAGGTGGTCATCTTCGAGCAGACAGGTGGTGTCCTCGAGAAGCGATTCGGGTTCCGCGTGGCGGAGTACGGCCTGAGGTGGGTCTTCAGGCGTGTGCCGGATCACCCGCTTCTGTCTGGGATCACCGACGACCAGTTGCGCAACTGGCGCGGTGCGGCCACAATCCTGCCCCTCCGCCTTCCATGCGAACTGACCCGTCAATTCTACTATGCGCCCACAGTCAAGTGGTGCGATATCCCGGTCACGCGGGTCTGGCGCTGTGGCAACCGAGGCAACGTGGCTTCGGCCTTGATCGAGAAGCCCGCGTGCGGCGACTTCCTGCCCATCCTCGACGGCGGCTACTCGCTTCAGTACACCCCACTTATGGAGTACGGCGAGGGCAAGGGCATGGTCCTCTTCTGTCAGATGGACGTCGCCGGGCGCACCGAGAGTGACCCGGCGGCCGAGGCACTGGCGCGGAACGTCCTCCGGTACGTCGCCACCTGGAAGCCGGCCCCCAGGCGGACCGCCGTCTACGTGGGCGATGCGGCTGGCAAGAAACACCTGGAGGCGACAGGCCTCTCACTTGCGGCCTATGAGGGCGGCAACCCTTCGCCGGACCAAGTCATAGTGGTAGGCCCGGGCGGCGGGCAGACGCTCGCCGGGAGCGCGGCGGCGCTCGCGGGGTGGCTCAAGGGCGGTGGCCATGTGCTGGCGATTGGGCTCGAGGCTGAGGAGGTTAATTCGTTTCTGCCGCTTAAGGTCGGGATGAAGAAAGCGGAGCATATCGCGGCCTATTTCGAGCCGTTTGGCAAGGATTCCGTGCTCGCGGGAGTGAGCCCGGCCGACGTGCACAACCGAGATCCGCGGGACCTGCCCCTCGTGTCGTCAGGCGCCACGGTCGTCGGCGATGGCGTCCTGGCCAAGGCCGAGAACGCGAACGTTGTCTTCTGTCAGCTCCTGCCCTGGCAGTTTGACGTCGGGAAGTGGAACACGAAACGGACCTTCAGGCGAACCTCTTTCCTCGTGACGCGCTTGCTGGCCAACATGGGAGCGTCCGCGTCAACCCCTGTCCTGGAGCGCTTCCACAACCCAGTGGACCCCACCCAGGCACAGAAGCGGTGGTTGGAGGGCCTCTACCTGGACGTGCCGGAGGAGTGGGACGACCCGTACCGATTCTTCCGCTGGTAGGCGTCGCCTTGCGCTGACGGCCGAAGAGCAAATGGCGGAGCGGTGACGACGTCTCTTTGACGCCTGGTCGCTGTGTGCGCTCGGCTTGCCCAGAGAGCGACGGGGTGGCGCCTGAGCGAGCCGGAAGCAGCGGCTTCGATGATAGGCGGCTTGACAGCCTGCCCCACAAGTGGGCGCAGGTGACGATAGGATGCCCGGGGGTTTCCGATGACGTCATCGCTGCCAATGCTCTTTCAGCCGCCGAGGGTATACGTGCTGAAAGACGTGTGGCAGAACGTAGACGCCGCGACTCGTGCGGAACGCATCTGTTCGGCCTGCCCAGATGCTGAAGTGCGCAGCTTCACCCATGATGACCTGCCGGACATCGTGGCCGAGGAGGATTGGGGCGGATGGGGAGCCATGGGCGAGAGAAGTGAGGTGCCACCGCCGATCCCCATCCTCGGGCTGTTTCGATTTGACGATGAGGCCGTCCGCAGGGATGCGGAACGCATGAGACAAGCGTGCCCGGCCCACGACCGCTTCCGCTGGGATGTGGCCGCCGGCGGACACGCGTTTGCCTGGTTCACGTCAGACAGGCAGGAACTGTCGCCCAACCCGCAGCATGTCTGCCGTCCCCAGTGGCGGATTCATCTCGGGATCGGCTGCCCCCACCAGTGCTGCTACTGCGGCTTGGGACAATACCAGATCAGCCATCTGAACATTGAGGAGTATATCGCCCACTTGGCCGAGTTGCTGCGCCATAATCCCTGGCAGAAGACGTGGCTTTTCGATGATGGCATGGACGTCATGGCGCTGGAGCCGCAGTGGAACGCGTTGCCGCCGCTGATGCGCTTCTTTGAGAGCACCAAGGACCGTTACCTCATTATCCATACAAAGAGCGATCGTGCCCAGCCGATAGTTGACGCCGGCGCGCCGGCCAACACCATCATTGCCTGGAGCCTGAGCGGCCCGACGCAGTCTCGGCTGGTCGAACCAATGACGGGGACAATGGAGGGGCGGGTCGAGGCGGCGCGTCAGTGCCAAGATGCAGGCATCCAAATCCGCTACAAGTTCAAGCCCATCGTGCCCGTGCGCAACTGGCGCGAGGAGGCAACTTATACAGTAGACACGGCCCTCAGCCGCACGGAGCCGGACAACCTGAGCCTGACGGTCCTTATGTGGATGCGGGCGAGCCAGCTCAAGGCGTGCATCCCTTCGGGACTTCTTGACCAGGAGTACCTCCAGGCGACAGAGGAGACCCCTGACCTGATGGGAGAAACGCGCGTCGGCCCATTCCCAGACGATGCCCGCGAGGCGATCTACCGCCACTACCTGTCCGCGATCCGCGCGCGCAACCCGGAAATCCCGGTCACCGTCTGCACGGAGAGCCTGGAGATGTGGCAGCGTATGGGTAAGGACCTCGGCGTGACCCCGGCCACCTACGTGTGCGGCTGCGGCGCGGGCGCCACGCCGGGCAGACGGATGCTCGAGACCAGCCCATGGCTGGACGCCAAAGCGGGGAAGACCTGGGACGGGCAACCCGCTGTGCCCCCGGCCAAGAGCGGATAACTGCTCCTTTCCCCGCGCACCTCCCCGGCCTGCCAGAAGCCCGGACGTTCCCCTCCGTCGTTGTCGCTGGTGGGCGGGCCACAGCGCCTTCGGCGGCTCTATCTTGAGATCAGAGGACTCCCGCGCCGTGGCCGGACGACAGGTGATGCACAACCGCGGCCATGACCTCCGCACTGAAGGCCATCTCCTCCGGGCTCATCAGGTCTATGGTGTCTTGCGCCGTGTGAATGGGCACGCTGCCGCCACCGGTCGTGAACTCCAAGGCCGGAACGCCGTGCAGGTAGAAGGGCGCATGGTCCGATGACAGCACGATCTGTTCGTCCACGGTCCATCGTGGGAACCGCCGCAGCACGCGCAGGATGTCTTCCTTTTGCCGTGCCGGCCAACCCATCAGATGCACCGGGCGGGCACCGGTCGAGGTGCCGACGCCGTCCGCCTGAATCACAGCCCGCGTCTCCCTGGTCTCGGCAGGATGGCGGCGCACGTACTCGACGCTGCCCAGCGCCCGTAGATGACGGCCATATTCCTCCGCGCCGAAGGCAATGAAGTCAATCCCCAGCCTGCGCCTGCCCTCTGCGGCCAACAGGTCGCAAAGCTCCAGAACCGCGGCGGTGCCTCCGGCATCATCCGCCGCCCCCGGTGAGCAGGCTGCTGTGTCGTAGTGTGCCCCGACGACGATGCGCCCCTTCTCCTCGCCCGGAAGGCGTCCAATCACATTGTGGCCCGTCGAATCGTAGCGCCGTGCGCGGATGCGCAGCCGCACCCGCCCGCCCTCGTTCTCGCGCAGCTTCAGGCCCGCTGACTGCGGCACCGCCGCGGCAGGCACGCGCAGGAACGGATCGCGGATCAGCTTTGTGGACACCGTCTCATCGGGGCTGATCACGATCACGGCTGAGGGCCGGCGTTCTTCGACTGAGAGCACCGTGGGGTTCCGGTTGGGGGCAAGGCCGGTTCCGGCTTCACCATACAGCACCAAGACCTTGCCCTCGAGGTCCGGGCTGTATTCCAGCTCGTGCCGGGTGCCCACGCCTACGAACTGCGCCTCTACGTCGCATGCCTCGGTGAAGGTCTGCGCAACAGCAGGCAGCGGCTCAGGGCCGCGCTTGCCGAGCAGCGCCAGCTCTGTCGCTTCATGGTCCCAGCCGGGGCAGGGGAAGTCCTGCACCTCGACTTGTGCGCCGCACCGCCGGAAATGGCCGGCAATGTACTCCACCGTGCGCTCGTCCGCCGGCGTGCCGCTCAAGCGCGGGCCGATCTCCTCGCACAGAATCCTCAGGTGGTTCCACAGTCTTTCTCGGTCCACGTTCATTGTGCTGCGCTCCTTCCTTGCCGATTACGTAAACTGTGTGCGGGACGCCCATCCGTTCGGGCATTCAAGACAGCTCTCCGCACCGCAGGCAGCACTTTATGGGCTCCCGCTCAGTCTGTCAAACGCGCGTTCCAGTCCGGGGAGGATAAGCGGCGGCCTGACAGCCTGCTATCAGCGGGTCCAATGGCCCGGCCTACCACCTTTCGGCTTTGACACCGACGGGGGCGGATAGTATGCTGCCCGCGTGGCACGTCAGTGCGGACGGCGCAAAGAATCGCCGGCCGACGGATTATGTTTCAATGGAGGGAGCGGCAGAATGGCTGCGAAATTGTTGCCTATCCGTGGGTTCCTGATTCACATCACCCACTACGACCCAGTCTGGTACGAGCGGAAGGGACGGGAAAAGCCCTTTGACCTGAAGGTGGCCTTCGATGTCGTGGACGCCATGTCCGAGGTGGACATGAACCTGTTGGTAATAGACCTCGAAGATGGCGTCAAGTATAAGTCGCATCCCGAGCTCAAACGCCACTACAGTGTGCCGATGTCGCAATTGAAGCGGCTCGTGCAGCGGGCGCGTGAGCGCGGCATCGAGCCGGTGCCGAAGCTGAATTTCTCCCAGAGCGCGACCCAGTACCATGACGCGTGGCTCCGGCCTCACAACCGCCGGTTCGACAGCGAGCAGTACTGGAAGGTTGCATTCGAGTTAGTTGACGAAGTGATCGGCGTCTGCGCGCCCGAGCGGTTCCTTCACATCGGCATGGATGAGGACATGGACCGCTCCCACAGGCAGTACGCGGACGCTGTGCGCACCTTGGCCGAGGGACTCGAGGCGCGCGGGCTGCGCGCAGTGATGTGGAAGGACATCCCCATCATCTGCCCAGGGATTTGGGAGGCCCCCGGCGAGAAGTCTCGCGCGGCCGAGAAGACGACCCCCAAGAGCGTCGTGCAGGTGCCGTGGGGCTATCGCGAGGCCAACCCGGAGCTCGTCCGCCATCTCCGGCGAAAGGGGTTCGAGGTCTGGGGCGCTACCGGAGGCAACCCGGAACTGGTCCGCCAGTGGCGCGACGCGGTCTTGCGGTACAAAGGCACCGGCATTCTGCTGACGTGCTGGAGGCCGTGCCGACCCGGCAACCGCGAGACCATGCTCAACCTCATCCGCACCTGCGGCCCGCTTTGCAGGGAGGGATAGGGGGAAAGGCGAATCTGCCTCCGGCTTGCTCGCTCTCTGGGCAGAGCCCTGCTAATCAGCCATACGTGCGCGAGCCCGCAGGCCTGCCTGCATAAGAAGGCGCACTATCGTTTGAAAGGAGTAAGGACATGCTTTGGTGGGAAGTGACGTCTGAAAGGATGCCCGAGGCAATCAAGCAGGCGGACGGCGTTTGCCTGCTACCGATTGGGTGTATTGAGCGGCACGGCCCGCACTTGCCGCTGGGCACGGACCAGATCGTCGTGGACGCAGTGGCACGCCGCGCGGCCGAACAGGAGCCGGCCGTCGTATTCCCCAGCTATTACTTCGGTCAGATCGCTGAGGCGCGGCACTATCCCGGCACAGTCTCGCTCCCGCACGACCTGTTGTTGAGACTCCTCAGGGCCGTGATGGACGAGATCGGGCGCAACGGGTTCTCTAAGATCCTCATCGTCAACGGGCACGGCGGCAATAACGGGCTTCTGGGCTACCTGCTGGCATCGCTGCTCCAGGAGCCCCAGAACTATCTCACGTACCTCATCATGCCCTGGTCCCAACTCGATGAGGAGGACCGCAACAAGCTGGCGGCGATGTCAAAGACCCAAGGCGGACACGCAGGCGAAGCGGAGACCAGTTGCATCCTCTACCTGCGGCCGGAACTCGTGCACCTGGAGGACATTAAAGACCCCGATGCCGGCCGCCGATTGGGCCGGCAGGAAGGGTTGGGCGGGCTTGGCAACCCGTTCGGCTGGTACGCCAACTACCCCACGCATTACTCTGGCGACGCCCGACCCGCCTGCGCCGAGCTGGGCGAGTTCATGATCGGCGCACAGGTGCGGCGCCTGGTCAAAGCCATACGAGCCGTCAAGGCGGACACGGCCACCCCCGAGATGCAGCGGGAGTTCAATGAGCGTGCCGCGCGCGCAGGGCTTCCGTAATAAAGGGACATCATGCTGGTCTCGGCGACTGCCCGTCCTCGGGACGGCGAGGACACGTGCGCAGCCGTAAGTCGAGCACTACCGACGGGGGCCGTGCCACCATATCTTTTCGTTAAGTCCCGATGGACCCCCGCTTCCCCCAGTCGGATTCAGCCTTTTCTTCCGCCGCCAACCTCTCGCGGACAGTTGACGCGCAGCTCAAAGCGTCGTACAGTGCCCACTCCCAGGATGGGTCGTAGGAACAGGACCCGCAAATGGGAAGCCCGCGGTCGGAAGGCGATCTCGAACGCGTTTCTTTGAAAGGAGAGTCTAAAGTGGCAAAACTGGCGATCAACGGCGGCCCTAAGTGCGTGACTGAACCGATTGCAGTCAAGTGGCCCATTGTGGACCAGCGCGACGCAGAGCACATAGCCGGCGTGGTCAGGGCCGGGCGGGGCGGGTGGTGCCGCCTCGGTCTGGACGACGGCGAGGTCGCCACCTTCGAACGCGAATGGGCTGCTTATCACGACGCCAAGTACTGCTTGGCTGTCAACAATGGCACTGTGGCGATCGAGTGCGCGCTTCAGGGCCTCGGGCTCAGGCCCGGCGAAGAGGTCATCGTGCCGTCTATAACCTTCGTGGCCTCCGCGTCAGGCGTGCTCATGGCGCGCGGCATCCCCGTCTTCGCTGACGCGATACCCGAAACCTGTCAGATAGATCCCGACGACGTCGAGCGGAAGATCACCAGGCGCACGCGCGGCATACTGGTGGTGCATTACGCCGGCTATCCCGTAGACCTCACCCGGATCAAGAAGGTCGCCGACAAGCACGGCCTGTTCGTGCTGGAGGACTGCGCGCACGCGCACGGGACCGAGTGGCAAGGCCGGAAGGTCGGCGCCATTGGCGACGCGGGCACCTTCAGCTTTCAGGGCTCCAAGTCGCTCACCTGCGGCGAGGGCGGCGCCATCGTCACGAACCGGCAGGATGTGTACGAGGCCTGCTGGGCGTACCACCACATTGGGCGGGGCCTCTCGGCACAGAAGTACCAGCACGAGACCGTCGGGCCGAATCTGCGCCTCTCCGAGCTGCAGGGCGCGGTCCTGCGGACCCAGTTCAAGAAGCTGCCGGCGCAGAACAAGCGCCGAATGGCCACCGCGGCCAAGCTCTCCAAGGGCCTCAAGGACATCCCCGGAATCCGGCCGCTCAAAGAGGACAAACGCGTCACGGCCCGCGGGTACTACTTCTACGTGCTGCGCCTCGACGAAGAGACCTGGGGGGTTTCGAAGGACAAGTTCATCCAGGCATTCAATGCCGAGGGCGGCCGCGTCCACAGCGGCTACAACTGCACGGTCTACGAGTTGCCCGTGTTCGCGAACAATAAGTACGACGCCACCGGCTACCCGGTCACCAAAGGGAAGGGTTACGGTCGCGTAGTCAGCTACAAGAACGTGCATTGCCCGAACGCGGAGCTGATTGCTCACCATCAGCACTTGACGTTCTCGACCCATTGCCTCCTCCACCCCGAGTTCGCGAAGCAGACGTTGAGCATCATGGAGAAGCTCTGGCAGAACCGGGCGGAGCTGCAGGAGTTCGCCCGTCGAAAAGCCTAAGAGCTGATGGCGGCAGGACGTTCCGCAGGCGGCTTGCCATGGGCACGCATTGCTGGAGCTGTCCGGGAGTTCGTTATGTTGCCCAGGGGCGAGGGGATGTCGTGTCCGTCTCGTTCCAGTCAAATCAGGGGCACAATCTCCCCCTCCGTAATCCTGGGAAGCCGGCCCCCCGGCAAATTCTGCCCGCCCTCCCTATGGCGGGCATGCCCGCCGGTCTTGTGGAGGGTTTATCCGCCCCGCCTCTGGCGGATGGCGGGCTTGTGGCGGATGCGGGACGTTCAGCAGCTGCGCGCATGCGTGGATTGAAACGGTAGGGGCGGTTGCGTCTCCCCCCGGGCGGGACGACGAACCGCCACTACGCATCGCCGCCGCTTGCGGCTTGACAGCCTCGCAGTCGCCGCGTAGAGTAGCACTTCTTCACAAGCACGAAACCAAACCATGTTTGCGAGGGTAGACTCATGGCGAGGGTCAGGATGCCTATCGGGGTCTTCACGTCGGCCGGCGGCGATCTCACCGCCGCGATCAACAAGGTCCTCGAAGTGGGCGTCAACTCCGTACAGTTCCACGCCCCGGGGCCCGACCAGCGGAGCCGGGCACGTGCACGGGAGATCGCCGACCAGTTCAGCGAGGCCGGGATAGACATCAGCCTGGTCTTCTGCGGCTTTGCCGGCGAGCGCTACGACACGATACCCATAGTCCGGGAGACCGTGGGTCTGGTCCCGGCGGCCACACGCGCGGAGCGGCTCCAGAACACCAAGAGCATCGCCGACTTCGCCTCCTGGTTGGATGCGCCCGGCATCGGCATCCATGTCGGGTTCGTCAGCGAAGACTGGGACTCGCCCGAGTTCGCCGAGGTGGTGAACGTGATCGGCGAGGTGGCCGACTACTGCGCTGAGCGCGGCCTCACTGTGAACCTGGAGACCGGCCAGGAGACTGCCGGCACCCTCCTGCATGTGCTCGATACCGCGAAGAAGCCGAACCTCGGCGTGAATTTCGACCCCGCCAATATGATCCTTTACGGCAGCGGCGAGCCCCTTGAAGCCCTGCGAAAAGTTGGCAAGTACGTCAAAAGTTGCCACTGCAAAGACGCCACGTGGAGCAGCAAGCCCGGCGTCGAATGGGGCGTCGAGGTGCCTCTCGGCCAAGGCGACGTCAACATCGAGAAGTTCGTCACTATCTTGAACGAACTTGGCTACACAGGCCCCCTCACCATCGAGCGAGAGATCAGCGGTGAGCGGCAGACCACCGACATCAAGGCCGGCATCAAGGTGCTTAGGGACATTAGAGTCCGGCTCGGCATCCGCTGAAGGCGCAAGGCGAAGGCTGGGGGCATACAGGAGAGAGGAAAAGCGCGGGGCTCCTTGCGCGTTGCAGCCCCGTGACTCTCTGGGTCGGGCTGGCATGTCTTGCTAGCCGTCTGGGGTGCGACACCGGCCGCTGGTCGTAGCCGGCGAACGGGAGGTCAGTCTTCATGGTTAAAGGTCTTACACCGCGCAGCGAGGACTACGCGCGCTGGTATAACGAAGTCGTCCAGCAGGCCGAACTCGCCGACTATGCCCCCGTACGCGGCTGCATGGTTATCCGGCCTTACGGCTATGCCCTTTGGGAAAGGATACAGTCTGCCCTTGACCGACGCTTCAAGGAAACCGGCCACGAGAATGCTTACTTTCCGCTCTTGATTCCCGCAAGCTTCCTGGAGAGGGAGGCCGAGCACGTGGAGGGCTTCTCCCCGGAGTTGGCCGTCGTGACCATCGGCGGCGGCAAGCAGCTTGAGGAACCGCTCGTCGTCCGCCCAACGTCCGAGACCATCATCGGCCATATGTACGCTAAATGGATCAAGAGCTACCGCGACCTGCCGGTGCTCATCAATCAGTGGTCGAACGTGGTCCGCTGGGAGCTGCGCCCTCGGCTGTTCCTCCGGACGACGGAGTTCCTCTGGCAGGAAGGGCATACGGCGCATGCTACGCGCGAGGAAGCCGAGGCGGAGGTTCGCAGGATGCTGGACGTCTACGCGGACTTCGCCGAAAAAGAGGCGGCAGTTCCCGTCATCAGGGGGCAGAAGAGCGAGACCGAGAAGTTCGCCGGCGCCGTCGCAAGCTATGCCATCGAGGCCATGATGGGTGATGGCAGGGCGCTCCAGTCCGGCACCTCGCACGATCTGGGACAGAACTTCGCCCGCGCCTTCGAGATCACTTACCAGACGGCGGACGGCGGCCTCGAACACGTCTGGACCGCAAGCTGGGGCCTGAGCACCCGCTTTGTCGGCGCCATCGTCATGGTCCACGGCGACGACCGCGGCCTGATCCTGCCTCCGCGGCTGGCGCCTTATCAGGCCGTCATCGTGCCCATCTGGCACGGCGACGAAGAGAAGGCCCTCGTCACAGAGGCCGCCAAGAAAGCTTATGCCGCCCTGAGCGATTTCCGCGTGAAGTTGGACGACCGTGACCAGTTGACGCCTGGCTTCAAGTTTAACGACTGGGAAATGCGGGGCGTGCCCTTGCGCATCGAGATCGGCCCGCGCGATGTCGCCGGCGGGCACGTCGTCCTGGCGCGCCGCGACAAGCCGGGCCGCGACGGCAAATCCACAGTGCCGATGGGCGACCTCGCGCCGGGCGTCGCGGCGGCCCTCGACGCCATCCAGGCATCGCTCTTTGAACGCGCCGTCGGCTTCCGCGCGGCGCACACGTCGGCACCGACGAGTTACGACGGACTGTGCTCGGCGGTCGCAGAGGGCTTTGCTCACGCGTACTGGTGCGGCTCTCGCGAATGTGAGGCGCGGGTCAAGGCGGACACGACGGCCACGATCCGCTGCATTCCGTTCGACCAGCCTGCCGGCAGCGGCGCCTGCGTTGTTTGCGGCTCATCGGCCGAGAAGAGAGCGCTGTTCGCTCGGGCCTACTAACCGGGCCTCATGAGCGGCCTGCAAGCCGCTCTGGGCGCACGCTGCCGCGACTCTCGCTTATCCCTGGTGGAGCCCAAGCCCCGCAGCCAGTTCCCTCACCGTCTTGATGAGTCCCTCGTCAGTCGCCGCCTCAGGACCGGCAGGCAACAAATGCCAGGTTTCCTTCACCGTGGTCGTCTCGCCCGGCTTCAGGTTGACGGCCGGGCCGACGGTCTCAAGCTCGATGTAGCCTATGTTGCTTGTGTAGACCTCGCGCGGCGTCTCGGGCTCGGGAGGCGGCGTGGCGGGCATGTCGAAGACCTTCACGTAAACCATGTCGCCTCGTCTGGCGCCGAGCCAGCCGGGAGGCCCCGAGATGAACAGCTTGCCGTTCTTGCCGGAGGGTTTTACGAGCAGCATGTCACTCACGCGCTGCCATTGCTCGTCGGGCGGGCCGCCCGCGCCGGTTCGAAGCGTCGCGCTCGGGCCGAGCGGCACGAATCCCACGCAGTCCGACCTGACCTGCGTGACGTCCCAGATGGATGCTGTGACCGCCTTGTCGCAAACGTTGACCGCCGTCTGCACGATGTCGAGCCGGCTGCCCTGCGGGGCGAGCGTGATCTCCCGGTCGAAACGTATGCCGTGCTTCAGGCTCGGCGTGCCGATGAGGCGCAACGTGCCGCCGGCCGTCACCTTGGCGCGGCATCGCCCGCGATCAAGTTGCCAGTCAGGCGGCCAGGTCCATGACTTCTCGGGCGCGGGCCAGAGCTTGTCGCCGCCGAAGTTCTGCCACTCGGTGCGGGTCGGCTCCACGGTCAGTCCGCCGTGGCGTTCGGGAGTCAGGTCTTCGTTGACCCACAGGACGTTCTCGCCGCGCACGGGCCCGTATGCCATGATGCGCGCTATCTCCGGGACGATCACAACCTGGAACTCCCCGTTCGTCATCCGGCATGCGTCCTTCCATCCGAGGAAGTTCACGCGGCTGATGTTCACCGAAGGCCTGGCGCCGGGCGTGCCCTCCTTGCCAGACGCGGCGCCTCCAAAGGGCGTCCCACAGCCGGCCGCCAGGGGCACGAGGCCGAACAGAACCGGCAGAAGCAGAGCCAACTCCGCTGACGCTTTCATCTCTGTCCTCCGTTAGAGCAAACGCCATGTTTGAGACCTAAGCGGTGCCTGCACTGCCCGCTCCGCAGAGGGCCGGACGGGCGCCTCCGCCTTTGGGCTCCCGGCCGACGGCTCGGACTGGCCCTCTTGATGACGTGACAACATATTGAGCAAACCTCGCTAATAGAGCTGTTCGCCGAGGAGCCTGAGGCCGTTGAAGATCACGAGCAGGGACGCGCCCATGTCTGCGGCGATGGCCATCCAGAGCGTGGCGACGCCCAGAAGCGCCAGCACGATGAAGAGCGCTTTGACGCCGAGCGCGAAAGTGACGTTCTGCTTGATAACGCGCAGCGTGTTCCGCGAATGAGTGATCAGCCACGGCAAGCGGGCGAGATCGTCCGACATGAGCGTCACGTCGGCCGTTTCGATGGCGGCGTCCGAGCCGATCGCGCCCATCGCGACGCCGAACGTCGCAGCAGCCATGGCGGGCGCGTCGTTCACGCCGTCCCCGACCACGGCCACCTGGCCGTGCCTCTTGACGAGTGATTCGACGACGGCCACCTTGCCTTCGGGGAGAAGCTCTGCGTGCCACTCGTCCACGCCCGTCGCGTCAGCAATGCTGCGGGCGGTTCCTTCGTTGTCGCCGGTCAACATGACCACCTTCTCGATGCCGAGGGCTTTGAGCTGTCCCACGACATCCTTCGCGTTCTGCCGCATGTCGTCAGCAAGGCTGATGAGGCCGCACACGTGGTTGTCGCTTCCGACTGCCACCACAGTGTGCCCGGCGTCTTCCAAGCCGACTGCGGCGTCGTGGATGCTATCGGTTTCCTTGCCCTTCTCATGCATCATGTTGTGGCTGCCCACCCAGTAGTTTCGTCCCGCGACCGTCCCTTCTGCGCCTTTGCCGCCGATGGAGCGGAAGCTCAGAGCCCGTTGCACAACCATGCCCCTATTTGAGGCCTTCCGCAGGATGGCCTCTGCGAGGGGGTGGACGCTGTCGGCTTCGACGGCGGCAGCCCTGGCCAGAAGTTGGTCCGGCGTGTGGCTGTCGAGGGCGATGACGCGCTGCACCTCCGGCCGTCCGTGAGTGAGCGTACCCGTCTTGTCCAAGGCCACCACCTTGAGCCGGCCGGCCGCCTCAAGGTAGATGCCTCCCTTGACGAGAACACCGTTACGCGCCGCGCTTGTCAGGGCCGCAACGATGCTCACCGGTGTCGAAATGACCAGCGCGCACGGGCATCCTATGACGAGCAGGACCAGGCCGCGGTAGAACCAGCCGCTCCAGGCAGCCCCGAAGAGCAGAGGCGGGACTACCGCCACGGCGATGGCGAACGCCATCGTCGCAGGCGTGTAGTAAAGGGCGAACCTGTCTACCCACTGCTCACTCCGCGCGCGGCGCGCCTGGGACTGGCGGACCAGATGAATGATGTGCGCAAGCTTCGTGTCGTTCGCCGTCCGGTTCACCTCGAACTCGAGGGTCCCGTCCACGTTGATTGTGCCGGCGTACACCTCATCGCCGCGGCCTTTAGGGATGGGGACGGATTCGCCGGTGATCGGCGCCTGGTTCACGTGCGACGAGCCGGTCAGCACCAGGCCGTCCAGCGGAATCCTGTCGCCGGGACGGGCCACGACCACGGAGCCCTTTGGCACGGAGGCGACCGGCATGGCGACGGGCGCCGCCCCCTCGGCCGGCACGACCTGCGCCAGCGCGGGGGACAGGTCCAGCAGGGCCGAGATGGCGCGACGGGCGCGGGCTACGCTCCAGTGCTCGAGCAATAGCGCCACGGCGAAGAGGAATGAGACAGTCGCCGCCTCGAACCACTGGCTGATCGCCATGGCGCCAAGGACGGCAATGACCATCAGGAGGTTCATGTCCGGCCGCAGGCTCTTAGCGGACTGGACGGCCTTCGGGAACACGAACCACGCCCCCGTCGCTATCCCGGCCACGCAGAGCAGGATTGATGGGAGGGGGAAGATATGCCCCGGGACATGAGTGACCGCCAGCGCGTCGAGGAGGTCGCGGTGGATCGCCCAGTGCGTGAGGAAACTCAGCACCAGGAAGCCGCCGCTCACGCAGGTCATGATGAGACGGCCGTTCCGCTGCCAGTAGGTGCCCTCTTCGGGCCGCGCCGCCTCCTCCCACTTCACGGCGGTCATGCCAGCGGCGACTACGATTGCCGCAATCATGCCCGATGATATCTTCTCATCGTCGAAGGTGGCCGTCATGCGCGCACTGACGATGTCGAAGTCCAGTGCGAGTATGCCTGGCCTGCGCCCTAACGCGCCGCGCAGAAGGTTTACTTCCTCGGCGCAGTCCAACTCCCTTACTTTGAATGCTTCTTTCCGGATCATGGCGGCTTACGACACAAGGGCGTTCGCGCTCCGAGGACGCCATGGCGTAGCGACTTCGGCCGCGCGCCCGCCCATCAGCGAGTCAGAGGGCGGATGTTAATGGTGGGCGAGGAGGGATTCGGACCCTCATGGTCCTTAGTGGACCAATGGATTTTAAGTCCATAGCGTCTGCCCTTCCGCCACTCGCCCCGAGACGGCTTCCCCGCTCCATATTCTATGGCGGGAGGAGGCGGAAGGAAAGAGAGAAGGTCGCGCGGCCTCGTGCGTGACAGAAGTTGGGGGGGAGCCCAGCGTCGTGCCTGGCGCAGGCGCGGATCTCGGACGTGGCCCTTCACCTGCCCACGTAATACGTTGCCTTGCGGGGTTAGGTGGCGCGCTTAGCCGGAGGCGGGATGAGCGCGCGAATAAATGCCCAGCGCCGTGTGCCGGAGGAGTTCCCGACGTTGGGGCGGGAAGAGTGGAGGCGGCGACGGGATTCGAACCCGTGACTGACGGTTTTGCAAACCGTTGCCTTGGGCCGCTTGGCTACGCCGCCCCTCGTGGAAGGCTTTCCAGTATACGGGATGGTCCTCGGGGTTTCAAACCGTCTGAGTTTGCCTGCCTGGACATCGTGACCGCTGTAAGGAGGGGAGTCTGCGCCCCCGTGCGGGCAAACGGGAGCCGGCGCAGGCGTGTCTCCGGCGGTTTCTTGCCAACATTTCGCCCTCGGGCTGCGGACTGTAAACGGGGAGGAAAAGAGGGGGCGATGCACTGGCTGGACTGAAGCCGGTAGCGTGACATGACCGGGGGCGAGACCCTTCGGGGCTTCATACAAACGAACAGGGGAGCTCTGCAGAGCCGGCTACCGCACCCGACGCGCGAGGAACCAGAAATAGGGCATGAACAGGAAGGTGAGCGGACGTTCGGCGGTGACGGTCGGGCCTCCAATCGAGGCGAGGAATCTCCGTTCTTCTTCCCACGCGGCCGGCAGCTCGTCCGGCTGAAAGAGGGAAGGGTGGACGCCCACGTCAACGCGGAAGCCCTCGCGACAGAGGACCTCCGGCATCTTCCGCGCGACCTCGGGATCTGCTCCGAGGGCACGGAGCGCCTCGCTCATGCTTGGCCCAAGCCGGCTCACCTCTGGATGTTCGATCCGGCCGCCGAAATCGGGCTCGGCCGCTGCGAGCAGTTCGCAGCCCGGCTCAAGGACTCGTCTCACCTCGCGCGCAATTGTGGCAGGATCCGGGACCCATAGAAACAGCATTTGGGTGAATACCAGATCGAAACTCGCATCCGCAAAGGGCAGGGCTTCGCCTGAGCCAACCACCTGACGTGCAGTGGCGAAGCGTTCGGGATGGAGCCTGAGGGGCCCGGCCTGGATATCCAGCGCGACCACGCGCCCCCTGCAACGGCGCGTTAGCTCTTGAGTGACGGATCCCGTGCCGCAGCCGAGTTCAAGCACCTGCCGCTTGCCCTGGATCCCAACCCGCCGCAGGAGATCGGCCCGCACCCCGTAGAACCACGCCGCCTGACGCTGGTACTGCACGTCGAGCGCTTGCAGGTCTTCGTTCAACGCGCGACTTTTCCCCTCGCCTGCCACGCCTTCTCCAAGGCCTATCGGCCTCCGCCGGCACATGCGGGCGCATGAGCCTTCGCCATGCCTATCGGCCTCCGCCGGCACATGCGGGCGCATGAGCCTTCGCCATGCCTATCGGCCTCCGCCGGCACATGCGGGCGCATGAGCCTTCGCCATGCCTATCGGCCTCCGCCGGCACATGCGCACGCACAAGCGCATCCGGCGCAGGCGCACGCGCACCCTCCGCCCACGCAGCCGGAGCCTCCACTTCTGGCGGACTCCGCCAGATCGCTCAGCGTCTGGAGCGTGAAGCGGTCTACGCCGGAGAGATCCAAGCCTTGGGCATGGATCCCAATGCTCTGTGAGGAACGTTCCGCGGCCGGGGCGACCCACCTTGCCATGTCTCTGGCCCAGTCCCTCTCCCGGCTGTACGTGCGCGGATAGTACCACCAGGGGTCGAAGTACCAGCCTCGCGCTCTCTGCTCCTCCATGCGGCGGTCGTAATCGTCGGCCATGAAGAGCCAGTTGAGACGGCGGTTCGCCAGGTCTTCTTTTGTCTTCGGGTCCTCCTCGCGGCTCACCTGATCCCATGCGCGTGCCGTGATGCTGCGGTAGTATGCCCGAGTGGCGTCTGCGTCGAACCCCGCCATCTTGTACTGGACGAGGCCGACGAGTCTCTTCAACGGCTCGCCGAAGTCCTTCTTCGCCACTTCGGCAGGCGGAGCGGACAGGGTGTCGAGGAACCCGACCTCGTACGGCTCAAGGCTCACCTTGTCCCCGTCCGGCAGTTGCACGGCGTTCGGCGCCAGGCTGGTCCCGACGCGCTCGACTTGCAGGGGATCGGCCTGGACGGCTCGAATGACGCCCTTGCTCAGCAAGGCCGTGATGACCATAGTGAAGACTCTGTGCAGGGGCGCCTCCACCAGAATGGCCGCCTCCACAGGGGTCAGCCCACGACATATCTTGCCCCCCTCCACCCTTGCGAGTGCAGGCAGATAATGGGGCTTGCGGCGTTGTATGCCCAGGTACCACACGCCCGCCAGCACCGGGACCAGCAGCCACAGGCCAAGATGCGCGGCCGGCGATTTCACCATCAGAATGATAAAAGTGACGAGGCAGATGAGGAGGACGGTGATGCCGGTCCCGCGTGTGATGAGAAGGAAACAGCCGCCGAACAGGAGCAGGAAAAGGATGCCGCTGTACTGCTGTACTCGTTTGGATTGCTCCCACCAGAGCATGAACGGCTTCAAGGGGCCGGCCTTCACGACGCGCTGCATGACGTCCCGGGGGAAAGAACAGCCGAACATCATCGGCCCGGTGAGCCGATACCTCTCTTTCCAGGAAACGAAGGCCGCTTTGTCAGGGTCGAGGACGCCTTTTTCGAGGAACTTCCGCTCGTCCGAATGCCACACGACGCTGTCAGGATGGACCCCCTGCGGGAACTTCACGACGAGGAGGAGGTCGGTAGTGCCCACGACGTATCTTTCCCCAAACCACGTAGGTGTGAAACGCAACGATGCCCGCTGAGGGTCGGTTCGATCCTCGTATATCATGTCGGGCACGCGGGCTCGGCATTCGAAGATGCCCGTTGAGCCCCCAGGGACGGCATAGCGGTCGAGGTGGACTTCCGGCCCTGCCTCAATGTAGGTCGAGGGCCGCCATGAGGTCAGCGGCCTGCCGTCAATTGAGGCCCCCAGGACTTCGTAGCGTTTCGTCGGCATGCCCACGTCCACTACGTCAATCGCGTGTGCGCCGGGCCGGTTCTGGAACGTCATGCGGTACTCGATGACCACAGCCGCATCCGGCTGGACCGTGAGCACTACCCGGACCTCCGGCACACCGAACCGGTACTCCTGGGCCTGGCCAGAGGACGAGAGGGTCCAACCGAAACAGAGGATCACCAAGACAACGGCTATGCCCGCGCGCTTCCGGCCCACGTCTCATCCCTCCGATACTCTGTCCGTACAGTGGACCATATCGTGTTCGCGGCTCAATGGACAACCGCTGCCGCAGACGGAGAAATCGGGGCAAGAACGGCAGTCATCCGGCACGGACAGGCGCTCTCGGATCTCTCTGAAGACTTCTCCCGCCCAGATTACCTTCCAGTCGTCAGTGAGGATGTTGCCGGCCACGCGGTAACAGCTCTGGCATGGCAGAACGTCGCCATTAGGCTCGACGCAGATGTTGTACTCAGCGGCGGTGCACCGCTTGAACCCCAGGCCAAGCTGTGCCGGGTTCATGTGACAGTAGGGCGTCGGCGTGTACCAGATGAACCGCATGCCCAGCGCGCGAGCCTTGCTGCTTACTAATGGTAGAATCCGGGCTAATTCTCCGATCGTCAGCCCAACGGTGCTGTCCTTTGCGTGGCCGGCGATGATGAGGGAGTTACAGGCGAACGCCTTCACCCCGATTCCGTGCAGAAACTCCAGCGTCTGTTCGATCTGCGTCGCGTTAAGCTGAGTGAGGGTGGTGTTGGTGACGGTGTAGAGGCCTTCGGCGACCATGTTCTGCAAGCCGGCCAGTGTTTCGCCAAAACCCGGGGCGCCGACCATACGGTTGTGAACGTCCTCGATGTGGGACTCGATTGTTACCTGCACGTGGTCCAGGCCGGCGGCCACCAGGCTGCGGGCATAGCCACGATCGGCGAGCCTGCGCCCGTTCGTCAGAAGCCCGGTGACCTGTCCTATATCTTCCGCACTCTCCACCAGTTCAATAAGGTAGTCGCAGAGCGTAGCCTCGCCGCCGGTGAAGCATATGTGCGGGATTCCGGCGTCCCAAAGCTTTTCAAGGACCGACTTCCACTGGTCGCGAGAGAGCGGCGGCATCTCCCGGGAACGCTCCACGTAGCAGTGCGGGCAGTTGTTTTGACACCGGTACAGCAGGGCAAGGTCCGCGCGATAGGGCGCCGACACCTTGATCGAGAATGGTTCATCCTCCGTTGAGGCCAATTCTTGCCAGGGGCATGGCGCATCGCTGTGGCCGGTGCGGAAAAGGATCTGCCTTATCTTTTCGTAGTCCTGCGCCATCAGTTCCGGGTCCGCGTTGCGGAACTTCCTGGCCAGCTCCCGTCGCGCCGCCAGGGGCGACTTCCCCTCCAGGATCGCTCGCGCAATCTCCATGGCCGTACGGTTCAGCCGCACCGCCACGGTCGCGTCTACAAGCATCACCCCGCTTCCGTCTTCGTCAACGCGCAGATGGATTCGCGAATGACGGTCCGGCCGTTCGATGCGGAAATGGTGCATGCCCGGCCGGAACGGCCGGAAGGTCAGACGGGGCCAAAGCACGTCATGCCAGCGCATGGTTCTCTGAGTTTCCCTGATAGGTGCCGAACTTTGAAGGCCGCCGAATGCAGAAACTACCCCGCAGGAGTATTGGCTGTCAAGCGCCGATGCAATGCGGACACTCCTTGGCGGGATTGTGCACGGCGTACGAAGCCCCTTGCTTGTCCAGAAACCAGTGCAGGACCCTTCTGTCCGATTGTCCGGGGACCAATGTGTGGTGGCTATGAGCAGCCGCCCCGATGATGATATCATGTGGGGGCCTGTGTCCGCCACGATGGGACTTGATTCAGTTACGGGGCTCAGTGTCCTTCATTCAATAGGCCAATAGCGCAATCGGAGGAAAACCGGTGGAGCACGGCCGACTTGGTTCTAATGCGAAGGCGACGGCGGGCGCCTACTACTTCGACGGGTGGGCGGGGCGCAAGGGACTCGCTGGAGACCGTACCGCGCCGTGGGCCGAGAACGCCCCGACCCACCTGACACGGCGCCTGGTTGAGGAGTTCCCTGAGCGTGAGCCGATCTGGGGTTGGCGAGATGATTCACCGGCGATCATGGAGCAGCAGATTGACCTCGCCGCGGATCACGGCCTCGCCTTCTTCGCGTTCTGCTGGTACTGGCACGACAATGGACAAGCGATCAACGAGAAAGCCATCAGGGAAGACCCCAAGCACACCGGGCTGGAACTCTTTCTGAGGGCGCGCAACAATCATCGCCTTAAGTTTTGTCTGCTGGTGGCCAACCATCAGGGATTTGAGATCAGCGGAACGGAGAGATGGAGACGGGCAGCCGATTTCTGGATGCCCTACCTCAAGCACCCGCAGCATCTCACCGTGGGCGGGAAGCCCCTTTTGATCGTCTTCCATCCCCCGGGCGGGGACAGGGCCGGATTCGCCTGCCTGCAGGAAGCGGCGCGCGAGGCGGGCCTGCCGGGTGTGGCCGTTGCAGCGTGTGGTGGCGGCGCGGCGGAGATGGGGTATACGCACGCAACGCACTACGCCATTACGCTGGGCTACACTGCGGGGTCGGAGGTTCACAGGTACGCCGAACTGCTGCAACCGCACGAGGAGGCATGGAGGGGCAGTCGGGAGCAGCCGTACATGCCCGTGGTGACAGCGGGCTGGGACAAGCGGCCTTGGGAAGGCCCACGCGGCCTGAAGCAGCAGCCCGGCTGGTACTTCCCGGACCGCACGCCGGAGCAATTTGCAGACCTCCTGCGCCGCGCGGCCACGTGGATGCAGCAACATCCGGAGCAGACCACAGCCGAACGCATCGTGATGATCTATGCGTGGAACGAGTTTGGCGAGGGCGGGTTCATCGCGCCGACCAGAGGCGACCCCAACGGCCGGTATCTGGAGGCCCTTCGGTCAGTCGTAATGCCAGCGGCTTCCAAGGCGTCCGGCTAACAAACCTCCGCAAGCGATGCCGGCAAGCTGCGCCACTGAGCCTACGTGCTCGGCATGACAAGGGCGATCGGGGCAATGTCTCCTCCCCCGGAGGCGGCCCCGGGATATCAATGGGGCGTGCGGTCTGGCGGAGCGGGCCTCCACCCGGCGGGACTGCGCCCCTGATTCTGACTGATTCTGCACGACCGTCAGATTTTCCAACAGCCTACAGGAAGCCCAAGGGGACGAGCTGCTTCGGCTACGCGGCCCTCGGCAGCTTGCTGCCAAGAGGGGCAGTATCTCGGGACAGGCGCGGCCGAGCCCCGCAGATAGTGGGAAACCTGAGTCATTGGAGACCAGCAACTCGTTCGAGCCGTCTCAGAGTCCGATTGTGCAGCAAAACGGCAAGCATTACGACTACAATTGACGCCACGGCAAAGCCCTCGTCTGCCCGCCTTGAAAGGGCGACGAACGTCACCATGAACGGCAAGACAAGGTTCATGCCGAAAAACCAGATCACGAACGCGAGCAGAAGGCCTCCGCGTCTCAGAAGGAGCGAGAAGTACGCTGCGAGCTGAAGCAGTAACAGGAATTGGGTCACGAAGTACCAGGCCGTTGGCTCCGTGACCACCGCATGGACCCCCTCAGCGAAGGCCTTCGGGTTGCAGGCGACGCCAACGGAGAACCAGACCAGGTCCGGCACAAGGCCCAGGAGACAACCGAGCATCTTGTTGTAGGCGATCGTGCGCGTCGGCATGGGCAGGATCATAATGGCCGAGAGCGTCCGCCACTTCCGCTCGTTACCCAAGACCCGGGAATGGTAGATGGGGAGCTGCAAGCATATCAGCCCGAGCGTCATGCCCATGGTTATACTTCCGAAGTCCTCCAGGTCAATCGGATTGCCCAGCATGTGCTGGGCAAACGCGATGCCGCCCAGCAGCGCGCCCAGCAAGATCAACTTTACCAGCGCTGTGCCCTTGCCGCCGGCGAGGAAGTAGAAGTCTTTCCACGTAAGCGCGTATGCCCAAGCGCGGCCGGCGCTAAGCCAAGGTAGCCGGGAGGTCCTTCTGAACGTCAAACCGCGGGCAGGTGCCGCCTCCTTCTGCTCCCTCGTAGACCTCTCGAAACTTGCCCAGGCAAAGAGGAAGAAGAACAGTCCAAGCCCCAAGTTGCTGAGAACCTGGAATTCTATCGGGAACCCAGAGAATCCGGTGCGTAGCACGACGCCCAATTGGTGGAAGACCGATGCCTTCCCGGACCATTTGCACAGCCCCCCAAGCACGGTGCTCACGAAGCCGCCAGCCTGCAGCGTCCCCGTGCTAACCATGTGCTGCACAATCGGGCCGCCGAGTTGTGGCCCAAAGAAGAACCCCAGCAAAAGGATGCTCGTGAGCATTGCCGACCTGCTGCCACGCGCGCAGATGGTCGAGCTGAACAAGGCTAGGTTGCTGACGAAAACAAGGTGAGCCACCAGAGCGCAGTACGCGGCCATAATCTGAGGGCGTGACACCCCTCCAAGGGCTACCGCGAGCACAACCAGCGGCACCTGTGCCAGCAGCAGCATGACGGCGGCAAGCATCTGGCTTGTAGACTTGCCCAGGAGGATCGAGAGCGGGCTGAGGCCCGTCATTTTGAGCAGGCCGAGCGTCATGCTCTCCTTTTCATCGGTTATGACGGAGGCGAAGAACATGGGGCCGGCCAGGCAGATGAGAAAGGCGCTGATGCCGACAATGTATGATAGCAGATGGAGGCCGGGCGCGCCGAGAAGGTTCGCCGTCTTCTGGACAGGTATCAAGTTCAGGATGAGCAGCAGCACCACGCCCCCGCGTATCAGGTACGTTCTGGCCGAGCGGGCGTCGGCCCGCAACGCCTGCCTGAAGAACGGAGCGACAGCCATGTTCATCAGGGCACTCCCGGCTCAGTTAGTTCCATGAAAACGTGACTCAACTGCTTAGTGTCCTCGCGGAAGGAGGCCACCGGGGCGCCGCTCTGGAGGGCGGCCTGCAGGACGGCGTTGGTGTCCGTTTTCCGGGTGTCAAACAGGAGCCGGTAGGACGGCTCCCCTTCGAGCTTCGTCACTTGAGAGACCCCTTCGACTTTCTGTAGCGCCTGCTCGAGCGCTGGGTGCTCAGCCCGGAGCGTCAGGACGTAGGCCGAGGCATCGCTCCACCGGGAGAGCAGCGCGCTCATCGTGCCGGTGTACTTGACTACGCCGCGGTCTATGATCGTCACGCTGTCGCACAGGTCTGCCAATTCGCTCAGGATGTGGGAGCTGATGAAGATGGTCTTGCCCATTCGGCGCAGCTCTTTGAGGATCTCCATCAGTTCTATGCGCGCCCGGGGATCCAGGCCGGAGGCCGGCTCATCGAGCAGAAGGAGTTCGGCGTCATGCACCAGCGCGCGTGCCAGGCTGACCCTTTGCATCATTCCACGCGACAGGCTGCTGACGAGGTCGTCCTTGTGGCCCTTCATATCCGTAAGGGCCAGAACGTCCTCGATTACGCTGTCCCTCCGACCGGGTGCCATACCGTAGGCGGCAGCGAAGAAGTCCAGGCACTCAAAGACGGTCATCTGGGGATATAGGCCCATGTGGTCCGGCATGTACCCAATGCGTCGCCGGACGTTCTTATAGTGCCGGACAATATCCAATCCGTAGACCAGTGTCTTGCCGGCCTGGGGCTTAAGGAGAGTGGCCAGGATCTTCAGCGTGGTTGTCTTCCCTGCGCCATTCGGCCCGACAAAGCCGTGGATAGACCCCTGCGCCACAGAGAAGCTGGCTCCTTTGAGCGCCTGGGTCTTCTTGTACGAATAGCACAGGCCCTCGACTTCGATCGCAAGAGGCACCTGTCCGCGTGCGTCAGCCATTTGGGTCCTCCGGTCTTAACACGTCCAAATGATAGAGGACGTATCCTTTCTCCCTGCCCAGGCCCTTGCCGACCAAAGCGAAGCTGTTGGGGCTTTCGGCAAATATAAACAGTTGCACGCGGTCGGCTGACGGCGGAGCCGGGTCCAGGTAATAGCTGAAGCTTTCGGTGCCGCCGATGCTCCGACCGATCAGAGGACGCACCATTCCGCGCAACACCTGTTCGGAATCGGCGTCTCGCCGGTTTGAATCATCAGAATACGAGCCGGAGACCGGCACAACCACCCGAACGCGCTCTGGGGACAGGAATGTGGCAAGGTCAGTACCCCTATAGGAGTCGACCCGAATCCGCCCCTCGCTGCGCGACATCTCGTAGAACCTATCATGATACAACGCCCACATCTCGGCGACCTTCTCCGGGAAGCCCGGGCCGACCGAAAGCGTGAGCTTCTCCAGAGTGTCTGTCTGCCGCCATTCGGCGACCTTTACACCGAGGTCGCCTCCCTTCATCTTCCCGCGATGAAGGAAGGGCCTGGATGAGAAGACCGGGATGTCCACCGCAAACTGCCCGCCCACTCCGCTTTGGAGAACGCCGTTCACCTTCTCGAAGTCCTGACACGTGGAGTAGATGTTATGGTCGCCCGGATGGCTCAGCGTATAGTAATCGCCGTGCTCCACGAAGACGTTAATCCACTGTGTCACGTCATATTGGTCTGCGCCGACCGACCTCGCATACGACAGCGAATGAATGGCTGCTGTCTCGCCGTATCCCCTGCGACCGAGCACTCCCAGCAGGCATGCAGATGCGGCTGTCGTCATGAAGAAGAAGACAACTGCACGCCCAAATCCGCTCTTTCTGCCGATGAGATAGTTGACCGGGCCGACGAGCACCAGGTAGCAGAACAGCGTCAGATAGATGACAGGCCAATTATGCTTAGGCCGCACCAACCCCTTGAGGGCTTGGAAGAAGCCGTCTTCCAGCCTCCATGGTCCTACGCGGTTGCCGCTCTTGAGCCTAAGTAAGGGGAACCCTCTGGCAGACAGGAACTGCTCGTTCGCCAGAGGGTTC
>Ga0315289_10001571_pt1 | contig 35602 bp, 30 predicted proteins | sample YL17G11_40_MG_FD_203452 | JGI IMG/M metagenome (GOLD analysis project Ga0315289, IMG submission 203452) | Sediment microbial communities from Yellowstone Lake, YNP, Wyoming, USA - YL17G11_40 | ecosystem: Environmental > Aquatic > Freshwater > Lake > Sediment | place: USA: Wyoming | collected...
CCTAACCCTAACCCTAGCCCTAGCCCTGACCCTGACCCTGACCCTAGCCCTAGCCCTAACCCTAGCCCTAGCCCTGACCCTGACCCTGACCCCCTGACCCTAACCCTAATCGCCGTCCATCGCTGGTCCCGCAGGCGCGGGCAACCATCTCCGAGCGCTGGCCCGCGCTCCTGGACCTGGTCGACAACGGAACCCTCGTCGCGGTCGCCCGCCCCGAGGATTATCGTCGGAGCGACGGCCACTCGGAACCCCAGCTCGTCCTCCTCGTCGCGGCGGTGCACGTCTCCAGGGCCTCGGCCAGCGCCGCGACGAGGCTCGTCGACGCCGTCAAGCCCTGACCCTAAACAAACCTAATCCTTCCTCTCCGTCTTAAAAAAAAGGGCGGAAAAAGGTGCGTCTTTTGTTCGTTTTTACACCACAGGCCCGCGAGAGAAAAAAAGAGGAAAATCAAAATTGCGTCCAAGACCCGCGAGATGTTTCGCGCAGCTGCGAAAGTTTTGATGATAGCGCGCTCGCCGGCTGCTGGCTGCGCGCTGTCGGCTGCTTGGGCGGGGACATCGTGGTACTCTCCCTCTCCCGCTCTCCCCCCCCCCACCTCTCTCTCTCCCCTCAGCTCCTCAGACCACGACCGCCGCTTCCGCGGCGACTTCTCTGCCGGTCTCTCCTCCTCCATTTTCGTGCTTCCTCTTCGTCAGCCTGAGCATCAACCCGCCGCTCGTGTGGATCGTCGCCCCCGTCGTCATCCCCACGGGGGGGGCCCCCTCGGCGAGCGCAAAGTCAAACTGATGTGTGCGTGTGGGTGTTTTTTCATGCAAAAAGTGGTGAGTTTTTTCTTTTTATGCCCTTTCCAAATCGCCTTTGGCGCTCAAAAAGCCTCCAAAAACAAAACTTCATAAACTTACCCTCCGCGCAAAGATCGCCAGAGCCGTCACGCTCTCGAAAAGCGCAAACTGGTCCCCGATGCACTTGCGCTTGCCCCCTCCGAAAGGCAGGTACGAAAAAGACTCTGTGATCTCGTTCGGGACGACGTACGAAGAAGAAGAGGGAGACGAAGCGGAAGCGGAGGCGGCAGAAGGCGACGGGGGGCTGCCGCTCTGAGGGCATCCCGCCCCCGCCCTCACAGCAACGACGTCGTCGACGGGGCCAAACCGCTCCGGGATGAATTCGTCGGCGTCCTTCCACCTTGCCGGGTCGCGGTGGAGATTCCAGACGCTCAGGAAGAGGTCGGAGCCGGCAGGGATGGCGAAGCCCCCCTGTTTTGGAAGGTTTAGGTTTTTTTCTCCCGGGAAGAGGAGCAAATCGAGAGTGAGTTTTTCCAGTCTCCTCCTTCTGCTGTCGTTTGTTCCGTTCCCTGAGGAGGAAAAAAAAAAAGAGGAGGAAAAAGAAAAGGCGCAAGAAATCCCATACGATGCGGGGAAGAAGAGCTGGGAGGGTGTCTTTGAAAACAACGCCTTCCCCGAGCATTTTTTGAAAGAAAAAAAGAGGAAAACTCACCAGCTTCGTGTCGACGGCTGCCCGCCGGATCAGCACGGGAGGCTGCGGGTAGAGCCGCATCGACTCATTAATCACCCGCGTGGTCCACCGCAGCTTTGGCATGTCGTCGAGCGTCGGGGCGCGGTCCTGGTTGCGGTGGTAGTGAGAGGAGGTTTTTTTTTCGGAGAAAAGGAGAAGAGAGTGAGTTTTTTTTCTTCCTCGGTCGTCGAGCCTCTCGTTCGCTTCGCTTGCTCTCGCCTCTCCCTCCTCAAAACAAAACAACCATCAACTCACCCCGAGCACCTCGTCCACCTCCCGCGCCACCTTCTCGGCGTATTCCGGCCTCGAGATCAGGCAGTAGACTGTCCACGTCAGCACCGCGGCGGTGGTCTCGTGGCCGGCGATCAGCAGCGTCATCAGGTCGTCGCGGAGCTGCTTCGAGTCGAGCGTGTCTCCCGCGGCGAGCAAAAAGTGCAGGATCGACGGGTCCCTGTCGGAGAGGAACTCGTCGACGAACTCTTCTTCCCCGGAGTCGACGAGGCGCTGGCACTCGGCGATGAGGCCGTCGAGGGTCGAGTTGATGACGGCGAGGGCCTCCTGGCAGCGGCGCTGCCTCGGGACCTGCGTTTTTTTTTTTTTTTACAAACAATTTCGGAAGAAACGTTTTGGAAGGTCGAGAGAGATTATGAGTTTTCGTTTCGTTTCGCTGGTTATCACTTTGCACCCCCCCGGAGGCCAGCCAAAGCGCGCGCGCCGCTCCGTGTCCACTCTCCGTCTCTGTCTCCCATCAGGAGGAAGCGACAGCGTGGAGAGAGAAAAAGGGCCCGAGCCTCTTCGTTCCTCGCTTTCTCTCCCCTCACAAAAAAAAAAAAAAAACACAATACTCCTCACCAGCCAGCGCAGCGGCGCAAAGTTCCAGTACGGCACAAACGCCGTGCTCCTGTACTCCGCCTCCCGCAGCGCCGTGTAGACCGCCTGGATGAACGGGTCGTCGTTCTTGAGCGAGTCGAAGTCGTAGTTGAAGACGGCCTTGCCGATGATGTCGAGCGTCAGCCTCGAGAAGAAGTTTTCGATCTCGACGACGACCGACGACTCTGAGGAGGTCGAAGACGACGACGACGACGGAGGAGCAGCGTCTGAGCCGCGGTGTTGCGAGGAGGAAGAAGCGGCCGCTCCTTCTCGGCCAATCTGCCTCTCGAGCACCGCGACGCCGTGCAGCGCGCTGGCCCCGAACATGCCAAGCATCGACTCGATGTACCGCCGGTGCAGCGCCGGCACGACCGCGCGCCGGCGCTCGCGCCAGACCTCGCCGTCGGCCGGGATGAGGCCCTGGCCCATCACGAAGTCGAGGATCTCCGAGAGGAGGCCCTTGGAGTAGTTGGCCGCGTCTGTGACGAGGATCTGCTTGGTCAGCTCCGGGTCGGACACGACGATGAAGACCTTGGGCCCGAAGGCGAGGCGGAAGATCTTGGTTGGTGGTGAGGCGAGTTTTTTTTTTTTTTGGAAGAGGTGGTGAGAAGAGGTTGTGGAGAAAAAAGAAAGTGGGCTTTTTTTCACTTCTTTCGCACTCTCTCGCACACTCTCTCTTCTCGCATTCCGCCCCCTTTTTTCCTCACGCCCCGCGAGCGCACGAGATCGCAGCGCCAGAATCGGGAGCAACAAGACGGAAAACAACAACAACAAAAAACTCTCTTCTCCTCACCTTTCCGTAGGTCAGGAACAGCCTGTACAGCGGCACGAACACGGGCTGCCCGACGATCTCACGAATGTCCCCCGTGGCCGTGGGCATGCGCGAGGCCGCGGCGGAGCGCCACTGGATCCCAAGCTGGGCAAGCCAGAGGGCGACGGCGCGGCCTGAGGTTGGAAGGTTTTTTGTGGGGAGAGAGAGACAGAGAGAGAGAGGGGGGGGGGGATGAGTTTTTTTGTCTTTCGTCAGAGAGGGACAGAGGGTGGTGGTGTTGGTTGCTCGTGCCTCTCCGCCGAAGACTTTCTCTCCGAAGCAGAGCGCTCTCTCTGTTTCGCAATGATGTTCGCGCGAAACTAGAAAGAAGGCAGAGAAAGAAGCGCGAGAGAAGGGAAAGAAGAGCAAGGAGCGAAAGAGTCTCGAATGTCCAAGACTTGTCAACCTCCACCGCAACCTCCACCTCAACCTCCGCCTCCTCCGCTGCCTCAATGCTTTTCCTCTCCCCGTTGGTCGCCAGCGTTCCAAAATCTGTCGCCCTTCCTCGCCAGCATCTCCCTCGCGACGATCAGAAAAGCGGAGCGTGACCGAGGCACGCTCCTCCTCTTCCCCTCCCCCCACCCTTATCTTCTTTCTTGCCAAACGAATAAAAAAAACTAGTCGCCTCTTCGAAAAAAACCAAACTCGTCAATTCCTTCTCTCTCGCGCCCTCTCCAACCCCAAAAGCTCCCTTCTCCTGATTCTCTCACCTGGTCCGACAGGATCCTTGGCCAAGAACTTGCGCACTGGTCGCGAAGCCCGTTCTTTCGTCGACCCAGCATCGGTAAACTCGCCGCTGCTGATGCGCTCGTCGAGCGACGCGTCTGCCGGCAGGGCGCCGACGAGCTCGAGCCGCCGCGAGGGCGCAGACGGCTCCGTTTCGGGAGCGGCTGCTGCTCTTATTTCGCGGCGCGTGGCCCCTTTGGCTGACGGTGAAGATGTCGACAGGGTAACGACGTTCGAGACGAAGGGAGCGCGATGAGAAGCAGCGCGGCGGCTCCAAGAGATTGAAGAGCGCCGGGGACGGCAACGAACATTGCTGGGCTGCGGCGGAGACGGCGATGGTGCGAAACATGCTGCCGCCCTTTGGGGCCGCGCATTGGTAGCGCTCAGTCGCATTTTTGATTCGACGTGAGAATAAACGCGCTCTAGAAGGAAGAGGGGCTCAAAAAGCACTCTGTATTGTCCCCCAAAAGCGCCGCGAGCGAAAAGGCAAGCGAGCGGAAAAGGCCGAAAAATGAAGACGGCAAAGAAACGGCGACGACGACGACGACGTCGCTCGAGGTTTTTTTTCCCTTCAGGACTCGACTCTCTGGTTTCTTCTTCAACTCGATCTCTAGTTTCTTCAACTCACTCTCTGGTTTCTTCTTCAACTCACTCTCTGGTTTCTTCAACTCTCTACCTGGTTTCTATCGCTCACTCTGGTTTCTTCTTCAACTCTCTCCCTGGTTTCTTCAACTCTAGTGATTTTCTTCACCTCCGTTTTTTGCCTTTTTCTTCACCTCCGTTTTTTGCCTTTTTCTTCACCTCCGTTTTTGCTCTTTCTCCTCGAAACAGAAAATTACACGCGTTTCGCTCGGGTGCTACAAAGCAGCGAACGAGACGAAATTAACCGCGACCGCGCTTGCTGCCTCCCCCCTTTTCGGCCGCGGCAGCGAGCGTCCTCTTTGTCGCCGTCGTCGGCATCTTTTTCGTTGACTTTTTCTTCTTCTCCTTTCCGCCCTTTCTGCCTCCTGCTGCCCCTTCCTGCTGCACGCTCGCGAGCACGGCCTCCCACGACAGGCCCTCATCGCCGTAGCCGTCGCTCTCGTCGCCGTCGCTGCTGCTGCTCGCCGCCCTTTCTTCGTCGTCGTCGCCGTCGTCGTCATCATCATCACTTTCCTCCTCCTCGCTTCCCTCGTCCTCGTCGTCAAACAGCCCGGCCGCCAGAGGCATCTTCTCCGACGCCTGCCTCCCGGCGGCCGCGGCGACGGTCTCGACGACAGCGGTGGCAGCGGCAGCGGCAGCCTCGGCGCTCGCCCCGGCCTCTCCAGCGGCGTCCTCGGCGCTGACGGCGTTGAGCGGAAGAGGAAGAGAAGAAGAAGAAGGCGAGAGCTTTTGCTTCTTTTTGCTCTTTCTTTCGTCGCCGGCCGCTCCTCTTCGACCTCCCTCGTCTTCCTCCCCCGCCGCCGCGGCCGCCGCCGCCGCCGCCTCGCCACCGCTCTCCCCTCCGCCCTTCGGCGGCTCCGCGTAAAATGGAATCTTGCCTCGCTGCCAGTCGTACAGGACCATCTTGGCCGCGGTGTTGGCGTCGGCCTCTCCCCCGCGCCCGAGCTTGCCACACCGGCGCGCCAGCGCGTCGAGGAAGCGCTCGGCCATCGCCGCCGACGCCGGGCGCGAGTCTCCCGCGTCTTCCTTCGTCGCTCTCGCCGCTCCCGCCCCCTCCACTCCCTCCCCTTCCTCCTCCGGCGCCTTCATCCACGACGACGCGGGAAGGCGGTACGCCCTCGCCAGCGCAGCCGGGCTCACCCGCTCCAGGACCGCGCCGACGTGCTCCGTCGCGTCGTCGAGGTTCTCAACGCGGACGACACCCTTGAGCACCGCGTCGGTCGCGGTGTCCTGCGTGCGGTTGTAGACGACCCCGGGGCAGTCGATCAGGAACACGCGCTTGGTCAGCGTGATGTACTGCCAGACCTTGGTCTCCCCGGGGACGGGCCCGACGTTGCAGACCTTTTTGGTGCGCAGCGTGTTGATCACGGAAGACTTGCCGACGTTTGGGTAGCCGACAAAGCCGACCGAGATGTACTTCTTGTCCGAGCGCAGGCGGGCGAGCTGCCGGAGCAGGCCCAGGAGCGAGCCCTTACCGAAAGGGTTGGTGATCGAGGCGTGGAAGGCCAGCGTCGGGTAGTCCTTGGAAAGCACGGCGAGCCACTTGCGGGTGACCCAGGCGGGGACCTGAGGAAAACATTTTTTTTTTTGAACAGAGGTGAGTTGGGGTTAAGGTTGGCAAGAGGGTTGGCGACTTCAAGCTCAAGAAGAATTCAAAAAAACCCTCGAGCGATAATTTTGATTCCTCCCTCTTCCCTCTCCTCTCTCTCGCCTTCTCTTCTGTCCATGGCTCGAGCTCTTGCTGATTGAGAGAGAAGAAGATGGAGAAGAGAGGGGGGGAGGAAGACGGCGGCGAAAGAGTTTCGAGACAACGCTTTCGCGTTCCTTCGAAAAACAAAAACAAGCTCGAGGCCTCGGTCTAACGAGATTCACTGAGAATATATCCCCACAAAGGAGGGGAAAGGATCACTCCCCCCCCTCCCAGAATCGGATGGTACGGACAAATTGTTGATCGTCACCGGCCTCGAGATTGATTTTTTCGAACGAGAAGAAGAAGCAAAAAAAAGCAAAAAAAAGTTTCCCCTCCTGTGTTTTCCCGTTTTTTCCGCTGGCAAGCAAGCGAGCCCGCCGCCGCCCCCCACACACAAAAAAAAAAAAAACTCGACACCCAAACCAACAGAAGAAACTCTCTCTCTCCCCCCACACGACGTACCAGATCGCACTTGTTCAGCAGTAAGAGCAGGTGCTTGTGCCTTGCGTTCCGCCGCAGGTGCTGCTCCAGGAACGCGCACCTCGTGCCCTGCGGGTCCCGCGCGTCGAGGACCTGCACGACGACGTCGCTCGAGTCGAGGACCTTGTAGAGCTCGCCCCAGATGCGCTTCGACTGGCCCTTGTCGAAGAGCGCGTCCTTGAGGAGTTTAGGACCGGCGGCGGTCGAGGAGGGGTAGCGAGGCTGCTTCTGCTGCTGCTGCCGGTCGTTGTCGTCGTCGCCAAAGAGGGCGGCAGCAGCGGTCGAAGAAGAAGGGAGAGTAGCAGCAAGCTCGTCGCCGCCGCCGTCATCGCCATCACCTCCGGGCGTCGCCGGAGCAGCAGCGTCGCCGACCGTCGTCGCGGCGGCCCTCCCCGCCGCGGCGGACTTGGCCATGTCCCCGTACGTCTCCGCGGCCAGCTTGGGCCTCTTGCGCGTCGCCTTCGACCCGAACGTCGCGGCGAACGGCGCCGCGGTCAGCAGGCCCGTCCTCGCGCCGTCGACTGTTTTCTTCTGGCTCTTGCTGCTTCCTCCTTCGCCGCCCTCTCCTCCGTCCTCCTGCAGCAGGCTCAGCGGCAGCTTCTTCTGCCGCAGCAGCACCGTGTACGCGTCGTCGACCTTGCTGGCCATCTCGTCGCGGAACTGCTCGAGCTGCCGCTGGCCGACGACGCGCGTGTTGCCGAACCAGCGGCGGTCGGGCTGGATGCGCGTCGAGGGGAGGTCTTTCGACTGGAAGTCCTCGTGGACGACCTGGCCCTTGGAGTTGCGCTTGGCCCTCTTGGAGTACATCTTGAGGCGCCGGACCTGTTTTTTTAATTTATTTGTTTTTTTGGAGGGGGGAGGGGAGGGGGGGGTTGTTGTTTTGGAGGGAGGGGTGAGGTCGAAGAAAGAGAGAAAGAAGAGAAGAAAGGAAAAGAAAGAAAGAAGCCCGAGCCGCCGCGGCAGCAGGCGGCGCTGCCTCTTCTAGCCGCCGATGTTTTTTTGTTTTCAATGCCTTTCTTTTTCAATCGGAGGCCGTCGCCTCCTTTCTTTCTCTTTCTGCCTGTCCCGATGAGCGATTGTCACATTCTGCGACAGATCTTGTCGCCCGGCTCTTCCATGAAGCCGGCCCCAGAGGCTTCAAGAAGAGGCTTCGGCCGAGAGAAACACAACTCCAAAACTAAAATCTTACCGTCGCCGCATCTCGCCCTCCCTTGGCCCCCTTGCTCGGCCTGGCGGCATCAAGCGAGTGCGTCGGCTTCCGCGTGTCGACGAGCTTGGTGCGCTTCTTGGCGACCATGGCGAAACGGTTTTATTCTGAAACAAAGAGTGTCTCTCGCTCTGGTCTCTCTTCAGCCTGAGACGTTCGAAGAGAGGAGGGAAGCAAGAGGAAAAATGAGAGTTTCGAAAGGGAAATTAAAAAAAAAAAAAAAAAAAAAAGGAAAGAAAAAAAACTTTCTTGCCCACTATCGACGGCCCCTTTTTTTGGATTGCCTCTCTCGGCTCTCCGTACTCTTTGTTTCCTTTTCTTTTCTTTTCCGCGCATTCAAACCAAGCAAAGATGGAGACGCTGGCTCGCCTGACGGGATTCGGTGAGGAGATGAAGGAGGGGCGAAAGCGACGGAAAAAGAGAGAGAAAGCACTGAACAACAGCCGCCGACGGGACGATTCGCTGGCCAAAGAACTCTAAAAACCAACGACACCTCACGCCCTCCATCTCTCTCTCCCTCTCTTCCACTTACAAAACAAATAAACAGGTGCCTCCGCCCCGGCGCCTGCTCCCGAGAGGGTGATTTACGACGACAGGTTCGTATTTTTTTGGAAGAAAGCGAGCAGAGGGCGCACGAATCGGCGAAATGCGTTGCCCAAAAAACGGGACGACAACAAGGACCTGCGTCGGCGATGGCGACGGCTTCATCATCGACTCTCTCTCTCTCTTTCTCATCCCTCGCGCCCGTTATACAAACCCACCAATCCCCTTTCTTACACGCAGCGACGACGCCGACATGTCGGAAGGGTCTGACAACGAAGGCGAGGTAAGAGAGAGAGCGCATCAGCTGGAGATTCGGGACTCTCTCTTTCGCTTCTTCTCTTTTCTTATCCAACGACGACGGCAAGGAAAGGACAGGATGAAAGAAAAACTCACCTTCTTTCCTCTCTCCCAAAACGCCTCGCGCAACGCTTACTCCAACGAAAAAACAACAACCCTATCAGGACGTCGTCCAGCTCGTCGATGACGCTGCGGCAGAGGCCGGCTTTGCCCGCGCCTCTGACGACGAGGACGACGAAGACGACGAAGACGACGAGGACTCTTTCAACGACGCCAACGAGGGAGGGAGCAACGCGTCTTCCTCCTCCGCCTCCGCCGCTCTCGACGCCGCCGTCCAGGAGAGGCAGGCCGAGATGGAGAGGTCCGCCGCTGCCGCCGCCTCCGGAGCGCTCGAGGCCTCCAGGGAGGCCGCCGCCGCGGCGCGCGCCGAGGTCGAGAGGGGCGCGGCCGAGATTGCCGCCGCCGCCGCGGCTGTCGTGTCGGCGCCGCCACCGCCCCCACCGCCCCCGCCTCCGGCGGCGGCGACGGTGGCTCAGTCTTCTCCCGACCGCGCCGACGCTGCCTTCGAGCGCGCGCGCGCGACGCTGGGTTCTGGCGTCGAGCTGCCTCCGAGGGGCGGAGGTGGAAGCGCGAACGCCTCGGATGCTGAGAGAGCTCCCGCCGCCGCTCCCGCTGCTGCTTCCTCTGCTTCGGCGGCGTCGTCGCTCGTCGCGTCGCTGATGCGCCGCGTGACCGGCGCTGAGAGCGCCGCCGCCCCCGACGCCGCCGCCGCCGGTGCTGCTGCTGCTGCTCCTGCCGCCGCCCCTTCATCCTCCTCCTCCGGCGCCGCTCCTGCTGCGGACGCTGCCGAGGCCGCTGCCGCGGCGGCGCCGGCGACGTCTGCCTGGGCCAGCGGCTCCCTGCCCTGGCTGCCGCGCAGGGCTGCTCCCGCTCCTGCTGCTCCCGCAGGAGAGGAGGCTTCCGCTACTGTTGATGCTGCCACCGCTGCCGCTGCCGCTGCCGCTGCCCCTGCTGCTGCCCCTGCGGCCGCGGCTGCTCCTGCTGGCGGGCTCACGGGCCTCCCCCCGCGCCCCGCTGCTCCGGCTCCGGCTCCGGCTTCTTCCGCCTCTGCTGCTCCTTCCTCTTCCGAGCAAGCTCCTCCGCGTCCCGCCGGGGGCCTGGGCTCGCTGCCTCCTCGCCCCGCGGGCGGGCTCGGCGCGCTGCCCCCGCGCGGAGGTGGCGGAGGCGGTGGAAGCGGAGGCGCTCCTTCGGCCGGCGCTGGCGCTTCGACCCCCGCGGCAAGCGGCGGCGGCAGCGGCGCAGGAGCTTCTTCTGCGTCGCAGTCCGCGGCGGCGGCCCCTGCCTCTGGAGCCTCCGCCCTTGCTGCCAACGGGACTGCTGCTGCTGCTGGAGGCGCAGGAGGCGGCGCAGGGGGCGGCACAGGAGGCGGCGCAGGAGGCGGCGCAGGAGGCGGCGCAGGAGGCGGCGGCGGTCCTGCCGCTGCCGCGGCCTCCTCCCTTGAAGCCACCGACGAGCCGGCCGACGCCGCGGCGCTCCGGGCCCGCATCCGCGCAATGGTCGTGCTGCTCTTCCGCCTCTGCCTGCGCCTGAGGCAGCCTCCCGCGGCCCCGATCGCGCGCAACACGCTCTCCAAGCTGGCCATGGCCGAGAGGATCAGACTGGGCAACGCGCCGGCCGGGAGAGGGCTCGACCCGCAGGCCGCCGCCGTCGAGGCCGAGCAGCTCGAGGCGCGCGGCGGCGGCGCCGGCGCGGGCGAGGACCTGCCGCTCAACTGCACGGTGCTGGTGCTGGGCCCCGCCGGGGCGGGCAAGACGTCGATGATCAGGGGCCTGCTGAGGGAGCCGGGCGCCGTTGCCGAGGGAGGGGAGGGGGGAGGAGCTGCTGGGGTCGCCTCCCCCGCCTCGGCTCCGACCAAGTCGGTCTCCATCACCTCGGGGAAAGTCGCCGGCTGCACCCTCAACTTCATCGACACCCCCGGCCTGCTCCGCGGCCCCGACGGCATCCGCCACAACCTCAGGGTGCTCAAGGGCGTCCGCTCGGCGCAGGCCAAGCACCGCCCGACCATGGTCCTCTACGTCGACCGCATGGACACGCCGCCGCGGGGGGGCGGAGCCGCCGACGCCGCGATGCTCAAGGCCGTCTCCGACGCGCTGGGCCGCGCGGTCTGGTTCAACACCATCCTGGTGCTGACGCACGCGGCCTCCGCCCCGCCCGACGGGGCCTCGGGCGCCCCCTTGCCGCACGAGGCGTTCTCCCAGAACCGGATGCACCTGCTGCAGCAGGGCGTGCGAGCCGCGGCCGGGGACGGGAGGCTCTTCAACCCGGCCGCGCTCGTCGACTGCCACCCCCGCTGCCGCGTCGACCCGGAGACCGGGGACGCGCTCCTTCCCTCGGGCGCGGCCTGGAGGCCCTCGCTGGTGATGTGGTGCCTGGCCTCGAAGCTCCTGGCCGACGCCGAGGACGTGCTGCACGTCGCCGAGGACAAGAAGAAGCGGGGCGGGGCCGCCGCCGCCGGGGGCGCCGCGGGGGAGTCGATGCAGGAGCGGATCGCGGCGATGATGCGCGGCGCGCGCCTGCCCCCGATCCCGCACCTGCTCTCCAAGCTCAACAAGGGCAAGAGCCCCGTGGCGAAGCCGGACGAGGACGCCGACGTGCTGCCCCTGCGTGACATCAGGAAGCTGCGCAGCTCCGAGCAGCGCTCCGAGGAGCTGCGCAGGCGCAAGGAGCTGGTCAACAAGCGGCGCGAGGAGCTCGGCCGCGAGGGCGCCGGCGGCGCGTGCCCGCTCTACTCGCCCGAGCCGCCGCTGGCCGCGTCGTTCGACGAGGTGCCGGAACACGCGTACAGGTACCGCGACACCGACGACTCGGGATCCTGGATCACGAGGCCGTTCATCGAGCCGACGCCGCTCGACCACGACGACGGCATCGACGGCGTGCAGGCCGAGCGCACGTCGATGCTCCGGCGCCGCAGCGCGCTGATCGACGGCGTGCCCTGCCGCGTCTTTGGGCAGTTCCAAAAGGACAAGGAGAAGACGACCGTCCACGCCGAGGTCGAGGCGACGCTGACGCACAGGCTCGCCGAGGGAATCCTGCTCGACGAGGCCGTGGCCGCCGCCGCGAGGGAGAAGAAGCGGCAGAAAAAGCTCAGGAGGGCCAAGGAGGCGAGGAGGAAGAAGGGCGGCGCTGCCGTCGTCGACGACGACGACGACGTTGCTGCCGCCTCTTCCTCCCCCTCCGGTCCCGGCGGCGCTCCCGCCCCCCCCCGCGCCCCCCTCCTGGGCACGGTCACCACCACCGTCGGCTTCGAGGGGATGACCTTCCAGCGGGACATGCTCTACACCGCGAGGGCCGAGACCAAGACCAACGTCCCGGGCGTGCCCTCGGCCCGGGCCGCCCTCGGCGTGAGCGCCTCGAGGCTCGTCGAGGGCGGCGGCGCCCCCACGGGCCAGGGCCCCATCGCCTACGGCGCGAAAGTGGACACCAGGATGGCGGTCCTGCAGGGCGCCGTCGACGCCGGGATGACGCTGGGAGCGATGACGACGGCGACGGCGAGGGGCGGGCGCGAGACGGCGACGGCGGGCTCGACCGAGCTGACCTTCGCGTCCAACTCTGGCGGGCAGTACACGGTCGGGGGCTCGTTCATGAACTTCCGCAAGGACCTGGGGCTGCAGGGAAACCTGGGAACGCAGTGGGAGCCGACCATGCGCACCGTCGTGGCCGCCAACGCGACGCTCAACAACAAGGGCGCGGGAGGGCTGACGCTGCGCGTGACGAGCAACGACAGGCCCCAGCTCGGGCTGGTGTTTCTGGCCCCCGTCCTGGGCACGCTGTGGAACGCGGTGCTGAGCAGGAGGGGAGGAGGGGCTGGAGGAGAGGAGGAGGGGTACGGAGGAGAGGAGGAAGGCTACTGAGCTGGTGTTTTTTTGGGTGTGGGGCGCGTGGGGGGGGGGGGAGGGAGAGAGAGAGAGAAAAGAGAGAGAGAAAAGAGAGAACGTTTTGAAGAAACAACAAAAAAAGAGAAAGAGGGGGGGGGAGACGGAGACGTGATGATGATTTTGGTTTTCGTGGTTTTCTTCCCTTGTTCTTATTCTTATTCTTGTTTTTGTTCGTGAGAGAGGTTGCTTTTTGTGTTGCCGAGAAAGAGAGAAAGAGAGAGCAATGGAAATCGATTCAAGAGGTCGCGGTGGTGGAGGAGGTCGCGGAGGTGGTGGAAGTTGACTAAGAGAACGAGGAGTTTTCTCGCTCTCCCTCTCTCTTTCTCTTTCTCTCCCACTTTCCCTCTTTCTTCCCACTCGAGAGAAGAGAGCAAAGAAAACAAGACGCTCTCTTTTTCACCCGTTTCTTCTTGTCTCTCTCCAAGATGGCGTCTTTCGCGCGCACGAGCTCGCACAGCTGCTTCATGACCGTGGCCACGACGAGCGGCAAGACAGCGGCGTCGCTCCCCGCGCGACGCGGCACGATGGTCGCACAAGCGGTCGCGGCGCCGCGTCGGAAAACGTCGGCGATGAGAAAGGGCGTTTCGACATCATCGGCGGCGACGACGACCACGACAGCGAGCCCTTCGAGCTCTTCGTCGTCGTCGACGAGCTCCTCGGCTGGAGGAGCTGCGAGCGTCCGCTCCAACGTCGTCTCCGCGACGTCGCTGCACGCCTCGGGACCGCAGCCCAGGCTGTTTGCCCAGGAGGTGCTGGCAGGTACGGTGATGGGGTTTTGGGAGATGAGAGAGGGCAACCAAGGCAAAAAAACGCGAGGCCCTCGGCGAAGCTCGAGATGGCGACGCCCGGTTTTCTCTCGCAAGCGTCACAGGACCTCTGCTTTTTACCGCATTGCGACCCAGAGCTAGGTACCGTGCCTTAATCGGGTTGTGGGCTCGACGAAAAAGGCGAGATGGCGGCGTCGATCGCGAATGTTGGAAAGAGGGAGAAAAGGAGCGGGAGTTTTTTTTTCTCTCTCTCTTGAAGCAGCGGGGCGCTGCTCAACGAAGGGAGGACGAGGCGCGCTTCCAAGACGCGGACAGCAGTCTCCGTTGTTCGCCCTCTCTCCCTCTACTCTCTCTCTTTTTCGCCAGCGCCCCCTTCTCTTCTCTCTCTCTCTCTCTCTCTCTTTCGCCGCGCGGCGTCGCGAGCTTTTCGAGGAGCTCTCGAGAACTCAAGGAGAGGCTTGACCAAGGAACGAACAAAGCTCACCTTCTCTCCCCCCCCCCTCTCTCTCTCGAAACTTTAAACAAAAACAACAAAAACAAAACTCTTCCCCCTTCCTCCAGGTCCCGCCCCAGGCCGCCTCGCCAACAAGGCCACCTCGTTCATCGAGGAGCACCGCGTCCGAGGCTACGAGGTCGGGCCCGACCGCGGGTCCTCGATCACCACGATCGCCAACCTCCTCCAGGAGGTCGCCGGGAACCATGCCGTCGCGCTGTGGGGCCGCACCGATGCCGGGTACGCGACCGACCCTATCATGGTCGCGCGCAACCTGATCTTCGCCGCCACGCGCATCCAGATCCAGATGGACGAGTACCCGCGGTGGGGGGACATGGTCCAGGTCGAGACGTGGTTCCAGGAGGAAGGGAGGGTGGCGGCGACGAGGAACTGGCTGCTGCGCGACGCGCTGTCGGGCAGGCCGCTCGGGTGGGCGACGTCGACATGGGTGATGGTCAACACGAAGACGCGAAGGCTGGCCAAGATGCCCGACGAGATGAAGGCGAAGATGGACCTGCTGGCGCCCAGGCCGCCGAGGGAATCGGTGCCTGGGCCGCAGGCGCGGCTGAAGATCCCGGACCTGTCGTTCCTGGAAGGGGAGGAAGAAGAGGAGGAGAGGAGCAGCGGCAGCAGCGGAAGCGGAAGCAGCAGCAGCAGCAGCGGCGGCGAAGCGTCGTCGTCCTCCTCCTCCTCTTCCATCATCGAGGGGCCCAAGCAGGTCGCCCGCAGGGCGGACATGGACATGAACGGCCACATAAACAACGTCACCTACCTCGCCTGGGCCCTCGAGACGGTCCCCTCGGACGTCTACGACGGGATGTCGCTGTCCGAGGTCGAGATCGACTACAAGAGCGAGTGCCTGGCCGGGCAGACGGTCGAGTGCCTCGCGGCGCCGACGACGAGGGAAAAGGGGACGTCGACCAGCGACAGAAAGGCCCCCGCCGACGCTCCCGGCGCGAGGGCGTTCGTGCACCAGCTCAGGAGATGCGACGACGAGGGCTGCTACGAGCTTGTGAGGGCGAGGACGACGTGGAGGCCCTCCTCCGCGGGGAAGAAGAGGTAGAGACTTTTTTCCGACAGAGGTTGGGGAAAAAGAAGAAGGAGAGAGAAAACTCATTTTTCTTTCTTTTTTCTTTTTCTTTTTTCCTTCTTCTTTTTCTTCTCTTCTTCTTTCAATTTATTCCCTTATCTCGTACGAGTTCGATAACTATCGCCGTCGAGGGAGAGGGGGGGGGGGAAGAGAGATCATTGATCGTTACCCAAGGGGGTCGAGATCCGGCAGCAGCGGGCAACAGCGGGCAAAAAAACGACTGCCAAAAAAATGTTTTTTTCTGTTCTCCTTTTTCTTGATTTCCAAATTCTTTTCTGAATTTTTTCAATTTTTGTTGGCGTTATCACGTTGTTGTTAGAGAGAGAGAAGAGATTGAGAAGAGACAGGCAGTGAGAGAGCAGAGACAGTATGAGAGAGAGAAAGCGACAGTGAACGAGAGAGAGAGAGAGAGACAGCAAAAGAGAGAAGCGAGAGGGAGGGAAATTTCTTCTTGCTGGGCAGCAACAACTTCTACGCACGCACAGACAAACAAACGCTCATTCCGAGACACACGCGCGCGCACGCTACCTATCGAGGGCGCGAGAGAAAACAAGAGAGCCGTGTTATTCTTACTTGAGAAAGAATCTTCTGATATTTTTTCTGTTTTTTTTTTCGTATCGTTGTTTTGCATTTTTCTTTTTACGGGAAAACAAATCAGAACCAAACCTTTCGCGTCCTCACATCCTCTCTCTCTCCTACTGATCGCGCGGGAAAGCAAGGCGAGGGAAACGCGCGCGCGTTAGTTTATTGTTTTTTTCATCGTCTTTCTTTCTTTTTGGTCGTCGTTCGTTTTCTCTCTCTCTCTTCCTCTCTCTCTCTCTAAGCAGTCGCAGCGCCCGAGCCTCCGCCAAACTTGGCCACGATGACCGCGACGACGGCAGCAAACACCTCGCGAACCCACGCGACGAGCTGCGCCCACCAGGAGGCCCCCTTCGCCTCCTCGGCCTTGGCGACGGCCGCCTCGGCCTCGGTCGCGAGCGCGGCGCCCGTGGCAGCGGCGGCGCCGGCCGCGGCGGACAGCTCGGCGAGCGCGCCCTGCAGGGCCGCCGAGCGGCGGGCCAGGGCCTGCTCGTCGGCCTTGGCGCGGGCCGCGGCCTCCTTCCTGACCTTGGCGATCGTCGCCTCGTACTTTGCGGCGTCCTGCTGCGGCGGCGGGGCGGCGACGGCGACGGCGGCGGCGTAGGAGGCGACGGCGGCGGCCTCGACGACAGCGGCGGGAGCGGCGGCGGGAGCAGCAGCCTCAGCAACATCGACGGCCGCCAACGCGCCCTTTTTCGCGGCGGCGGGGTCGACGTACTCGAGAGGGGCAGGCTTGGGCCCGCGAGGGGGCAGGGGCTCGGCCTTGATGACCGCGGTGAGCTTGGCCGTCAGAGCGACGGGCGAAGAGGAGGAGGAGGAGGAGGAGGAAGCGACGGCGACGGGCGCGACCTTGGGCACGGAGGCAGAGCCGACTGCCTTCTTCTGCTCGGAGGAGGAGGAGGAGGCGGTGGCAAAGGCCGACTTGGCCGAGGCGGCGGCGGCCTTCTCGACCGCGGAGGACACGGCCTTGGCCGCGGACTGGATCGCCGCCTTGACGACCGGGGCAGCAGCAGAGGAAGAGGCAGCAGCGGCGGCGGCGGCGACGGCGACGGTCGACGCGGCCCTCTCCTCAACAGCAGCAGCAATCGAAATCGGTTCGCCGGCAGACGCTTTCTTCATCGCCGACGCCGCTGCTTCCTTGCCCTTGGCCAGCAGGCCCTCGAATCCCGGGAGCTTGCCCCCGGACGTGACCTGGAAGGCCGCGCTGGACACCAGGCCCGACCAGGCGAGGCCCGCGGCCACGGACTGGACGACCGCTGCGACGGCCTCGGGGTCCACAGCAGCGCCGGTCGCGGACTGAACGCGCGTCGCCGCGACAGCGGCGCTGGCATTGAGCAGGAGAGAGGCTCCCGCGGCGACGGCGGCAGCGGCGGTGGCGCTGTTGTTGTTCTTTTCCTGCTTTGAGACGAAAGCATCGGCGAGGAACTCCTCATCGGGCTGGCGGCCCGAGGACGACGTGCGCACGGCCGCGGCGCGGCGAGCGGCGGAAAGGTCGCGGCCGCATGCTGCGATTCGGCTGTTGCTCGACGTCGACGACGACCGAGAGAGCGAAGAGGTTTTCATCGCAAAGGCCATGGTTTTTTTTTCGGGACGGGCCGAGAGGGGAGGGATCGAGAGCTTGGCGAAGGCGGAGGCTGCTGTTGCGGCGAATTAGGAGAGGGCGCGTGCGCAAGGGGGAGGGAGCGACGGTTTTGCTTTTGTGACTCCTGGTGCCCATGGGGAGATGAAACCCTTTCTTTTTTTTTCCCTCTCTCTTTTTTCAAAAAAAGCTCCTCCTCGCTCGCCTCTCTCTTTCCACCTCGACCAACCACCTCTGGTTATTGCCTGACCAACTTTGAAACTTCATGCTCGAGCTCTGCCCAAGAGCGAAACTTCGTCTTCACTTTCACTTTCTGCTTCTCGCCTCATTTGCTCTCTCGTCTTCTTCTCTTCTTCTCCACCTCCTGTCGCCTCTTTTCTCCTCCGGGTGGAGAGAGGTCGAGGAGCTCCGCTCTTGCTCTCGCTCGCTTGCTCTCGCTCGCTTGCTCAACGAGGCGGACTTACACAGTACCTCTCAATCGCTGAGGGGGGGGCGGTACAGACGTCTCGGGGTTGAAGCAGAAGAAGGAAGAAGAAGAGAAGGAAGGGAAGAAGAAGAAGAAGAAAGAAAAAGGGCGACTAGCCTGCTAGTCCATTCTTTTTTTTTTCGAAATCAATCTCCGAACAGACAACTGCCATTCCAGTCTCTCGTGCGCTCGCAGGAGGGCAGAGAGAAGAAAGTAAACCCGTCTCCCGACACACGACTCTCCGCGGAAGCGACGCTGCCATGCTCTCCCCTACGTGGAGGAGCGTGGCCGCGGTGCTGGCCGTTTGCGCGGCGCTGATTTTGAGCGCCTGCGCCGTCGCAGCGGCGACGCCGACGACTAAAAACGTGAGTCATTTCCGCTGCTCGCCCTCGCGTCGCCCCTCGCGCCTTGCTTAATATCCTCCTCCTTTGCGCCTTTGTGGATTGTCTGTATACGAGGGAGGCGTCGAGGGCGTTTGTTTTAAGAATTGCTCGGCGGAAAGGGGAGAAATGCGGGAAGAAGTGTGCGCTCATCGAAGCATCGTCGACGAGAGTGAAACTGGTACTTTGACGTCGTCCTCGAGTACAACAGGCTGGTCTGACCACCGTCTTTCTTCTTCGACCAAAACAAATACTGTTTTTGCTTTTTGAGACCCGGTCCTTGTCGTCGTCGTTTCGCGATTTCTCCACCCCCCTCAGCGATGGCCCCAACCAGAGAGAGAGGGAAACCAACAGTGGCCAGATGAGATAAATGGACGACCCCGCAAGGTGCCCTTTATGCGATGCCCCCCCTCCCGCGTGCCCGCAGGGATGAGCTCGAGCTCGCATATAGAGCCCCCCGAAAGAGGTCTTTTTTTTTTTTTTTTTTTTTTCCGTTTAAATCTCAATTTACGTGCCGAAACTACTAGTAAAAAGAAAAGGACTCCCCCTAAGAACCGTTTTTTCTCCGTTTCCTCGTTACAAGAAGTGACGTTTTTTTGTTTTCGTTTGGAGAAGGAAGAAACCGAAGGAAGAAACAGAAAAAAAGCAGCCCCTTTTCTCTCTCTCCCTCCCGCTCTCTCACTCACTCACTTCTTCCCCAACGCAACCATCTTGGCCAGCTCCCCGTTCGACACCAGTTCCGCCAGAATGTCCGCCCCTCCAACAAACTCCCCTCCAATATAAACCTGCGGGATCGTCGGCCACTGCGAGAAGGCCTTGATCGCGTCCCTGAGCCCCGGGTTGAACTGCTCGTCGAGCACGTTGACGACCTGAAAGTTTAAAGAACTCTTCGAGCACGCCGCGGTCAGCATCGTCAGCACCGAGTGCGAGAACCCGCACTGCGGCTCCCTCCTCGTCCCTTTCACGAACGCCACGACGTGGTGGTCCGCCACGACCTGCGCGATCAGCGTCTCCACGGGGACCGTCAAGTCCTGGACGCCTTTCCCGGGGGTGAGCTTGATTTCTGGGGGAGGCGCGGCAGCGGCCCGCGCCTTGGGGGCCCACGTCGCCTGCTGGTCCGGGAGGTTTCCGGGAGGGGGAGCCCCGGAGTCATCGACCACCTGCTGGACCCACGACCTCCACGCGTCGGTCAGCTCTTCTCTCGTGGCCGCGGCGGGCAGGGCGGCGAACTTCACGCTCGAGGCCCTTGTCGAAGGCTTGACCGAGGCGGCGTGACCGGCGACGGTCGCGGGGAGGCGGCGGGACATCCCGACGTACTGGACAGCTCCCGTGGCGTCGCAGACGGCGTAGACGCAGGGGGACGTGGCCGGGAGGAGGGAGAGGGTGGCCTCCTCGGCGACGGGGAAGGGCTTGGCATCGGCGAGGGAAGAAACAGGGGCGACAGAGGTGGTGGTCGATTCGCCGCCGCCGCCGGAAGATGCCGCAGCAGCGGCGACGGAAGAGGGCTGCGCAGTCTTCTGCTTGTGGCCCTGCACGCGGATCAGGGGGCGCGTCGCGATCTGCGCGCTCACCGGTCGAAGAGAGCGGCGCGACAACGACGGCGAGGAGGAGGACGAGATGGCGCGGGGCGATGCCGCCGGGCGAGGAGCGACGACGGCCGATGCGAGCATGGCTAGAATTGGTTGAAAGTTCTAGTTTTTCCTTCTCCTTTGGATTGGAGGATTCGAGACCCGGAGGGAGGGGGGGGGGGGCTAGCGTGAGAGAGCGACAACGACGACGACGACGACAACGAGAGATCAGCGCCTCTCGTAGTTTCGGAAAGAGAAGCGAATAGACTCAGCTGGACTTCGAAAAAAGCGTGGATTGTGGCAAAAGATACAAAAAAAGGCAAAACCTCCTGAGGACCTCTCTCTCTTTCTTTCTTTCTCCTCGTCCGTCCATCTTCACCGCAGCGTCCGGAACGTGTGCGACGTGATCCTGAGCCCTCCAAATGGCAGAGACGACGACGATGCCGGGACGTCGCTCGCAGCAGCAGCAGCAGCAGCAGGAGCAGCAACTCCTCCTCCGCTCCCGCTTGCTTTCCCGGAGCAGACGGCGACGAGCGCCTCGGCAAAGGCGAGCCTTCTCCCTCCTCCTCCTCCTCCTCCTCGCTGCGGCGCAAAGGCGCCTCCACCTCCGCCGGCGCTAGCTGCAGCTGCAGCAGCTGCTGCTGCAGCAGCAGCAAAGGGCCCGAGGGCGGGGCCAGGGACGGTCCCCGTGACGTGGATGAGGTAGCAGCAGCTTCTTGCGGTCGTCGGAGCAGTGGCGGCGGCGGCGGCGGCGGCGGCGCCGCCCCTGCCGCCGCCGCTGTCCTCCTCCTCCCCCCCCTCTCTCTCCTCTGCCGCCGCCTCCGCCTCCGACAGCGCCTCCCTCGCCGCGACGCCCCCAACCGCCAGGACGTCCACCCCGATCACCTCCGCCTCCCCGCTCGCCCCCAGGCTCTCCCTCCCGGAACTCTCCGCGTCCCAGGCGTCCAGCGCCGCCCTGGCCCCGCGGAGCACGGCGGGCCTGCCCTCGAGCCTGAGGGTGACCCCCCGGTCGTAGAGCGGGGCCAGCGCCGCCCGCCTCGCGCCCGGGGCCGCCGCCGCCGCCGTCAGAGAGGAGGAGAAGCGGGCCCGCACGGTCGCGAGGGCCAGGGCGCGGGCGTCGGCCGCGGTCGCGGAGGAGGCAAGCGGGAACGGGGGCGGGAGGAGAGGAGGAGCCTGCGCCGTCGGCGCCCTCGCTCGGGCTCCGACGCCTCCTCCGCCTCCACCCTCGCCGCCTCCGCTCCTCGGCAGCGTCGGAGGGGAGCTCGCGCGCTCCGGCGAGGAGAAGCAGGCAGCTGCTGAAGGAGGCCGCGGGGGAGGGGAGGCAGAGGCCCCACGGGCGCCTCGAGGAGAGGAAGCGGCGCCGGCGGCGGCGGCGGGCGACGGAGGAGCGGAACCGGAAGGCGAGGACGAGGAGAAGGAGGCCGAAGGGAGGCGGAGAGGGGCAGGGGCAGCAGGAGGAGCAGACGGGGCGGCAGCGGCGGCGGCAGCAGAAGCAGGAAGCCGCCGAGGAGAAGACGAGAGAGAGGGAGCGACCCCAGCCCTCCTCCCCCGCCCGCCAGAGACGACCCACGGGTGCGACAGCAGCTCCCTCGCCGTCGCCCTCCTGCGCGGGTCCTTCTGCAGGCACCTGGCCAGGAAATCGGCGAACCCCGGCGTGAATCCGGCGCCTCCGAGGGGAAGGACCGGGGCGGGGTCGGTGACGACCTGCATCAGGAGGGCCAAGGGACCCGCGGCGGCGATCGCGCGAGCGGCGGCGGCGGCCGGGTTGGAGTCGAAGGTGGCCTCGTCGTCGGCCTGTCCCCTCCCGCCTCCTCCTCCTCCTCCTCCTCCTCCTCCTCCTCCTCCTCCTCCTCCCACGAGGGCGTAGGGGTAGATCCCGGTCGCTGCCTCCATCAGCGTCAGCCCGAGGGCCCAGACGTCGGCCGGGGCTGAGTAGCCGGCAGCCTTTTGCTTCCTGCCTTTTGCGGCTCCGCCGCCGCCGCTCTCGCCGCCGCCGCCGTCGCCGTCGCCGTCTGGGCTCCCTCCCCCGCTCGTCGCCCTCTCCGGGGACATGTAGGTCACCGTCCCGACGAAGGTGGTGCAGGCCGCGATGGAGCCGTCGCATGCCGCTCCGCCCCCGGCGGCGCCGGCGGAGGCGAGGCCGAAGTCGGCGACCTTGGCGTTGAGGGAGGAGAAGGGGTCGTCGGCGGCTCCTTCGGCGGCGGCGTCCGAGGCGTCCGCGGCGTCGCTCTCGGCGCCCCCGCCGGCCCCCCTCTCCCTCCGCCTCTCCTCCTCCTGCTCCTCCAGCCTCTCGCACAGCGCCACGACGTCGCCGTCGAGCAGGATGTTGGCGGGCTTGACGTCCCTGTGCACGAGCCCCAGCTCGCGGATGCGGGCCAGGCCCGTGAGGGCCCCCAAGGCGACGCGCGCGACGGCGCGCTCGGGGAGGCCGAGGGGGACGGAGGAGGAGGGCCGCTGCGGCCGCTGCTGCGGGGACGGAGGCGACAACGACGCCTCTCCTTCCCCTCTCCCTTCCTCCTCGACCCGCTTCCTCCTCCTCCTCTCCTTCTCGGCCTCCCTCCCCTTCCTCCTGGCCCTCCGCCTGACGGCAGCGCCCCTCCTCGCTATCGCGTCCGCGAGCGAGCCGCCGGGCATCAGCTCCAGCACGACAGCGAGCCTGGCCCCGCCGGCCTCGGCGTAGGCCCCTCGGAGCTCGACTAAACCAGACGAGGAAGAGGAAGATGAAGGAACGGCAGCAGCAGCAGCAGAAGAAGAAGAAGAAGAAGAAGAAGAAGAAACAGAGCTGCTCCGAGGGGCCAGGGCGCGGAGCTCGTTGACGATGCTCCTCGCGGTCGCGCCGTCGGCGGCGCGCAGCCTCTTGACGGCGACCTTCTCCCCCGTCGAGGCTATCGTGCCAGAGTGGACAACGGAGGAGGCCCCCCGACCGAGGACGCCGCCAAGGATGACGTCCTTTTCGGTGAGCTGTATGGTCCGGTTTGGGGGAGGGAGGGAGGGAGGGAGAGGGCGGAAGGAGGGAGGGGGGGGGTGAGTTTTTCGAACGTGGTGGTGGTGCTCTTCTTCTTCCTCCTCCTCCTCTTCGGAGAATCAACTCCTACCTGGTGCCACGCTCCTCCTCGCCGAGCGCCATCGTTTGTTTTTCCGACGACGACGCGTGCAGAGGTCGAAGGCTTCTCCTGCTGCTGCTGCTGTGGAGCGGCGGGTGCCGCTGCTCCTGCTACTCCTGCTGCTGCTGCCCCCCCTCCTCCTGCTCCCTCAGTCGCCGAGACCGCCGAGACGGAAAACTCCGAGGGCCGCATCGTCGCCGCGGCGCATCCTTCCCTCCCGGCCCGGATCGCCGCGCCGAACGCGGACGGCTTGAGCCTCCCGTCGTCGCAGAAGCTCAGCATCGCCGACGCCGAGACGCTGGTGTTGTTCGTGGACCTGCGCGCCGCCTCGGCGTAGGAGGCGCGGATGCTCTTTGTTGTCGCCGTCGTCGTCGATGCGCAAGCGCGATTCGCGCTGCTCTCGTCGGCGGCGACATTCTTCGCCTCTTCCTTGCGCTCGACCACGCCCGCGAAGCCGCCGCCTCCCTCGCCGCCCACGTCGATCTGGAGAGCGGGCCAGGGGCGACGTCTGGGGGGCATGGCTTCCCGAAATCCGATGCGGAGAGCCCGCTCGAGGGAGAGATGTGAGAGAGGGAGTAACCGTTTGCCTCGCTGGTAAATTCTGAGTTTGGCAAGTTGCTCCGTCCGTGCTGCTGCTTCGCGCTTTCTCATTTCTTACTTCTTGCCTCCAGCTCTTTCTCTCTCGTCGGGGCCGCCGCCGACTCTCGACGTCGAGAGCACAGAGGAAGAAAAAAGGGGGAGACATCGCTCCCCTCTCTTCTTTCTCTCTTTCCCAGCCATGGACGCGGACCTCCTCCCCGTCCTCAGCTACGGCGGGATCGCCGCTACTGCAGCAGCGGGTACGTCGCACGCGAAGAAGAGGAAGAAAAAAGATCTCGCACGGGAAAGCGCTTGGAAGGAAAAAAAGCTCGCCGTCGGAGCGTGCGGCGAGATGCGCCCCCGTGCTCCTCTCTTCGTCACCCCAGCGTGTCCTACGCTCCTCTCTTCCCGCACATCGCTTTCCACGCTCACGTGTAAAGCATCTTCACGCGGATCGAAACACTCACAAACACCAAACAGGAGATGATGGAATGAGGGAGCAACGGCCAGCGACGACGACGACGACGACGACGAGCGACAGGCGTGCGGCGGCGACAGCAGCGTCGGTGTCGAAAAAACCCTCTCCGACGCTTCCGAAAAAGAGGCCGACCTCCGCTGCCGCTGCCCCTGCAGCCGACCCTGTCGCCGCCCGCCGCAGCGCTGCTTTCAGGGTTGTCGAACGGTGCGTGGTCGTTGACGGTGCTGCCCGTTTTGCCGGTCGAGGAAACGGGAGAGAAAGATGACGAGCTTCTTTTTTCTCCGGCGATGCTTCGCTGCTTTTTTTCTCGACGTCGCCTCGTCTCTTCTTCTTTCTCCTCTCACCCCTCCTCTCTCTCTCTCTCTCTCTCTCTCTCTCTCTCTCTCTCTCTCTCTCTCTCTCTCTCTCTCTCTCACTCTCTCTCTCTCTCTCTCTCTCTCTCTCTCTCTCTCTCTCTCCAAACCACCACCAACGCCTCACAGCCTTCTCGAAGAAAAGCTCGCGGCCGACGCCGTCCGAGCCCTCTGCTCTCCCCTCTCGGGCGAGGAGCTCCTCCACGCCGCCGACGAGCGCGCCCTGGCCGGCAAGTGCGGCTGGGCCGCCTGCGCCTCCGGGGAGGCGGTCGACCCGCGGAGGATCGCCTCGCGCGGGCCCAGGAGGCGCCTGCCGCAGCCCGCCGGGACGCGGGCCAGGGACGAGCGCTTCTGCTCCGGCGGGAGCCCCGGCGGCGGGGGAGGGGGAAGCGGGGGGTGCGAGCTGGCCTGCCTGAGGCTGGCGGGCAGGCTCGGCTCCGAGGCCGACGCGCTCGCGAGGTTTGAGAGGGACTGCGGCGGCGGCGGCGCTGGCGGCGCCTCTCCCGCCGGTGCTGCTGCTAGGGCTGCCGCTGCTGCCCTCGCTCCTCCTCCTCAGCCGCAGCAGAAGAAGCGCGAGTTCGCGGCCGGGACGGCCGAGTCTCCCATCATGCGCTCGGTCGTCGTCGAGAGGAGAGCGGCGACGGCGGCGAGCGCCAAGGCTCCCTCCGCCTCCTCCCCTCCCGCCGCTGCCGCTGCTGCTGCTGCTCTCCCCGCTTCCGCTTCTCCTTCGGGCCCGATCGCCGTCGACGGGTACGTCCCTCGAGGGGCCGCCGGCGTCGTCCGTGCCGCAGCGGCAGCAGACGCAGCCGCCGCGACGGCAGCGCTAGCCGCAGCGAACAGCAACTTTTCTCCGCCGCCCTCGCTCCCCTCGTCGCCGGGCGCTCTCGGAGGCGACGGCTGCTCGACGCCTCGCGGCTCGCTGCGCAAGACCGTGTCCTGGAGGGAGGAGGCCGACGGGGCGCGGTCGTCCTCGAGGCTGGGGTCGTCGGTCGTGCGGAGGAGGGTCGAGGAGGAGGCCAAGGGCACGGGCTCGGGCAGGGCCGCTGCTGGTGCAGAGGGCGGCAGCAGCAGAAGCGACGGCGGCGGCGACGGCGAGAACAACAGCAGTGCTGCCCGTCGCCACCTTCCCTCTCCTCCTTCACTCCCGGTCGCCCCCGCCGGGATGCCCGTCATCTCCTTCGAGATGGAAGAAGAGGGCGACGGAGGAGAACGAGAAGGACGACAGCAGCAGCAGTCGAGAGGAGGAGGCGGCGAGGAGATCGGGCGCCGCTTTGGCCGGCTCAAGATCAGCGCCGCCAATCCCGGTGGTGTTGGAGGAGGAGGAGGAGGAGGAGAAGCTGCTGTTTCGCGAGCTCGTGCGTCCTCCGGGACGACGGCAGCAGCAGCAGCAGCGGGGGCCCTGAACGACCTTTCCCTCCTGTCCTCTGACGACTCTGACGACGACGGCGACCTCTCCCCTCGCTCCGCCGCCGCGGCCGTCGCCGCTGCGCTGCCGCTCCCTCTGCCCGAACTCGTCGCACGGGCGCAGCGGCGGCAGCAGCAGCAGCAGCAAGGCTCTTCTTTTTCTCCTTCCTCCGTCCCGGCGGCGAGCGCTCTTCTGGAAGAGGCCCGCGAGAGGCAGCTGGTGGCGGACTTTGTCACGTGGAGGGCGAGGCTCGACGCCGACGACGAGGAAGGGGACGAGGCCGCGGTCCCGGTGACGGCGGCGGCGGCGGAAACGACAAGTGCTGCCGCTGCCGCCGACGCCGCCCCTTCCTCGCCGCGCCAGCAGCAGCAGAGGCAGCGGCCCTTCGAGCCCGCGTCCCCGGGCACCCCGGACAGGTCCGGCGGCGGTCCCCTGGCCGTCGGAGCCGCTTCTTCTTCCCCTTCGGCGGGGCCCCGCGGGGGCACCCCTTGCTCCTCTTCCGACGACGACGACGACGACGACGAGGGGGCGGGAAGGGGAGGACAAGGCGGCGGAGGAGGAGGAATCATCGACGTCGACGACGACGAGGAAGACCTCTTCGCACAGCACGACGAAGACAACGTCGCCGGCCCCGCGGCGTGGCTCTCTGCTCCGCCACCAGGCTCGACGCGCCTCGCCCCGCCTCTCTCGCCGTTCGGCGTCCTTCTCGCGGCGCTCGACTCCCTCGTCACGCCGGACACGAGGGCGATGCTCTCCTCCGAGTCCGGAGGCTCGAGGCCAGCCTCCTTTGCCGCCGCTTCGGCTGCTGCTGCCGCCTCTGCCGTCCCCCTGCCGAAGACCGTCACGGCTCCTCTGGCTCGGGCTCTGCCTTCGCTCGTCGCGGAGATGCGCCTCGCGCTCCCGGCCTCGACGGTCGAGGCGCTGGTCGCGGAGGTGGCGCGTTCCTTTGACCTCTCGGGCGCGGCGTGGAACGACGACAGAGACGATCAAGACGGCGAAAAGAGCAAAAACTCGCCGTCGCCGCTGTCGGACCCGCAGTGGCAGGTCCTCCTCCTCGTCCTCCTCAAGGCATTATCTCTTGAGCGCGTCCCTGCCCTCAGGCCTGCCTTCGAAGGAAGGGAGGGGGTCTCGAGGCTGAGCGCGGGACTGCAGAGGCTGGGTTGCACCCTCGAGGCCTTTGGCGCGCTGCTCGATGTCGCGGTCATCGCCGACGACTGAAGAGAGAGAGAGAGAGAGAGAGAGAGAGAGAGAGAGAGAAAAAAAATATTTTGGCTGCTCTTTCTTTTCTGAAATGTGTAATTTATAGAATCAACTCCACCTCGTCTCTTCTCGGTTGTTGCGTGTGTGGAAAGTGGAACGGGTGGTTCCGTCGTCGAAAGATGGGCTTGGTTTTTTCGAAAGACAGAGAGGTTTTGGGAGAGGCGTCGTCGAGCGTCGACGCACTACCAGATCGTCGAGCGGGTCAAAAACGATTTTTTTTTCCGCGTTTCTCTGCTCTTGGATTTCTACCCCCTTCAGTCAGCGTACAACTGGGAACGCTCTGCTCAGCTGTGGCGTTGCTTTCTCTGTTACAAAGAGGCGACAAAAGACTGAGAACTCATCATTCCGATGGCCGGCGACGGCGGCGGCAAGAACGATGCCTCTTCCTCCTCGGGAGGCAGCGGCGGCCCGCGCCTTCCTGCTCGCGAGCAGCAGCAGCAGCAGCCTGCAGCTGAGGCTCCTCCTGCGGCTCCTCCAGGCACAGGCGTCAACGCCGCGACGATGGCGGCGCTGCAGGTAAGGAAACAAGACGAAAACGAGAGAGGTGATCGATCAAGGATGCTCTCTCCTCGCTCTCTCAACCTCGCCTCTTTCCGTTCTCTCTCCACCCAAAAAAAAACCAAAAAAACTTTCACCAGGCCCAGCTCGCCGCCCTCGCCAACCAGCAGCGCACCACGGCCAGGCCCCCTCCCTCGGCGGGGCAGCACCAGAAGGAGAAATACGCCTTCTGGGAGACGCAGCCCGTGGCGCAGTTTGGAGGGGAGGGAGGAAAGGGAGAGGGCGAGGACGCGGCTCCGGTGCGGGGCTTTTCTTTTCTTTTCGAGTTTTCCCTTTTAAAGCAAACGGGGACGAAACTTACGAACTCTCTCTCTCTCATCTCCCCCTTCCCTTCTGCTACTCTTCCCACAGGGCCCCATCGACGTGCCTAAGACGCCAGAGGACATCCCGTCCACGCCCTTGCCCCTCCCCAAAGGGTTCCGATGGTGCGACGTCGACGTCTCGCTCGACTCCGAAATCCAGGACGTCTTCGACCTCCTGCACAAAAACTACGTCGAGGACGACGAGGAGGCGTTCCGATTCCGCTACTCCCCCGACTTTCTGAAGTGGGCGCTGACGCCCCCCGGGCACGTCAAGGAGTGGCACGTGGGCATCAGGACGGACAACGACGCGCGCAGGCTCGTCGGGTTCATCACCGCCGTTCCCGCGACGCTCCTCGTCCGGAACAGCAGAGGCGACGGGGGCGAGGGCGGTCCCTCCTCCTCCTCCTCGGCGCCCGTCCTCGCCTCCGAGGTCAACTTCCTGTGCGTCCACAAGAAGCTGCGCTCGCGGAGGCTCGCCCCCGTGCTGATCCGCGAGGTCACGCGCAGGGTCAACCGCAGAGGCGTCTGGCATGCGGCGTACACGGCCGGGGTCTTGCTGCCGAGGCCGGTGGCGACGGCCCGCTACTGGCACCGGTCCCTCGACGCGAGGAAGCTCGTGGACGTGGGCTTCTGCAGGGTCCCGCCGCGGGTCACGATGGCGAGGTACGTCAAGCTGCACAGGCTGCCAGAGGCCCCGGCGACTCCGGGGCTGAGGCCGATGCGGCGCGGGGACGCGCCGGCCGTCGCGGCGCTGCTGGCAGAGCGGATGAAAAGGTTCGCCCTGGCCCCGGAGATGAGCGCTGCCGAGGTGGAGCACTACCTGACTCCGAGGGAGGGCGTAGTCTACTCGTACGTCGTCGAAAAGGAAGGGGGAGAAGTTGGAGGGGGAGGGGAGAGCGGAACAGCAGCAGCGGCGGATGAGGAGGAGAAGGAGGAGGAGGAGGAGGAGGAAGAGGGAGAGGGAGAAGAAGAGGACAACGGCGAAGAGGTGGAGAGCAGCAGCAACGGCGAGAACGCCACCACCGCTGCTGCTTCTGCTCCCGCTTCCGCCCCCTCTGCTTCCACTTCTCCCGCTGTTGCTGCTGCTGCTGCTGCTGCTGCTGCTGCTGCTGCTGCTGCTGCTGCTGCTGCCTCTCAGAGCAAGAAGAAGAAAAACAAGAGGACGAAGAAGAAAGGCTCCACAGCACCAACGATGACGCCGGCGATCACCGACCTCGTCTCCTTCTACACCCTCCCATCCACCGTCGTCGGCGGCCGCGGAGGGCACGACACCCTGACCGCCGCCTTCTCCTTCTACTCCGTCGCGGGCTCCGTCTCTCCCAGGCAGCTCGCGGGCGACGCCCTGGTGCTGGCGAGGGGCACGGGCCACGACGTCTTCAACGCGCTCGACATCGCCGACAACGACCAGGACGAGGTCTTGAGGGCGCTGAAGTTTGCTCCGGGGGACGGGAGGCTCCGTTATTACTTATACAACTGGAGGATGGGGGGGAGGGAGGAGCTGGCTGCGAAGGAGATAGGGCTGGTGCTGCTGTGATGAAGAGGAGGAGGAAGGGAGGGGAGATGGAGACGGAGATGGAGTTTTTTTTATTTTTGGCGTGCGTGTGACAGAGAGAAGTTTGAGTTTCTTCTTTCCTTCTCGTCTCTCTCTCTCTCTTCTCTCGCGCGCCTTTTTCGTTCTTGTTTTTTTTTTAAACACACGCAAAGGCATTACATACAATCAGAAAAGGAGAGAAATAAATTCAACGAATATAGCGCGCGCTGATTTCAAGGGAGAGAAAAAAGGCTGCGCTTTTCTTTCTTTTTCCCTGCTCTCTCTTCTCAAGAAACATCTCCTCCTCCTCCCTCGTCGTCGTCGGCGGCAACGGCCGCTGCTGCTGCCGCTGCCACCCCGCCGCTGCTCCCCTTCCTCCGCAGGCTCCCAGAGAGCAGGCCGCTCCCGCCGCCGCTGCTCGCCAGGCCGAAGCCGGCCCCTCCCATGGGCGAGGCGCTCGTCGGAGGGGCCAGCAGCAGGGACGAGGAAGGGAGCTCGCCGCCGTCGCTGCCCGCCGAGGGCACGGAGCGGGCGAGGTCGCTTCCCGAGCCGAAGCCGCCGCGACCGCCGCTGCCGCTGCCGCTGCCGCTGCGCCTGAAAAAGCCCCTGGCGACGCTCCGGGAGGGCACCGGTGCGGGAACGGCTGCAGAAGAGAAGGGAGGCAGGGCAGAAGAAGAAGCAACGGCGGCGTTTACGCTCGAGCTGCCCCCCGCGGAGGAGCTCAGGATCGCCGTCGCAGCCGGCGCCCCCCCGTGGACTCGCCCCTCGGCGGACTCCGAGGACGACCCGGGGCGAGGGAGACCGAGGAGCTGCAAAGACGAAGACGACGAAGGAGAAAGAGGAACAGGGGGAGGAGAAGAGGCCCCTCCGGCCTCTGCCGGCGCCGAGGTCGAGCGAGGGCTCTGGGAGCCGCGCCGCCGCGCCGCCCACGCTCCGAACCTTCCCCCTCCACCGCTCCGGCTCCTGTGCTTGCTGCCCGAGCCCTCGTGCTCGTCGTCCCCGTTGCCCCCTCCGAGCTCGTCCTCCGCGACGTCGGAGGAAGAAGAAGCGGCGGCGGAGAGAGCGCCCCCGCCGCCGAACGAGCCCTCCGCGGATCCCGCGAGGGCGAGCGAGCCGAAGGAGGCGGCCCCGTCGCCGAGTCTGCCCCTGCAGCCGCCGCCGCCGCCGCCGCCGCCCCGGGAAGAAGAGAAGATGCCGCCAAAGGAGGGCGCGGAGCCGACGTTGGCTGCCGAAACGCCCCCTCTGTGGCCCCTGTGCTGCACCTGGTGGTGATGGTGGAGGAGCCCGCCGAGATCTTCCGTGCTCCCGCCCAGGAAGGAGCCTCCTGCTCCTCCGCCGCCGAAGGAGCCCGGGTAGGCTTTCACTATCCTCCCGCCGCCGCCGCCGCCGCCGCCGCCGCCGCCGCCGCCGCCGCCGCCGCCGCCGCCGCCGCCGCCGCCGTTGCCGCCACTCCGCCCGGGCATCATCCGCGGGGCCGAGCTCTCCCCCCCGCGGGCGACGGCCCTGTCCTCGGGGATCGGCGTCGGCCTCGACAAGGCAAAGGCGCGGCCAGCGCACGCGGGTGAGAGCGGGGGCATGACGAGCGAGGGCAGCGACTGCGACGAGGAGGAGGCTGCGGGCCTGCCGCCTGCCGAGAAGGGCGACGGCGAAGGCGGCGGCGACCAGGGGGCGAACGACGACGGCGACGGCGAGGCATCTCCCGCCCCCTCTCCCGCCGCCGCCGAGGCGGCGACGGAGAGCGCGCCGCCGCCGCCGCCGCCGCCGCCGCCGCCGCCGCCGCCGCCGCTCCCGGCGACGCTCCCCCCGCGGAAGGCGACGTCTGCGGCCTCGGGGGACTCGGCCCGCTCGAAAAAGGGCCTCGAGGCCGCTCGCCGGCTGCTGCCGCTCCTGCTCTTGGCGCGGCCGGCGCGCAGGGTCTCCCCCCTGCCGGCGACGACGGCGCTCCCGGAAGCAGCGGTATCAGCGGCAGCGGCAGCAGCAGCAGCAGCAGCGCCGAGAGCGGAAGCAGCAGGAGCGGACGGGATGGCGAGCGGCGGCGACTCTCCGGAGGGGAGGCTCGCGGCGACGTCGGCAGCCGTCCTCCGACTTGGCCGTCCGCCTTCGCCGGCTGCGGCCTCTCCCTCGCCGTCGCCGCTCACCCCGCTGGCGCCGCTCCCGCTGGTCAGCAGCCGCATCAGGCCCCCTCCCCCTCCTCGCACGCTGCCGCTGCCGCTGCGCCCCCCGTGGCGGGAGCCGCTCCCGGCCAGGCCGGCGGAGGAGGCGGCGTCGGAGCCGTGCGTCGAAGGTCCGGGGGCGCCGGAGGGGGCGCCGGCGGCGTCACTCGCCCTCCCTGCTCCCGAGTGTGCGCTGAAAATGCCGCCGACGGCCCTTCCGAGGGCCACGTGCTCCTCGAACAGCCTCCGAGGAGGGGACAGCGCGCTGGCGTCCCTCGCCTGTCTGGCCCCAGGCGAGTTGGCCGCGTCGCACGAGGGGAAGCCCGGCGCGAGCGAGGGCGGCAGCGGCGGGAACAGGAGCGGCGAGGGGCGGGGGGCCGCCGCCGGAGAGGCCCCCCCCGCTCCTCCCGCGCCCGCTCCCACCACTCCCACCTCCGCTTCCATCGCCGGGGGCTCGCACAGGAACAGCACGACGGCGGCGACGTCGTCCACGCTGCTCTCGAAGCGCGTGGCCTTGCACCGGTCGTGGGCCTCAGCGGTGATGGCGTCGGCGGCGGTGAAGGCGCCAGCGGGAGGGGGAGGAGGCGGGGGAGCGCGAGCGGGAGCGGCGCTGTCGCCGGGGTCGTCGCCGCCGCCGTCTCTCCCGTCGCCTCCTGCTCCGCCTCCTCCTCCACTGCCGCTGCTGCCACCACTGAAGGGCTTCAGCCTGTACCCCGCAGCGAGCGCCACGGCCTCCTCGGGCTCCAGCGCGTCCCACACGCCGTCGGTCGCCAGGATCACGCACACGTCCCCCTCGTCTGCGGCCCTCGCGCCCACGACGGGCTCCGCCGAGACGCCCAGCGCGTGCGCGCGGACGTCGCCCAGCGAGCGACTCATCGCGAGCCCGGGGACGCCCGCCGCCGAGTCGGCCGCGGACCTCCCGTAGACGCGGTAGGGGCCGAAGGCCGCCCCTCGCGCGTCGCGGTCCTGCCGCACCGAGGCCCCCGCGCGCGAGAGCCGCTGCCGCTCCCTCTCGACGTCGGGAGTCTGGTCGCGCGTCAGGCGCACCGCGGCGAGCCCGCCGCCGTCGGGGCCCGCAGAGTCGCTGACGGTGCCCAGGACGGCGCGCGAGTCCCCGACGTTGGCGAGGAGCAGGCCGCGCCCCGCGACGTGCAAGGCCACGCAGGCGGTGGTGCCGGAGAGGTCGTACGGGTGTCGCGGCGGCGGGGAGGAGGAGGAGGAGGAGGGGGCGGGGGGGGCGGAGGCGGAGGGAGCCTGCCCGTCCTCGCCACCCCCGCCGCCGTCGCCGCCGACGAGCTCCCTGTGCGCGGCGGCGATCGCGTCGCTCATCGCGCTCGACCTCGCCGCCCGGTCCGGCCCCAGGACGCGGGCCGCGTCCGCCTCCAGCGCCTCCACGAAGCGCCTCGCGGCCCTCGTGGAGGCGGCCCTCCCGAGCCTGCCGTGCCCGTCGAAGACGCCGGCCAGCGTCGCCCGCGCGTCGCCGCCAAAGTTCCTGACGAGCACGATCTCGTCCTGGCAGTCGGGCTTGTCGGGCTGCGGCGGCGGAGGCGGTGGCGGTTGCTGGCTCTCGACCGCGCGAAGGGCCGCTGCCGCCGTGGCCGCGGACCAGGCGAAGCCGGGGCGGACAGAGGCTGAGGCCTCTGCGGGCGGGGCGAAGGCTTCATCGGCAAAGGGAGGATGAGGTCGCTGCTGGTGCGAGGAGGAGGAGGCGTGCTGCCTCGAGGCCGCGCTCTCTCTCCGGAGGAGCAGCGGGAAGCACGCGAAGAGAGAAGAGGAGCCGACGCTTTTTTTGGCAGCAGCGGCTCCGGGGGCTCGGGCTTCGCCCGTCGAAGTGGACGACGCGCCGGACTCGTCCTTGACAACGACGCGTAGGCGCCTGGCCGTTTTCTTGAAAAAGAGGCGCGAGAAAGCGGAAGGAGGAGAGCCGGTGGTCCCGCCGCCGACGCTCGCCGCGGCAGCGGTGCCGTCGCTGGCTGTCTGCATGCTTTTCGTTTCCGTTTTTTTCCCTCTTTTCAGGTCATCGGACACGGAGGCGTCGTTGTTCTGCTGCTCTTCGTCGTGGGGTGAATCGTGGGCCTCTGTTTGGAGAGAGAGAGAGAGAGAGAAAGAGATGGCAGTGAGCAACGAATCGGACGAGCAAGACATCCAAAGTTTGCTCCATGTTTTCTCTCGACGCTTGATCAAGAGGAGGTCGAATGCGGGCGCTTCCGGGTCTTCGCTTGGAAATTCAAAACGCGTCGGTGCAGGTGACACCCGACCTCTTTCTCCCACGCAGAAAAAAAAAGAAAATAACGTAAAAAGCTCAAGCGGAGCCGCGGCGAGCAAGTGGCTAGAAAACGAGCGAAAGCGGAAAAGGCTTGCCCTTTCCCTTGAACGTTTTTTTTTCTTTCGTCGTTTCTTCTCCACGCTGCCTGTCTGCCCTCACAAAGGAAAGCCTCGCTGCACCACGAGCTCGAATGCGTCATCACGCTCGTACCTGGCTTCTGCGTTGCTCGAAAGAGGGAAACGAGAGAGCTCTCGCAAGTGGAGAAGAAGAATCGAAAGAGAAATGTCGAAGGGCGACGGAGCGTGCGAGCGACGACGACGAGCCCTCTGAGAGTCTCAACTTTTTTTCCGCTCTGAGGCAGCGCTCTTTTTTCCTTTTCTTTTTTTACTATCAACAAACTCTATCTCTTGCGAAAAGGCGCCTGCTTCTCTGTTCGTTTCTTCTTTCGGAGCAAACGCACACGCACGCAGTCCCTCTTGCTCGAATGCTAGCCCTCAACAGCAGCGGCCGGGCCGCCGTTGCCGCCGCCGCGGCGACGAAGGCGCCATCTTCGAAGGCGCCGGCAATTCGTCGCCGACGCTCCTCCCCCGCCGCAATCGTCTCCGCCTCCGCCGAGCCCCAGGACTTCAACTACGCGAGCCCAAGGCCCTACTCCTCGCCTGAGGCCGGAGACGACCTCTCGCCCTACTTTGGCAAGGTCCACGCCAATGACGCGTCCAAGGACGCGAAGCCGGCCAACACGATCCACGCTTGGTGAGTGGGTTGTTTTTTTTGAAGAAGAAGATTAGATAGAAACTCCCTCCTCTTTGTTTTTTTTGCAAAACTGCGAGGCTTTTTCTCGCTCGGGAGATGGTCATCGAGTCCAATTCACATTGTTGCGTGGAGAGATGGATCTTGGCTGGGCTCGAGCCACGAGATGCGCGGAGGAAAACGGTGGATCGGGCCTGAATCTTCTCGATGGTCGAGGGTCTGCAGTTCGGCAAAAAGAAGAAGGGGAAAAAATCTCACCAAAATCCAACCATAACTCTCTCTCCCCTCTGTCTCTCTTCTCTCCTTTTAGGTCCTACCGCTCCCCGAGGAACTACCAGACGCCGCGCACCTACCGCTCCCCGCGCGCCGAGGACGCGCGCGTGACGTACGGCGGAGGAGACAGCGGTCCCGGAGGAAACGGAGGCGGAAACGGCGGTGGCGGGGGTCGCGGCGGCGGAGGCAACGGCCGGGGACGCGGACGAGGCTTTGGCGGCGAGCCCTGGAGCCTCATCACGATCGCCGCGGCGGCCCTCGTCGCGGCCGGGGGGGGCATGGCCTACAAGAAGAAGGGGTCCCGAGCCTCCCTCGAGGCCGGGGCCGCGCTCGGCGGCGTGCTGCTGGCGGCGGCGAGCCTGCAGACGGGCGCGGCGACGCGGGGCGCCGGCCTGGCACTGGCCCTGCTCTGCTCGTCGGCGCTGGCGGCCTACATGTCGAAGAACTTTGCGCGGACCGGGAGGGCCTGGCCCCACGGGGTCCTGGCCGGGTTCGGGCTGGTCCTCTCCGGAGGGTACGTGTCTGCTCTCTCTGGGCTGTGAGAGGAGGAGAGGAGAGGAGACAGAGGGGGGGCAGAGAGAGAGAGAAGAGAGACGGAGAAAAGAGGGGGAGAAGGAGAGAGAGGGAGAGAGAGAGGGAGAGGGAGAGAGAGAGAGAGAGGGAGAGGGAGAGGGAGAGGGAGAGGGAGAGAGAGAGAGAGAGAGAGAGGGAGAGGGAGAGGGACAGGGAGAGAGAGAGAGGGAGAGAGTTTTTTGCTTTCCCTTTTTGTTAGAAAAAAAGAAGAAAAAACCTCCCCCCCCCCCCCCATTCTTCTTCCTCTTTCTCTCCTTTCTCTTTTTCTTCTCGGTGAAAAGGACAAGAAAGGATTCGTGATATTACACTCGACAGTTTTCGGGCTTCCCAGAACTCCACGTCGTCCCCTGCACTTTTTCGAAAACCTTTTTCACCGCGGCCA
>Ga0315289_10001572_pt1 | contig 35587 bp, 27 predicted proteins | sample YL17G11_40_MG_FD_203452 | JGI IMG/M metagenome (GOLD analysis project Ga0315289, IMG submission 203452) | Sediment microbial communities from Yellowstone Lake, YNP, Wyoming, USA - YL17G11_40 | ecosystem: Environmental > Aquatic > Freshwater > Lake > Sediment | place: USA: Wyoming | collected...
GAGGATATCGCCGTTGGCGCGGCGGACTTCTATTCTGACCGGGCTCTCACCATGATCAGGATCCAGCCACACCCTATAGCGCCCGTACCTTGTCTCGGCGTCGATGACATGACAAAGGAACGAACCCACCGCTTCTTTCTCGGCGCGCACGGAAAGGCTTGATGCTTCTCGAAAGAGTACATCGATGCGTTTCGTATCCCCTTCGCAGATGCCCATGAGGATGCTGGCGCGATGACTGTGACAGAGCCGTTCGAGGTCCCATTCCGGGGGCGTCGAGATGATGGTGAAGTGCCCCGGGTCTGTCCCCGGTTCCTTTCGGAAATTCGTGTAGGATTGGCCGTCCCAGACCAGACTCAGATAACCCGCCTTCTTGGTAAAATCCATATCGTTCACGTCGCCGCGGCTCCAGAGTCTATGACAGCGCATGGCGCCCTGACGGCCATCCAGGCGCAGATCATAGGTATGAATCCAGCTATCACGGTCTTGTGCTGGGGACTTCCCGCTGCCCCTGATCTCGCAGGCAATCATGCAGGACCGGAACCTTTCTTGTGTTGCTGCAAACTCGCGCAGCAGTTCGGAGGCCTTGACGTCCCGTTGTGCCCCTGCAACGCGAGAGGCGACCAGTGCCAGGAGCATGACAGCCGTGTACCTTATCGTTCGCAATCGTGATGAGTCGATCGTCATGTTCCGCCCTCCATCAGCACTCATGTCGTGGAAAAGGGCTCCCGGGCGGCCCGGTGCGGGCCGCCCAGGAACTGTTCTCTGCGAGAGGCTCGCGCGACCATTGTCTCTACTCGCACTTGAACCCCGTGGCAAATGTCTCGCATCGCGGGGTGCCGCCACATGGGTGGTCAGCCTGCACGTACACCGGCAGTCTCGGGCCGCCGTGGACCATGATCGTTATATAACCGCCGGTGCATCCCCAGGGATAGTAGTTGGCGCAGCTGTCCAGAGTGACTCTGGTACAGGTCTGAATGTTGGGCCAGTCGCTTCCTATCGTGTAGTACCAGGAAGCATACCAATAGCCACCGAATATCCCGTCTGTGGCCGAGGAACCTCTTTCAATGCCGGGGGCAGCGCCTGCCAGCATGGCGACCATGCCGATGGCCAGTCCGCCCACGATTGTCAGATACGAAATCTTCCCGAGTCTCATACCTCTTACCTCCGTTCAGGGATCCATGTCCCGAACTCTCGAACCTGCTAGTGACGAGGGAGCAACACGCCCCCGCCCAAACACACTACATGTGCCTTTCTACGGTCCTCGTATCATCGCTCTCACCTCCTTTCAAGTCGTCTGCCAATCGGTTCTCAGGTGCCGCGGGAACGAGGGTGCCGCACCTCGCGCATCTTCATCGTGTTGGATGGGGACGTCCGGGCGGGAGATGTCAAGGCACTTTTTGTCCCTGGCGATCTATCGTGCCTTCACAGGAATCATCGACAAGTCCCGTAATGGCGCGCATGCCCCTAGGTGCTTTGGGACGTACTTGGAAGGAACAACGATGATGCTATCGCCCCTCGCGTGCTTTCGCAGGGCTTTCGCATACCCCGTTGTCACGCGCCTCGCCGCGCAAGGCGCGTGATCCACACGCGATAACCGATGATGCAAAACCATCCATTATCTCATTGGAGATGAATACCAGATCAGCCCCAGCCGAGTCAAGACCTTTTTCGTGATTTTTTTCTGCCGCACCCACAGGGCATTCTCAGGGCATCTGTCTCGTAGCTTCTTGACCCCACGTGGCAACAGCCGCCCCATGAAAATCCTCGCTGTCCTGTTGTACGCCGGAGGCGGGCACGACCAGAGGAACGCGGCGGACCGCCCACGGCGGCGGTCCGACCCGTCCACACAATGTTGTGTTGTCAGGTACGACGTGACTTGGTGTCGCCGACGTGGCTCACCGAATCTTGGTGTCCTCCTGTCCCCAGACAACTAAGGACGCCCATACCAAGTCCACGTTGTCCTGCTGCATTTCGCCGACATTCGCCCGAGGAGGGACGTACTTGCCGAAAGTGAGAGTCCGCTTGTCCTCCCATTTGTGGTACTCAGTATGCCCGTCGGCGAAGGAGAACATCGTTCCGTCGCCGTGGCGCACGGGCGGGGGGTCCCACCACTGCCACTGGTTCGAGTATACCGTCCAGCCACCCATGGCGGAGGGGGCCGTACCACCATCGTCGAGGAATACCATGCGGCCGGCCGGATTCTTAATCTGCAAGCGCCTCTTGACCGGTACGGTGTTCATCTGGGTCCAGCCCTTGCAGTTCATGGAGTCCGCGATGGCATAGGTGCGCACCGGCGGGCTGATTTGGCGATAGTAATCCGCGGCCTTTCTTGTCACGTTCGGGCACTTGTAGACCTTGATGGTCTTCGTGTATGGGTAGAGCGCCCCGTCCATGATGGCTTGTATCTTCGCCCGTTCCGTCATGGCCGTCTCATAGTCCCTCAGGACCCAGTACTTTCCGTTGGCTGTGAGGCCGTATTCCCCCGAATCGCCGTTGACGATCTTGTCGCTATTGTCGTCGGCGTACATGATCCAGGCGAGCGTAAGATTCTTGAGGTTGCTCAGACAGGCGCCGCGTTGGCCCTGTTCCCGCGCCCGATTCAGCGCCGGCATGAGAATCGCCATGAGAATCGCGATCACGGCGATCACGACCAGCAACTCGATGAGCGTGAAGCCCACCCTGCGGTGCTTTCTCGTCCTCTCTTGCCTCATTGCAGTCCATCGCCTCCCAAAAACGACGCGAACCAACCTCCTTCTGCCCCGAGCTACACAACGAAACGGCCAACCCCGTGGTTGGCCATTTCGGATGTTCTGACGCTTAGAAATCCTGGTAGGGCCGAATCCAGTCCGGCCAATCCGCCGCGTTCACGCCGCCGGCCTGCGTCCACGGCCCGCGCGTGTTGAAATTCTTATGCCACTTGAGGGTATAGAGTTCCTTCAAGCCTACCTTTCGGGCCGACCAGTCCATAAAGGCCGCCGTGACCGTTCCCTGATGGCGATTGATGCAGCAGCGTCCCATGAGGTTGCCCGACCAGGCCGCGAATTCGCTGGCGGCCGGCGCTTCCGTTTCCCGCGGCCACAGGTCGAACCGCAGGGCCTCGATCCACCAGGGGGTGTTGCTGCTGCCCGGCTCGCCCGCCGTCTTCCAGCCGTACTGGACCTGAACGCCGCTCTCATACGTGGCTGTGGGAGGGACGTTGCCTTGTGGGACCAGGCAATAGCCGTTGATGCTGTAGCTGCCGGCGATGCCGTTGGGGCCGAGCCGATCCCCGGTGAAGATGCCCCAGGCATTGTAGATGTTGAAGCTCTGCCCCGCCATGCTCAGGGGCTTCTGGCCGGAGGGACACATCCAGGTCTGATTCGCCTTCCAATCCTTGAGCTTGTCGTCCATGTACCTTATGAACCAGTAGCAGCTCGCCCCATTGTCGGATCTCCAAAATTGGCCGTTGTTTTCCTGCGTGAACATGGCGGCCTGGAGGTTCCACTGCTTCATGTTGCCCAGGCACTTGACCTGTTTGCCCTGCTCTTTGACCTTGCGCAAGGCCGGCATGAGGATCGACATCAACAGTGCAATGATGGCGATGACGACCAGCAATTCGATCAGTGTAAATCCGCGTCGCTTAGTCATTTCCACACTCCTTCACCCAAGAAGAAAAGAGACAATCACCTACCCGTCCAAGATGCTTCCCAGGGGCATCTTGTTCCGCCGGTTTCTACCCTTTTGTGCCGAGAGCGCACTTTCACTCACGCTTGGTATTATAATCCGCGCGTCGGCGCATTGCAAACGTAAAGGCCGCAAATCTCCTAAAACGCCCCAACAAAGGCCCGATAGGCTGTGACGGGTCCCCTCGATCCGTTGTCAGGGCAGCCATGGTTTCGGTGGTGACAAACGTAACTGCTTGTTTGTGCGAGAGTTAAGGATGGCACGAGCGTGTCGTTGCCCCGAGGGAACGAGTGGTGTCGGGCGTGGCCGGGGAGGACTGATCACTGAGCGCGAAGGAGTTGATGACAGGAATTGGCCAAGTCGACGTATTGCTCGGGGGAGAGTTCCTCGGGCCGGCGCGTGGGGTCGATAGAGTGCTGTTCGAGAATCCTCAGCCAGAGGTCGCGCCTGCCCAACTTCGGCGGCGTCTCTTTGATGCAGGCGCGGAGCATTTTTCGCCGGTGACCGATAAACAGGCTGATTACGGCACCAAAAAGGTCCATGTCCAGAATTCGGTGGCTTCTGTCCCGGTCGCGGACATAGCCGACCATCGCGGAGTCCACCGCAGGCGGCGGCCAGAAGACGCTCGGCTTGAGCCGCCGGATCGTCTCGACTCGGCCGGTCGCTTGCAGGAAGATGCTCAGCGTGCCGTAGTCACGGCTGCCCGGCCCGGCCGTCATTCGCTCCGCCACCTCCTTTTGGACCGTCACGAACATGGCATCGGCCGTCACCGGGCCCTTCACAAGGTTGATCATCACCGAGGACGCCACGTCATACGGCAAATTGGACACGAGCAGAAACCGAGGCTCTCTGGTCGGTCCTATTGGTCCCATGGGTCCAATAGGTCCTATTCTTCCGAGCCGAGCCTGTGCCTCTGTCACGGCCTCGGTGACCGCCGGATTGATTGTGCCTTTGCCGGAGAGGACATCGGCATTGATGATTTGAACGTTGCCGGCCTGACCCAGGCGCGACTGCGCGATACCCGCCAGTGTGGGGTCCAGCTCGACCGTGACGACGTGTCCCGCCTGTGCGGCCAGGGCCTCCGTGAGGGAGCCGGTCCCCGTGCCGATCTCCAGGACGACATCGCCCGGCCCGATTTGGGCCGAATCGACCAGCAGGCGCATGAGATTAAGATCGACGAGGAAGTGCTGGCCGAGCCTGCGATTGGGCGACACCCCTGCGGAGGAGAGCAGTTCCTGGATTTCACGCTTGGTCTGCATAGGTCCCACAAGACCTATTGCCCGAAGTCGTTCGCCTCTTCGGCCGGCGTGCCGTTGGCCGGGCGGCCGTTGGGGGTCACAGGGGCCAGGGAACAGGCCCGCCGGAGCTTGGCCATCTGGATCGCCATCAGGATCGCGGACTTCATGCTCGACGGGTTCGCCAAGTTGCGGCCGGCGATGTCGAAGGCCGTCCCGTGGGCCGGGGACGTGCGGACAATGGGGATGCCGATCGTGATGTTGACCGCGTGCTCGAAGTCGAGCAGCTTGACGGGGATCATTCCCTGGTCGTGGTACATGGCGACCACGGCGTCAAATTCGCCATGAACCGCCCGGGCGAACAGGGTGTCGGCAGGGATCGGACCGACGCAGTTGATGCCCTGCTCCTGGGCCAGCAGGATCGCCGGGGCGATGATCCGCTGCTCCTCGTCGCCGAACTGGCCGTTTTCGCCGGCGTGCGGATTCAACGCCGCCACGCCGATCCGCGAGTTGTCGATGGCGAAGAATTCCTTGAGAGCGTCGTTGAGCAGGTCGATCGGCTCGAAGACGCAGCCGATGGTGAACTTGTTGCGGACCTCGAACAAGCCCAGGTGAATCGTTGCCAAGGCGACTTTCAGCGGGCCGGCGACGAACATCATCGCCTTGCGCGGGGCCTTGCACTTTTTGGCGAACATCTCCGTATGGCCGGGCCAGGGGGCGTCGGCCATCTTCCAGCTTGCCTTGCTGATTGGGGCGGTCACGATGGCGTCGATGATCCCGTCCTTGGCCGCCGCGATGGCGTCGGAACAGAACTTGATCGAAGCCTCGCCCGCAATCCGGCTCGGTTCCTTCAGCCACGGCGGTACGCTGTATTCATCGTAGTCGGCCACCACCACCTTGTACGGGTACTCCCGGCTGATCTTCTCGTGCTGGTGCCGCCCCCAGAAGGGCTCGATCTCGGCCCGGTCCGCCGCGTAGCAGAGCTGCTCGTTCATCCCGAAAACGATGAACTTGGCCGCCCGCCGGACCTCCGGGTCGGCCAAGGCCTTGACAACCACCTCCGGCCCGATGCCTGCGGCATCTCCCATGGTCACCCCGATGACCATTTGCTCGGAGATCGAATTGTGATTGCCCTTCAACATCAAAAACCCATCTGTCGCAGCCGTTCCACGGTCAACGCTTGCCTGGGCGGCAGGATGGCCTCCAGTTGCCGCCGGACAATCTTGACGAGAATGTCCGTCTCCACGTTCACTCGCCCACCTATGTATGCGTTGCCCAGCGTTGTTCTGTTCAAGGTCTCCGGAATTGCGGCGACCCGAAAACCATCCGGACCGATCGCGGCAATCGTCAAGCTCACGCCATCCACCGCCACGGAACCCTTGAGCACCATCTGCTCCAGCAACTGGGGCTCGACGGCAAATTCTATATCGGCAAACTCACCGAGTCGTTTGACCGCTTTGATCGTGCCGATGCCGTCGACATGGCCTTGCACGAGGTGGCCGCCCAGCCGGTCGGTCGGCCGCATCGCCCGCTCGATATTCACTTTTGACGATGGCCGCAGCAGCCCGAGCGTCGAGCGCTCCAGCGTCTCCGGGCTTAGCCCGAAGGTCGCTACGGTGCCCGCCAGCCGGGTTACCGTCAGGCACACGCCGCTGACGGCGATGCTGTCGCCCGTCCGGCACTCCTGCGCCGGCCCGCCCAGGTCCACCACGAGCGAGCCGCCCGAGGCGGTCCCAGGCGATACCGATTTTACATCGCAAACCGCCTCTATGAGTCCTGTAAACATAGCCGATGATCTCTCACCACGCTCACGCTCCTCCCTGAGCTTCAGCCCTATGCTATGATTCCCCACCCCCTCGTGTCAAACAATTGTTCCGCGTGAGCCGGCCGGAAGAATTCCAGTAGTGCAAGGACACCGTGGGCACGATTGAGCACCCTGCTGCACGTGAAGGGGAAGTCCTGTATGCCCGACAATAAGGGTGTGATAGCAGCTCAGAGCACAGATCGTTAACCGGGGGCAGAGCCCCCAGCAATCGGGCGACTGGAGGGGCATGGCGAACAGCGATGACGAGGCAAGGCTGCAAATTCCCTTTTGTCGCAAGAGCCGGACGTGTTAAGATGACCCGGCGGCGAGAGCCGTTCGTAGTGTGTCCGTAAGGGCATAATAGAAAGAAACGTCTCACGGCGTCACTACAAACGCCTCTCGCGACAACGGAAAGGGGGGTGTCCGCGGCGGTTGACGTTAACGCGGCGGTTCCGAGTGAAAGGAGCAGATGCCATGAGTTCGATTTGGCTGAAGATCGCAGGAATTGCGATTATAGCGGTCGTGGTGATTGTCGTGGTCGGTCGGTTCAAATCAGACAAGCCTTCCGCTGGTCCTGCCACGCCAACTGAGTCCCGGCAGGCGGAAAGGCCACGGACGTTCTCTGACATGGCCGATCGGGATAAGCAGTTCGCCCAGGCGCCGAGACCAACAGAGGCTCAGCCCGTCGAGCAACAACCGCCGGCGGCCACGCCGCCCGCGCCGCAGCCTGCTCAGCCGCCCGTCCAAGCCCCGGCCCCGCCGGTCGTCAGCAGCGTGGTTCTGCCAAGCAGCATTACGAAGACGACCACCCTGTATTTCAAGCCGCTCAGCGAGGAGGATGACATCGCGGCCCAGCAACTCCTTCCTTGGGCCCAGACCGGCCGGAGCATCGGCCGGCTGCCCATGATGTCCTACGGCCCGATGGTCCGGGCCTGCCGGGATATCCTGACGCGGTGGCCCGAGAGCGCGTACGCTTTCCGCGCCAAGCAGATGCTCGAGGACATCTCCACGTCCAGCCGTGTCGGCGGCTTCAACATCACGCAACAGGAGATGGACATCAGCCGATTTCTCAAGCCGAGACAAGGAACACAAGCTGTTAAGGTGGAGCCTGTACAACGATGACGACAACTGCCTCCGAAACGATTCCTGTTATCTCTATTCTTGCCGACTGTCTGCCGGAGGCGTGGGAGAAAGCGGTTTTGGCCGTGTGGGATCGGGGCTTCGATGTGAAGACCCAATACGATAAGCCGGACGACCCGCCGAGCAAAGATGCTACCGTGATGATCGCGGTGACCGACCCGTTCCACGAGCCGCGCATCCACAAGAACTTCCCCGGGGGACCGGAGGAGTTGGAGGCCTATCGCCAGGAAGTGGTCGGCGGCATCCACGACCACTGGATCGATCCGGCGGCGGGCAAGTGGACCTACACCTACCACGAGCGGCTATTCGCCTACCGGCCGGTGGAGGACCTGCGCAACTCGAATGGCTCCAAGCCATTCAAAGCGGTCAATCAGGTTCAGTACATCATCGACGCTCTGTCCAAGGCCGGCCACACCCGCCGGGCCCAGGCGGTGACCTGGATGCCCACCGCCGATCCCAAGACGGACGATCCACCCTGCTTGCAGCGCATCTGGTGCCGGCTGGTGGCGGATGAGCCGGGCGGCTGGGTACTGAATATGAACACCCACTGGCGCAGCCGCGATCTCTATAAAGCGTGGTTCATGAACGTCTACGCCTTGACCGATCTCCAGCGCACCATCGCCCAAGCCATCGCGGAAAAGCGGGGCGAGCCCGTCCGTGTGGGGCGCTACGTGGATATCAGCGATTCGCTGCACATCTACGGCAGCTACTTCCGAGAGGCGGCGGTCGAAGTCGAGAAGATGCGCCGGACCCCCTTCACGCAGCGGGCTTGGGACAGCAGCCATCCGACATTCGAGATGATGACCCAGGAGGCCCGGGAGAAACTGGCCCGCGACCCGGATTGGTTCGCGAAGGCCCGAGGATGATTTGACGGAGGGTGTGCGTAGCTGTAGGGTGGGTTCTTAACCCACGCGCTGGCTAAGTCGATGTGCACCTGACGCGTGGGTTAAGAACCCACCCTACACGTGAGGAGCCTCGAGTTCGGTGGCCGAGTCCAATTCGATTACGAGAATAGCAGTAGGAGCAGAGAATGGCGCTCATCGTCAACGGCGAACGAATTGAAGATCAGGAAATCGAGCAGGAAGTCCAGCGGCTGCGGCCGAGCTACGAACAGGCCTTTGCCGACAAGGACCCCGCGGAACGGGAGGCCCAGCTCAAGGACTGGTCGAAGGAGAACGTGATCGAGCGGGTCCTGCTGCGCCAGGAGGCGAAGAAGGACGGCGCGGTCATTCCGCCCGCCGACATTGACGCGGCGTTTGCCCGGCTTCAGCAGCGCTATGAGAAACCGGAGGACCTCTACAAGGATTTCAACGCGGTGACGGACCACAGCATCAAGGCGATGATCGAGGTCCAGATGCGGGTGGAGCGCACGATCAACCGCATCTATGCCGGCGTGCCCGAGCCTTCCGAGGGCGAGATTCGCACGTACTATGACCAGAACAAGGAACGCTACACCACGGGCGAGCAGATCCGCGTCGCCCACATCGTCAAATATGTCAACTGGCAGACCGATGAGGCCACCGCGCTCGATACCGTCACGCGCGCGCACCAGGAGATCCAGGGCGGCGCTCCCTTCGAGACGGTTGTGGGCAAGTACACCGATTGCCCGGACAACGGCGGCGATCTCGGCTACGTTGTGCGCGGACAACTGGTGGAGGAGTTCGAGGACGTGGTCTTCCATCTCAGTCCCGGCCAGGTCAGCGACGTGTTCCGCACCCGGTTCGGCTTTCACATTGCGAAGCTCTACGACCGCCAGCCGCCAACGATCGCGCCTTTGACGTCGATCCGCGGCCAGATCGTCGACGAGGTGAAGGAGCAAAAGCGCGAGCAGGCTCTCGGCGACTACCTCGACGGCCTCCGGAGCAAGGCGACGGTGGAGGAAGTTTGAAGTTTCAAGAGCAAGTAGGTCATTGCGAGCGAAGCGAAGCAATCTCTCACGTGTGGGATTGAGATTGCTTCGTCGCTGCGCTCCTCGCAATGACATGCGCGGGATTTCAAACCTCTTCCTTTTGCTTTTCCCGCCTTTCATTGTAGACTTTAAGTGACGGAAGGAGAAGGGCAGGAGGCCCGGTAGCGAAACGGCTCCTGAGTGAGGCCAAGGGACTTGCCGCACGGGCAGGAAGTCAGGTCGGACGGGAAAGAGACCCCGCAGGCTGACCTGCGAAAGCAAACTCGGAAGGCAAACTGCGCACAACGAATTTGGGGGGGGCTATGTGAGTTTCTTTCCGAGTTGGCCTCTGCGTCCCTGACGCAGAGGCTCTTTTTTTGCGCGCCCGCAGCTCCTTGCCCCCGGACCCTCCCCGCGCGAGCGCGATCGGCCTTGGAGATATCTCACACCTCATGGGGTGACACTTTTTGTTTGAATCCCCGTCGCCCAAGGGGGTATAATCTTCTACGGCAATCTTGACAACCCTATTGTCATACGAAGGAGGAAAAACACATGTCCACGAAGACCATTTCGACTTGTCTGGCGATGCTGGCTGTGGCGCTTGCTCCGTGCGTGGCACGGGGCGCGGATCCCCTTGTCTACTACTCCTTTGACGACCTCGGCGCCGTGGTCGATCAATCGGGTCACGGCTTCGATGGGACGATCAACGGAGGCGTCACGCTGACCAAAGGGTATCTCGGCAACTGCTTCGAGTTCAACGGCACCGACGCCTACGTCCAGCTCCAGAGGCCGGTGCAGGACAGCTTCACCATCACGGGCTGGATCAAGGCGGATGTCCCGGGCAGGGCCGGCGGCCAGGCCTATGAAGGCAGCGGCATCTTCTGGTCCGATGTCGCCGGCGTGGCCAATGACTTCGTGGTCGCGGCCCTCGGCACCAAGCTGTCCTTCTTCTGCGGGAACCCCGATCTGTCCGTGAACTCCAATGCCGACCTTGTCACGGGCGAGTGGATGCACATCGCCGCCGTGCGGGACGTGCAGGCCAAGACGATCGCCATCTACATCGACGGTAAACTCGACAACAGCATCGCCCATGCGAACGTCGGTTCGCTCAACGCCCAGGCCAACTTCGTCATCGGGGCCAACACGCTCGATAGCCGCTACTTCACGGGGCTGATCGACGAGGTGAAGATCTACGATGTGGCTCTGACGGCTGCCGACATCAAGGCAATGGCCCCGCCGAAGCTCAAGGCCCGCAAGCCCATTCCGGCGGACGGCGCCCTGAGTGTGAGCATGCCCCTGCTGCAATGGTCCAAAGGCGATACGGCGCTGTTTCACGATGTCTATCTCGGCACGACGCCGGAACTGACGGCGGCCAATCTGGTTGGGCCGCACCAGTTGATGACGATGCTCTACTATGTCCAGGGACTCCAGCCGGGGACGACGTACTATTGGCGGGTCGACGAGATTGACGCGGCCGGGGCGGTAACGACCGGCGATGTTTGGAGCTTTGTCGCGCAGGCCCTGACGGCCTATCATCCCACCCCGGCGGACGGAGCGGCGGGCGTCTCGCAGAACCCGGTGCTGACCTGGCTGCCGGGTCAGGCGGCCATCAAACATCACCTGTACTTTGGTGACAGTTCCGACGCGGTCAGCCAGGGTGCGGCGGGCGCCGACAAAGGCGAGCTGACCGATCCGACCTTCACGCCGGGAGCCTTGGAGAGTCTGACCACTTATTACTGGCGTGTGGATGAGACTGTGGCGGGCGGCGCCGTGAAGACCGGCCCCGTCTGGAAATTCATCACCTGCCTGTCCATCGATGATTTCGAGGGCTACACGGACGACGAAGGCAACCGGATCTATGAAACGTGGACCGACGGCTGGACCAACGGGACAGGCTCGACGGCCGGTAACCCGACGGCTCCCTTTGCCGAGCGGACGATTGTCTGCGGCGGCAAGCAGGCGATGCCGATGGATTACAACAACGTCAAGTCGCCCTTCTACAGCGAAGTCGAGCGGGAATTCTCCTCGGCGCAAGACTGGACGGCCGGTGGGGCCGATACGCTGGCTCTCTGCCTCCGCGGCCGGGCCGCCAACGCGCCCGCCCAGGTATACGTAGCGCTTGAGGATGCGTCCAAGCACGTCGGCGTCGTCGCGCATCCCGAAAAGACCATCACGACTGCCACGCAGTGGACTCAGTGGAAGATCCCGCTGAGCGACTTCACCGGCGTGAACGTGGCGAAGGTCAAGAAGATGTACATCGGCGTGGGCGATCGCGCGACTCCGGCGGCGGATGGCAGCGGTCGCATCTACATCGACGAGATTCGCTTGACCAGACCGTAGCCCGCCGAAGGGTCGGATAACACGATCGGTCGTGCCCTCAGCAGGGCCTGTGCCAAAGAAACTTGGTGCAGGCCCTGTTCCTCTTGTCACTCAGGAAGATTTGCTGCCACCGGCTCTTTGGCCCAGATTTCGATTGACCTACCACATCTTGGTTGTACAATGGCTGGCATAACTAACAGATGTAGAGCAGTCGTTTGTGCAGGGGAATGGATGTCCGGCACAGTTTGGGGTTCGAGACGGTCCTTATCAAGGAGGTCAGTCTGAGTCGTGAGATGCCCTTTTTGCAAGGAAGACAGTGATAAAGTCGTCGATTCGCGCTCCAGCGACTCCGGGCGCGTGATCCGACGGCGACGCCAATGCCTGGCCTGCGAGAGGCGTTTCACCACGTATGAACGAACCGGCGAGAGTTTCAGACTGCACGTGGTCAAGAAGGACAAGTCCCGCGTGCCCTACGAGCGGGAGAAGATCATCGCCGGTCTACAAAAGGCGTGCTACAAGAGACCCATTTCGGCGGAGGAGATTCAACAGGTCGCCGACAGGACGGAGGAGGACATCTTCCGCAATTTCGACAAAGAGGTGACGTCCGCATTCATCGGGGAATGCGTGATGAAGCACCTGCGTGAGGTGGATAAGGTCGCATATATTCGTTTTGCCAGTGTCTACCGGGAGTTTAAGGATGCCGGCGAGTTGATCGACGAGGTCAGCAAAGCGATTCAGGACACCGAGCCGGCCGATCAACTCAAGCTCTTCGAACAATAGGGGGACCCGCCCAGACTCGACGTAGTGTTTGGGAACCCGTTTGCAGGGAGGCAACCGGTCGTATGAACAAGCAACTGCAGGTTATCAAAACTGACGGCACGACCGAGGAGTACATTCACACCAAGGTCATCGGAACGATCAACAACGCCTTTTCGGCCGCAGGCCGGCCGGATATTGCCATGGCCGAGGACTTGGCCGAAGTGGTGACGTACTACCTCTATCACCAGCCGGACCGGCGTCAGGTCAGCTCGAGTGAGATCCTCGCCATGATTAAGGCCGTTCTCACCTCGACCGGCCATGAAGTGGTGGCGGCGGCCTTGGGGGAACACGCCGTCGAGCGGCGGCTCAAACGCGCCCGCACCGAAGTCCTCGCGATGGATGTCCTCGCTTTTGCCGATCTGGAGCAGCTCAACCGGACGAGGCAAGCGGCCGCACGGATCGCCTGGGACAAAGGCAAGATCGTTCACGATCTGACGGCCGAGTCCGGGATTCCCCCGCAGGTGGCCCGGGCGGTCGCTGCCACGGTGGAAGAACGGGTCTTCAACATGGGTATGACGCTGGTCCCGCGGAGCTTGGTCAAGCAGCTTGTGCTCGGCGAGGCCGCTGCCATGCTCCAGGCGCAGCAGGAGCTGAAGGAATTATGATTTATGATTTTTGATTTATGATTTGGCTTCGCGAGGGGGCCGGGATAGGTCTCGGCGCTGCGCCTTCAAATCAAAAATCGCAAATCAAAAATCAACAATCTCTTTCGCTCGCTCGATGACGTGCCCGGGCGGTTCTTCCTCCCCGACGTCGAGCCAGTCCACTTGCCTGAACGTCTTGAACCACGTCCGCTGGCCTTTGGCCAGGCGGCGGGTGTTCTTCTTGATTTCCTCAATGGCATCGTCCAAGCTCATTCGGCCTTCGAGATGGTCAATGATCTCCGCGTAGCCGATCGCACAGCGGGCCTGCGGGCTCAGGGGCTTCTCCTCTGCCAGTAGCGACTTGACCTCGTCCACCAAGCCCAACTCGATCATTTTCTTGACGCGGGCATTGATCCGGTGGCTCTCCACGGGCTTTTCCCGCCGGAGGCCAATGATCGTCCAATCGTGCCTGGGACGCTCGGCATCGAACTGCTTCTGGAAGCTGGAGATGGGCTTACCGGTCAGCCGGTAGACCTCCAGGGCCCGGATGATCCGCTTGGCATCGTTGGTGCTGATGCGGCCCGCCGCCTCCGGATCGATCTGCCGCAAGGCATCGTGCAGGTGGGACACTCCTTCCCGGGCCGCCTGGGCCCGTAACTCGGCCCGGATTTGCTCATCGCCGCCGGGGCCCTCGAAGAGGCCGTAGAGCAGGGCTTTGATGTACAGGGCCGTTCCGCCCACGGCCACCACGGCCTTGCCGCGCCGGCGGATGTCGTCGATCGCCGCCAAGGCCATGTCGAGGAAGACTCCCACGCTGAACGATTCGCTCGGCTCCACCACGTCGATCAAATGGTACGGGACCCGTTGCCTCGCCTCCGGGGAGGGTTTGGCCGTACCGATATCCATGCGCCGGTAGACCTTCATCGAGTCAACACTGACGATCTCGCCGCCGAGGGCTTGGGCCAGCTCGAATCCCAGCCGCCCCTTGCCGGAAGCCGTCACGCCCAGGACCAACACCATTCGGGATTTACTATTTTCCATTTCCTATTTACTATTGAGAGGTGTCGGGTGCTTCGACTTCTGTCGAAGACCAGCCGCCATTGTAAATCTTAAATCGTAATTAGTAAATTTGCTTCGCCCTATGCCTTCACCACGTGCCGCCAGCCTTGACTTCAACACCTCACTGTCCGAGAAAGTGCAGATCGTCAACGATACCCTCCGTCAGGTACTCGCCCGGCAACAGGGCATCCAGGAGGATTTGCACAAAGCGCTTTCCTATACCCTCTCCGGACCGGGCAAGCGTATCCGTTCGGCTCTCGTCCTCTGGTGCTGCGAGCTGATCGCCGGACACGACAACGCCGAGGCGCAGACCGCCGCGGCCGCGATTGAGATGGTCCACACCTATTCCCTGGTCCACGACGACCTGCCGGCGATGGACGATGACGATCTGCGGCGTGGCCGGCCCACCTGTCACAAGGCCTTCGATGAGGCGACGGCGATTCTGACGGGCGACGGCCTGCTGACGCTGGCCTTCGAGGTCCTCGCCGACGGAATCGGCGATGCGACTCTGGCGGTCAGGCTGATCAGCGAACTGGCCCGCGCCGCGGGACCGGCGGGCATGATCGCCGGGCAAGTGGCCGATCTGAAGGCCGAAAGCACCGCCGGCAGCGTGGCGATGCTCGAATACATTCACACCAATAAGACCGCCAAGATGTTCCGCTGTGCGGCCGTGATGGGTGCCCTGTGCGGCAGGGCGAACGCCGAGCAGTTGCAGATCCTCGGACCGTACGGCCTGAAGATCGGCCTGGGCTTCCAGATTGCCGACGATATTCTGGACGTCAGGGCCTCGAGCGAGCAGTTGGGCAAGACAGCCGGCAAGGACCTCAAGGCCGCCAAGTGCACCTATCCCGCCGTCGTGGGGATCGAGAAGGCCAAGAACCTGGAGCGTCAGCTCGCCCACGAGGCGGTGGCCCTGCTGGAGCCGTTCGGCGCCGGCGCCGCCGTGCTGCGCCAGTTGGCCCTGGCCTTATTGGACCGAAACAAGTAGGTCCTCCCGCCTACCGCGTCCGGCAGTTGTCTCACACGGGAAAATCGACACCTGCAAAAAAAAACTGCGCGTGGCGCAATCCCCTCTATCAATACTGCTACGTGCCATGCTTCGCTGAGCCCCGGCGCGGCGAATAACGCACGACCGAAAAACGCGGATTTTCTATATTGATATACCTGTTCGCGCAGACGGCCCTTTCCACCCTGGTAAACAGGTCTCGCGCGGGCCGCGCAAATCCGCTAAGGAAATTTTCCGGGAGCCGCCGATACGGTGGATGGAACATTGGGGAAAGAATCATGAAAACATGGATGTTCACCGCCGCCGTCTTCTGGATGTTCTACAATATGTGCGTCTGCCCGCAATCCAACGAGCCGACAACTTCCTTTCAAGAGACAGCGAGCGGTCAAACTCCGATTACGGATTCGTCTTTTCAACGATGGTACTTTCCCCGTTGCATCAGGCCGCCGCCTCTGCGGACCTGAGACAAGTACGATCTGACACAACGCGATAGAACAGACATTGCGGTTACAAGCCAACAGGCCATAAGCTTCCCCCTTATGGCCTTCTTTTTTGCGCCGCCGGCGCGGGGGCTGAGCATAATCGAGCCGACCTCTTAGAAGTTTGCCCATGCGGTTCGTGGCCTGGGATCTGCTATCTACTAGGTTCGTGCTCTAGCTGAATTTGTGGATCAATCATAAATCATAATTCATAAATCACAACTTTAGGGGCTTTCTATGGCGGTGGTGGAGGAGATCAGGCCGGGGGTGGAGCAAGCGGTGCGAGCAGCCCGTGATGTGCTTGTCCACAATGCATGCGGGCCTTGCCAGGGACTGCCTCGGGCGGCGGGCTGGGGCTATCCGGAGCCTTACACGCGCGATCTGTTGATCTCCAGCCTGGCGGCGCTCGTCACGCGGGATGAGGATTTGATGAGGTCCCTGCGCGGCGTACTGCAGACCCTGGCCGACAATCAAAGTCCCTTGGGCCAGATGCCATCGCTGGTGCATGAGCCCGGCAACCTGGGCGCGAGCGATACGACGCCTTTGTTCTTGATGAGTCTGGCCTTCTACCGGAAGGTGACGGGCGAACGCGAATTCCTGGCGGACGCGGCCGCCAAGGCGCTGGTCTGGATGGACTACCGCAGCAGCGAGAGCCGGGTCATTGTCGACCAGCAGCCCACGACCGACTGGCGCGATGAGTTGTGGGTACCCGGCCACGGGCTGTATGTCAATGCGCTGGTCTATACCTATCTGCGGCTGTTTGCCGAGCACGAGAAGGCCGGCCTGTTGTACGAGCGGCTGCACCGCTTCGCCGGCACGGAGACGGGCTCGCTCGCGAGCGGATTGCCGGGTTTGCTCCTGCCCGACAAGCCTTACTTTGCCTTCTGGGGCTTCAAGCAGTACAGCAGCGATCGCTTCGACCTGCTGGGCAACAGCCTGGCCATTCTGTCGGGTCTGGCACCCTCGAACTTGGCCGAGGAGATGATCACCTGGATCGAGACGGAATGTTGGCGCATGCGCGAGGAAGGCGATTTGGCCGTGGACCTGCCGCCGTGCCTGTTCCCATTCCAGCAGCACGGCGACTGGGACTACCGTCCGCGCATCGCGCGGCTCAATCCACCGGGGTGCTACGCCAACGGAGGAATCTGGCCGTTCATCTGCGGTTTTTACGTAGCGGCGCTCGTCGCGGCGGGAAGAACAGACTTGGCAGAGAGAAAGCTGACCGTACTTACCGAATTGATCCACCAGGGAAGGGACCCAATGCTCGGGTTTGGCTTCAACGAATGGCACCAGGCCCAGAACGGTCTGCCCAAGGGCAACGATTGGCAGACGTGGTCCGCCGCCCTTTACATCTATGCCGCGGAGTGTGTCCGGCTGGGCCGGACGCCGCTGTTTGAGGACATCCGAAACCAGCGCGACTGACCAAAACTCAAGATTCGAAGCCGGGTATGGACATGGGCGGTGGCGTTTCTGTCATTCGTGCCTCTCCTGTGATTCGGGACGTATATTATCAGTACTTGGCCTGGAAGGTCGTCAGAAAGCACGTACCGCACAGGAGACACAAATACGCGGACAGGCGTGTCTTGGAGCAGATCATCGTTCCTTTCATCCTGTCGAGGCTCCAGCCAAGGACGGTGCTTGAGGTCGGCCGCGAGCCATACGAGGCTTTCTACAACGAGTTCTTTGTCGGCCGGGAGCTCTGGACGATCGATTGGGATGCTTCCAGAGCGCGATTCGGCGGGCCGAAACACATCGTCGATGACGCCGCGAACCTGCGGAACCATTTCCCGGAGCGATACTTCGACTTGGTGCTGATGAACGGGGTCTTCGGCTGGGGTCTGAACCAGCCGGAGGCCGTTGAGAAGGCCTTTGCCGCCGTATATGCGATCTTAGTGCCCGGCGGGCTCTTCGTTCTGGGCTGGAACGACACCCCCGACTTGGTCCCTGTGCCTCTGGATCGGGTGCAATCGCTGAAGCAGTTCACGCCCTACTTCTTCGCGCCCTTGAACGGAACCTCTTTCAAATGCTCGACTTACGAGCATACGTACAACTTCTTCGTGAAGTGGACCCAAGTTACCGCATGGGGAACTTGGCGCAGAGTTCCTGGACGTGTTCCCTCGTCTCGTTTTGGAAGGCTGGATCAAGATGGTACTGACGGTCGCCTTGGATCTCGACGCGGGTTAGGACACTATCGACCAACCGCGAGATCACCTGCATCTCCGGGCGGCCCATGCCGTTTTTCGTGACGATCGGGGTCCCGAGCCGCATGCCGCTGGTGATCCGGGGGCTATGGCTGTCGTAGGGCAGCCGGTTCATGTTGATGATGATGCCGCAGTCTTCCAGACAGTGCTGGGCGATGAAGCCGGTCAGTTTGTGGCCGGGCGCCTCGCGTCGGGGCCGGAAGTTCGCCACGTTGACGAGGAACATGTGGTTGTCGGTGCCGCCGGTCAGGACATCGTAGCCCATGCGAAGGAATTCTTCCGCCAGCGTCTTGGCGTTCTCCACGATTCCGAACTGCCAATCGTGGTACTCGGCCGAGAGCATCTCCTTGAAGAAGACCGCTTTGGCGGCGATGTTGTTCAGGCAGGGCGTTCCCTGGAAGCCGGGGAAGGTGTTCTTCTCGATCCGCTCCCAGAGCGGCATCGTGCGCCCGCTATCCACCATCGGAAACGGCGCGTTGAAATCGCGGCCCATAAAGATCAAGCCGCCGCGGGGGCCGCCGGGCTTGTACGTGCTGGTGGTCGTGAAGTGAGCGTGATCCACCGGCGACGGATGCGCGCTGGCGGCGACCAGGCCGGAGATGTGTGAGATGTCGGCCATGAGGTAGGCGCCGACCTCATCGGCAATGGCGCGGAACCGGGCGAAGTCGATGGTCCGCGCGTAGGCGCTGGCCCCGCAAATCAACAGCTTGGGGCGGAAGCGCAGGGCCTGCTCCCGGATGGCGTCGTAGTCCAGCAGGAAGGTGTCCGGGCGGACGCAGTAGTGTTCGACCTCGAAGAATTTGCCGGCAAAGGAAACGGGGGCCCCGTGCGAGACGTGCCCACCCTGGTCCATGGCCTGGCTGAGGATTCGGTCCCCTTTTCCGAGGAGCGCCGTGATCACGATCTGATTGGCGCCGGTGCCGGAATGAGGCTGGACATTGGCATACCTGGCTTTGAAGACCTCCCGGGCTCGGCTGATGGCGAGGGTCTCCAGACAGTCCACGACCTCGCAGCCTCCGTGGAAGCGGGCTCCCGCGAAGCCTTCCGTCGTTTTGTTCTGGACGACGGACCCCAGGGCGGCCAGAACGGCGCGCGAGCACTGGTTTTCCGCCGCGATAAGCTGCAAGGTATTCTGCTGGCGGTCGTATTCCTTGGTAAGGAGCTCGTGGACCTCCCGGTCGGCGGCCTCCAGGATGCCGGACAGATCTCGATGGTACTGCTCGCTGTTCAACGCCTTCGGGCTCGACCGCTCGACGCCTTCGCCGGCGGGCTTCTGGACCAACATGCGCGGACCTTCCAATCAACGCCTTCGTTGTTGCACATCACACCTGCTCCGGTGTTCCTTATCGGCAGTGGCTGTCGTTTAGCTGAAGAAACTGCGATAGATGTCGTTGTAGGTCACATAGATCAGCAGGAGAAGCACCATCGCCCAGCCGGCGTAGGCCAGAATGCCCTGGGTGCGCTCGCTCAACGCGGAGCCCTTCACCTTCTCGATCAGCATCAGCACAATCAAACCGCCGTCGAAAGGCGGGATGGGCAGAAAGTTGATGACCGCGATGGTCGCGCTGATCAAACCGAGGAAGTAGATGTAATTGGTCAGGGGCTGCTGGGCCACGATCTGGTAGCTGACCGTGATAATGCCGACCGGGCCCATGAGATTCTTCGGGCTGATCAGGCCGCCGATCAGACGTTTCAACGTGATATAGGTCTGCGCGATGAACGTCCAGGTCCTGCGATAGCCCATGCCGATCGCGTTGATCGGGTCCTTGGCCTGATACAGCCGATCCATGGCTTTGAACGGCACCGGCTCCGCCAGAACCGATCCGACGCTCACGGGCCGACCGGTCAGGGCCGCCGGCAGCGTCACCCCTCCCTCGGCCTGCTCATCGAGCTGATATTGCAGGATGACCGGCTGTCCCTGCCACCGTTGCACCTCGGCGATGACATCGTAGAAGCTGGTGACCGGCTTCTGATTGACGCTGACGATTCGGGCTCCGCGCGGGACGTCCAGCGCCCCCGCTGGGCCCTCCGTCGGCACGGTCTTGGCGACCACGGCATGGGCGGCGTCCAGCGTCGGCAGGAAGCCGATGACCACACGGTCCGCCCCGGAGTCCCGCCTCGGTTTGACGTTCAGCGTGAGCGTGCGCTCGACGCCGTTGGCGTCTGTCCGCAAGACCTGAATCTGCAAGGACTTGCCTTCGTATTCGGTCGTGATCTCCCGAAGCTCATGGTACGTGGGATTCTTCGTCTGGCCCGCGGCGAGGATGACGTCACCGGGTTTCAGGTGCGAGGTGTCTTGCTGTTCCACCGTGATGCCGCTGCCGTGTTCCTTATCGACATCCATCACGCGCAGGCGGGGAACCATCGAAAAGACGTGGCTCAGATCGGCCTCCGATTTGACGTCCCCATTCTCGGATACGGTCCAGTCGAGCGGCAGCTCGGTCTGAACGAGCTCGGTGCCCTGGTTGTCCTTCGGCCGCTCGGCCGTCATTTTGATCCGCGGCGTGAGGGTCTGCCGGACGATCCTGGAGAGCTCCCAGTAATGGTCCACCTTCTGGCCGTCGACCGCCACGATGCTGTCTCCCGGCATCAGGCCCGTTCGCTCGCGCAGGACGTTCGGCTCGGCGACGCGGGCGATCTTTAGACTCAGCGGCTGGGTAATGCCAAAGTCGCGAAACTGGCTGCCCGGCACACTCTCGGCCACGACCGTGGTCTCCTCGATTGAGCCATCCGGATGCCGAACGGTGATCGGGACCGGCGCATTGGCTCGCGAAAGGGCCGCCGCGATCAGAATGTTGCTGAAATCGAGGTCCTTGGTCTGGCCGTCGATCTGGAGGACCTCATCGCCCGGCTGCAGGCCCGCCCGGGCCGCCGGCGATTTCGGAATTACCTCGCCGATCACCGCGGGCGGCAGTCTGATCCCAATCAAGAACACGATCATAAAGATCAGTGCGGCGCTGATCACGTTGAAGGTCACGCCCGCGGCAATGACCGCCGCCCGGATGCTCACCGGCTTGTTCGCGAAGGAGCGCGGATCGGCCACCTGTTTCACCGGGCCGGTGTCCTCCTGGCCCAGCAGCTTCACGTAACCGCCGAAGGGAAAGAGCCCGATGCGATACTCGGTCTCCTCGCCCTGCTCCGGGGGCTGTTCGTCGCCATGAGAAAGAAGACTGGGCAGAAAGCGAAACTGGAACCCGGCCTTCATCTTGCGGATTCCCACCAGCGTTGGGGGCATGAAAATGGAGAAGGCCTCCACCTTGATCCCCCCGAGCTTGGCCACGATGAAGTGGCCGAACTCGTGCACGAGCACCACCGAGCCAAAGCCGAGCAGAACGACGATCACGTTGGTGACCACGCCCATGTGGAGCATAATGAGATACACCACCGCCGCCGCAATCGCGACCCAGAACAGAGCATTGAGTATCGTCGTCCGTGATTTCGCCATTTCTGTCATCCAAACGCTCCAAGGATTTATGATTTTCGATTTATGATTTATGATTCAAATTCCTACGGCGAGCCCCGCGCTGGGTGCATTCCCAGATTATAAATCATCCATCGTAAATCATAAATCATAATTTCTTCTTCACTTCTGTTCGGGCCCAGGCATCCGCTTCGAGCAGCTCGTCGAGACTGGTAACGGACCGGACGTTGTGCCGGTTCAGGCAATGTTCCACCAGCTCCATGATTTGCACGAACCGGATGCGACCGGCCAGGAACTCCGCCACGGCTGCCTCGTTGGCGGCGTTGAAAACGGCCGCCGCCGTGCCCCCGGCGCGGGCGACCTCATAGGCCAGCGGCAGCGCCCGGAACGTCCGAGGGTCCGGCTTCTCGAAGTGCAGCGCACCGATCTCTTCCAACTGGAGACGCTTCGACAGGCCGGCGACCCGTCGCGGGTGCGTCAAGGCGTACTGGATCGGCAGGCACATGTCCGGCTCCCCGAGCTGGGCCACGACGGAGCCGTCCACGAACTCCACCAGCGAGTGCACGATCGACTCGGGATGGATCAGGACCTCGATCTTGTCCACCGGCACGTCGAACAGCCACCGCGCCTCGATCACCTCCAGGGCTTTGTTCATCAGGGTGGCCGAATCGATCGTGATCTTCGGCCCCATGTTCCACGTCGGGTGGCACAGCGCCCGGTCCAGCGTAACCTTCTCCAGGTCCCTGGGGGTGGCGCCCCGGAAGGGTCCGCCCGAGCCGGTCAGCAGGATCCGCTGGACCTCCCCGGTCGCACCCGACCGCAGGGCCTGAAAGACCGCCGAATGTTCGCTGTCGACGGGCAACAGGACGCTGCCGTGCTCCCGGACGGTGCGCGTGAGCAACTCGCCGGCGATCACGAGGGGCTCTTTATTGGCGACGGCCAGCCGCTTGCCGGCCGTGGCCGCCGCCAGCGCCGAGGGCAGGCCGGCAGCCCCCACCACCGCCGTCAGCACGGTATCGACCCCCTCGCTCTGCACCAGCTCCGTGAGACTTTCCGGCCCGGCCAGAACGCGGACTTCGCCATCCATCATTGCCCGAAACCGGGCCTCCGAATCCCTGCCGGTCACCGCCGCGAACCGCGGCCGGTACCGGCGCGTCTGCTGGGCCAGAAGCTCCACGTTGCGGTGCGCGCTGAGTCCAACCACCTGGTATTCAGGTCCGAGGGCCTCCAGGACGCGCAGGGCGTTGCGCCCGATCGAGCCGGTGGACCCCAATATGGCAATACCTTGTGGCATAAATCGTCAGGAGCCGGTAATCGTCCATGGTTGCCGGCCAACTGTCAGAAAGGCATCGCTTACCCCCAGACCGCCGGCAACTGTCGGAGTGATGATATGACAGACCGCGGCAGACTGTCAAGCTGAAACGAGACCGCGATTCTCGGACGTTGGCCGGTCTTACGACCTCGCGCCGGCGTTTCGCTCTCGCCTCCTTGGCGTGGGTCGATGGCACGCCGGGGCAGGATGCCCCGGTCCGAGGGCGGCGCGCGGCCCAGCCACGTGCCGAGGCGGATATCTCGGGTAATCGCGATCTTCTTATGAGACAGGTCCGGCCCGGTGATGGGCCGCAGGATGGCTCCTCACCCCCTGCGTGCCGGTGCGCCGCGGTCGGCAAAGACGCGGGTCCAGCACCCGCGCGGTGGGCGTCCGGACGCAGGCTTATAGCATTTGTCGCTCCACTTATCTCCACAATCCGCCGATAGAAGATCCGTACCACCGCCCGTGGGCTTCGGCCCAGGGGCGGCGGAAAAAGTCCCCCACTGCCTCGAGGTGGCACGGTGGCAAGTCGAGCCGAAGCGCGAAGTGCCGTATTGGGGAAGACTCCGGCCTATCCCGCGCTTCCCTTTGATCGAACACGATACATGGGACAGACAGGATGAAACGGGCAAGTGAAGCCAAAGGGAAGACGCCCCGATTTCGGCGCCGGGCCTCCTCTCGGCTGTGCCACTTCTCGCTCAAGCACAAGCTGATCGCCATTATCATGCTGACGTGTGTGGCCTCGCTGGTGCTGGCGGGGGCGGTCTCCATCGCCTGGGAATGGACGGACCTGCGACGCACGATGGTCCACGATCTGGCCGCGCATGCCGAGGTTCTCGCCGACAACTGCAGGGCCGCCATTGCTTTTCGCGACCCGGCGGACGCGGGCGCTTGCTTGCGAACCGTCGGCACCGTCCCTTCCATCACCGCGGCCTGCGTGTACACTCGCGAGGGGGAATTGTTCGCGACGTACGTGCGGCAGGGAACGGCCCCGGTCCTGCCACCGCCTCAGGCCATGCCCGGCGGCTACCGATTCGATTGGGAGTCCCTGATCCTCACCAGACCCGTTCTTCTCAACGGCGAGCCGATCGGCACCGTCTGCCTGCGCGGCAATCTCGACCCCTTGTATCTAAGGCTCCGGCGCAGCGTCATCGTGATCGTCGGGATCGTACTGCTCTCGTCGGTCGCGGCGTACTTGATCTCCTCCCGGCTCCAGCGGATCATCTCCGTGCCGATCCTCCGTTTGGCCGACGTGGCGCGCCTGGTCTCCGAGAAGAAGGAGTACACGGTCCGCGTCGAGTCGACCGGCAACGATGAGGTCGGTTTGCTGATCCAGGCCTTCAACGAGATGCTCGGGCAAATCCAGCGGCGGGATGTGGCGCTGGTCGAGGCCAACGAGCAGTTGGAGGAGCGGGTCAGCGAGCGGACCGCCGAACTGCAGCGCACCAATGAGAGATTGACCCACGAGATTACGGCGCGCCGGCAGACGGATTCGGCTCTGGCCGCGGCCAACGAGCAACTGGCCGAGACCGTGCAGCATATGCGCCGGTCGAACAAGGAGCTGCAGGATTTCGCCTACGTGGCGGCCCACGATCTCAAGGCGCCGCTGCGGGGCATCGGGACGCTGGCCGACTGGATTGCGTCGGATTATGCCGACAAATTCGACGAGGCGGGTCTGCAACAGCTTGGCCTGCTCAAACGCCGGGTCACGCGACTGTCCGAGCTGATCAATGGCATTCTGCACTATTCCGAGATCGGCCGGGTAGCCAATCGTCGGGAGACCGTGGACCTGGGCAAACTGGTCCCCGAGACGATCGCGCTATTGGACCCGCCCGCGCATATCCAGGTCGTGATCCAGGGCGAGCTGCCCGCCATCGTAAGCGAGAAGGTGCGTTTGGGACAGGTCTTTCATAATCTGATCGACAACGCGATCAAGTTCATGGACAAGCCCCAGGGCCGCGTCGAGATCGGCTGCACGGATCAGGGCGGGGCCTGGCAGTTCGGCGTGACCGATAATGGGCCCGGAATTGAAGAACGGCACTTCGAGAAGATCTTCCAGATGTTCCAAACGCTCGCCCCCCGCGACCAGCGTGAAAGTACCGGCATCGGCCTGCCGATAGTAAAGAAGATCGTCGAGCTGTTTGGCGGCCGCATCTGGGTGGAGTCCAAACCGGGCCTCGGAAGCACGTTCTTCTTTACTTTGCCCAAGCAGGAGGCAGGGGCCGAACGCGAGGTCCTTGTTACGGAGGGGGCAAGTCTCAACTGACGCTGAGGTGACGAGTATGTCCGAGACCATCAGTCCCGTGTCAACGTGCCCGAGCGACCAGGAATCCTCGGAACTCGAACGTGAGAATCGGCGGCTCGAAGAGGAGAACGAACGGCTCGCCCGCGAACTCGAGGAGCAGGCCCAGGAGCGGCACCGGGCCCAACAGAAGCAGGCCGACATCAGCGAGGAGCTTTCGCACTTCGCCTACGTCGTGTCCCATGATTTGAAGGCCCCGCTGCGCGGCATCCGACTGATTTCCGAATGGCTGTGCGAGGATTACGGCGAGAAACTCGGCCCCGAGGCGAAAGAACAGATCGCTCTGCTGCAAAACCGCGTGAACCGCGTGCACAGCCTGATCGACGGCGTGCTGCAGTACTCGCGAATCGGGCGGACCAAGGAAAACCCAGTGGCGGTGAATCTCAACGAGCTGATGCCGATGATTGTGGAGACCGTCGCGCCCCCGGCGCACATCCGGATCACGATCGGTCCCAACCTGCCGACCCTCACGTGCGAAAAGACCCGCATCATTCAGGTCTTCCAGCACCTGCTGACCAACGCCGTCCAGTTCATGGACAAGCCCCAGGGCGAGGTTCACGTGGACTGTGTCGAGGAGGCGGAGCACTGGCGGTTCAGCGTCGCCGACAACGGCCCCGGCATCGAAGCGAAGCACTTCGAACGGATCTTCCGCCTCTTTCAGACGCTGGCGTCGAAGGATGAGCAAGAGAGTACCGGCGTCGGTCTGACCCTGGTCAAGAAGATCGTCGAGTTGTACGGGGGACGCGTCTGGGTCGAGTCCGAGGTTGGCAAAGGAAGCACCTTCTTTTTCACGTTCCCCCAAAAGAGCGAGGCCGATGTGCCGCCATACCGGGCCGTACCGGGGCCCGGCAGGCAGGCCAACGAAACGTTGAGAGAACCCTGAGGTCGCTATGAAAACAGGACATAGACTGGCAGCGGGATTTACCAAGGCTCTGGCCCTGCTGGGCCGGGGCGGGAAATGCTCCCGCAAGGCGGAGGGGCTTCGCCCCGCGTCTTCCGTGCCGGACCATGCGGACCGGCGCACAGCAACACCGCAGGCCGGCAGGTACACGAGCGCCGGCCCTCTCCTGGGAATGGGGGTCCTGGGCGTCATTTTCCTGGGGGTGGTGCTCCTCCAGACCTGGTGCTGGACCTGCCGGCACATTGACGAGACCGCTGGCCGGCAAGCCCATCTGGCGGTGGAATTCGGCAAATCGCTGCGGAACTACGTGGGCAAGTATGTTCGTCCGGAGATGGAGAAGCGGGTACATCCGGGGGAGTTCATACCGGAAGCGATGTCCACGTCCTTCGTCGCCCGGAGCGTCCTCGACGACGTGCGCACGGCTTTCCCCGACACGGTCCTGCGTTTCGCCGCGCGGTACCCGCGTAATCCGGTCAACCAGGCGACGCCGGCGGGGGAATCGCTCATTCAGTACTTCGAGCAGCATCCGGACGAAGACGTGTGGTCCGGCACGATGGAGTTCGTCGACGGCGGCGCGAAGTACTTCGTCTGCGCCATTCCCTGTCGCTTCGAGGCCGGTTGCCTGAAATGCCACGGCCAGCCGGCCGATGCGCCCGCGGCGCTGCTGGCGCGCTACGGCACGGTGGCGGGCTTCGGGCGTTCCGTGGGCGAGGTCTCCGTGGATCTGGCCGCCGTTCCGGTGAGCGCCTCCTATGCCGCGGCCCGGACCCAGGTTACACGGCACATGCTGATCGCCCTGAGCCTGTGCCTCCTGTTTCTGGCCGGGATCGCCTTTCTGATCGGGGCGGATGCCCGGCGCCGGCGCGGCGCCGAGAGGGCGGTGGCGCAGGAAAGAAACTTCCTGCGGCTGGTGATCGACACCATTCCGGACTTCGTCTGTGTTAAGTCGCAGGAGGGCCGGTACGTTATCGCCAATGCGGCCCTGGCGCAAGCGTATGGCGCCACCATCCGAAGCCTGGAGGGCCGCTGCGACACGGACTTCTCGCCGACGCCCGAGCAGGTGGAGAGTTATCGGCGCGATGATCTGGAAGTGATCGCCGCCCGGAAAGCCAAGCGCATCCCGGAAGAGCCCATCACCTATGCCGATGGAACCACACACTGGCTCACCACCACGAAAGTCCCCTTGATCCGGGAGGACGGCAGTTGCGACCGGCTCCTGGCCGTAGCCACCGATATCACCGAGCGCCGGCAAGCCGAGGAGAAACAGAGTACACTGATCCGGAAGCTGTCGGACGTCAATCAGGAGCTCCGGGACTTCGCCTACGTCGTTTCCCACGACCTCAAGGCGCCGCTGCGCGCCATCAGGACCCTCGCCGATTGGCTCACCACGGATTATCAGGACAAGCTCGATTCGCAGGGAAAGGAGAACCTGCAACTGCTGGGCAGCCGGGTGGACCGCATGCACAACCTGATTGACGGGGTCCTCCAATACTCCCGGGTCGGCCGCACGGAGCAGGGCACGAAGCCCGTCGATCTCGGCCGGCTCCTGCCGGAGATCGTGGCGGACCTCGGCGTCCCGGAGCACATCTCGATTCAGGTGGAGGGCGATTTGCCCACGGTCGAGGCGGACCCCACGCGGATCACGCAGGTCTTCCAGAATCTCCTGAGCAACGCCATCAAGTACATGGACAAGCCGCAGGGGAACATCACCGTCGGCTGCGTGGAAGAAGGGGATTTTTGGCGGTTCAGCATCTCCGACAACGGTCCCGGCATCGCCGCCAAGGACTTCGAGCGCATTTTCAAGTTGTTCCAGACCCTCACGCGGCGGGATGACAGCGAGAGCACCGGCGTCGGCCTGACGATCGCCCGCAAGATCGTCGAGCTGTACGGCGGCAGGATCTGGGTCGAGTCCGAGGTCGGCCAGGGCAGCACCTTCTTCTTCACCTTCCCCAAACGCAGCGCGACCGTGGCCACGGAAACGCTCCAGGCCTGCGCCGTCGGCTCGTGAGGCGGGGGACACGCGTGGGTTAAGAACCCACCCTACGGACTTCTGCCTGTGTCATTCCCGCGAAAGCGGGAATCCACTCATGCCGCGACTTTCCTGGACCCCCGCCTCCGCGGGGGTGACAAAAGCGTGCGTGTCCGCTGCTCACCCCTTAGCGAATCCGGCCTTGAACTGCGGGCGTGACGTGCCTTATCATGTCTTGGCCGATGAACCACGTAGGTGTCATGAAAGGAGCCACGCGCATGCTGTCCAACGGGCGAATTCACTTGGCTTGGCTATCTCTCGCCATCCTGTCGACCCAGAGTCTCGCCGCCGACTTCTTCCCGACGGAGGTCCGGCGGCAGGCGTTCCTGCGCGCCCTCGACCAGCAGGACCAGAATTACGATGCCAGCGCGCAGATGCTGCGCACGCCGTACTCGTCGCCCGGCTACCACACGACCCTCAAAGACGGCTTTGTCCACAGCACCCGCAATTCGCTCGACTACGCCGTAGCGTTGCTCGACTCCGGCGACGCCGAGCGGCTCCAGCGCGCCGAGCAGGTCTTGCGTCGCGTGATCGCCCTGCAGGATCAGGACCCCAACAGCCGGACCTACGGCATCTGGTCGTGGTTCCTGGAGGAGCCGCTCGACAAGATGTCCCCGCCGGACTGGAACTGGGCCGACTTCTGCGGCACGCAGCTCCTCCAGGTCGCGATCGACCATCGGGACCGCCTGCCCCCCGACTTGCAGCAGAAGGTCAAGGACTCGATCCTGCACGCCGCCCGCTCCATTGTCCGGCGTAACGTCGGCCCGGGCTACACCAACATCGCCCTGATGGGCACTTATGTCACGCTCGTCGCCGGCGAGCGGCTCACCGTCCCGGACCTCGCCGACTACGGCCGCAAGCGGCTCCAGCGGTTCTACGACTACACCCACGAAAAGGGCTCGTTCACGGAGTACAACAGCCCGACGTACACGGTGGTAGCCATCGAGGAGATCAGCCGCATGATCCAGCACGTGCGCGACGAGACGTCGCAGCGCCTGCTGAAGGAATTGAACACGTTCGCCTGGCGTCACGTCGCCCACCACTTCCACCCGCCGACAAAGCAGTGGGCCGGCCCGCACAGCCGCTGTTATTCCACGCTCCTGCGTCCGGGCACCCCGGCCGCCCTCGAACGAGCCAACGCCGGCCGCCTCCAGTTCCTGCCGGAGGCCGAGGCCTGGGAGAGCCTTGATGCCCACCGCGTCAAGCTGGACTGCCCGACCGACCTGTACTATTTCTTCACGAGCCTGACCGGGCCGCGCCTGGAGGTCGAGCCCTTCGAGAGAACCGCGTCCACCGAGCACGACATCATCGGCACGACCTACCTGCACCCGGATTTCGCCCTGGCGAGCGTCAATATCGGCGACCTGTGGAATCAGCGCCGCCCGCTGCTGGCCTACTGGAACACTTCCGGCGGGCCCGCCGCTCTGCGCCTCCGCTGCCTGCACGACGACTACGATTATTCCTCTGCAAGTCTTTTCACCATCCAGGACCGGGCCGACATTCTGGGGGCGGTCCTGTTCGCCACCGACCGGGGCGACACCCACATCTCCCTCGACAAGATCGTCAACGCCACCATCACCGCCCGGGACCTCCGCCTGCGTCTGCAATTCGAGGGCGCTGTCTCCGATCTGGCGCTCCCGGCGAGACTCCGGCTGGATGAGCCGATCCGCTTCACCTCGGGCCCCCTAGTCGGCACCTTCGTGCTGCACGCGGCCCAGTTCACCGGCCTGCGCCCCACCTTGGAGGCCGGTCGCCAGCGGGATGAGGCCTGGATCGACCTCGTCCTGTACCGGGGTCCGGGCCGTCCGTTCGACTTCGGCAAGATCGCCGAGGCCGCCTTCGTCTTCAGCCTGTCGCTGGCCCGTGCCACCGGCTCCCTGCCGACGACCGCCCCGCGCGCCCACATGAGCATCGCGACCGAGATGACTGCCGCCGGCATCGTCTCGCCCCGGCAATCCTGGTTCCTGTCGCGGACGAACCAGCCGACCCTGTCCCTGACGATCCCCACCAAGCCCCTGACCACCAAACAGCAGAAGGCCGCCACCGCCGCCCGCTGCGAGTCCACCAACCCCTGGAAGGCCACCCACTGAGAACCGGCGGATTTGAACACCTCCGCGTCTGCTGCGATCTTTCCGTCTTCCCGAAGAATAGAGTTTCTCTTTTGGTTACCTGTTGCTGGGTGCTTCCTTCGGTCCTATCATGTGGTTCGTGGAGGCTCAGAAACCGGAGAGCTTGAGCATGAAGAAGCATTCAGGCAAGAAGGCGCGTATCGGAAAATTGCAGCCATCGGTTGTACCGATCGGCGGCCCGGAATATGGGCACTTGCTATCCGATATCAAGGAGCGCATCCGTTCCGCCCAGTATGAAGCACTGCGTGCTGTCAACAGGGAGTTGGTGGCGCTCTACTGGGACATCGGGCGCATGATCGTCGAACGCCAAGCCGGAGAATCCTGGGGCAAGTCCGTCGTACAAATGCTAGCCGCCGACCTGCAATCTGAGTTTCCTGGCATCGGTGGGTTTTCTGCCTCCAACCTCTGGCGGGTGAAGGGTTTCTATGAAGACTACGCTTCCTCCGAAAAACTCGCACCACTGGTGCGAGAAATTGGCTGGAGTCACAATGTCGTCATCATGGAACGCTGCAACGACCCGCTCGAACGTGAGTTCTATCTCCGCATGACCCGCAAATTCGGCTGGTCCAAGAACGTCCTGATCCACCAGATCGAGAATCAGTCCTACGAGAAAACCCTACTCGGCCAGACCAGCTTTGACAACGCCTTGACGTCGGAACTGCGGTTGCAGGCCAAGCTGGCCGTCAAGGACGAATACACGTTTGACTTTCTGGAACTGGGCGAAGAGCACGCGGAACGAGAACTGGAACGGGCGTTGGTCGCGCGGATCGGGGAGTTCTTGCGTGCCTTGGGCGGATTGTTTGCTTTCGTCGGCAGCCAATACCGCCTGGAAGTGGACGACAAGGAGTATTTCATCGACCTGTTGCTCTTTCACCGTCGGCTCCGATGTCTCGTGGCCGTCGAGTTGAAAGTGGGAGAGTTCGAGCCGGAGTTCGTGGGCAAGATGCAGTTCTACCTTGCCGCACTCGACGATCGTGTCCGTGAGGAGGGCGAGAATCCCTCCCTGGGGATCATCCTCTGCAAGGAAAAGCGCCGAATGATCGTCGAATATGCTCTTCGGGATACGCGCAAGCCTATCGGTGTGGCGACCTATCGCATTGTCCGACGTCTGCCGAGAGAACTCCAGGGCCAACTTCCTTCGCCGGAGCAAATCGGCAGGCTTTTGAAAGGCCTCGGCTGAAAATCGCGACGTGAAAGGTGCAGGTGGGATCCCTGAATCTTGCGAGGCAACTCGGTGAAGAGACATACAAAGGTCGGCCTGCTCGTGGTAGCCTCTATTTGTGGAATCTCTTTGTGGTACACCTTCAGAGAGGATTACGGCGTTGGTGTCAAGTCTGTGGGGTGGCTGCCGCCTGAAGCTCACAACATAACCTACATCAGAAACGGCCTGATCTCGCTGGCGGAATTCGACATCGAGCAGGAAGCGTTCGAGCGATGGTGTGCACACAGAAAGATGCCTCTTCGCGAGTTGGGCGGCGGAGAACATCAAATGGTGAGTCGCTCTTTGGAGGTGTTGGAAGAGAGAGGGGTTCTACCGACCATCACGGAGCCTAACGAGGCAGATGGAGACTCCCAGAGAAGGCAGCGATCCCTCAAAAGCTTCGGCGCGGGGGATCTATTCTACGAAGAACGATGGCCCAACAACGGCGGTTATGGTATTGGATATGACATCAACGAGAAGCGAGGCTACTATAGCTTCAGCCATCATTAGAAGGCTTTGGCCAGGCACAGGCCTACCGCCGGGGCCTCCGAGCGGCCGAAGTAGGGGAGCACTTCGAAGCCCGCGACTTCCAGGGTCGCGTGGCGACGGGCCACGGTGTGACCGACGACCCAACCGAGCGTCGCCCCGAAGAGCACATCGCTGGCCCAGTGATCGCCCTCGTCCATCATGCGCCAGGCCACCACGCCGGCGACGGCATAGGCCGGCAGGCCGACCTTCAGGCCGTAGAACTCGTGCAGGACCGAGGCGACGGCGACCGAACTGGAGGTATGACCGCTGGGCCACGCCCACGGGCCGCCGTCCGGCTGATCGTTGTGCCGGATCGCCTTGAGCCCGGTCGTGACCGCCGCAGTGATCGTCAACGCCGAAAGCATCGTCACGGCCCGCTCGCGGCTCAGATCATCGTGCGTCTCGGCGCTGAGCACATACCAGATCGCTGTGCCCGCAACGTGAGTGATCGGATTGCCAACGACGAAGAGTGCCTCACTGCTGAAGCCCTCAAACGTGTCGTGCCAAGCGAAGTAGTCCGCGATGTGCTCATCTATGTCGCTCTTATTCATCGCGACACTGGCCACTCCGGCCCCGGCCAGGGCGGCCAGATTGCCCCCGTTGAAAAACGTGGCCTTCGCATCCGCTTTCAGATAGCCGCCAAACGCGCCGAGGTCGGACCGGGCGGCTTCGAGCCAGCCGGTGCGGTCGGTCGTTGTCCCCGACTCCGCCGCCAGGGCGGGCAGCGGCAGGACCAGCAGGCAGAGCCAGAACAGTCTGTCGGGCGATCGTGCCATCACGCCCTATGATAGCGTCGTCACGCCGGGACGCCAGAGGAGCGGCCCAGGACCGCGTCAACGCGGTACTCCGAACAGCGGAGAATTTTTCGCACAAAAGTCTTGCAATTCTTTGGCCGATAGGTAGACTTTAGTGATTATGGGTAACCGGTGCACAATTCGTTCTCTCCTCATTGGCTTCCTCAGCCTGCGCACCCTGCTGCTGCGCCGCTAAGGCGCAGAATAGAAGATCACCCACAACCCGTTTTCCTTCCTGTACTTACGCAAAACCATAGCGTTGCGGCCACCGTTTGGGCATAATGGCGGGCTACGACTTCGGTTCACGGTTGGCAGCCGTAGGGTGGGCTGTGCCCACCAGTTTGGCCCAATATGGACGGCTTTTGGTGGGCATAGCCCACCTTACGAGCGTCCACCCGATCGATGTGCATGAAATGCGTGGGGTAATACCCCACCCCACAAGGAGAGTCGAAAATGTCTGGAGAAAAGGTAGTCATCTTTGACACCACGTTACGCGACGGCGAGCAGTCGCCGGGGGCGTCGATGTCGATTCCGCAGAAACTCGAAATCGCCCGGCAGCTCGCGGTGCTGGGCGTCGATATTATCGAGGCGGGGTTTCCCGTCTCCTCGCCCGCCCAGTTCGAGGCCACGAAGCTCGTTTCCGAGCAGGTCAAAGGGCCCACGATCGCGGCCCTGGCCCGGGCCAATGCCGGCGATATCGAGGCGGCGGGCAAGGCGGTCGCCGCCGCCAAGAAAAGGCGGATTCACACGTTCATCGCGACCTCGCCGATCCACATGAAGCACAAGCTCAAGAAAGAGCCGGCGGAGGTCCTCAAAATGGCGGTCGAGGCGGTCAAGTTCGCGCGAACCTTCACGGACGATGTCGAGTTCTCGCCGGAGGACGCCTGCCGGAGCGAGATTCCGTTCTTGATCGAGATCCTGGCGGCGGTGATCGAGGCGGGTGCGACCACGCTGAATATCCCCGACACGGTCGGGTACGTGCTGCCGTACGAGTACGGGCAGCTCATCGCCAAGCTCAAGAGCGATGTCCGCGGCATCGGCAAGTGCATCATCAGCACGCACTGCCACAACGATCTGGGCATGGCGGTCGCGAACTCGCTGGCGGGCGTGCGCAACGGGGCCCGGCAGGTCGAGTGTACGATCAACGGCCTCGGCGAGCGGGCGGGCAACGCCGCCCTCGAAGAGGTCGTCATGGCCATTCGGACGCGGGCCGATTTCTTCGCCCAGTCGGCCAAGGACGGTCTCCAGACGAACATCAATACGAAAGAAATCGCCAAGACCAGCCAGTTGGTCTCGCAGCTCACCGGCTTCGTGGTTCAGCCGAACAAGGCGATTGTCGGCGCCAACGCCTTCGCGCACGAATCGGGTGTTCACGTGGATGGTATGCTCAAGGACCGCAACACGTACGAGATCATGACGCCGGAGACGATCGGCCTGACCGGCTCGCGCATGGTGCTCGGCCGGCACACGGGCCGGCATGGCTTCGCAGAACGCTGCAAGCAGCTCGGCTACAAGCTTAGCAAGGACGAGGTTGAGCAGGCGTATCAGCGGTTTGTGGAGGTCGCCGACAAGAAGAAGGAAATCTTCGACGCCGATGTCGCGGCCATCGTCAACGACCAGATCCGTGTCGTCGAGCAGGTGTACGTTCTGGAGTACCTGCACGTCTCCTCGGGCACCGGGACGCTGCCGACGGCGAGTGTGCGGATGCGGTGCAAGGACGAGAAGAAGCTGGCGGCGGCGTTCGGCGATGGGCCGGTCGACGCTGCCTACGAGGCGATCCGCCAGGCGATCGGGCTGACGCCGGAGTTGGAGAACTACTCCATCCGGGCCGTCACCAGCGGCAAAGAGGCGCTCGGCGAGGCGACCGTGCGGATCCGCGACAACGGCCGGACCTTCATCGGCCGGGGCGTCTCGACGGACATCATCGAAGCCAGCGCCAAAGCCTACGTGGACGCGATCAATCGCATGGTCGCCGCCCAGAGTGGTGCGGCGGAAGTGAAAGTGCAACTGTAGCTGGCGCGACCCAAAGACACGATATGTCATTGCGAGCGCAGCGAAGCAATCTCCTCTCCCACGGATTGAGATTGCTTCGTCGCCCTCGGCGCGAAGCGCCGCTGTGCGTCAGGCCTCGCAATGACATGAAGGACCTGCGGGATAGCATGCATGAAATGACGAGGTATACGCGATGGCAATGACAATAACCGAGAAGATTCTGGCCCGGGCGGCGGGAGCCGACCGCGTTGTTCCTGGGCAGTTGGTGGATGCGAGCATCGATGTGGTGATGTGCCATGATGTGACGACGCCGCCGGCGATTTCGATGCTGGTGGAGAAAGGCATCGACCGCGTGTTCGACCCGGACAAGATCGTGGTCACGCCGGACCATTTCCAGCCGGCCAAGGACGTCCAGAGCGCCGAGCTGCACAAGCGGCTGGATGCATGGGCCAGGCGGCACAACATCAAGCATTATTATAAGCTCGGCCGGGCGGGGGTCTGTCACGCGCTATTGCCTGAGCAGGGTCATATCCGGCCGGGCGAAGTGATCGTGGGTGGCGACTCGCACACCTGTACCTACGGCGCCTTTGCGGCGTTCAGCACCGGGATCGGCTCGACCGACCTGGCGGCGGCCATCGCCACGGGCAAGCTCTGGTTCAAGGTGCCTGCGTCGATGAAGTTCGTCCTCAACGGCTCGCTGCCGCAGGGCGTGTACAGTAAGGACGTGATCTTGACCGTGATCGGCCGGATCGGAACCGACGGCGCTCTCTACCGGGCGATG
>Ga0315289_10001573_pt1 | contig 35577 bp, 36 predicted proteins | sample YL17G11_40_MG_FD_203452 | JGI IMG/M metagenome (GOLD analysis project Ga0315289, IMG submission 203452) | Sediment microbial communities from Yellowstone Lake, YNP, Wyoming, USA - YL17G11_40 | ecosystem: Environmental > Aquatic > Freshwater > Lake > Sediment | place: USA: Wyoming | collected...
GAAAGAGTTATTAAATGAATTGAAGAAAGAGGGCTTATAACTTTCTTTAACTGCCCCCATAGCTCAATTGGTAGAGCAACTCCCTTTTAAGGAGGAGGTTCTGCGTTCGAGTCGCAGTGGGGGCACCCATTAGGGCATGTTCGAGAGATGGAGAAGGGTACCCTATTAGGGCGACTGAATGGCTTGACTAGGAGATTGGTAGAACTATAATTAATTAATAATTAACTTATAAAAATATGACAGGAGAAGATGGAGCATTAAAAGGAGAATCAACACTATTTCCATTCGGAGGGCTAAAAGAAGAACAAAGTTACTCAGGAGCTTTAGGTACCGGTGGTCTTAAGGGAGAAGGTAGCGGTTATTGTGGAGATGATTCTATATAAACCTAAATTGCAAAAAACAATATGGAAGACAATGTATAACATAGTTTAAGTAGGAAGTTTTAAAATAAAGCGCTTTTTGAGCGTTTTTTTGGTACCAGACTAATGTGGGGCACACTCTTGTGCTAAGTCGAGTGATGGACTGGGATAGCACATTAGGGCGGCTGAATGGCATAGAGAACACTTTAAATTAGAGGTGGTTTTTGATAAAATGAAAGAATAAATATGTGGTACCTGTATTTAGATGAAAGCGGGGATTTAGGCTTTGATTTCGTGAACAAAAAACCGTCAAAGTTCTTTACTGTGACTATTTTAGCTCTTGGAGGGGTAGAACCAAACAGAGAATTAATCAAAGCTGTTAAGGTGGTATTACGACGGAAATTGAATCCCAAGAGCAAAAGGAAAAGATTGGTACTTGAACTAAAGGGAACCGGAACGACCCTAGAAATTAAAAGATATTTTTATAAACAAATAAAAGATATTAAATTTGGTCTTTACTCAATAACGCTTAATAAACGTCGGGTATATGATCGTCTTGTTAAAGAGAAAAGCAAGGTTTATAATTTTGTAGCTCGACAGGTCTTGGATCATATTCCTTTCGAGAAAAACGACAATGAAAGAGTTGAGCTAATAATTGATAAGTCGAAAAGCAAGCCAGAGATTGAGGAGTTTAACTCGTATATCAGAAATCAACTAGAAGGAAGGCTTAACCCAAAAACTCCGCTGGATATGTATCATTGGAAATCACACGAAACGCCTGGTCTCCAGGCAGCGGATATGTTTTGCTGGGGTATTTTTGAAAAATATGAAAGAAATCGAATAGAATGGTTTGAGATATTTGAGGATAAAGTAAAGTTTTGTGACGTTTATCTGCCAGAAAAATAAAAAAAGCCCCTTTCGGGGGAGCGAACCCTGCAGACTTGGATTGTCTAGGCTTTGGCCAACCAGATGGATGGGAACACCTAGAACAATCTGCAATGGATTTACCGCTCACTTGTATTATAACACAGTCAATAGTAAAAAGTCAAAAGTTTTCCACAGGCAAATAGGCATGAAGCTAACGCTTAAAAAATTGAATTGAAACGTTAATTAAGATGCATAAATTTGTTATGGATTTGATAAAATAATATAATGACCAAGTCAAAAACTCGCTTTTGAGGCGAGTCTCGATCAAAATCAGGTAGGTTCAAAGCCTACATTTTAATTTTAGAGCATGTCTGACTATTTATCAACTCGGCAATATATGGATGGCACCAATACAGAGGGAGGATATTTATTAAATTGGATATAATGGAACATAGCAGCTATATCCAATAATTTTGTGGTAATATCTAATATATGTCACTCATTATTCAAGGGAAAACAAATTGGAAACCTCTTTTGATTATAATAATCCTGTCCGTAACCGTTGGAATAGGAATTTTATTGTATCAGAATAAGATGGAGCTTATCTCTAAACAAATAGAAGTAGGCAATCCAGAGATAATGGAATTAGCAGATAAGAATCTGAAAGAAAAAATAGGGCAGATGATAATAATAGGATTCAGAGGAACAGAGGCGTCAGAACAATCTGATATTTATAAAATAATCAAAGACGTAAGAATAGGAGGTGTTGTATTATCAGATTGGGATGTTCCATCTAATAGTTTTCCTAGAAATATTATTAATCCTGCGCAGACAAGAAAACTCATTTCTGATCTCAAAAAGTATTCTGATACGCCTTTATTCATTGGAATAGACGCAGAAGGAGGACAGGTGAACCGTTTAAAGGACCAATATGGATTTATTTCTATTCTTTCTCCAGAAAAAATGGGGAAGGATAAAACCTTAGAAACCACCAGAAAGGAGTCTGAAAAAATAGCTATAGAATTAAAAGATTTGGGTTTTAACATGAACTTAGCTCCTGTTGTTGACGTGAATATCAACCCTAAAAATCCCATTATTGGAGCCTTAGGTCGTTCTTTTTCTTCAAATTCGGAAGAAGTTATAAATAATGCAAGAGTTTTTATAGAAAAGCATACAGAAAATAATATTATTACAGTAGCAAAACATTTCCCAGGGCAGGGGAGTGCTACAGAAGATAGTCATAAAGGAGTTGTAGATGTAACGGATACATATAAAGACGAAGAACTTATTCCCTATCAGCAACTTAATAGTGAAGGATTGCTTAATGTTGTTATGACCGCCCATATTATTAATAAAAACATTGATGATAACCCTACAACCCTATCTAAGGTATTTTTACAAGACATATTAAGAAAACAGATTGGACTTAAAGGAGTTATTATGTCTGATGACCTGCAAATGAATGCAATTAATGATAATTATAGTTTTGAAGATACAATCATATCAGCAATTAATGCTGGTTGTGATATAGTTTACTTTTTTAATAATAGCTCCAACGGATATGATGAAAATATAGCTTATAAAATTAGAGATGTTATCTTTAATGCGGTTAAACAAGGAAAGATTGAGCAAAGCAGAATCACAGAATCATATAATCGTATTATGGATTTAAAGAAAAGATTCAAAATAATCTTATCAGAACAGGAAAAAGCAGAAATTTCTGCCAAAATCAAAGATATTAAGGATAAGAAGTTTTCATTAATAGGAATGCCAGATATTATGACATTTGCAGAGACATTAAGTATTGCAGACTATGTAGGGGAAATCACAAATGTAAGATCAGCTTTTTTGCTTGCCGTTTCTCAAGAGGAGTTAAGTTTAGTTAATGACTATGAATTATGTTATGTAACAAGTCTTGAAACAGGGTCAGGGAAAAGAATTTCTGATAATAAAATCATGTCTAAAACCATGCATCCTAAAAGAGATATGAAGGATTTTTTAACCATAGCTAAGGATTTAGATAAAAATCCATATGAAACACCAGTTACTTGCCCCATGGAATTCGGCTGGGGAGGGGCTATGGGTCCATTAGATTTTATTCCTTCTACTTGGATGCGATATAAAACTAAAATAGAAGAAATTACAGGCAAACCGGCTGATCCTTGGAATATAAATGACGCTTTTTTAGCTGCAGGATTATATTTATCAGATTCTGGGGCAAATTTACAAACTTATGACGGAGAATGGGAAGCAGCAATGATATATTTCTCCAGCTCAACAAATCCCATATATGGGTGGTATGGTGATAATACTCTTAAGATTGCAGATCAACTTCAGACAGATATTGATTTGATAAAATGAGGTTCAATTTTTGGGTTTGACACACATCTTTTTGCTTTGCTAAAATAATATAGTCCTTTCCTGCAGTTGGAAAGGGATAGATCGGAAGACCCATCAGGGGTAAGGAGGTGAATCGGAAATGGGAGAGAGACAGAAGACAGTAAGAGTGGCTTCGTCCAAGGGTCCGCCGCTTGGTTTCGAAGATGTGGTTCGTTTCATGGAGCATTACGCTGCACAGAAGAAGCCAGAGGACTGGGACACCATCCTCAGGAGGTTTGCTCACGGGTATCACCGTGGGGATGTTCTTGAGGCAAAAGAGCAAATCCGAGTATGCGCTGCTTTTGCTAGAGAGCAACCATGGACGGTCCTCGTGCCAAAGGAGTTCGAGCATGACCATGTCGACCCAAGGCGGAACTGACCCAAAAGGTGACGACCCCGACCAACTGCGATTGCGCCGCCGCGCTTCATACCTAATTGGAGCCGGCGGCCTTTGTTTTTAAGAGGGCATAAAATCATTGAAAAAGCCATCTAAAAAGGATAGAATATACCAAATATGTCATTAAAGAAATTCTTGATAACGCTTGCGCTTTGTCTGGCTGGAGTCTGGCTTTTCATATACACCCTAAAATCAGCAAACCTTAAAGAGGTAGCTTTTTATTTAAAAAGCTTTTTTTCCTGGAAATTTGTTTTATTGCTTATAGTGGCCTTTTTCTCAATCATTTTTATATCTGCTTACAGATGTTATCTTATTTTAAAGCACAAAAGACAGAATCCTAAATTCTGGAATGTAATCTGGGCTGAATTAGTGGGATTTGCTTTCAGTTATTTAACTCCAGTAACTTTTATTGGGGGAGAACCTTTAAGATATGCAGTTTTGCGCGAAGGTAGCAATATTGAACCTGTTTTTGCCATTTCTGCTATTGCCATAGAAAAAATGATTCTCTTTTTAATGGTAGTAGTGGCATTTTTACTTGGCATAGCCTTCTTTTTTGTCTATATTCCATTGAGCTTCGAAATCCAGATGGGAGTATTATCCTTTTTATTAATAGGTATGATGGTTTTTCTGTGGTTTTATTATAAAGTCAGAAAAATTATTAAACAAAAAGGTTTGTTGCGTTGGTTGCTTGATAGACTCTATCTTTCTAAATTAAAAAGTGTTAAAAAATACGGAGACAATATAAATGAGATAGAACAAGAGATTGTAGTTTTCTTTACCAAAAGAACAAAGACACGACAAAAAATATTCTGGCTATCTGTATTAGAAGTTATTGTAGATATTGGTTTTATTTGGTTGGTAGTTTGGTATGTCACTGGATATTTAAGTTTAGGGAAGGTTTTGGTTATCAATAATGCTATTAATTTCAGCGCTTTAATGCCATTACCAGCAGCTCTTGGTTCATCTGAGATAAGCCAGTCATATGTTTTTAGCAATATAGGGCTTGTTTCAGAGAAGGGAATATCATTTAGCTTGTTTTTAAGGACCATATACCTTGTTTTTTCTCTGGCAGGGGTTATAATCTTTGTTATCTACCAGATTAACTATATTAAAGATAAATTATTAAAAGTTTTTCAAAAATGGATCTTCTTTTTAAGTCAAAATGGCTGTTAATGGTTTGTTTACTGGTCATAGCATTTGTAATTGGATTTAAAATTGCCTCTGACCAGAATACTCCTATTCCTCAGCTGCCAGCTGGCACTGATTTTTCTGTTGTCTGGGATGTTTGGAACAAGCTTGAACAAAATTATTATGGCAAGCTTGATTACAAACAAATGGTATATGGAGCTGCCAAAGGAGTGGCTGAAAGCTTAGGAGATCCATATACTGTTTTTTATGATCCAAAAGAAAGTGAAGTATTCCAGGAAGGTATATCAGGAACTTTTGAAGGGTTGGGCATGGAAATAGCTATTAAAGATAATATTTTAACTGTTGTTTCTCCAATTGAAGGCTCTCCAGCTAAAAATGTTGGTTTGATGGCAGGAGATAAGATTTTAAAGATTGATGATAAAGAAACAAGCGATATGAGTATTGATGAGGCTGTAAGCAAAATGAGAGGCAAAAAAGGAACTTCGGTAACTTTAGTGATATTTAGGTCTGGGTGGAAAGAATCAAAAGATTTTACAGTCGTTAGAGATGTAATTAATATTCCTTCAGTAAAATTAGCTATTATTGATGAAGATATTGCTCATCTGACCATTTATCAATTTAACGATAACTTAACTGGCCAGATGATAAATGCTGCTACACAGATAATAGCTAATGGTGCTAAAAAGATAATTCTTGATTTAAGGAATAATCCAGGAGGATTATTGGATAAAGCCCAGGAAACCGCTGGTTGGTTTTTAGACAAAGGAACCTTGGTCTTGATTGAGGCATATTCTGATGGGGTAAAAAAAGAATACAAAGCTAAAGGCAATGCTTTGTTTGCCAATTATCCAATAGTTGTTCTGATTAACGAGGGAACTGCTTCTGGAGCTGAAATATTGGCTGCCAGCTTGAAAGAAAACAATTCTAAGGTACAATTAATAGGAGAAACCACTTTTGGCAAAGGATTGGTGCAAGAGGCAATAGAAGTAGTGGGGGATTCGGTTTTAAAGGTAACCACAGCTCATTGGCTGACTCCACAAGGTCATGAGATCAATAAGACAGGGATTAAGCCAGATATTGAGGTTAAAATGTCTGAAGATACAGATAAAGACCCGCAATTGGACAAAGCAGTAGAGATTATAAAAGGATTATAAACATATGAAAGTTATTCTTTTGCAAGACGTGGCTGGTCTTGGCAGAAAATATGATGTTAAAGAAGTGCCTGACGGATATGGCAGGAATTTTCTGATTCCCAAAGGATTAGCCAAACAAGCTACAAAAGAAAGCTTGTTATGGCTTGAAGAGCAAAAGAAGTTAAAAGAATTTAAGGCAGAACAAGAATTAAAAACGATACAAGATACTGCTACCAAGCTTGATGGCAGAGAAATAGAGTTTATCGTCAAAACTGGCACCAAAGGAGAGTTATTTGAAAGCATCAACCAGATAAAAATATCCAAGAAATTAAAAGAACTTGGTTTTGAGGTAAAAAAGGATCAGATTGTTTTAAAAGAAGCGATAAAAGAAATAGGAGAATTTCCAATTAAAATTACCCTGGATCAGGGTTTGGAAATAGAGATAAGGATAATAGTTATCGGACAACCAGTTAAAGAGATGGAAGAATAGTTATTCTACGCTGGCAATTTTAACAATTCTCTGTTTGCGGTTAAATCCGCGTTTTCGTTTAGTAGTAAATTTTACCTTTCCAGGTTTAGCAGCATATAAGGTGTCATCTGCTGATTTTAAAACATTTTTTCCAGGTAAAATCTTTGTTCCGCGCTGGCGAAAGATAATCATTCCAGCTTTAATACCTTGTCCGTTAGTTGCTTTAATACCCAGATATTTTGGTCTGGAATCTCGTCCTAAACTAGTTGTTCCTGAAGCTTTAGTCTTTGACATATACAGGTATGTTAGCAGAAACAAAAAAAATAGTCAAACAGAATAAAGACAAAATATATCTTTTTATTGTCATTTTACTAATAGCTTTAATAGCCTTTTCTTTAGGATGGATTTTTGCCAGAAAAGAAGCTCAAAAACCTTTAGATTTTGAATATGAAAGATCTATTTGAAGAACAATTTCAGAAAAATTTAAAAGACTCTGCCCCTTTGGCAGATAAAATGAGGCCAGAGGATTTTTCTGATTTCTTTGGTCAAGAGGAATTAGTGGGGGAGAGCAGTCCTTTAAGAAGAGCTATTCAGAATGATAGTTTAACTTCAGTAATTTTCTGGGGACCGCCAGGATCTGGGAAAACCACTTTAGCCAGGATTATTGCTAAAAAAACTAAAGCTCATTTTGAAAAGTTTTCAGCTGTTGTAGCAGGTATTAATGAAGTCAGAAAAGCAATTGAAAAAGCCAAAGACAGACTAAGATTTAAAAATCAGAAAACAATTATTTTTATTGATGAGATTCATCGTTTTAATAAGGCTCAACAAGACGCCTTTTTGCCATATGTTGAAGATGGAACAATTATTCTAATTGGAGCAACCACAGAAAATCCCTCATTTGAAGTGATTTCTCCGCTATTGTCCCGTTCAGCAGTGTATGTTTTAAAGCCTTTATCTAAAGATGCTCTAAAAAAGATTTTAATCAGGGCTTTAACAGACAAAGAGAAGGGATTGGGAAAACATAATCTAAAGATTACTGATGAAGCTTTGGAAAGATTAACTGGTTTTGCTGATGGTGATGCCAGGGTTGGATTAAATGGTTTGGAATTTGCTGTTAATCACATTCTTTGGGAAAAGAAAAAAATAATAGAAGACAAAGAATTAGCAGAAATATTAAAAGAACATGCTCTTAGATACGATAAGAAAGGAGAAGAGCATTACAATCTTATCTCTGCATTTATTAAGAGTATGAGAGACTCTGATCCTAATGGAGCATTGTATTGGTTAGCCAGAATGATTGAATCTGGAGAAGATCCAAGATTTATTGCCAGGAGAATGGTTGTCTTTTCATCAGAAGATATCGGCAATGCTGATCCGAGAGCAATACAAGTAGCAACAGCTGTTGCTCATGCTGTTGAATATGTTGGTTTACCAGAAGCACAGATTAATTTAGCTCAAGGTGTAACATATTTATCTACAGCTCCAAAAAGTAATGCATCTTACAAAGCATTATTAATGGCAAAAGAAGATGCTAAAAAAGGTTCATTTGGCGTGCCAATGCATTTAAGAAATGCTGTTACTAGTTTAATGAAAGACATTGGTTATGGCAAAGATTATAAATATGCTCACGATGAACCTGATAAAAAAACTGATCAAAAACATTTTCCACAAGAATTAGGAGAGAAGAAGTATTATAATCCATAATAAGTTCTATTAAAAAGAGGGTGGGCGCCGAGTTTGTCTCGACGCCCGAGAGACGGAAGGGTCTGTGAGAAGGATTAGTGGTATTGAGGATCAGTCGGTTCTTGATGAGCGCGGGCGCGGATGTGATGATTGAAACGATCCTGCAACTTCGCGATCTGCCTTTGGAGCATTGAGATGGTTTGTTCCTGTGTTTGTTCTTGTCGGAGTTGTTGGAGCAAGCAAAGTGATAGAGACAAGGTAATGGATCGGAGATTGTCGATGAATACCTGTCTCGGGCAATCTTCGCTTGGGTCTGGATTGAGAATGAGTGGCATGACCAGATCCTTGCGGATCTTCATTGAAGTTATCTTCTTCGATCCAACAGCTCTTAATGCTGTTCCGATGAGAAACTTCCCATCGTCTTGTGCCACGAGACCAAGGTATGGCACCCTAGGTATTCTGGTGAAGGCAACCAACCAGCCCTTCAAGTTCTTGTGCATTCTCCCTGGCCCCTCCTTAGGCCCTTCTTGTCAACGATCATACTGCCAAGGTACTTAACCTTACCTTAGCACGAGACATAGTTTAAGCAAGTTTATCTGTGCACAACCCTTGTTTGAAAATCAGGAGATTTTATATAGAATAAAAGATTACAATTAATCCATAATTTATGCAGAAAAGATGCTATATTATTCTGGCAATCATTGCTGGAATCGCAGCAGGAGCAATATTATTCTTTGTGTTTAGAGATAAGAGCGCTAAAGATGGAGATTTACTTACAGTTCATTATGTGGGCACATTACAGGATGGAACAAAATTTGATTCCAGTATTGATAGAGGGCAGCCTTTTCAATTTACCTTAGGAGCAGGAAAAGTAATTAAAGGATGGGATAAAGGATTATTGGGCATGAAAGTCGGGGAGAAAAGAACACTTACTATTCAGCCAGAAGATGGATATGGTTCTCAGGCAGTAGGTCCAATCCCTGCCAATTCTGTTTTAATTTTTGAAATAGAACTATTAAAAATTAATTAAATAATATGGTTAAAAATATTTTAAGATCCTTAGCATCATTTCTTCTTGTAGGAATCTTAATGCCATATCTGGCTTTGGCAGATGGTATGGTTATTTGGCCTGACGAATATGATCCAAACAGATGGAGATACAGAGATGAAAACAGTCAGCTTGCATTTATCAATTACAAAGATGGTCTGCAAAAAATGATACTTAGTATTGGCTTAGAACAAGCTAATGGAAACGGAGTTTGGTTATTCCCTGTTCCTGCCAAGCCGGAAAAGGTTGTTATTGATATAGTTGATACTTTTCCTGATTGGTATGGAATCAATGTTTTGGATGGAGCTAAAAACAGCCTAGAAGATGTGTTTATGGGATTAAAAGCTAGTCAAATATATCCTGCATTGCTTACGCCATTTCGTATGGGGAGGGCTGTCCCAATGTATTCAGAAGGTATTAATAGTTTGGGCGCCGCATCAGCAGCTACTGCAAAGCAAGATGTAGTTGTATATGAACATCTAGATAAGGATGGCATTGCTACAGAAATTATTACTGCCCAGACAAGTTTTGGATTATATGACTATTTAAAGAACAAGGGTCTTAATGTTGCTGAGGGATCAATACCTGTGATGTCAAGCTATATTGGCAAAGATTATACATTTATTGTGTCTTGGATTACAGAAAATATAGAAACTACTCAAGTACAGCCCTTAAATGGAGATAGTTTAGAAATGATTTATCCAGAGCCTCCAAGCCCTTATTACAATTACAATAGAGGAGTGTTTGTAGCATTTCCTACTGATAAAATATATTATCCCTTAATGCCAACAAGCGTATATCAAAGTAAGGTAATTCCAACAACAATAAAAATCAGTGGTTTTGTTAATCCCAAGGTCTTTAAAGACATAGAGCCGTACACTAAAACTCAATATTTCTTTGATGATTATTATAGCTATAGCTCTTCTCCAAAGATATTTTACAATGAGCCTAATAAGACTTCTTTGAAATACACAGTGATTAATATTGATGCTCCTTCAAAGATGCTTTCAGAGGATTTATTTGTTAATGATTCTGGGCCAGCTAGTGCTAGTTATGCCTATTTTGTATTCAGGCATCCAATCATTCTCTTCATAATAATTATGCTGATTCTTTCAGCAATAACAGGATTAATAGCTGGATTGATTACTTTCAAAGAGGCTAGGTCAATAAAAGGATTATGGAAATTCTCATTGCTTGGTTTGTCTAACTGTTTGACAATAGTGGGTGTTATCATAGCGACCGCATCTACGCCAACTAAAAATATTAAACCTGAGGATAGAGATCTCTTTGAAGCCATAAAAAGAAGAGGCTATCGAGTAGGAGGATTTAGAGTTATGGATTGGAGAAAATTCATATTCATTCCCGTATTCTCAATAATCTTTATGTTACTATCTTGGGCAATAATATCTATTCTAAAGTTACCTTTATAAAAATTAATTAGTAGTAATATGTTAAAAAGAAATATTCTTTTGATTGTTGGCTTTATAGTGATCATTGTCTTGATAGTGGTTATCATTATTCTAAGCCAGCAAAAGATTGTTATCTGTGACCAATCACAAGCTCAAACATCAGCAGAAAACTGGGTTAAAAACAGTTCCCCAACATATAAATTTGATGGATCTGGATTGAAATTGCAGAGTGCAAAAACTTTAGAATGTATTAATTGTTATCAGTTCATATTTGAGTTTAAGTCAGAGCAGGCTGGTTATGGAGACAGATCTGGCCAGGTATTAGCTCAAGTTATTACTCCTCATATCATGGTTGTTAATACTCAAAATTGTACTATTGTGAAAGCTATGACTGATGGTCAATATGATGAGATTAATAGAGGGCAAGTTGATGAAGGGAAAATGACAATTAAAGTGTTTTTTGGTAATTCTCAGAAAGATCCACAAACTAATGACTGCAATGTAGTTTATAGTGTTGATAGGTTGATAGATAAAACTGTTGAAACCGCTAAGGCGTCATTAGAGCAATTATTGCTTGGCCCCACTGATACAGAAAAAGAAGAAGGATACTTAACGAGTATTAATACAGGAGTGAAAATAAACAGCATTAAGATAGAAAATAGTGTTGCCAAGGTTGACTTCGATGAGAAGTTAGAAGAACAAGTAGGAGGATCTTGCAGGATAGCAGCTATTAGGGCTCAAATCACCCAAACCTTAAAACAATTTTCTACCATAGAAGATGTTTTGATATCTATTAACGGAAGAACAGAGGATATATTGCAGCCTTAAAATATGTTAAGATAGGGCTAATTAATCTTATTTTTATGTCATCCAAAACCAAAATCACCCTATACGTAATAATTATACTAGCCATTATGTTGGTTTCCTCTTTCTTGTTCCCAAGATATAAAGGGAACGCTCCTGCAAATAATCAAAATGGGGAGAACACAACCACAACTCAGACTCAGGCAAAGCCAGAAGTCACTAGTGATATTATTGAAGAAGAAGGGGATGTGTTTACTATAGTAATTGAGGCTCCAAAAATTACTGGGATGATAGATATAAGCAGACAGGATAAGGCCAATGCTTTTATCAAGGATAATATTGATAAAATTGATAAAGTCGTAGCTGATTTTAAAGCAACTGCTCCTAAAACCATTACTGATGATACAAAGAGCACTTTAGAAGCAGGTTATGTCCTTAATTATTTCAATGAAAAGCTTTTAAGCGTAAAGATGTCTGTTAGCGAATATGCTTCTGGTTCTGCTCATGGCAATAATTATGTTCTGGTTATCAACTATGACATTGATAACTCAAAAGAGATTATTCTGTCAGATATATTTACTGCAGAAAGTAATTATCTAAATATTTTATCAACTCTTACTGCTAAAGATTTATTAGAAAAGTATTCTGAGGAAGGGAAAGAAGCCCTTGATTGGATCAAGGAAGGAACGTCTGCCAAAGAAGAAAATTTCAAGAACTTTGGTTTTAATGAAACAGAACTAACTATCTATTTTCAATCATATCAGGTTGGACCATATTCTTTAGGAGAGGAAGAGGTTACGCTTCCTTATCTGGATATAATGACCCATATGAAGATAGATGGTCCATTAGGAGGATTTATAATATAGGCTTTCCAAAAAGAAACTCACCTAAGCCGAAGCTAGGGCGAGTTTCTATGTCGCCCCAAAGACTTGCTTGCGCAAATCCTCAGAACGACAAGTTCATCGTATCAAAAGCCAAAATGCTTGTCAAGAGCTTTATCCACTTTTGAGTATTTTAAGAAAGAAATATCATTTTTAGTTGTAATAACAGATGGAAGATAATATAGGTCAATCAGATGAAAATCTTGCCAAAACCGTACAAAAAGGAAAGATTGAAGCCTTTGGCGTTTTGATTACAAGATATGAAGCCAAATTATCCAGATATGCCAGAAAGTTTATCTCTGGACAGCAGGACATTGAAGATATGATCCAGAATATATTCTTAAAGGCCTACAAGAACATCCAGAGTTTTAATCCAGATTTAAAATTCTCTACTTGGATTTATGCCATTAGCCATAATGAATTAGTCAATTTCTTAAAGAAACAAAAACGCTGGCCAGTTATTTCTATTGATACTGATACTTTCTTCCCAGCCATCTCAGATAAAAAGAATGTCTTTGAAGATATTTTAAAAGAGGAAGAATTAGAAATCATTGATAAATGTCTTCATGATATGTCTGATAAATATAGGGAAATCATTGTGCTTTATTATTTTGAGAGTCTGGACTATCGGCAAATAGCAGACGTGTTAAGAATTCCAATTAATACTGTTGGAGTCAGACTTAAAAGAGCAAAAGGTCAGATTAAAAAAAATCTGTCAAAAAAATGGATACCATAAAATATAAGATACTGAAAGAGATAGGGGAGGGGAGGGGAAAAATTACGCCTCGGTATGTTTTTTTGCTAAGAAAAATACTTTTATTTTTAGCTATTATATTATTATCTTTGATATTGTTTTTCTTAATTAGTCTCTTGGTTTATTCTATTCAGGAAAGCCAACTGAATTTGTTATTTGGATTAGGCTTGAGGGGATTAAAGATATTTTTGATATCTCTGCCCTGGATCCTGATAACAATCATAGGATTATTATTTTTTACTGTTCATAAGCTATTAAGAGAAAAAGGCTCAGGGTATCATAAACCAGTTTTATATACTCTATTAATTGTTTTAATCATTTCAATTGGTGGTGGCTTTGCCATAGCTAAAAGCCCGATGCACCAAAAGATTGCAGAAGCTGCTGCAAGGAATAATCTGCAAAAGGTTTCGAATATATATAATAACTATGCTAAAAGACAAATGAAAGGAGCTTTTATTGGCAAGGTTCTTGAGGCTCAAGAAAAGAAAATAAAAATAAGGGAATTAGAAGGTCAGGATTTGGACATAGAACTTCAGTCTTTTCAAAAGAAACCGATTAAAGATGATACAGTGATCATCCTGGGAGTTAAAAAGAATGGTGCTATCAAGGCTATAAAGATAAGACAAATTAAAAAAGGGGTTGGTATGAAATAAAATAGGGGAATGGTTGTAATAATAGAGTACAGGAGCATGCATCCAAGATAATTAAGCAAAATCATGAAAAGAATAATCACATTCGTATTGATAGGAGCATTCGTCTTAACAATTTTAGTAGCAGTGCCTGTATTGGCTAAATCAAACAAGATGGGTCCAAAGAATGCAGGATTAGGGCTTGAGATAATGTTGAAGAATAAAGCTGATGCTTTAGGCATTACTGTAGACGAATTGCAAACTCTTTTAAATAGCGGCAAGAAGTTAATAGATATTGCTGCAGAAAAAGGGTTGACTCAAGAACAATTATGCCAAAAAGCCCAAACTCAGATGCAAACAAAAATACAGGCAATGGTTAGTGCTGGTATTTTAACCCAAGCTCAAGCAGACAGATGGAAGACTTGGGCAGAGAATAAACAAGAGGGGAATGGTAATTGTATGTATCAGGGATTTTTTGGAACCAGAGCTATGGGTAAAGGATTAGGAAGATATTACAACTTGAAATAGGTTCAGCCCAAACAGACCTATCAGGAAAAAAGACCTATATAAAGATGGGTCTTTTTCCTATTAATCTTTAGATGAGTTCTAAGATTATTCCAAAAACTCCGCACCCACAGGTTTTTTATATGTCTTATTCCTCTTTTTTATTTTTGCCAATACGTTCAAATGCCCGCAAAACTTCCAAAGGAATGGCAAAGATAATAGTATTTGATTGGTCTGAGCTTACATCATTAATTGATTGAAGAGTTCTTAGATGCAGAGCTCCGTCGGACCTAGAAAGAGTTTCTGCCGCTTTTGCCATATTAGCAGCAGCAATAACTTCTCCTTCAGCTTTGATGATAATGGCTCTTTTTTCCCTTTCAGCTTCAGCTTGTTTTCCGATAACCCTTTTCATTTCTTCGGGAAGAGTTATATCTTTCAATTCCACATTGAGTACCTGGATTCCCCAAGGGCTGCTGTCTTGTTCAATGATTGCCTTGATGCTTTGGGAGACTTGTTCTCTTTGTGAAAGAAGTTGATCTAGGTCAACCTGGCCTACTGCGTTCCTCATTGTTGTTTGGGCTAGCTGGGAAATAGCATAATAAAAATCTTCTACCTCAAGGAATGCCTTGTCAGCCGCGCTCACTTTATAGTAAATAACTGCGTTTACACTAACAGAGATATTGTCTTTAGTAATAGCTTCCTGATTTGGTACATCCACAGCTTTTACCCTTAAATCAATTTTTTTATAGGACTGGAAAATTGGGAAAATCAAGCGCCAGCCAGGCATCATGGTGTTAGTATATTTTCCCAAGGTAAATCTGAGCCCTCTTTCATACTGATTAATCTGCTTAATGGAACTTAAGATTATAAACAAAATTATCCCCAAGATTACATAAATAATATACATATTTTTAATAGTTAATTGTTTGCTTAGACCTTTTATGCTCTCTTTCTTAGAATACCCCTATTTTGTGGAAATTCAAATATTTCAGTAAAAATTGATGATTTTTATCAAAATTGAGAGATCTTTAATAAAAAATAATAATTTTTGATTAAAAACCCTTAGTCTTTTGCTTCAAATTATGGGACAATTTCTTCAAGCATTGTTTCGGCTATATAAAGCCATTTTGGTTCTTTTGACACCCCTGATTTATAGGGTCGCATAGTTTTTACTATATCTAATAATCTGTTGAAATTTTCTTTCGACCAATCATTTTTTACAAAACCTTTTTTCCCTGGTTGAAGATTAACAGTTGCTTTTTTATGTTGGTAAATTATTTCTACTGCCTCTGCCCATAGATTAAAATCATATTTTTTCTTACCAAACAAAGAAAATTTTCTGAAAAATGGAATAATAATATCGTGTAATTCATTGATATTTTGTACCGCAAAAGATATCATTCCTTTTTTTGCTAAACTCAAGATACCACATCCTAAGGTATTTTTTATGGCTTCTAAGATTCTAGCATCATCGGCTCGAATATTAACTATGAACTGAGCTTGCCAAGCAAAATAAGTAGGGTGATTTTTTCGTTCATGTCGTACATCTCTCCTAAAATTTAGGCTGAAACATCCTTCACCGTCTACAAATCCAGCTATGTATTCTCCGGGTAATTTGTCATTAGAAATGGCCATATTATTTAAGAGGATGAAATTGTCTATGGGTTCGTTCTGCATAACGATCAGATGCATGTACATATCTAGTTGTAGTATCTAACGACTCGTGACCTAATAATATTTGTATCGCTGCAGGGTTAGCGCCTTTTTCAGCCAGATAGGTTGCGAATCCATGACGCAATGAATGAGCAGATATAGGGATATTGATACCCAATAACTCTCTATATTTTTTTATCTTTTCTTGGAGATAATTTGTTGATATTTTTTTATCTTTTTTGGATACATTTTTTCCACAATAGGGGATGAAGAGAAATGGAGTAGGGGATAGGCCCCTTATGTCCGAATATTGTTTTAAATATTCTTGTGCGCGGGTTGTTAGGTAAACAAATCTTTCTTTTTTTCCTTTCCCTAGAATAAAAATACGTCCTGATTTGTCAATTTGAGTAGTTTTTAACCCGGTTAACTCTGAAATTCTCATGCCAGTAGAGAAGAGTACTTCTAGCATGGCACGATTTCTCACCGCTACTCGACGATTTTTTTCTATTTGGCTTGGGGATTCTATCAATTTCACGATTTCAGCAAGCTCTGCTACTTGAGGATGTTTGCGAGTAGTTTTTGTAAGTTTTACAGATTCAGGAGAGATAGGAGAGTCATAATCCATATCTACAAGATATTTCAAATAGGATCGTAGCACAGATAACATTCTATTAATAGAGTATTCGTTAAGTTTTTTATCTCCCAGGTGTTTTTTGGGAGTCTTTCTGTCGCGCGAAACTAAATAAGCCTTGTAATTAAGAATTGTTTTTTTATCGGTATTATCAAAATCAATATTTATCTCTTGTAAAAAATTTTGGAATACTTCTAAATCTCTTTCATAATTATAAACCGTTTCCCGAGAGAGGTTATTTACTTGTAAGTTCAGAAGAAAATCATCAAGGTTGGGAAGTTCTATTTTTTTCATTTGATTAGCGAATTCCGTTTTGAAGTGCAACTGAAAAGATATATCTTGTTAGCGGGGAGTGATTCTATATCTTTCGCCGCAAAATAGCCTAGAAGTGCCCGTAAGGCGATTAAATAGTAGTTTTGGGTGATTGTTTTAAGTGTTTGGCCATTTTTACCCGGCAAAGAGGATAAATATGACTTATAAGAATGAATATCTGCGACAGTCAATTCGTGGGGGAGTAAAATATTCTTGTTTTCTTTTTTCAACCATTCTATAAATCTCCTCAAAAAAGATTTATAAGCTATATAAGTTTTTTCCGAAAGACCCTTACTCTTACAGTAATTCAAAAAGACCGGAACATGCTCTAATATAGGAATCTTGCTTTTCATCATATATTTATGAGTGTAAGAGTTATTATACTCAGTCTATTCTTTAATTATATACAGGGCTAAATACCCTGTCAATTGCTCTGGAATAAAGAAAGGTAGTTTTATGTCTTTTTCGAGGTAGAAAGCCCCGGAAAGGCCTTAAAACGCTAAATTTTACCTCTTCCTCTGTGTATTTGCTTCTATTTTATAACTATATCCTTATTCAAAAATGAAATAGTTTTGTAATAAATATTCTTTACCCAACTTGACCCTGTACCATTCCACCAATTATTGAACCAATCAGATATTTTCTTAAAAATACCTTTTGAGGTCTCCCCTATCTCGTTAAGATCTAGGCCATTTCCTGTTGAAGTGGCTTCAATAGCATTTGTTATTAATGGCACAAAAAACATGCTCAAAAAGAAAAACAGGAAAATTGAACCAAATATTTTTCTATTTAAACTTTGCATATATCTATTATACAAAATTTATTTAATTATTACCAATTAAATCCCTGGCTTTCTGGATTCTTTGCATGGTTTTTGCTTTTCCCAATAGCTCAGCAAGCTCAAACGGACCTGCCGAGGCTTGTTTCCCAGATAAAGCAGCTCTTAACGGCCACAAAATATATCCTCTATTGCCGTCTTTGAATTTTTCTGATTCTGGTCCAATAATATCCAAGAGATTTTGTTTATTCCAATCCTCTTCAGACACATCTGAAAGTTTATCTTCAAGTAAATTCAAGGCTTTTTTTATCAAATCATTGTCTGCCTCTTTCCAAGCTAATAATCTCGGATCATATTTAACATCTTTTTTAAAGAAAAAATCGGTTAATTCAGAAATCTCTGATAAAATCTTTAATCTTTCCTGGTATAAAGCAATTATTTTCTCCAACGAAAAACTATCAATAACTTCTTCAGTATCTTTTATTAAATATTTTTGGCCGACCAGTTCTTGACCGAAAACTGGAGGCATTTTATCATGGTCTTTCACCTCTTCAATCAGCTTAGCTTTAATGAGATATGGAATGCACAATTCTGTAAGTTTGGTTATATTCTTTTGTCTTATATAAAAACCATTAATCCAGAAAAGCTTTCTTTGGTTGAACACAGCTGCTGATCTGTGGCATTTTTGTAAGGAAAAATCTTTAATTAAAGATGACATAGAATATATTTCTCGTTCTTGGCCTGGATTCCAGCCCAAAAAAGCAAGGAAATTGATTAAAGCTTCAGGTAAATATCCTTCTTGTTCATACTGGTTTAGGGCTGTGGTAGCATGCCTTTTGCTTAATTTGCTTCTATCTTCCCCCAAAATTAAAGAAACATGGGCATATTCAGGAGATTTCAGTTTTAAAGCTTCATACAACAGTATTTGTTTTGGAGTATTGGCAATATGGTCTTCTCCCCTGATAACATGAGTAATAGCCATAGCTGAATCATCTATTACGGCGGCCAGATTATACAAGGGGTCATCTAATCCTTTGGCTATAACCATATCGCCTAATAATTCTGAATCTGTTTCTATTTTGCCATGAACTAAATCATGGAAAATAATTTTTTGTTTTGGTGTTTTAAAACGAATAACATATGGTTTTTCTTGTTTAATATATTCTTCTGCTTGAGATTTAGTTAAATCCCGGCATTTGCCATTATAAATAGGCGCTTTACCTATGCTCATCAGATATTGTTTTTGAGTTTCCAGTTCATCTGGCGAGCAAAAGCAAAAATATGCCTTCCCCTCTTCTAAAAGTTTTTGAATATGCTGTTTATATAATTCTTTTCTTTGGCTTTGGCGATATGGGCCGAAATCTCCCATATCTGTTTTAGGTTTTTCCGGATTTGGTCCTTCATCCCAGCTTATCCCAAGCCATTGCAATCCTGATATGATATCTTTTACCCATTTTTCTTCTGATCTGGCTGTATCAGTATCTTCTATTCTTAATATGAATTTACCTCCATATTTTCTGGCAAATAAAAAATTGAATAAAGCAGTTCTAACAGTGCCTATATGTAAAGGCCCTGTTGGAGACGGCGCCATTCTTACTCTGGGATTCTTAATTTTTAGATCTAAATCGTCCATAAATATATTAAATCAGCTTTTCTGTATAAAGTCAATGATGATTTTAGCTACTGTTTTGGCAGAATCTGGTTTAGCTAGATCTTTAGCTTTCTGAGCCATTGCCTTAAAATCATCTGCATGAGAGAAAAGCGTTCTTAATTTTTCTATTAAATAATTAGGAGTAAGGACAGATTCCTGGATTACAATGCCCGCTTCCCTGTCTTGGACATAGTAAGCATTTTTTAATTGATGCTGTTGAGCAGCTTCAGGCAAAGGAATTAAAATTGATGGCAATCTATTGGCTAAAATCTCAAAAATAGTTCCTGCTCCTGCCCTGCTAATTACTAAGTTAGAGATTTTGAAAGCATGCTTTAATTGTTCTTCATTCAAAAATCCAAACAAATGATAATATTTTTTCATTTCTGGATTTTTTTCAAATATCAATTTAGCTTGATCCTGCAACTCTTTTTCATTATCTTTTCCGCATTGATGGACGATCTCGAATAATTCTACGATATTTTTTAAAGCCTCTAAAACAGCATGATTAATTCTTTGAGCTCCTTGGGATCCTCCTAATATCAACAATATTGGTTTTTTCTGAGTAATATTAAATATCTTAATCCCCTCTTGTTTATTACCGCCAAGAAGTTCAGGTCTTAAGGGATTGCCAACACAAATAGTTTTTGATCTGAATTCAGGAGACATTTCAGTGTTCTCTGCAGGAAAAGCAGTCAAAATTACTTTAGCGAATTTTAATGCCGCCTTATTGGACAATCCGGGCACAGTATCAGATTCATGAACAATAATAGGAATCTTTAAGAACTTAGCTGCCATGACTACTGGCAAAGACCCATACCCTCCTTTACTAAAGATAAGTCCTGGTCTTATCTGTATTAGATATTTAAGAGATTTCAAAATGCCAGCCGGAGTCTTGAAAAACAAATCGCTGATATTTTTTGAGAAATCCTTTGGAGTAAAATACCTTCTTACTTTTCCCGCAGTAATGGTTTTTACAATTACCCCTTCTTTTTCAAGCAATTCCTTAGAAAAACTATCTTCAGGGCCAATAAAAAACATTTCTAGGGTTTTATCCTTTAAAATTGATGAGGGAGAAGAGGAAAAATAGTTTTTTAATTCCCTGATAACAGCAATTATGGGAAAAACATGCCCTCCTGTTCCTCCTCCTGTAAATACAATTCTCATATGTTTGATGAATCTTTTTTAGATATGTTTAATAATAGACCTAGAGCCATTAACTGGCAAACAAACGATGAGCTTCCGTAGCTTAAAAGAGACAAAGGAATGCCAGTTAATGGCATTATACCAATCATGGAGCCGATATTCACAAAAGCCTGAATGATAATCCAGGAAACAATACCAATACTGACTGATCTTGAGAAATCATTATGTTGTTCTTTGGCAACCTTAATTCCTCGCCAAAGGATAAGCATAAACATTATCATTACTGAAAATGTACCAATAAATCCGGTTTCCTCTGCCAAGATCGCAAAGGTAGAATCAGTGTGTGGTTCTGGTATGAATCCGAACCTTTGTTCTCCCATGCCCAGTCCTTTGCCAAAAATTCCCCCAGAGCCAATAGCAAACAAAGCTTGGTTTACATGATATCCTTGGCCTTGGGGATCATTGTCAGGGTTTAAAAATATCAATAGTCTATCTAGTCGATATTGCGCAGAAACTATTAAAAATGCTATCCCTATGATTGCTACGAGGGCAATAATAGCGATATGAGATTTTGGAGTGTCGGCAATAAAATAGATAATTGAACCTATGGCTAAAATGACTATTAAAGTTCCTAGATCTTTCTGGAAAAACAAAATTAAGGAGATTAATCCTAAGACTAGAATAAACGGCAACAGAACTGTTTTAAATTTTTCTTTATACTCCTTAAATTTATATATCCAGGCAGAAAGATAAAGGATAAAGGCCAATTTTAGAAATTCTGATGGTTGAGCGCTTATCCCAAATATCTTTACCCAGCGTCTTCCCCCAGCTACCATAGAGCCTATTTTTGGCAGGAATACTGTTAGGCATAACAAAATAGCAAATATAAGAATCCAAAAAGATATTTTCCTTAATACTTCCAGATTAAACTTATAACAAATATATCCCAGAAGTAATCCAGGAATTAAACCAAAGATAAGCTGGTGTTTTAAAAAATAATAAGTATTGCCAAACAATTCCAGAGAGTAAGGGCTTGAGGAGCTCGCCAGGGATATAAAACCCAAAATAATCAATAATCCTGTGCTTATTAGTAGTATTAAATCAGGTTTTTGTTTTCTTTTAATCATTTTTCTCTAAAAATATCCTTACATATTTCTTGAATTGTCTTCCTCTGTCTTTATAGTCTTTAAACATATTAAAACTGGCAGAGGCAGGAGAAAGCAGACAAGCTCCATCAATTGTTTTTTTAACGGCGATTTGGGCTGCTTCTTTTATACCCTTTGCTTTTATAATTTGAGGCTTTTTGCCCTTTATAGCTTCGAGCTCTTTAGCAATTCTGCCCCCTGTTTCAGGCAAAAGAATCAAAAAAGATATTCTTTTCAAAATTATATTTTTAGCCAAATTTTTAAAGTCCTGTCCTCTATCAAAACCCCCAGCTATAAGAGTTTGAATTTTTGGTATAGAATGTAAAGCCTGAATAGTTGCTTCTGGCACAGTAGCAATAGAATCATTGTAAAAACTGGTCTTTGTGGTTTTAGCAAAAAGTTCTATCCTATGCTCCAAGGGTTTAAAAGTTTTTATGGTTCTTACAATAATTTCTGTCTTAATTTTGAATATTTTTGCTACAGCAATAGCAGCCATCACGTTAGCTACATTATGGAGGCCCGCCAAAGGGATTTCTTTGATACTCATGATTTTCTGATTTTGATAGAAAATCCAGTTATTTTTAAGATATACTCCCCTACTCTCATCCCTTAAACTAAAAGAAATCTTTTTAGCCCTTGTTTTTTTAGCTAAATTTCGCAATTCTTTAAAATCATTATTGTAAATAAAAAAATCTTTAGCTTTTTGCCATTTAGTAATATTGGTTTTAGCCTGCCAATATTCTTTAAAGCTTTTGTAATAATCAAGATGTTCAGGAAAGATATTCAGAAACACAGCAATATGAGGACTGGCCTGGACATCATATAGCTGATGGGAAGAAAGTTCTATTACAAATAATTCGCCCTTTTTCTTTTTAGGGAGATAAAACAAAACTGGTTTGCCAATATTGCCAACTAATTTAGTATTTTTAAATTTATGCTTAAGGATATGATGAATTAATGATGCAGTTGTGCTCTTTCCTTTAGTGCCCGTGACGCCAATAGAATTATTCCTTTGGTCTGATAAAAATAGTTTAGTTTGGGATAAAACTGCATGGGGGTTTCTTAAAAATGGCTCGAGTATCTTTTGAGAGATTCCCGGAGTTTTAAAAATGATTTCATAGTTTTCAAGCGTAGCCAAATAACCATTTCCAAGGTAAAGATTCACATTTTTATCATTAACTATGGCTTGTTTTATCTTTACCGATAATTTACTGAATTCATTTTGGTCTGCCAAGCCAAAAACCTTGTCTGGAAATCGCCTTCTCAGCAACTTAAAGGTAGATTCTCCTTCTTTACCAAGACCTAAAATTAGGACCCTCTTGTTTTTTAAGAAATCTAAGTTCATGTATTCAGATTAGCACAAATCCAAAGACTTAAAAACCCGCTTGATAGCGGGTTTCGTTAATCTGTTGAGCTGGAATTTTCTTCTGGAATTATGTCTGGGACTATATTTTCTTCAGGGGTATTTCCAGTTTCTGTGCTCATATCTTCTTGTGGGATTGGGTTTCCCTGAGGCAAAGATTCAGGTTCAATAATTGGATTAGGTTCCACTGGTATTTGACTTTTCGGCGTTATAATCCAGTATTCAAAATTAATTGTGGCGTCCATGGTTGTGGATATAGACAGTTCGAAGTACTCCCCAGGTTTTTTATCAGAAATCCACCAAGTATTTTCAATTTCTTGGTCAGGCAAAACAAACATCTTACTTTCGTTAGTTAAAGATGTAGCAAATACTCTGACTGTTTTCTCTCCTGATATAATAGAGGTTTTGCCAAATTCTTTGACAGTATAATCAGAATTGCTGTTTAGGTCTAAAATAGGTTCAACAACAGAAGTTTGTTGTTGAATACAATTATTCTGTTGTTGTTGGCCCAACACATTTAGAATTTGATTAACTCCCTGATCTATTTTATCTAATCTTGAAAAAATATCGTTAATCTTCTCAAAAATATTGCCTAATTTTTCTGAAATAGTGTCAAATATTTTTGTAAAGAAACTTAACAATGATCTCCAGAATGTTTTATCTTCCTGAGCTTGTTCAGATTGTTGTTGTAGATTTAGAATTTCTTCTAATAATAAGCTAATTGTTCTTGGAGATATTATAACTGCATTAGATCCGGTTTGGGCCAATTTCTGTTTTAAGAAATTAACAAAAGCCTGTTGGCTAAATGGTTCAGTGCTGGTGGCATTTTTTTGAAATTCTTCTATCAATGCTTGCACTAATTCTTCTTCAGTCATAATAATCCTGCCTTCAAAAAGCAAATTCTTCAAGGTTGTTACCTGAATTCTTGGTTCCATTTCCTTGTCCCAAGTAGGTTCTTCTTCAATTCCTCCTACTTTGATTCCAAGCCAATATGTATTATTATCAAAATCCAAATTAAAAGGATTAGTCAAGCCAAGACTTACCTGAAACATGCCAGCAGTAACTATAACCTTATCTGCTCCGGCAAAAATTTCACTCCAAACATTATCAGTTGAAGTAGCTGTGTCATATAAGGCAAAACTCATATTATATGTTCCATCTTGGGCTATGGTTTCTTGAGGATCTGTTAGCTTGCCAGATAAAAGAATCTGTAGTCCCTCTGTGGTGCTTTCCTGTGCTCTTATTTGATGAGCCAACACAAAAACCAAGAATATTATTCCAGCAACAAACAAGGCAACCACTTTTTTATTTAACTGAAAAACCATCATAGGGATTTCCTATCTTCCTACGCCTTCTAATTCTTATTGCCTTTATAGATATTATAGCAAACAATAATCCTAAAGGTAACACTGTTAATAATACTAAATTGCGATTTTCGTCTATAAACCACCAGTTTATTTCAATAGAAGATAATTCTACGTTTTCATTAACAATCATATCTTTCACTTCGAACTTTTCTGTTGTTTTTTCTCCAAATCCTATCTTAATTGCTTCAAGATAGTATTGCCCTGCAGGAACCAAAAACCCATACTCCCCTGTTTTGGTTGTGATCTGAGGATTTTGCTGCCCAAATCTGGAAGCTTCAAACAATTGCCAATCTTTTCTATCCGGATTGTATTGATATAAAAATACCTTTACCTTTTCTATTTTGTTTTGAGTGTATTTCCTTTCCCAAGACCAAAGACCGTTTTTAAATAATTTCAAATAGGGTTCAGTAATCTTCTGATATACGTATCCAAATGGATCTATTAAAACCTGGCCAAGTTCTACGATTTCTTTGGAACCATCCTTATATAATACTTCCAAGGTTAATAAAGACATAGATTCTTGAGGTAAATCTATTCTTGCCACCCATAATTCATTTTGTTTGATTAATCCATAGACAGAACCATTGTTTAAAACAAGGGTCATTGCTTGAACATTTTCAAAAAGATTATTATCCTTGATTGCTATATTTAAAGGGGCCTTATTAAAAAAATGAAAAGTTTTCTTAGAAATAATCAAATCTTCTATTTTTTCACCTATGCCGATTTTTAATGTTTGTGATAGTAAATCAAATTCAAAAGATTTTACCCCCTTTTTTACAAGGGCTACCGGTTCAGCTGTATAAGGAGGTATGGATATCTTTATTAAAGCCGGGGTGGAAAAATTCCGGGCATAATCATAGGCAAAAGCAGAATAATAATAGGTTTTTCCAGCCTTAACATTAAAATCAGAAGAATTTTCTGCTTTGCCATCAGAAATTATTTCATTTAAAGAGTATGGATCTAAAATGAATTCTTGATCACTTTTAAAGACTCTTATTCCTAATACATCGCTATCTCTGGGCCTTACCAAACTCAATTGAATTAAATTTATTAGATATTCTCCTTTGAAGTTTGATGGGGCAGATGGTGCTTGAGTATCTAGAACAATTGTTTTTTCTATTATCTGACTAGCCTTACCGTTACTGTCTCGAAATTGAAAATATATACTTTTTGTCCCGTCTCCAGACGAGATCTGTTTTAAAAAATCAGTATTAAAATTTTGCCAATTAGTTTGAATAAGATTTTTATCGTCCCCTATTTTGACCTTTAGAGTGTTATCAAAATCATTGAGTTTTATGCTTATTTGATTCTCATTGGTAAATGGGTTTCCATTATTAAGGACTATTTTATTGCTATCTATTGATAAAATATCTTGATTTGGGCCAACATTGTTTGTTGGAGGGATAAAGTTATTTCCTCCAGGAGTAGTAAAGCCATAAAAATTGCCACTATTATTATCAGTAGTATTGTTTCCATAAGTATCTGCACTGCTTACTCTGTAATAGTATGTTGTGTTGCTATTAAGATTTGTAAGGGTGATAGAATGAGAAGTCACGAAAGAAAGATCACTAGAAGCCTCTCCTAATGATGTTGTCAAGCCGTAATCAACAACAGAAGTGCTTGGTTCGTCTGTAGCCCAGGTTATGGTAGCAGAAACACTGCTCAGGACTATTGAGCTGATGTTGGTTATTATGGGTCCAGTATGATCGCCCGATATCTGGGCAGTTGTAGAGGCGGTGTCAGCAAAGATTATTCTAGGAAAAAAAGCTCCTGCCCAAAAAAACAGAAACGATAAAATTACGAAAGTTTTTTTTTAAGATTTTGACTTAGATTCTTTTCCATTATTCTTTTCTTTTACCAATTTGATTAGGTTTTTAGTAACCTCTGCCAACTCTTTGCTTTGTCTATCCCTTAGGGTAGTAATAGATATTAAAAACATAATGATAAGCACGATAATCAAAACTCCTAAGCCTCCTAAGATAAAGTAAAGAATCTTATTTGAAGCCCCTGGGAGTATTGATAAGTCACTTCCTGCAGTAGCATTAAAGGGTAGGTTTTCTTTTGTGATAAATTTATTTTGGCTATCAAAAACAGAAACCTCTGCCCAATAATTACCTGCTTCAGGTATTATCCATGGGATCTTGGCCAATATTTTCCCTGAACTTTGTACCTTTGCCCAACCCTCGAATTTAGAAACTGTAAATGAAGCCAACTGAGTTTTATGGAATTTATCAAACAGATCAACAATTAAATGGCCTGGCTGGATATCAACATTGCCGGTATTTTCTATTGTTAACGCCACGATTAAGGCTTCACCAGACACAGCCTTATCTACTTGCAATCCGACAAGACGGAAACTTTTATTTTCTTGGTCAGTAACACCTACTGTTATACTAGCTAAAGCTCCCATGGCTATATTTACTGAGGCGCCACTGCTATTATCTGTTCCCTGAGGGCTTCCAGAAAATCTGATTTCTCCATTATAAACTCCATTAGGGGTTCCTTTTGGTATTGTTACAACGCATTTTATCGGGAATTGTTTTTCTCCTGCTGGATAGGTAAATTTATTTCCTCTATCAAACTGAAACCATTCGGCAGTGTCGCCTAATGTTTTAACAGTAATAAGCAAGTCTGTATCCGGATTAGATCTAGATATTATAAAAACTTTCTCAAAAGAAGAACCGCGCAAGGCATCTTTGATGTCAACAATCCCAGGAGACAAACCAAATCCAGCTTTAGTGATAAAAGGGATTATCAAAAATGATAAAAAGAATATGGCAAAAGAAATTTTTATAAGGTTTTTTGTAAAAATCATATAAAACTATACTGCTAAAATACGTATAAACAATTTATGTATTGTTTTGTGCCTCAAAATAGTTCTGACCGTTGCAGGTTCCTGATACGCCGTTTGGTACTACCAATAACCAATAAATAGGTTGTGAAGGGGTTGTGCTCCCATCAGACCCTTGGGCTATGGCTGTATCAAGCTGAGTCGGACTTGATGATGTTGCAGCTAAAGCCGTTCCATCACCATAAGAAAATCCGCTTGTAGTCGCATAGTGCTGTTGTGATGAAGATATAGTGCCCAGCGTACAGGCAAAATCAATGCTTTCTTGAATCCCTACAGAAAGATCATTATGATTCCCAGTATTCTTTGCTGTGGTTGTTGCTTGGGTGGAGGTTGCCCCTAAAGATAGAGTGCTGTAATCGATAGCGGGTTCGGTAACATCTAAGGCCAATAAATCTGCGATTGTCACCTCATTACTAGTTTGAGTGCCAGTGGCATCACCATCACCAGCAGAAAGATACCATCTCCAGTCAGGAGCAGTGCCTCCGTTAGTATAGTGCAAGACGCTGACACTACAAGTGTATTGTTCTTCAGTATCGCTTCCGCCAGTACAGCTTCCTACTGTAGCTGTACAAGTAGTAGAAGCTACTGGATAGCAATTTTGTCCATCAGCTGCGCAATCATTGTTGGCAGCATTATCGTCAAAAAAGACCGCAGTAACAGACTCTATGTCGTCACATCCATTGTTGTCAGCAACTGTAGAAGTGGCAAAAGCTGTTACAGTGCTGTTTTCTGTTAAAGTAACAGGAGAAGTAATAGTATTAACAGTGATGGTTGGAGTAGCATTGCCTATTATGACTGTAGTTGATGCAGTATCAGAGTCAGTAGCCTGAACTAAATCTACAGGACCAACTATTGCAATATAGCCGACAACTAATCCTATTAACCAAAAAGCCAAGCTTATTATTAATGTTTTTTTCATGTCTGAGTTCTTTTAATAAACCTCATTTATTATATCATTTTCTAAAATGTCAATTACGATATATATCTGTGGATAACTCAACACTACTTTTTTGCCTCAAATTGACCAAAAATGCTATCTATTTTGGTTTTAAAATCAGGATCTGGAATAGTGGCTATTGCTTGTGTTGCCATTGTTTTGGCTAGATCTTTTTTGCCAGCAACTAAAGCGACTCTTAGATATAGATAATAAGAATCAGGCAATAAAGGTGCTAAGTCAATAGCCTTCTTGGCATGTTCTAAGGATTCATCATATTTTTTCTGAAAAGCCAGAATCTGAGATAGATTCCAAAGAGCTTGCTGATTATCAGGGCTTAAGGCAAGTGCTTCTTCTGCTGTTTTCTGAGCAGCATCAAAGCCGATATTTAAGAATAATCCTCCAAAAGCATACAATTGGGATAAATCCATTCTGCCACGCATATCCCATTTAGCTTCTTGAGAGTTTTTCTCCATTTCCTCTATTATGAATTCCATTTCTTGAGCAAAAGTTTCTTTGGATATTTTTTGCATAATTTCTGTATTTCTAGAAATCTCAAGAGTTGATTTTGCTAAAAAACTTCTATTTTGATATATCCCTAGTCTTGATTCAGATATGGACTTTTTAAAATACGTTAATCTTTCCTGTGTTGTTGTTGCCATTGAAACTCTAGTGAGATAATGGCTTGATTTAAGTGGTTTTATCACAAAAAACATCGTAGAGACTATTAAACTCCCAAAAAAGATAAGAGAAACAAGAATTTTCGCGGTTTGATTAAGATTAAACCTGTTTTTGATAGGAGATGGTACATCATCTGCTGATGTTATATAAACGATAAAAGCCAAGGCAGCAAAAAGCATAATATAGCTAGAAACCATATCAAAAACAGTAAGGTTTTGGATAAAGTAAGCAATTAAAAGACAAATCATTGCTGCCGGAGCCCAGAAATTCTTTTTCTTGAAATAATGCTTTGCCAGCATAAAAATAGCAACTGCAAAAATTGCTAGATAAGAAACCAGTCCCAAGATTCCTGCTGTGCAGGCAGTTTCTGCAATTACATTATGAGCTTTGTCATACCAGTATTCTCCTCCCCAAGCTCTAGTTGGAGAAAGCGAATTATAGAATTTAGTCCATATAGAATCAAAGTTTTCCCATCCCCAGCCAAGCCAAGGTTTTTCTAAAAATGCCTGCCAAGAAGCCTTAAGAGTAATAAACCTGCTGCCCGCAGAATGATCCATAATGAATTTTTGGACAAAACTGTCTTTTTGGAATGCCAAGAATGCAAAAACAATACCAGTTATCACTAAAATAATGATTAATCCTCTGCTTGACCATTGGACAGCCTTTTTCTTTGGAATAAATGCTAAGTAAAACAAGCCAAAAAGTACTAATCCTCCGACTGTTGCAGCAGCAGCTGCTCTAGCTCCTTGGCTTACCATGGCAGCAAACATTATAGCAATCAAAACAATCCAAATAATCTTCCAGAATCTTTTAGAAGTAAAAAGGTTATATAAGGAAAAGAATATATTAAATAAAAGATAACTTCCCAAAAAACTGCTATTACCAAGAGTTGCTCCTCCTCGAGCTGCCACAGCATCAATGCCTATGATATTAGGCCTGAAAGACAGTAAGGCAACTATGGTTGCTACTCCAGCTGAACCAGCAAAAAAACTAAACCAATCCCTTTTGGTTTTAAATGTTGAGCTTAAAACCAAGAAATAGGCAAACAAATGATACATCATTAAAAGACCAGTAACTCTTTCATGCTTTGACCAGAAAGAGTTGGAAGGATTAACGCCAAATATGGCGCTTAAAGTAATAAAATAAAGAAATATTACCAAAGCCCAGGTCAGCATATTGGATTTTGGTCGGTATTCTTTGGTATATAGATTTAAAATCAGCCAGGCAAAAAATATGACTTCTGCTATGGCCATAAAGTAAAAGCTTTTTGGCCCCACAAAAGGGAAAAAGAATTTTCCTCCAGCCAGCAAGGGAGTTAACAAAGAAAGATAAATGCCGATCTTTATTATCCATTGGAGAGTAGAGGTTACCCCTGGATCACTCACAGTAATATCCTTTTTAATATCCATATAATTAATTTTTATTAAGAAATAATTTCTTTTGAGCCATAAGAAAAACCTTTTTATTCTCTTTTACCGTCCCAACACATTCAAAAGGTTTAAAAGCCCTATCCTCTATCAATTGTTGGAATAATGGTTTAAGTTTTTTATCTTTCAACAAATCTTTGCCAAATATTCTTACTAATTTCCTCTCTTCCATAAAAGGATAGAGATACATAAATACTGAAAGACATTTTGGACACTTACCGCACCAGCCGATATGACTAGATTTAATCTTATAAGCATTATTGCAGCTTACAAACTTATCATGATAATCCTTTAGTTTAGCAAATATCTGAGCTATTTGTATTTCAGAAAAGTTTCTTATTGGAGAAAAAACATCAATTCCCTGAATAATATATCTATTGATATAAGAATTAAACATCTTTTCAAAAATTCTACTCTTAGACCACTGATGATTTATCCATTTATTCTTATATTTTAAATTAGGTTCATCAGAGCTTTTCTCCCAAGAAAAAGCGATTCTTTGATAATTATTTAGATAAGCAACAATCAGGCTTAAAAAAGACAAAAAAGCAGTAAATGGAACATGGCCATTTAACCCCCCTTTTTTGTTCAAAGATAACAACTTTGCATCAATTTTCCTTTCAACAATCACCAGCTCTTTTAGTTTAGCGGTTTTAGCAATATCTAATTGAGGCTTTTTAGGATTTAGAATAAATCCTCCAAGATAGCTATTTTTTAAAAGCTCTATTGTAACTGGAGTATCTTTTCCTCCTCCAATTGGGATTAAGATCTTTTTAGAATTTGCCTTTAATTTGATAATGGTTGATGATTTCTGAGCCTTGCTGACAATTTCTAAGAATCTTGGTTTTGTAAAATCAATTTTATTCTCAAAAAAATACTGGCCCATGCCATTTATTATAACTTCTCTCAAGAACCTAATCTGTTTGGCATTTAATGCGCCCGCATTAATAATAATCTTTGGGGAACAAGTGGCTTTCCAGTAATTTAGCATTTCTATGAATCCTAAATGAAAAACAAGATTATCCAATCCCCTATTATTTTTTCTGATATTCTTAATTAGAATTTCTGTCTTGAAATTTAAATCAGGAACAATATTAAAATTAAAATATATTTTCAGATTATTTCCTGAAAAAGTATAAGAATAATTCTGGTAAATGAATTCAGGATATTTTTTTCTTAAAGATTCAACTTTATTCATTTTATCCAAATAAACTTAAGGCAACGCCGATAATGGCAGCTACAATTCCAATTACCCAGAATCTCATAGTAATCTTATATTGCGGCCATCCTTTGGCTTCAAGATGATGATGGAATGGAGAGGCTATAAAAACCTTTCTTTTAAAAATCTTTTTAGATAAAAGCTGAATAATGACTGAAGCTGCTTCTAAAACCAGTAAAATAGCAATAATGGGTAGAAGCATGACTGAATCTGATAGAAAGGCTACTACAGTTAAAGCAGCGCATAGAGCCATAGTTCCCGTTTCTCCCATATAAAACCTTGCAGGAGGTATATTGAACCATAAAAAAGCCAAACTAGCTCCAACAATAGTAGTGCAAAATGCAGCCAGATCAACCTGTCCTTTAAAAAATGTTATTGCTGCAAACGCAGCAAATATTGTGGCAAAACTTCCTCCAGCTAGTCCATCTATTCCATCTATTACTCCTCCAGAATAAGTGGCCAGCATGGCTATAATAAATAAAGGAATATACCATACTCCTATCCAAACATCTCCAAATCCAGGAATATGTAGGGTTCTCCAATCAAGTTTGAAATAAAACCATATTCCAGCAGCCAAACCTATCAAAGCCATTACTAAAAGTCTGGTTTTCAAACTTAATCCCCCTCCGACATATTTACCCTGTCCTCTGGTTTGAAGATAATCATCTATAAGTCCGATTACAGCTCCAGCTATTAAGGCAAAGAATGGCAGCCAGGTTTGAGATCTGCTGAAAAAGTCTAGTTTTTCAAAAACCCAGAAATTAGTTCTAGAAAGAGAAACAAAAATAGCTGCTAAAGCCAAAGGAATAGTCCAGATTAGCAATCCTCCAAAACGAGGGGTGCCAATCTCTTTGTCTTTATGGTATTTGATAAATACTTCTAATGGTTTGCCATCAATTGATTTATCTCTGACTGTTTTTTTCCAGAGTTTATGACGGTATAAAAAATTAGTTAGAGCAGGAGCGGTAAACATACCAATAGCAAAAGCCATTGCCCCTAAACCAAAGATTTTTAAAACATTTAAAACTAATTGCGGATCATATAGATATTGAGGGATTTTGTTTACCACCATATATATGCTTTATTAATCCAGCTTAATAGCTTGTCCATGTCTTCAAAACGATTATTTGAACCAAGCAATACATTTATTATATACCCATTTTTGTATTTTGGATGCTGGATAACAATTGCCAGACACTCCTGGGCTAAAGGAGAGCTGCCAGTCTTTCCTGCGATAACAGCGCTATTTTCATCAAAAAGCATACGATTAGTAGAGATGACTTTATGATGAAAAACTCCTTTGCTATTATGCAAATCACATTCTTTAGTCCGCATCATTTCAAACAGAATATCTGCCTTTAAGTCTTTCTTAGATTGATCTAACAGATACATCAGCATTTTAGAAATATCGTTGGCAGTTGAGAAATTAAAATTTCCTGATTGATCAGGATCCAACCCCACAGGGTCAAAGAAAAAAGAATTCTTCATTTCCATTTCTGTTGCTTTTTGATTCATTAAAGCAACAAAACTATCAGTTCCCATTTCTTCTGATATGGCCCAGATAGCATCATTGCTTGATTCAACCAAAACAGAATATAGCAAATCTTTCATAAAGAATTTTTCTGATGGTAGAAATAATCCAGTTGGTTCTGGAATATTTACAGCTTTTTCTGAAAAAACCACTTCTTTTTTCAGATCATAGTTGAGAAGAGCAATATAGGAAGATAAAATCTTGGTTAAACTAGCTATGGCTAATTTTTCATCCTGGTTTTTAGCAAAAAGAATATGGCTTATTCCATTTTCATATTCCAAAGAAATTGCTGCCCTGGTATTTAAGGATAAGTTAGGTTCATTGTAATTTCTCCAAGGAGTAACAAATGATATAGATTGATTATTCTCTTTCAAGGTATTTTTATGCATAATCTTTGGCCAGAAATAGGTTAAAGAAAAAACAGCCAGACTAAGCAGGCAGAAAATCAAGATAAAAATTATTCTTTTAAACCAAACCACAAACATTTTACTTTTTAGGTTTACCCTTAGAAGTTTTCTTGCTAATTTGAAGATGCAATTCCTCTAATTGAGCTTTATCTACGGCTGAAGGAGAATCCATCATAAGGTCTTTGGAATCCCCTGTTTTTGGAAATGGCATTACTTCTCTGATATTTGGCTCATTTAATAAAACTGCCAGAATTCTATCTAAACCTAAAGCTATGCCTCCGTGAGGCGGTACTCCATATCCAAATGCTTCTAATAAATGTCCGAACTTTTCTTTTATTTCTTGCTTTGTATGTCCTAAGACTTCAAATACAGCCTCAAGGATTTCTGGCTTAAAGCTTCTCAAGCTTCCTCCGCCTATTTCATAGCCATTTAAGACCAAATCATATTGATGAGCTAATATATTGCCAGGATTTTCTTTCATTTTTCCAATATCCTCTGTTTGAGGTCTGGTAAATGGATGATGAACTGCTTTCCAGGTTTTATCTTTCTTTTGTATTTCAAACATTGGGAAATCAACAACAAAAGCAAATGCTAATTCATTAGGATTATTTTTATCATCTCTGAGATCAGGTTTATCGCTATTATATTTTTCCATTACTTCTTTATGCGTGATCTTTGGAAAAGGAATTTCTTTAATTTTCTTCTCTGGAAATATTATTTTTACTGCTTCTATTATCATTGTTTCAATCATTTTTAAAATCTCATCCTTTTCCATAAAAGAAGCTTCTATATCAATCTGGCTGAATTCTGCTTGTCTATCTGCTCTGGGATCTTCATCTCTGAAGCATTTGGCAATCTGGAAATATCTTTCCAAACCAGCTACCATTAAAAGCTGTTTGTATTGCTGCGGGCTTTGAGGTAAGGCATAAAATGTTTCTGGCTGGAGTCTGGATGGAACCAAAAAATCCCTTGCTCCTTCAGGGGTAGATTTAGTTAAAGAAGGAGTGTCTATTTCAATGAATCCCCTATCTCTTAAAAAATCTCTGACAAAATGAATAAAATTCTGGCGAATGATAAGATTTCTTTTTAGCCTGCCTCTTCTTAAATCAAGATATCTATATTTCAACCTTAATTCTTCATTTATTTCATAACCGTCAGTATTAATATCAAATGGCAGGGTTTTAGCTGGAGAAATAACCTTTATATCCTTAGCTGCCATCTCAATATTGCCAGAAGATATATTTTTATTTTCTGTTCCCCCCGGTCTTTTATTAATAGTGCCAGTAATTTCTACTACCCATTCTGGCCTTATCTGTTTGGCAATTTCCTGTGTTTTCTCATCAAGACTTGGTAAAAAAACCACCTGTAATGTTCCAGAAATATCTCTTAAATCAATAAAAACCAGCTTGCCATGAGACCTATGGGTTTTAATCCATCCGCAAACCGTAATATCCTCTCCTATTTTATTGATTGCTTCTTTAATTAGAGTTCTCATTATAGATATTTCTTAATTAATTCTACGATTTGTCCTGGCGTATAATCTGTTTTCAGAAAATAATCTTTTACATCAAGCAATTTAGCTTTCTGACGAAAAATATTATCTTCGAAATTGGATAATATAACAACATTAGTGGTGTTTCCTTTATCTCTTAATCTTTGTAATAAAGTAAGTCCATCTTCCTTGGGAAGCAAAATATCCAGAATGATTAAATCCGGCTTTTCTGTTTCAATTAATTTTTCCGCTTCTTCTGTAAAAGCTGAACTAAATATCTGGGTATTTTCATCAGTTAGTTTCTTTAAATAAATATCTACCAGATATCGTTCATCTTCTACTAGGACAATTTTTTTCATATTGTTATGATTTTACTTCATATATTGCAGATCAGCAAGAGTACGCATTAAATCATCTAAAATGACACCATAGGCATACTGATTGAATCATATAAAAAGACACCGAAACATGATAGATTGCCGGTAATTAATATTAGGAGGCAACTATCATGGATATACAAGCAAAAG